>Ga0209526_10004039_pt1 | contig 9995 bp, 9 predicted proteins | sample JacPinW_OM2H0_M1_FD_188566 | JGI IMG/M metagenome (GOLD analysis project Ga0209526, IMG submission 188566) | Forest soil microbial communities from Algoma, Ontario, Canada - Jack Pine, Ontario site 1_JW_OM2H0_M1 (SPAdes) (version 2) | ecosystem: Environmental > Terrestrial > Soil > Boreal... | reverse complement strand
GTCTATATCGGCAACGGCGTCGTGCTATCGCCGTCCGCGCTGCTGCAGGAGATCGCCGAGCTCGAATCCGCCGGAATCGAAGTGCGCGCCAGGTTGTCGATTTCACCGGCGTGTCCGCTGGTGTTGCCATATCACGTTGCGCTCGATCAGGCACGCGAGGCATCATTGGGGGAAACCAAGATCGGCACCACCGGACGCGGTATCGGCCCGGCCTATGAAGACAAAATAGCCCGGCGCGCATTGCGCGTGCAGGACGTCTTCTATCCCGACCGCTTCGCCGCCAAGCTCGAACCGTTGCTCGAGTATCACAACTTCGTACTGACGCAATATTACAGGTGCGCCGCCGTGCCCTATCGGGAGACGCTCGATGCCGCGTTGGCGCTCGCGCCACAGTTGAAGCCGATGGTTGCAGACGTCGCGGCGTTGATCCAGGAAGCGCGTCGTCGTGGCGACTCGTTGCTGTTCGAGGGCGCGCAGGGTGCGCTGCTGGACATCGACCACGGCACCTACCCCTATGTGACCTCGTCGAACTGTCTCGCGGGCGCGGCTGCTCCCGGATGCGGCATCGGGCCGCAGCTGCTCGACTACGTCCTCGGTATCGTCAAGGCTTACACGACGCGAGTCGGGACCGGCCCGTTTCCGACCGAACTTGAGGACGATATTGGCGCCACGCTCGCCAAGCGCGGCAACGAATTCGGTTCCGTGACCGGCAGACCTCGCCGCTGCGGATGGCTCGATCTGCCGGCGCTCAAGCGCTCGCTGCAGTTAAACGGCGTCGACGGCTTATGCATTACCAAGCTCGACGTGCTCGATGGTATCGGGCCGATCAGGATCTGCACTGAGTACACCGCCGCTGGAATGAGGCTGGACCTGCTTCCGTCCGGCGCCGAGGCGGTTGCCGAATGCAAGCCCGTTTACGAGCAGGTTCCGGGCTGGGACCAAAGCACTTTCGGCGTCAAGCGCTTTGACGCCCTGCCGCAAAACGCCCGCGCCTATCTGCGGCGCATCGAGCAGCTCGCCGGAGTGCCCATTGCCATGGTTTCAACCGGACCCGAGCGCGACGAGACGATTCTGATGCATCATCCGTTCCATTGAGAAGACTTAGGCGCGAAGACGGACCATGAGCCTGCACGTCAGCTGGAGCGAGTACAACACGCTGGTCGAACGCCTCGCGCTGCAGGTTCACGAGTCGGGATGGCGCTTCAATCAGATCATCTGCATCGCGCGCGGAGGCTTGCGCGTCGGAGACGTCCTGTCGCGCATCTTCGAATTGCCGCTCGCCATCCTGTCGACGCACTCCTATGCCGCGGACGGCGGGACGACGCAGGGCGAGTTGATCATCGCCGAGCATATGACGATGACCGCGCCGAGGCTGGGCGATCGCGTGCTGCTGGTCGACGACATGGTCGACTCGGGGCACACGCTGGCTACGGTGCGCAAGGAGCTGCCGCTTCGTTTCCCGCACATCGCGGACATTCGCACCGCGGTGGTCTGGTACAAGGCGTGCTCGGTATTCAAGCCCGACTATTACGTCGAGTATCTAGCCGACAGTCCGTGGATCCATCAACCGTTCGAGGTCTACGACAATCTGCGGCCCGAGGGCGTGAAGGCGCGGCTCGAGAAGTGACCCTTTCAGGCGCGCCAATGAGCCCATTCGAACGGAGCGAATGCGGAGAATCTTGGGCGGGGCAGGATGAATGTGGTGCCCAGAAGAGGACTCGAACCTCCACAGTGTTGCCACCGCTAGGACCTGAACCTAGTGCGTCTACCAATTCCGCCATCTGGGCGACAGCAAGCTGTTAATTTTACGAAAGAGAAGATTCCTTGTCAAAGAAATCAGTCAGCGCGTCGCCTGCAGTTGCGCGCAGATCGCAACGCAAGCAAGCCGACGTGGATATTCCGAGCCGCGAGCAGATACTCGATGTGTTGCGCGAGCGCGGCGTGCCGATGCGCGCGGACGAGCTCGCGATTGCGCTCGGCGTCGTCGGGTCCGCCGAGCGCGATGCTTTCGAAGGTCGTCTGGCAGCGATGACGCGCGAAGGTCAGTTGATGACCAACCGCAAGGGGCAGCTCTGCGTCGTCGCCAAGCTCGATCTGGTCACGGGCAAGGTTCAAGGGCACCCCGACGGATTCGGTTTTCTGATCCCCGACGACGGCGGACCGGACGTGTTTCTCGGGCCCAAGGAAATGCACAAGGCATTGCACGGCGACCGCGCGACGGTGCGCTTGATCGGTGTCGACAAGCGCGGACGTCCCGAAGGCGCCATCGTCGACGTCGTCGAGCGCGCGAATCGCGAGATCGTCGGCCGCGTGTACGAGGAGCGTGGCATCTGGTACCTCGTTGCCGAGAACAAGCGAATCAGCCAGGACATCCTTATCCCGCCGGACATGCGAGGCAAGGCGAAGCCCGGCCAGGTCGTGGTCGCCGAGCTCGTCGAGCAGCCTTCGGCGCACCGCGAGGCGATGGCGCGCGTGGCACAGATCCTCGGCAACTACACCGATCCGGGAATGGAAATCGAGATAGCGTTGCGCAAGCACGATCTGCCATACGAGTTTTCTGCCGCGGCGAAGCACCAGGCGGCGCGGTTTCCCCACGAGGTACAAAAGGCCGACCGCAAGGATCGCACCGACCTCACCAAGCTTCCGCTGGTGACGATCGACGGCGAGACGGCGCGCGACTTCGACGATGCAGTGTACTGCGAGCGCGTCGGCAAGGATTTCCGTCTCCTCGTCGCCATCGCCGACGTGAGCCACTACGTGCGCGACGCCGATGCCCTCGACGCCGACGCGCGCGATCGCGGCACATCGGTCTACTTCCCGCGGCGTGTGATTCCGATGCTGCCCGAGGAGCTCTCCAACGAGCTCTGCTCACTGAAGCCCGACGTCGATCGGCTGTGCATGGTCTGCGACATGGCGATCACCGGTAGCGGTGAAATTCGCAGCTACCGCTTCTACCCGGCGGTGATGCATTCGCGCGCAAGGCTTACCTACACCCAGGTTTGGGAATGGATATCGCAGCCGGCAACGGCCGTGGACGAGACCGCCAAAGCGCTCCTGCCGCATCTCGACACCGTGTATGCGCTGTACAGGGTGCTGGCCAAGGCGCGAGCAGAGCGTGGCGCGCTCGACTTCGAAACCATCGAGCTCGAGCTCAAGTTCGACCCGCACGGCAAGATCGAGAGCATCGTGCCGGTGGTGCGCAACGAGGCGCACAAGCTGATCGAGGAATGCATGCTGGCGGCCAATGTGTGCGCGGCGGAGTATCTGCTCCAACAAAAGCATCCCGCGCTCTACCGGGTACACGAAGGTCCGACACCGGAGAAACTGACCGCGCTCAAGGAATTTCTTGCCGGCTCAGCATTATCGCTCGACGGCGGCGACAATCCTGCGCCCGCCGATTACGCCAAGCTGCTCGCCCAGATCAAGGGCCGGCCCGATTTCAACCTGTTGCAGACGGTGCTGCTGCGCTCCTTGCAGCAGGCGGTCTACAGCCCGGACAACGAAGGCCACTTCGGCCTGGGTTACGACGCCTACACGCATTTCACGTCACCGATAAGGCGCTACCCGGACTTGTTGATCCACCGCTGCATCAAGGCGTGTCTTGCCGGCGAGCGTTATAGACCGTCGGGGGCGACCTGGCCCGAGCTGGGAGTGCATTGCTCGCTGACCGAGCGACGCGCAGACGACGCGACGCGAGATGTCGAGAACTGGCTCAAGTGCTACTTTATGCAGGACAAGATCGGAGACGTTTTCGCCGGGACGGTGAGCGGTGTCACGCATTTCGGATTGTTCGTCACGCTCGATGGTCTCAACGTCGACGGGCTGGTGCACGTCACCGAGCTCGGCAACGATTACTTTCACTTCGACCCGATACGTCACGCCATGAACGGCGAGCGAACCGGAAAGAGCTTCCGTCTCGCCGATCGCATCACGGTCAAGGTGGCGCGCGTCGATCTCGAGACAACCAAGATCGACTTTGTACTTGTCGATGGGGAGGCTGACGCGGCGGCGCAGCCGGTCAGAAAAGCGCGCGCTTCGAGGTCGAAGTAGAGGTGCTTCGTTCGCCGGAAAGGGATTTCGATACGGAAATGGACACGGTGAGAACCTCGGCTTCGGAATCCCTGATCTTCTCCCTGGTGGTCCAGGCACCGGAAATTCCAACGCCAACGCTCAAGGAGCTCGCCCGGCGAACCGGCGCCTCGCGCATTGTTGGCGTGCCCGGTGGCGGCACCCAGGCATTTCGACTCGAAGGGGCCAGCAAGTGGGCCAGCACCGCGGCTTTCTGCGCCGAGGAACATCTCGACTTCGCCTTTGTTCCCACCGGCCAGCGCCTCGACCGCGTGCGGCTGGTGTCAATGGACATGGATTCCACGCTCATCACCATCGAGTGCGTCGACGAAATCGCCGACATGCAGGGACTTAAAGCCCAAATCGCTCCCATCACTGCCGCGGCGATGCGTGGCGAGATCGACTTCGGCGAGAGCCTCGTGCGCCGTGTAGCGCTACTTGCCGGACTCGACGTCACCGTTCTCGAACACGTGTATACGGAACGGCTCGCGCTTTCGCCCGGGGCCGAGCGCATGCTCGCCGGCTTCCGCGAGGTGGGCGCCAAAACGTTGCTGGTCTCAGGTGGTTTCAGCTTTTTCACCGAACGCCTGAAGCAGCGCCTCGGCCTCGATTACACCGTGTCCAATACCCTGGAGATAGTTGCCGGCAAGCTCACCGGCCGAATCGAGGGACAGATCGTCGACGCAAACATCAAGGCGGAATGGGTGCGAAAGCTCCGTTCCGAGTACGCCCGTGACGGCGGCTTGGCCGTCGCAATCGGCGACGGCGCGAACGATTTGCCCATGCTTGGAGAGGCGGATATCAGCATCGCGTATCGTGCGAAGCCTCTTGTCCGGGCCGCATGCACGTACGCGATCGACTACTGCGGTCTGGAAGCGGTGGTGAATGTGTTCGCATGAGCCGTACGGTATTCATCCGCAAATTCACGCTGCACACAAAAACTGCGTCGTTCCCGCGAAAGCGGGAACCCAGTGGCGTTCGTCACACTATCGCAACCTTCCCAAAGACACTGGATCCCCGCTTTCGCGGGGACAAAATTGAGGGTATCGGTGTCGTCAATTTACGAGTCCAGGCATCACGCGCACTCGCAAGGCTCGCTAATCGTCAAAATCACCCTCGTCCATCCATGCCATCTGAATCGCCTCGAGGACTTTTTCGCCGCTGTGCTTGGGGTCGTCGTCGAAATCCGGCAACTCCAGCACCCACCGCCTCAAGTCGGTAAAGAGCACGCTTCGGGGATTCGCGTCGGGATGCTTCTCGGCGAGCGCAATCGCGATATCGCGGGTGTCGGTCCACTTCATTTGGTGGCCTCTTTGGCGTAGTTGATCGTGTACTTGGGAATCTCGATAACCAGCTTCTGCTCGCCCACCTTGGCCTGACAGGAAAGGCGCGATAGTGGCGTCAGGCCCCAGGCGCGGTCGAGAAGATCGTCCTCGTCCTCGGAGGACGGCTCGAGCGAATTGAAGCCCTCGCGCACGATGACATGACAGGTCGTGCACGCACAGGATTTTTCACATGCGTGCTCGATTTCAATACCGCGGTCGAGCAGGCTGTCGCAGATCGAGACGCCGGTTTCGGCTTCGAAGGTCTTGCCTTCGGGGCATAGCTCGGCGTGCGGCAGGACGACGATTTCCGGCATGACTTCAGCGCAGCGTGTCGATGCTGCGACCCGTCAGCGCCTGCGCCACGCTTCGGTCCATGCGCCGGCCGGCGAAGTCTTCGCTTGCCCGATTCAGCGCCTCGGTCGCCTCGATCAGTGCCCGACGATCGGCGCCCTTCTCTTCCATCAAACGCCGCAGCCGCTTTATCGCATCGTCGAGCAGGGCGCGCTCATCCTCGGCGAGCAGCTCGGCATCCGCCGCCAGCGCGCTCTCGGTCGCATCGATGATGCGTGCGGCGTCGACGCGAGCTTCGAGAAGCGCGCGCGCGACCATGTCGGCAGCGGCGTTGGCAAGCGATTCTTCCAGCATCCGCGCGATTTCGGCGTCGGACAATCCATACGATGGCTTCACCGTGATTGCGGCCTCGACCCCCGTCGTTTCCTCGCGCGCGGTGACCGACAGCAGGCCGTCGGCGTCTACCTGGAAAGACACGAGGATCCTCGCCGCGCCCGCGACCATGGGCGGGATGCCGTGCAATTCAAACCGTGCCAGCGATCTGCAATCGTCGACCCGCTCCCGCTCCCCCTGGACAACGTGGATCGCCATCGCCGTCTGGCCGTCCTTGAAGGTCGTGAACGCCTGCGCGCGAGCGATCGGAATGGTGGAGTTGCGCGAAATAATCTTCTCCGTCAGGCCGCCCATCGTTTCCAATCCCAGCGACAGCGGAATGACGTCGAGCAGGAGCCAGTCTTCGCCCGGCGCCCGGTTTCCGGCAAGGACGTTGGCTTGGATCGCCGCGCCTAGGGCGACAACCTGATCGGGGTCGAGATTGTTGAGCGGAGGCTGGCCGAAAAATTCTGCGACCGCCTTTTGCACCTGCGGCATGCGCGTCGCACCGCCGACCATGACTACTCCCTTGATGTCGGTCGTCGCAAGCTTCGCGTCGCGGAGCGCCTTTTTGATCGGTGCAAGCGTCTTGCCGACCAAGGTCTGCGTGATCGCAGTAAATGTTTCGGTGGTCAGCGTCGCCGAAATCGTCTCGCCGGAGGAGAGTGTGGCCAGGAGGGTAGACGAGCCATGGCTGGTCAGGTTTTCCTTCGCTTCCCGCGCCTTCATCATCAGTAGCCGCGTATCGGCGGGTGATACCGGTCCGACGCGTTGGGTTTCCAATGCCCAGCAGTAGACGCGGTGATCGAAGTCGTCGCCACCCAGCGCGGTATCCCCGGCGGTGGCCAGCACCTCGAACACGCCGCGCGAAAGCTTCAGAATCGATAGATCGAACGTGCCGCCACCCAAATCGTAGACGGCGTAAATACCTTCGGACGCGTTGTCGAGGCCATAGGCGATCGCAGCAGCAGTTGGCTCATTCAGAAGGCGCAGAACATTGAGGCCGGCGAGTCGCGCCGCGTCGCGCGTCGCCTGCCGCTGCGCATCGTCGAAATACGCCGGCACGGTCACCACGGCGCCGGTCATTTCTCCGCCGAGGCTCTTCTCGGCGCGAAGGCGCAGCGTTTTCAATATCTCCGCGGAAATCTCGACCGGACTCTTGCGTCCCACGCGAGTCTCGATCTGCACCATGCCCGGGACATCGGTGTAGTGATAGGGGAAACGCCGCACATCCGACAGATCGGATAATGCGCGGCCCATGAGCCGCTTGACCGACACAATCGTGTTCCGGGGATCGTGCGCCTGCGCGTCCTGTGCCGGGTATCCCACCGAGACTGCGTCGTCGCCATAGCGCACGACCGAAGGCAGCAGCGGCCGGCCATCCTCGTCGGGCAACACCACCGGAATCCCGCTGCGAACCGTCGCCACCAACGAATTGGTGGTGCCGAGATCGATGCCGACCGCCCGCCGATGCTGATGCGGGGCAGGCGCCTCGCCTGGTTCGGCGATCTGAAGCAGCGCCATCAGTCCTCGATCTCAGCGATGGCCGCTCCGATGTCGGCGGCAACCTTGGACAGGAACTTGAGCTTGCGTAAGCTCACTCGTGCCTCCGCCGGCACGCTTGGAAGATCGAGCTGCTCGGCGAGCTCCCGCTCGAGCAAGGCGGCCGTACTCTCGACACTCTTCCGCAGAGTGGCCAGCGCAACCGCATCGCGCCTGGCAATTGCCTCGGCCACGGATTCGCGGCAGTCGAGCTGCTGCTCGAGAAAGGCCGCCGGAAGAGCCGTATCCGTTTCCGCCAGTGCGTCGACGCCGCGCAAGAGCAGCAGATAATTCGCGCGCTCCACGGGGCTCTTGAGCGCGCGATACGCCTCGTTGACTCGCGAGGAGGATTGAAGCGCGAGCCGGCGCTCATCGTCGCCCGCCGCAGCAAATCGGTCCGGGTGCACCTCTGTCTGCAGCTTGCGATACGCCGCGTCCAGTTTTGCAGGGTCGAACCGATAGCGCGCGGGCAAGCCGAACAGCGCGAAGTAGTCTTGGGAAAAATCGATCATGGTCTTCGTCCTCCCGGCTTACGGGAAGGATCGAGGTGGGGCTCGGGGCGGCAGGCGCTGATCACTCGCCCCATCGGGAAGCGAACGCTTTATATGTTGAAGCTTTCCCCGCAGCCGCACTCATCTTTCACATTCGGATTGTTGAATTTAAAACCTTCGTTCAAACCCTCGCGTGTGAAATCGAGCTCGGTCCCGTCAAGGTACGGCATGCTCTTGGGGTCGACGATGACGGTGACGCCATGGCTTTTGAACTGATGATCCTCCGGGCGAATATCGTCGGCGTACTCGAGCTTGTACGCGAGGCCGGAGCAACCCGTGGTGCGCACGCCCAGGCGCAGACCTACGCCTTTCCCGCGCTTGGTCAGAAACCTTGCGACGTGGCTTGCCGCGGTCTCGGTGAGCGAAATCGCCATCGTAGTATCAGGCAGTCGCGACAGTGCCGGCAGGCGTGGTGTGCGTCTCGACCGTCGACGCCGTGCCCGAACCGTGCTTCTGCTTGTAATCGGCGACCGCCGCCTTGATCGCGTCCTCGGCGAGAATCGAGCAGTGAATCTTCACCGGCGGAAGTGCCAGCTCCTCCGCGATGTGCGTGTTCTTGATCGTCAGCGCCTGATCCAGCGTCTTACCCTTGACCCACTCGGTCACCAGCGACGACGACGCGATCGCGGAGCCGCAGCCGTAGGTCTTGAACTTCGCGTCTTCGATGGTGCCGTCCGCGCTGACCTTGATCTGAAGTTTCATCACGTCGCCGCAGGCGGGCGCGCCGACCATGCCGGTGCCCACATCGTCAGCGTCCTTTGCGAACGATCCGACATTGCGCGGGTTTTCGTAATGATCGAGCACTTTATCGCTGTATGCCATGGTAAACCTCTTGATGTTGCGTTCGTTGTTGACTCTGGTGCGGTTAGTGCGCTGCCCACTCGATGGAATTGAGGTCAACGCCGTCCTGGTACATTTCCCAGAGCGGTGAAAGCTCGCGCAGCTTGGCGATCTTGCCTTTCATCAGCCCCACGGTGTAGTCGATCTCTTCTTCGGTGGTGAAGCGTCCGACAGTGAAACGAATCGAGCTGTGCGCCAGCTCGTCGCTGCGGCCCAATGCACGCAGCACGTATGAAGGCTCGAGCGATGCTGAAGTGCACGCCGATCCCGAAGAGACTGCGACATCCTTGATCGCCATGATCAGGCTCTCACCCTCGACATAATTGAAGCTGGCGTTGAGGTTGTGCGGGACGCGATGCTCCATGTCTCCGTTGATGTACAGTTCCTCGATCTCGGAAAGACCCTTCAGCAGCTTGTCGCGGAGCATGCGTATGCGCTCGTTGTCGGTCGCCATCTCCAGCCGGGCCAGACGAAATGCTTCGCCCATGCCGACGATCTGGTGCGTCGGCAGCGTGCCCGAGCGCATCCCGCGCTCGTGCCCTCCACCGTGCATCTGCGCTTCGATGCGCACCCGCGGCTTGCGCCGCACGAAAAGCGCGCCGACGCCCTTCGGTCCATAGGTCTTGTGCGCCGAAAACGACATCAGGTCCACCTTCAGCTGTGCAAGATCCACCGGAAGCTTGCCGGTCGCCTGGGCGGCGTCCACGTGGAAGATGATCCCGCGGCTGCGGCAAAGCTCGCCGATCGCGGGAATGTCCTGAATCACACCGATTTCGTTGTTGACGTACATGACCGAGACCAGAATTGTGTCCGGCCTCAACGCCGCCTTGAGCTTTTCGAGGTCGACCAAGCCATCGGGCTCGACGTCGAGATAGGTGACTTCGAATCCGTCGCGCTCGAGCTCGCGCATGGTGTCGAGCGTCGCCTTGTGTTCGGTCTTGACTGTGACCAGGTGCTTGCCTTTGCCTTTGTAGAAATGCGCCGCGCCCTTCAGGGCCAGATTGAT
>Ga0209526_10004038_pt1 | contig 9996 bp, 9 predicted proteins | sample JacPinW_OM2H0_M1_FD_188566 | JGI IMG/M metagenome (GOLD analysis project Ga0209526, IMG submission 188566) | Forest soil microbial communities from Algoma, Ontario, Canada - Jack Pine, Ontario site 1_JW_OM2H0_M1 (SPAdes) (version 2) | ecosystem: Environmental > Terrestrial > Soil > Boreal... | reverse complement strand
CGCTGCCGAACAAGAGAAGAGCAGCAAGCAACACAGGATCTGAATGGACTTATACGTAACAGCCTCCCTAAGCTTCAGCTTCCAGTAAATCCGATTCCGCTGGACGAGTTGTGGTGCGCCATCATTACAATAAGCCCAGGGAGGATTATGGTCTTTGCGCTGGGGCAATAACAACTGTACCGACGTTCAGTTTTTGGCCAGGGATAATTCAATGGCAAATTAGTACCAAGACTTCCGGTACTCTCGTAACCTTGCCTATAAACGAGGGAGCCAGATTCTAAGCGCGGCGGATTCTTTGCCAAGCTTCGGCGCTCCCTTCTGCAGCACATCCCTCTTTGCGCGAAATCCATGGGTTGGGACAGAGCGGCCAGAGAGGGGGACAGATTCAATGGCTCGGTAAGAAGGGTTCTCCCACTGGCGGTAGGGTTTGCATACTGCAGAAGACTTGACTTCTTCAGAGGGCCGATGTCCGGGCCGTGACAGTCAGAACACTTCGAAGGCGCCTGTTTGTAGACAATTACAGGCTTGGCGTCAACCATACGCGTCTGCTTATGGCATTTGTCACAAGCCACGCCTTCGTGGCCGCCCTGCAAGGGGAAATGCGTCCGGGTGTCATGGTTGAAGGTGGAGGGCACCCAGCGCTGCGAATCGTGGCAGTCCGCACAAGGTGTCTTCCCGGCCTTGGCAAATTGGCCGTCATGGGCATCTTTGTGACAATCCTCGCAGACTTGCGATGTGTCCTTGAACTGTATTTCCTTTTTGCCGAGAGGCACTTTGTGACAATCACCGCACTTGACGGCGCGATGCGCTCCGAGCAACGGGAATTTGGTTTTTGAATGGTCGAAGCCATTCACGTCCGCCCAGGACCTCACGTTATGGCAGGCTTCGCATCCCTGAGGCGTGCCGTCGGCACGGCGCCGCGCCATGCGCTCCTTGAATTCGCCATGATGGACATCCTCATGGCAGCCGGTGCAGGTCCGATCTTCGAAATGGAACGGCAGGATTTTGTCGGTCCGTCCGGCAGCACCAACTTTGTGGCAATCGGAGCAAGGAACAGCGGCGTGCGCGCCGGTCAGTGCAAAACGCGCCTTGCGATGTTTGGCGATTGTGAAGGTGGAGCGGTGAAAATCCAGAACGGTATGACAATCCTCGCATTTGTCTCGATACGGAGCGGCCTTAAATTGTCCGTCATGAGCATCCTTGTGGCAGTCGGTGCAGGCCGCGAATTTCACCTTATAGATCGTGTCCTTGCCCGCGGGTAGATGGCACTTGTCGCATTCCACTTTGACGTGCTTGCCCTTCAGAGGGTATTTGGATGTGTCGTGCTCTTTCACGCCGAAAAGTGAGGGCTTCCAGCCATCCACGGTGTGACATTCGGCACACTCGCCCTTTTTGGGCCGTGCTTCGAACTGGCCCTTGTGGGGGTCCGGTTTATGACAATCATTGCAATTACCAAACGGCAGCTGCTTTTTGAAATCACCTTTCAGGTGGCATTCCGCACAGCCGACCATGGCGTGCTTTCCGAGGAGCGGGTACTTGGTCTTGGAATGGTCGAATTCGAAGCGCGGTAGCAATTTTTTCCAACCATTGGTAGTGTGACATTCTTCGCAACGCTGTTTGAAGGAGCCTTTGTGCGGATCGATATGGCAGTCGATGCAGGCCTGGAACTTCATGTCCCTGTAGCGTGCCTCACCGCCGGGCACATCCGGCTTGTGGCACTTCTCGCACTCGACCTTAATGTGAAGACCCGTCAGAGGATAGCGGGTCTTGGAGTGATCGAATTGCTTTGCCGCCTTCCAGTCCACGTAATTATGACATTGCAGACATTTGTCGCCGAGCTGGCCTTTGTGCACATCTTTGTGGCACGGTACGCAATTTTGCGACAACCCGAAAAAGGACTTCGAAAGATCCTTCATCTTGATGAGCGCGCGTTCATCGGAAACCATGTATGCCGGCAGGTGGCACTTCTCGCAAGCAAGGCCCGCGTGCTTCCCTTCCAGGACATAGCCCGTCAACCGGTGATCGAATTGTTTTTGTGAAGGCTCCCAGTGAATGAGGCCGAAATCCACGCCATTGTGATCGAGGTGGCAGCGGACACAATCTTTGCCATTGGGATTCTTCATCTGGATCTGGGCGTGATATCCGTGCTTCGCGGCTAATCGTTGAGCCACTTCTTTATGGCAATCGAGGCATTTGAAAGTCGGCGTGCTGGTGCCGAATTGGTGGCAGCTGGCGCATTGTATGGTTCCGCTTAAAGACTGGTGGGCTTTCGCAAGAGGGCCCGGTGAAATTTGTGCCCGCGCAGGAACGCAGGCAAAGAAAACTAATATGAATAAAATGGAAAGGGGTATCGCCAACGGCCTAATGGGACAAATTCGGGAAGAAGCACTCTTCGCTGTAGGCCCGTTGAAATACACCAATCCCTCCCTCAAGGGGATTTGAATCAATGGTACGAGGGCTGGGTAGCGGCATGGTAGCACACGAGGAAGACTTTTTCGCGCACCTTACTCCCGATGGTGTCCATATTTGAAAGGGGCAGGGAGTATCTTCAGCATAATCACTTGCGCCAACAATTTAGATCCTAGTATGCCGCACGAGCGAAAGCGTTCGAGATGCGTGAGCTGGGCGCTATGCCGGCGGAAGAAGGCTTGCGAACAGGCCGAATGCGCCGGCTCGGCGGTTTCTTCGGGGGCATGGATTTTCGCCCGGCATCTCCGGGCTTGGGAGGTCCTAGTTACCATCTCGATAAATCAAGAAGTACATAAAAAGCTTGTTTTGTTCTAAGATAAAATATACTACCGCATTGGTAATAGTTACGGACCGGTTGAGAGGAGGTAAAGACGTGATCCCTGGCCGCACTGAACAACTCGAGATGAGCACTTTTCCAAAGCAAATGAATGAGGCGTCTGAAATGAGGCGGCAGTTGGCACAATTGGCAGATGCACTCGCCGAGTTATACGGGCTTCTGGAGGGCTATGCTCCGACGTGGTACACATTCGATCACCATGAAAGAGCGGAGTCCGCGCTGCGATCAATGAAAAAGTTCTGAAGAACAACAGGCAGCGGCGGATATTCGGATGATGCGGTCAATACCCTCTCAACCTTGAAACTTATAGCCAATCCCGGGGACGGTGATGATCATCTCCGGTTTTTTGGGCGCCTTCTCCAATTTCTGGCGTAAGCCGGCGACGTGAACATCAACGGTGCGTGTGAACGTGCCAACTTCGTAGCCCCACACCTCGCGCAGGATCTCATCACGGGAAAGAGTGATCCCGTTGTGCTCCGTGAAATAGCGCAGGAGCTGAAATTCCCGAGCAGAAAGATAAACAGGTTTGCCTTCTCGCGTAACCTGAGTGCCACGAATATCCACGCGGATTGAGCCAAACTGGAGAATGCCCTGGCCGGTTCGTGTGGGGGCGCGCCGCAATAGGGCCTCGATACGGGCCATAAGTTCCAAAGTGTCGAAAGGTTTCGTGACGTAGTCATCCGCACCCAGTTTGAGACCAGCCACCTTGTCGACAATTTGGCCACGAGCAGTAAGCAGGAGAATTGGGGTTGCCAACCCCGCCAGCCGGATGTCGCGACAGACGTCAAGACCGCTGCGGCGAGGCAGCATGATATCGAGGATGATCAAGTCGAAGGGCAGACTGGTTGCCTTTTCGAAGCCCTGTTCACCATCAGGAGAGAAATCCACGACGTAACCCTCGCTTTGCAGACGATCGCTCAGGGTCATCCGCAATGCTTGTTCGTCCTCTACCAACAGTATATTCTCGTTCATTTTCGAATAGACGGATTCGGTTCGGAATTGAGGGACGTCATTTCCAACTCTTGTTTCTCCACGATTGGTAAGCGGAGGGTGAAAACACTCCCAACCGCCAGTTCACTAACCACGGAAAGTGTCCCTCCCATAGCTTCGGCAATGCTCTTAGCGAGAGGCAATCCCAAACCTGTCCCGTGAATCTGGGCAGCCGAGACCGCCGCGCCGCGATAAAAGGGTTCGAAAATGTGCGGCATCTCCGAGCAGTCAATGCCAATTCCGCGATCTTGAACGATGATCCTGATTTCCTTGCCGCTCCGCTCTTCGGAATCGTGGACAAAGGCGCGCATACCGATCCAGCGGCTCTCACCACTATACTTCACGGCATTTACGATCAAGTTCTGCAGGCATTGAGAGAGCGCGGATAAATCGCCCATGACGAAGGGCAGTCCAGTTTCGATGTGATGCTCAATCACAAAACCTGCTCCCCGCACTAATTCCGCGGTATTGTCCAGCACGGAATCGATGATTTGCGAGACCTGCAGTGGGCGCAAAGTATAGCGGTACTTCCGGTCTTTCGTCGAGGCAAACAGCAGAATCTGGTTTACAAGTTCGGTGATCTGCCGACATTGGTTTTGGATTGCGGAGCCATAGCGTTTAAGCTGATCTTTTCCACCAACAAGACCGTCTGCAATATTGTCCGCCGCCGAGGAGATGACCGCCAAGGGAGTGCGTAGCTCGTGAGAGACCGAGGCAACAAACTCCATTTGCAGCTTGGCCAGTTGGATCGCGCCGAGCATTTTGCTTCTCTGGATGGCCCAGACGGAAGCGCTGGCCAACGCCAAGGTAATACCGAGAACACCGATCAGCCTGAAGATGGTGCGCCGAGAGGTGGCAGCGACGTTGACAAGCTGCTGAGATGCCTGCTCGTCGTAGAGCCGCTTGATTTCCTCCAAGTCTTGACGGACACGTTCGAAGGCCGGCGCACCCCCCTTAAGATCCAGGGTGACTGCTTCTGTGGTGATGCCTTCAAGAATCGAAGCCAACACTTCATTGCGCACATTAAGATATTCGGACCAATCGCGTTGGAGGCGTTTGCCCACTTCAATTTCTTGAGGCATTCGAGCCTGAAGCAGATATTCACTGATCCCCTCGTTTACACGACGATCCGCTTCGCGAGACTGGTCGGCGTATTCCAGTTGGAGATTGCTATCGTTGGTGGTTAAGGCATAAAAAGTGCTTCGGCGTGTCTCCTGGGCCTGGTACTGCAGCTCGCCAATTCTGTGAAGTCCCAGCACGGAGCCAGCATACATTTTCTGAGCCTCAACGTTCGTGGTGTGAAGATCGCGTATGACGAATAGGCCGACTGCGATCACGACAAGGAATACGATGAGAAGCAACAAGGATGAATTGTAGGGGGATGCAAGGGCCAAGACACGGTCCAACAGCGCCGCCGGGCCGGCCAATGTCCGTCTGCGCGCGCGTTTGTTTTGCCCGTTCATATCTACTTGGAAGTGCGTGGTGGCACGTGAAGCCTGTAGCCCTTATCCTCGGGACCGCGCTCATCGATCCGAACGGCTCTTACCGAGGGGTCCAAATCCGAGACACGAAGATAGCCAATGGCACCGGGCACGTTAAATACGAACTTGCGCACACCCACGGGAGTTGCCAGGGTTTTCGGTGAAACAAGCACTTCGCCGGTGAAAACGCCGTGCAGGAAGTGATTATTGAAATCGGTCTCATTCATCTGGCAGATATCGCGAAGCACGACGGCGCGCTCAGGCTGGCCGGATTCCATCATAACGAGCGTGATGCGGCGGCCATTTGGCCAGTGACTGCGCTCACCAAGAAAAATTCTTCGCAGTTCGGGCATGGAAAGATTCTGAACCGGGTTAGAAAGGTTAACGACAACGGCCAAATTTTGCTCGGACGCGATCTGCGGCTCCGGCAATAAACTGGAGTTTGGCGCAGGCCCGAAGGAGAGCGCCGCAATAGAGAAAGCGGCACTCGCCAAAATGAACAGTAGACCTGCCAGGCGACGCATGCGTTGGTCTTTCTAGAACGTAAATCCGACTTGAAGGGCAAGCGCATTGACCGCCGGCTGTCCTCGCAAGGCAGTGTAGTCATATTGCAGCTTCACAGCCACCGTCTCGCTGGCATCATAACGGAGACCGAAGGAGGGGCCTTGGCGTAATCCAACGTCGGGGAAGATGGGCTCCGTCCTAGAGGCGTTCACATACTGGTATCGGAAGTAGGGCCGATAGGAGCCGAATTGTTTTGAAACCTGGGTATAAAACCCCGGGGTATTGAATACGCGCGGAATACCGTTAGGGGCATGACGAACAATAAGGGCTTCGTTCAGCCATTCAAACTTCGAACGCACCAAGACGGCGTGCGCCGCAAGGATAGTTTCTCCGATTCTGGGGAGGTTCACCGGCGCAAGCAGGTCACGGTAAGCCGAAAAGCCTACCTGCAGGCCACGAACTGCGTCGGGACGAGCGAAAAGTGCAAGGTTGAAGGCCTTATGGTTCTGGTCATCAACCACATTCTGCACCGGTTCCTCCGTAATCGGGGAACGCGAGGCACGCCCGTTCCCAACCTCTGCGACATAGTGCAAGCCGAGATGGCCGGAGGGGATCAGGCCCGACGCCGACGCACCTACAGTATGAATCGGCAGAATTCCTCCGCGGTCTTCGAATTGAAAGAGAAAGGGGCGGCCCGTCGTTGTTTGAAACCAAGTGCTATGGTGATAGGCCGTGTTGTAGTAGCCGATCGCGGTATGATATCTGCCGACAGTAAACTTGAAATAATCACTGTGGGAATACTGAAGAACCATGCGTTCGACATCCACACCGAAGGTATTATTTTCACCACGCGTTTCGCCGAAAATATTGTCCGGTCCACCTTCAAAAACAATTTCACTAAGAAACTTGAATTTTTCCGAGATGTCCGAAGTGATGAAAAGGTTGAGCTGGCCAAGGCTGAAGGCGGTCGTATCATGCCTCTGGCTATCTCCGTGAAGCGTGATATCGCCGAATCCCCGCATGCGCAACAACGTCTTGCTAACATCCATTCTCTCCGGCACCGCGTTGTCCGTTTGCAGCTCAGTTTCGCTTACGAGAGGCGCACTCGCTTGGACGGGTGGAGAAGGAAGGCTTACAGGGGCAGCTTGCTGCTTGGCCGCTTCTAATTGCTTGACTCTAGCCTCCAACTGATCAATTCGTTGGAGCAAGTGCTGCAATGTTTGCTTATCGGCAGCCGCCGCGTCGACGGGTTGCTGCGCCCGGAGAATCGTGGTGTTGACCAGAATTCCCAGAAGCAACGGAAATATTCGCCATACGATTATCCGACCGTTGAGCTTCAGAGCCAACATAACTCTGATGGGTGAGGGACCAGAGAACTTCATGCATTCCTCCTTCAGCTATGCATTCGCAATGGGCAGCAGGCGTCGACCCTATTAAGGTAGCTTAAAGCGCGATCGCTGATGGGGAGGATGTCGTGATGGTATAGAAGCTGTTGCGTATCGCTCCCCGCTTGCCAGCTATCGGAAGATGGCCCTTGGGTAGTGCCTCGCTCAAAACTAGACAGGCCGCTTAGCTCTGATCTGGGCCTCCGGGATCAAGAGAAGCAACGTGGGCAAGCTTGAGCCGGTGCAGAGGACAACGGAAGAGAAGTGGGAAATCATGCAGGGAGGGTCGAACAGAGGGATCGTGTCGGAGACGTGGGGACAACAGGGGACGGCCCAAGGTTGTTTTATCGCTGGAAGATTCCTCTTGCCGAACAATTACTCTCCAGCTCAACCATTGGCTCTCGATTGCCGGCGTGATCGCGGTAGGCTGGTTGCATTTATTAGTCATCAAGACCGCTAGAGTTCACTCAGGTTGATCCACCTGAGGGAATGAATTCATCATGGAAATCAATCTGGCGGCATCAGAAATTGCAGCTCTGGAAGCAGCGTTGGCGCTGGGCGTGTAGCGCACAACATCTGGGCGCACAACTTTGGGTTGGCCGGGCACGGAGAACTCGCTGGCAACGGAACTCTGGTCCTGCGAGCGGCTACTGCCGGGATCCGGCTGCAGGCGTCGCTGGGCATCTTTTTTACGGTTGAAATCGCCGATGATTCGAGCGACATAAGCCAGGGTTTCCGGGTAGGGAGGCACGCCGTGATATTGCTCGACGCGATCTGGTCCGGCGTTGTAGGCCGCCAGAGCTTTACTAAGATCGTTGTGATAGCGAGACAGCAGTTCACCCAAGTAACGGGTTCCACCTTCCACGTTGGCAGCGGGGTCCATGGCGTTCTGTACGCCCATCTGTGCAGCAGTCTGCGGCATCAGCTGCATTAGCCCCCGCGCGCCCTTCGGGGAGACTGCGTTCGGATCGAATCCGCTTTCGACCAGAATCACGGAGTTGACCAGATCGGGGTCAAGGTTGTTTCGTTTGCTGGCCGCACTGACGACCGAGTCGAGGCCTCTGGCAGGTGCAGAGCTGACGGCTGGCGGCAAGTATGAGTCCAATTCTTCGAAGCGCACGATGTCGGCAGTAGGTACATCAATGTAATTGTCTGGCGACTCGCCTAGGTATAGGCGAGTCGCCGTGTCTCGCGCTTCTCGACGTTCATGCCGGATGGCAAAGCCATTGCGCAAGATGGCTATGTTCGCAGCGGACGCTGACAGACTGGCCAGAAAGATCAGAGCCGCGACGATGCTAAATTTGTAGCCAAATTTCATACCTGTGACACTTACTCCATCGGACCAGGGACATCCCGCATAGGCAGCCGTAAATTCAGCAGCCAGTTTAGCCAGGCAAGAATAAATATCAACGTATCTTGGCAGTTCGTCTTTGCGCTACAACAACCTTGACGGCGAATTGTCGGACCATGAAAACTCATGATTGGCTTTAAAACTTGAATGACTTATTCAGGACCCCGATTGCCGTGGGTAATCGACCTGGCTTCCGCACCTTGAACACCTCCACGCGCCCTTCCCACTGGTCCGGCATCTTTTACCCGTTAAGGGTGGTCTACTTCAAGATTTCCATTAAAAGGACATTTGATTCTTAGCGACCCCAACCCCAATTGCCAAAACACGAGTATTTAAAGGGAGCGAGGCGCCTGTCTTTGCGCTAAGTCAACCAAGTAGGCCAAGTTGTGGGTTATAAGTGACGGTGCTTTGAGAAAAGCGATTTCGCACTGTGGCCGTACATTTGCTCTTACCCATCTACTGGGTTTGCCATTTTCAGAAACCTCGCGTAGTTGGGTCAGCTTTTCATGGTCTGAATGAGGCTTGGTTGGCAGGTTCCGTGGAGGCAGCAACGACATGAAACATCTGCGCATTATGCTGGCTTCGGTCCTGATTATGGCGATCGGCGCGCCAACCTATTCCGATCAAGCGAAGGCCGCGTATAATCGCGGTGTTCGTGCCGAGTCACAGAACCAAACCGATGCTGCCTACGAAGCATACAAGGAAGCATACGCGCTGAAGCCCAAGGATCCGAAATACATTGCCGCCTACCTGCGGTCGCGAGCGGCGGCCGCAGCCGAGCATATGCGAAAGGGCCAATCGCTGCGCGATAACCTCAAATTGGAGGAAGCACTCGTGGAATTTCAGCGTGCGGCAGAGATTGACAGGTCCAACTTGGGGGCGCAAGAAGAGATGAGCCGCACTGCCACAATGCTCAAAAAGCAAGCCCAACAGGCAGGGGTTGCCGCCACCCCGACAGCGGAATCACCATTGAGCAAAATGATGGAAGAGGTTGAGGGGCCAGTCGACCTGGAACCCTTTTCGGACACCCCGCTTACGCTGCGCATGACGACCACGGCGGATAATGTCTACAAGACGATTGGCAAGCTGGCCGGAATCAACGTGCTGTTTGACCTGGACTATAAACCGCAGCGTATCAATATCGAGTTGGACGACGTCCCCTTGCGCGAGGCGCTAAGGATGGTCGCCATGCAATCGAAGACCTTCTGGCGGCCTATATCGACCAAAGCGATCTTTGTCGCTGCGGAGGGCAGGCGCAAGGACTTTGAAGATAACGTGATGACGACGTTCTATCTTCGCAATGCGTCGACGGCGAGCGAGTTGCAAGAGGTGGTCGGCACCCTTAAGGGAATCCTGGACATCAGCCGGATTCAAGTAAATCCCACGCACAGCGCGATCACACTCCGGGGCACGCCGGACCAATTGGTACTGGCGCAGAAATTGGTCTCCGATCTCGACAAGCCAAAGGCCGAGGTGGTG
>Ga0209526_10004037_pt1 | contig 9997 bp, 5 predicted proteins | sample JacPinW_OM2H0_M1_FD_188566 | JGI IMG/M metagenome (GOLD analysis project Ga0209526, IMG submission 188566) | Forest soil microbial communities from Algoma, Ontario, Canada - Jack Pine, Ontario site 1_JW_OM2H0_M1 (SPAdes) (version 2) | ecosystem: Environmental > Terrestrial > Soil > Boreal... | reverse complement strand
GCGCTGCTGCGCAAGGCGGCTGAGCGAACTATTCCGCGTCTCTTGCGAAAAATCCGTTCACTCCTGCGCACCGTCAGCGCCGATGAGTGCTTAAATTTTTTCCGCCATGCCGGCTATGCTTCAATATGATCGGAATCCGCTCTAATGATCGGCACGGGCTGATCTTCAGCACAAGATTATCCGCAAAGGACTGGCACTCCTCTGCGAACAGAGCGCTACTGTGCCTGCTCCGGGGCCTCCCAGGCCCCGTCCGGGAATCCTGCCCCGCCGGCTTTGTCGCCGTCGTGGGGCGTCGGTGGTGACGGCCGCGAGGCCGCGCTTGCCACGATTTACCGGCTCTACCGCGAGCGGCTGCGCGCGATGAATGCGATGGACTTCAGCGACCTGCTGCTCAACGTCCACGAGATCTTCGAGCACGACCCGGGCGCGCTGATGCGATGGCAGTCGCGCGCGGAGCATCTGCTGGTCGACGAATACCAGGACACCAACCGCGTGCAATACATGCTGGTGCGCGCGCTCTCGGCGCGCAGCTCCAATCTATGCGTGGTCGGCGACGAAGACCAATCGATCTATCGCTGGCGCGGCGCCGACATCCGTAACATTCTCGACTTCGAGCGCGACTTTCCCCAGGCGCGGATTTTCAAGCTCGAGCAGAACTATCGATCCACCAAGACCATTCTGGCCGCCGCCGGGACCGTGATCAGCAACAACCGCGAGCGCAAGGAAAAACGCCTGTGGACCGACAACGCCTCGGGCGAACCGGTAACCTATTTCACCGGCGTTACCGAGCGCGACGAAGCCGACTTCATCGCGCGGGAGATCGGCAGGCTCGGCGCGGAGGAGGGCATCGACCCGGCCAGCATCGTGGTCTTCTACCGGGTCAACGCGCAGGCGCGCGTGATCGAAGAGGCGCTGGTACGCCGGCGCATCCCCTACTACGTCGTCGGCGGACTGCGCTTTTACGAGCATCGCGAGGTCAAGGATCTGCTCGCCTACCTGCGCGTGCTCGCTAACCCGGCCGACGCGTTAAGCGTGGAACGGATGGCGGGAGCGCCGACTCGCGGCGTGGGCGCCAAGACATTGGAGGTGGCGGGACAGATTGCCGCCGAGGAGAGCGTAACGGTCTTCGAGGCGCTGGGCCGCCTGGAAACCAACTCGCGCGTGGCGCTGCGCTCGGCCAAGCAGGCGGGTGAGCTGTATGCATGGATGCACGACCTGGCGGCGCGCGCCACGACGATGAAGGTGCGGGCGATCCTCGACGAAGTAATCACGCGCGCAGGCTTCCTCAACTATCTGGATGGCATGCAGGACGCCGTGGTGCGCCGCCAGAACGTGGCCGAGATGCTCTCCGCGTGCGACGCTTTCGACGCCGAGGGGCAAAATGGCGGGCTCGCCGATTTCCTCGAGCGCGTGGCCCTGGTCAGCGATGCCGATCAGGTCGCCGGCAGCGGCGGCCGCGCCGCGCTGATGACGCTGCATACCTCCAAGGGCCTCGAGTACCCGGTGGTGTTCATCGCTGGGATGGAGGAAGGACTGTTTCCGCATTTTCGCTCGCACGACGACGGCCGCGAGGTCGAGGAGGAGCGCCGGTTGTGCTATGTCGGCATGACGCGGGCACGGCGGCTCCTGTACCTGACCAACACGTTGACGCGAGAGCTCTACGGCCAGCGCAACGAGTCGCGGCCTTCGCGCTTCCTCGGAGAAATCGACCCCGCCCTGATCACCCGCATCGCGCCGCAGAAGCCGGGCTCGGTGCTCCGGCCGCCCGCGGGTGGAACCTACGTCGACTACAGCAGCAGCCAGGTCCCCGAAGACGACGCGGCGATGGCGGCGGACGGCGACAATTTCGCGGTGGGCGCTCACGTCGTCCATCAGACCTTCGGCCCCGGCGTGGTGCGCCGGCGCGAGGGACGCGGCGCCGCGGCGAAGGCGTGGGTGCATTTCGAGCGCAGCGGGGTAAAATTGCTGGTGCTGAAGTTCGCCAATCTAAGGCCGATTGCCGAGTGATGGGCGTTGCCATATCATTTTTACATGTTGTCGGATGAGGCGGATGGCGCGCTATCGGCGCGCGGGGGGCGTAAGAATGCATCACAAAAGATCGCGGTTGCCGTCGCGGATTGGCGCTGTATGCGCGGCGGCGGTGGTGTTCGCCGTGGCGGCGCTGTTCGTGGCGCCGGGGTTCGCCCATAGCTGGAGCGAGGACGATTTCGAAAACCGCCCGCTGGTCGCTTACCCGATTCCGACCGGCCGTGACGATCTGATCGGTTCGCTGCAGGTCTACACGATTCGCCAGGGCGACACGCTGCTCGACGTCGCGCGCTGGTACGGGCTCAGTCCTACCGAAATCTCCAACGCCAACAATCATATGGATTGGTGGTCACCGCCGGTCGGCAAGACCATCATCATCCCCACTGAGCACATCCTGCCCAGCACCCCTCATGCCGGAATCGTGCTGAACATCCCCGAGATGCGCCTGTATTACTACTATCCGACGCCGGTCGGCGGCACGCGCCGAATCCGCAAAGCACATTTCGCGCATACGGCATATTCCGGCGCTCGCCATCCCAAGGCGAAGGCGCACAAGAGCGGCGGCGCCCATCCCTCGATCATCTACACATTCCCTGTTGGGCTGGGCCGCTACGACTGGCGGACGCCGACCGGCACCTGGACCATCCGCGACAAAACCTACAATCCGACTTGGGTGGTGCCCGACGACATCTACCAGGAACATCTCGAGCGCGACGGCGAGGCCGACCACATGATCGAGGGCGGCGATCCCGACAATCCGCTCGGCCACTACCGGCTCGCGCTGACGCTGCCGATGTACGCGCTGCACGGAACCAACGTGCCGTGGGGCGTCGGGATGGAAGTCAGCCACGGATGCGTGCGGCTTTATCCTGAGGACATCGACCGCCTCTATCACCACGCTAGCATCGGCACGCCGGGGCGCTTCGTGTACCAGCCGGTCAAGTACGGATGGCGCGGCGACTCGCTTTACGTCGAGGTCCACGAGGATCTCTACGGCGTCTATCCGGGGCTGTGGCGTTACGCGATACAGCAGGCCAAAACCCAGGGCGTGCTCGACGATATAGAAATGATCAAGCTCGAAAAGGCGGTCGAGGAAAAGACCGGTGTGCCGACTTTCGTGATGCCGGGACCAGAGCCGCCGAGCGCGGCGCCGCCGACGACACAAAGCGCGAGCTCGATGCCGTTGCCACCGCCGGTAAGCGCCGCATCCGCGCCCGACGCCGACACCAGCGCAGTCGAGGGCGGCAGCACGGATCTCAAGGGCGACAGCACGGATAACGATACCGACACTGAGGGTGACAGCGAAGCCGGCGACGCCAGAGCGGCGATTCCGCCGCCGCCTCGTGTCAACGCCATCAGGCCGGCGCCCGCCCCTGCCGCCGATAGCGCCGCGACCGGGAACGGCGACGTGAGTTCCTCCGACTCGGACGACGAGGGCGCCGCTCCTGACAAGGCCCCGCGGACGCCCGCCGCCGGGGATAGCTCCGAATGGCGCCGTGTGCCGAACGGCGCGTTGCCGCTCGAATAGCCGATGCGGCAAATTCCTTTTCATCGCCCCTCGATCGGTCCCGCGGAGGAGCGCGAGGTTCTCGACAGCCTACGCTCGGGATGGATCACCACCGGGCCCAAGGCCAAGCGCTTCGAGAAGGAATTCGCCGCCTACGTCGGCGCACGCCACGCGCTTGCGGTTGCGCATTGCACTGGCGCGCTGCACCTGGCGCTGTTCGCGCTCGGCGTCGGGCCGGGCGACGAAGTTATCACCACGCCGTTCACCTTCACTGCCACGGCCGAGGTGATCGGCTACCTCGGTGCGCGGCCGCTGTTCGTCGACATCGAACCCGGCACGTTCAACCTCGACCCGGCTTGCGTCGAGACGGCGCTCCAGAACGGTCAGCATCGCCGAGTGCGCGCGATTTTACCGGTGCACTTCGCTGGATACGCCTGTGACATGGACCGCCTGCTGGCAATCGCGCGCAGCCACAATCTGAAGATCGTCGAGGACGCGGCCCACGCTGCCGGCTCAGCGCGCCATCTCGAAGGCCGCGGGATGACGCGGGTCGGGACGATCGGCGACCTTTCCTGCTTCAGCTTCTACGCGACCAAGAACATCACCAGCGCCGAGGGTGGAATGGTAACGACCGAAGACGACGCGCTAGCTGAGCGCATCGCCATCGCGAGCCTGCACGGGATGGATCGCGACGCATGGAAGCGCTACGACCGCAGCGGCTCGTGGTTTTACGAGATTCACGACACCGGCTTCAAGTACAACCTCTCTGACGTGCACGCCGCGATCGGCCTTGCGCAGCTCGGTCGCGCTGATGAATTCATGCGCCGGCGCACCGCGATTGCCCGCGCCTACAGCCAGGCGCTGCGGGAGGATTCGGCGCTCCAGGTGCCGCACGAGGAGCCGGGCATCGAGCACGCCTGGCACCTGTACGTCCTGCGCGTACATCCGGAGCAACTCAGGATCGGCCGCGCTCAATTCGTCGAGTTTCTGCGCGAGCGCGGCATAGGCACCTCCGTGCACTGTATTCCACTCCACACGATGCATTTTTACCAGGAGCGTTACGGCTACCGCACCGGCGACTTCCCGGTCGCCGAGGACGTGTACAGCCGATGCCTGTCGCTGCCGATCTATCCCGCGATGAGCGACGAGGACGTCGCCTACGTGATCGAAAACGTGCTCGCCGTGGCGCGCGAAAACCGCCGCTGACGCTACGCAGCGCGGGGCGGCATCCTGGCCAATCACTCAGGCTCCGAGTTCATCCAACCATTGCGCTTGCACGATTGATTCCAGCAATCAGCTGGATGGTGAAGATAGCAGTCGCGAGAGCGCTCTACAGAATGCGGATAAGTTTACGCAGCGGCTCTTTCAAGCCCGTGAGTAATCCGCCGGTTGTCTCGCATCAGGGTCGTGTGGCAACCTTACGGCAACGCGCACAAAGAGTTGGGAGTCACGAGAAGCACGATGCCTGACTTCGATTTCGATCTCGCGGTGGTGGGCTCCGGTCCGGCGGGCCATCATGCGGCGATTCAAGGCGCCAAGCTGCGCAAACGCGTGATCATGATTGAGCGCAAGCCGCTCGTCGGCGGCATCTGCATCAACATCGGAACGATTCCGAGCAAGACCATGCGCGAAGCGATCCTGTATCTTTCAGGTTATCGCGAACACGCGATTTACGGCGATTCCTATCGAGTCAAGGAAAAGATCACGCTGGAGGATCTCCTGGTCAGGGTGAATCCCGTCGTGCGCCACGAGATCGACGTATTGCGTCATCAGCTCTCGCGCAATGGCGTCGAACTGGTAAATGCGAGCGCGAGTTTCCTTGATCCTCACGTTCTCCTGCTGGAAGACAAGTTGGGTGGACTGCAACGACGGATATCGGCCGGAACGATCGTACTGGCGGTCGGGACCCAGGCTATCAGCGACGCGCGAACTCCGCTGGACGGCCAACAGGTCTTTTCCAGTGATGACATGATGGAGCTTGATGAGCTGCCGCGCACGCTCGCGGTAATCGGCGCAGGCGTCATTGGTTGCGAATATGCGAGTATGTTCGCCGCATTAGGCGTGCGGGTAACCCTGATCGACATGCGGTCCCGCCTGCTGGATTTCGTCGACACCGAAATCATTGAGACACTGGTTTATCACTTGCGCGAACGGCGCGTGACGTTGCGGCTGGGCGAAAAAGTCTCATCGATCGAGGTGTTCGAGGAAGACGGTATCAAACGGGTGCGTACCTGCCTCGCAAGCGGAAAACAGCTCGTTACCGACAAGGCCTTGTCGAGCATGGGCCGCAACGGCGCGACCAGCGAGCTTAATCTGGCTGCCGCCGGCCTTTCGGCTGACGCGCGCGGCCGCCTGAAGACGAATAGCTCATACCAAACCGAAGTCGAGCATATCTATGCGGTCGGTGATGTAATTGGATTCCCCAGTCTCGCGTCCACGTCGAAGGAGCAGGGAAGAATCGCGGTCTGCCGCGCGTTCAAAGTTCCGGCATTACACTCGCCGGAATTGTTCCCTTACGGAATCTATACGATCCCTGAAATCTCATTCGTCGGCGCCACTGAAGAGGACCTGACCAGCAAGGGCGTTCCGTACGAAATTGGCAAGGCTGCGTACCGGGAAGTCGCACGTGGACAGATAATCGGCGACAGTAGTGGAATCCTCAAGTTGGTATTTCATCGGGATACTCGCGAACTGCTGGGGGTCCACATCGTCGGCGACGGGGCAGTTGAGCTGATACATGTCGGTCAGGCGATACTATCGATGAAGGGTACTATCGATTACTTCGTGAATACCGTCTTCAATTATCCCACGCTGGCCGAATGCTATAAAAATGCGGCGCTGGACGGGATCAACCGCCTCAGCGCCTGAGGTACTTTTACCTACTTAAAATTCGACCTGGTCGCGCTCGTCCTGAGTGCGCTTCGGCGCGAAGGCTTTTGGAGCCCTCCGCGCCGAATTTGCGTCCACGGTCTGTTAGTTAATGAAAGCCTACATGATGAAGAGCATTTCCTGATACGTTGCCAGCGGCCACAAGTCGTCGGCGACGATACCCTCGAGCGTGTCGGCGGTCTTGCGCACCGCAGCCATAGCGGGCAGCACCTCTTTGCAAAGATGTTTCGCATGGTCGAGCTTGCTATGGCCGCCGCCGTGTTCAGCCAGCATCGCTTCGAGCTTTACGATCCCGTCCTGCAGTTCCTTCACGAGTCCGGTGACTTTGTCGAGCGTGTCAGTGTCGAAGACGTACCCAATTGCTTTCAAATTCGCGCAAGTCAGCGCAAGCTCGCTCTGGTAACGGATCGCCGCCGGGAAGATGATGGTCTTCGCCATCTCGATCGCGGTCCGCGCTTCGAGCCCCACCACCAAGCAGTATTGCTCGATGTACACCTCCATCCTGCTGTGCAGCTCGCGCTCGTTCAAGACTCCGTATTTTGAAAACAGCTCGGTCGCCTCTTTGCTTCCAAGCAGCGGCAGCGCTTCCACGCACGAGGGCAAGTTCGGAAGACCGCGCTTCGCAGCTTCCTTGTGCCACTCCTCCGAGTAACCGTTGCCGTTGAAGACAATGCTGCCGTGCTCGGCCAGGATCTCTTCGAGGACCTTCTGAATGGCGCCGTTGAGCTTGCTCGGATCGTCGCCGACCGCCTTCTCGAGCTTGGTCGCGATAAAGTCGAGCGACTCCGCCATGATCGTATTCATCGCCACCATCGGTCCGGCGATCGACATGCCGGATCCCGGCGCGCGGAACTCGAAACGATTACCCGTGAAGGCAAAAGGACTCGTGCGATTCCGGTCTCCGGCGTCTTTCGGAATCTTGGGTAGTGAATCAACCCCGACCTGCAGCGTCTCCTTCTTTTTTGTACTCTTGGCTCCGCCTTTGGTCACCTGATCGAAGATGTCAGAGAGCTGATCGCCCAGGAAGACCGAGATGATCGCCGGCGGAGCTTCGTTGGCGCCCAAGCGATGGTCGTTGGAGGCGGTGGCCACAACCGCGCGCAGCAGCCCGCTCCATCGATGGACCATGCGAATCACCGCCGCGCAAAAGACCAGGAACTGCGCATTGGCATGCGGAGTGTCGCCTGGATCGAGCAGGTTGCCCTGGGTTGCATTGCCGAGCGAATAGTTGACGTGCTTGCCCGAACCATTGATTCCGGCGAAGGGCTTCTCGTGAAGCAGGCAAACCATGCCGTACTTTTCGGCCACGCGCTTCAGCATGACCATCGTCATCTGCTGATGGTCGGTCGCAAGGTTTCCGTTCTCGAAGACCGGTGCGAGCTCGAACTGGCCGGGCGCCACCTCGTTGTGCCGCGTCTTGGCCGGGATCCCAAGCTTAAATAGTTCGCGCTCGCTGTCGAGCATGAAGGCGAGCACCCGCTCCGGAATCGCGCCGAAGTAGTGATCCTCGAACTCCTGGCCCTTTGGCGACAGCGCTCCAAACAGCGTCCGTCCCGTTCCGAGTAGATCCGGGCGAGAGAAAAAGAAGTGCCGGTCGATCAGAAAATATTCCTGTTCGGCGCCGGCGTAGGAAACCACCGTGTCAACCGACGAGTGTCCGAAGAGCTTGAGAATGCGTTGCGCGTGCGTGTTCAACGCCTGCATCGAGCGCAGCAACGGCGTCTTCTTGTCGAGCGCCTCGCCGGTCCACGACACGAATGCGGTCGGAATACATAGCGTCGTTCCGTTCGGGTTCTCGAGGATATAGGCGGGGCTCGTTACGTCCCACATGGTATAGCCGCGCGCCTCGAACGTGTTGCGGATGCCGCCGTTCGGGAAGCTCGAGGCGTCAGGTTCACCTTGGGTCAGCGTCTTGCCGGAGAATTCGGCGAGCGCACCGCCGTCGCTGTCGGGCGACAGAAAGCTGTCGTGCTTCTCGGCCGTGAACCCGGTCAAAGGGTAGAACACATGCGCGTAGTGGGTGGCGCCTTTTTCGATCGCCCAGTCCTTCATCGCCGCGGCAACAGCGTCCGCGACCGACGGATCCAAGATCGATCCCGTATCGATAGTCTTCATCAACGATTTGTAAACCGGCTTGGGCAACCGCGCCTTCATCACCGTTTTGTTAAAGACGTTCGTGCCGAAGAACTCCGTGGCGGAGAGCTTCGAGAACGATAGTGGTTCTGAAATTGGACGATAGGTAGTTACGGCCTCGATGGCCTGAAGACGACCCGAACTGCCGCTCAAAATCGTGTCCTCCCGAAACGTGATTATCCCGAGAAGGTCTCCGAGACCTTCACGGGATTGACTTGCCCTTCAGTGCAAGGACGATGCCCAGCGCGATCTATAAGTAGTTTCAACCGATCGGTGAAAGTTTTCTTTCTCCGAGCCGCCGAAGCTGCCTTGTTTTCAATCAAAATGCGCGGCAGATGGGCACTATGCGCAGGCCGATCGGGAGCCTTTGGCTACCAGCAACTCCGCAACGCGCCGAACACCTGGCACCCTCGGCTGGGGATACCGGGCTCCCGGCGCTTCGCGCGGGGCAGCTTCCGCGCCCGTGGCCGATCCTTTAGAATCTTGCTCAACGGAGGGCGAAGCGTGCGAGCATTGGTGACTGGCGGAGCAGGGTTTCTGGGATCGCATCTGTGCGAGCGGTTACTGCACGACGGGCATGAAGTCATCTGCCTGGATAACTTTTTCAGCGGCAAGCGCGCCAACATCCAACATCTGCAGGGCCATCCGGGCTTCGAGTTCATGCGCCACGACATCGTCGAGCCGATCCTGCTCGAGGTCGACCGCATCTTTCACCTCGCCTGCCCCGCCTCGCCGGTGCACTACCAGTACAATCCGGTCAAAACCATCAAAACCAGCGTTATGGGCACGATCAACATGCTCGGCTTGGCCAAGCGCGTGCGCGCACGCATCCTTTTGAGTTCGACCAGCGAGGTCTACGGCGACCCCGAGCAGCATCCGCAGACCGAGAGCTACTGGGGTCACGTCAATCCGATCGGGGTGCGCTCCTGCTACGACGAGGGCAAGCGGGTGGCCGAATGTCTGATGATGGACTACCACCGCCAGAACAACGTCGACATCCGCATCGTGCGCATCTTCAACACCTACGGGCCGCGGATGGCAATAAGAGACGGGCGTGTAGTGTCGAACTTCTGCGTGGCAGCGCTCAACGGCGAGGAACTGCCGATATACGGCGATGGCAAGCAGACCAGGTCGTTCGCCTACGTCGACGATATTGTTGAGGCGCTGGTGCGGATGATGGACGCCGAGGGGCTCACCGGGCCGGTCAATATCGGCAATCCCGACGAGTTCACCATCCTCGAGCTTGCCTCGCTCGCGATCGAATTGTCGGGCAGCGGCTCGAAGCTTGTTTATCATCCGGCGCGGCCGGACGACCCGGTGCGCCGCCGGCCGGACATCAGCCTCGCCAAGGCGCGGCTGGGATGGGCGCCGAAAATCCCGCTGCGCCAGGGTCTGGGCCTCACCGTCGAGCATTTCCGCAAGGAGCTCGGCCTCATATCC
>Ga0209526_10004036_pt1 | contig 9997 bp, 5 predicted proteins | sample JacPinW_OM2H0_M1_FD_188566 | JGI IMG/M metagenome (GOLD analysis project Ga0209526, IMG submission 188566) | Forest soil microbial communities from Algoma, Ontario, Canada - Jack Pine, Ontario site 1_JW_OM2H0_M1 (SPAdes) (version 2) | ecosystem: Environmental > Terrestrial > Soil > Boreal... | reverse complement strand
GCTCCGCGAAGAAACCCTCCACACTGTCTAATACTTCGCGAGTCGTTCGCGCCGCATGTACGATACGGCGAAGCTCGCTGCCATTCCCCACACCGTGGGTGAACCAGCAAGCGAACTGCTTCATTTTGCCCACCGCGTCCGGCAAATTGGCAGCGCTAATCTGCCGGTAGTATCCAGAAAGTAACTGGTGGCGGTCGTGATCGCTGGGAAGGTCGTAGGACCCTGTTGCCGCGTATTGTTGCATCTGAGAAAAAATCCACGGATTGGTCGCGGCGGCGCGCCCGATCATCACCGCGTCGCAACCGGTTTCGTCCACGATGCGTGCGGCGTCTTCGGGCGTGTTTACATCGCCATTCCCGATGACCGGAATTTTGACCGCCTGCTTGACGCGCGCGATCAGGTTCCAATCGGCGCTGCCACTGTAGCCCTGAGCCCGCGTGCGTGGATGGACGGCTACACCCTCCACCCCGATGGACTCCGCCATTTTGGCCACATCCACGGCCACAACGGAATTTTCGTCCCAGCCGGCGCGCAGCTTGATGGTCAGTGGAATGCGGACAGCGGCCCGCACCGCACGAAAAATTTTGCCGAGAAGCTCCAGATCGCGCAGCAAACCCGAGCCGCCGCACTTCACGACTTTTTTCGCCGGGCACCCGAGGTTAATGTCCACCGCGTCGTATCCCAGGTCTTCAACCATTTTTGCGGCGTGCGCCATGACTTCAGGATTCGCCCCAAAAAGTTGCGCGGTGATGGGATGCTCATCTTCCTGAAAATATAAATATCGTAAAGTTTTGGCAGCGCTGCGTGTAATGCCCTCGGACGAAGTAAACTCCGTCATCAACAGTCCGCATCCGCCCAGGCCTCGAATTACGCGCCGGAATAGCGTATCAGTGACGCCTGCCATTGGCGCGAGGATGCTCGCCGGCTCAATGACGAGATCACGAATTTTGAATGACGCAGGTAGCACTGGACTATTTGCATTCTTCCGAGAGTTCGGGATCTTGTCTCAAAAATTCTTCTAAGCGCAGGAATTTGCGGCCGAGCGCCGAGCTGTACGCAGACCACTGGTCGTCGCCCGCGCCGCTGCCCAGCGCTGCGCGCACCGCCGCCATTTTCGAATCGAGATCGTCCATGTAGTGAAAAACCATGGCTTCGCGAATCATCGGAAGCTTCGGCGAGCCAAACTCGTACTGCCCGTGATGGCTGATGAGCATATGTTGCACCACAGTTTTCAGTCGGGAAGGGAAGCCCGAAATACCATCAATCGCCCGGGACACGGTTTCCAGTTCCATGACAATGTGTCCCAAAAGCTGCCCTTCGGTCGTATACCCGATGGCCCGTTCGTAACAAAGCTCATCCAATTTCCCAACGTCGTGAAGCATCGCCGCGGTGAGCAGCAAATCCACATCCAGCTCAGCGTAGTGCGTCGCCAACAACTGCGCCAATGCGCATAGCCCAACGACATGCTCCAGCAAACCGCCGATGAACGCGTGATGCATTACTTTAGCCGCGGGAGCGCGCTTGTAGCGCGGCGCGATTTTTGGATCGGTGACGATTCCAGTCACCAGAGTCTTCAGCCACGAATTGCCAATTGATTGTGCGAATTCCACAAGCCGCTCATACAGCTTATCGACGTCTTCTTTGGTATGTGGCAAAAAATCGACAAGATCAATTTCCTCGGGCTTGGCTCGCCGCACCTGCTGCAAAGCCAACTGCGGCTTGTTGCGAAAGATTTCTACGCGGGCCTGGACTTTTACAAAATCATCGCGATTGATGTCTTTGGCGATGGTCTCGAACAAATCCCACATGCGTGCTTCAATCGTTCCGCTGCGGTCCCCAAGCTCAAGACGAAGATAGGATTTGCCTTCGCGAGTGTTGCGAATCTCTTTTTCGTGCACCAGGAAAAATGTGGTTATTACTTGTTCGCTGCCTAAATCCGTGACGAACGGCGTCTTCATTGGCCAGAGTCCGGCTTTTTCCCAAACAAAACGTATTTCTTATGCGCCTTCTTGTTCTTCTTGGACGCTTCAGGTGTCGCGCTGACTTCCTGAATCTCCGAGTTGCCGCCGCCGGCAATATCCTGGAACCCCGGCTTAATGACCACGTAGCTTTGTTCGCGCAATGTTTTCACGTATTCGCGCATCGCAGGCTCCATGCGGCCGGAATACAGCTTGTCGGTGATCTCCGGTTCCACTTTGGCGAGCGATTGTTCGCCTTCATCGTAGTGTTCCAGAACCTGCAGGATCAAAAACCCCTGTTTGGTGTCCATCACGTCGGTAACTTCATTCTTTCGCATTTTAAAAACGACGTCTTCAAGTTCCTTGGATAACTCACCGCGTTTGTAAACCCCAAGGAAGCCGCCCTGCTTGGCAGTGCTGCCATCGGAAAAGCGCTTGGCCATTTCGCCGAAATCATCGCCGTCCTTGATACGCTTCAACGTAGTCTCCGCCTTCTTTTTCAGTTCCACGATTTCTTCCGGTGACTTCTTATCCGTATTCACTTCGATGGAGCGCAGCGCAACTTGTTCCGGGCGCACGAATTCCGACTTGTGCTCGTTGTAATATTTTTCGATTTCGTCGTGACCGATAGTGATGTGCGAGCCCACCTCGCTGCTGATCACTCGCTGCGTCAAGACCCCGTTACGAAGATTATTCTTGAAATCCTCAAAGTTCAGTCCCTGGGCCGACACCGCCTTCTCCAAATCCTCCATGCTCCCTAAATTGTTCTGGATGCGGATTTGATCCAGCTTTTTAATGACCTCGGGCTCCACACTAATGCCCATATCCTTGCCTCGCTGCACCAGCAAAGATTGATCGATCAGATCCCGCAGCGCGTTTTTCTGACGATCTTCGATCGCAATCTCCAATTGTTCGGGAGTGCAATGGTTCTGGCAATCCTGTTTGGCGTCTTCAGCAGCCGTGGCGCGCGCCTTATCGTATTCCGAGCGCGTAATGATTTCATTGTTCACGCGGGCGATGATTTCTTCGACGACGTGGCCCGAGTTAGGATCGACTTTCGCGGCCGGAGGCGGAGTTTTCTTGGCCGGAGCCGGCGAGGTCTCGGGTGTTGCCGGAGCCATCCCCGGCTTTTCTAGCGCGGGAGTCGATTTATCTTGAGTGTCCGCGGGCTTGGGCTGAGGACTGTTAGCGGAGTTATCCTGAGCCAGAATCGTGATGGGCAACGCTCCGCAAAGCGCCAAAAACACAAGTAATTTACGCATTAATACCTCGTCTAGAGTTTAGCACTTTCAACTACTTCTGGCAGTCTAGCTTTCGCCCTGAAGCCCCAGCAATACGTTTCTCACTGATTCGGCGACCGATTCACCGCGCGTAACTTCCATCCAAAGTACACCGCTGGGATCGAGCTTGATTCCTTTTCGGGACCGCACCACGGAGACCAGTGTGGCCGGATCAAGGGTAGTCTCCGGGTAAAAGCGAATGGCCACGCGGCTCCCTTGCCGTTCCACGGAAGAAATACGCAGGCGCTCGCTCATGGATTTGAGCGTGGCATATTCCAGAAGGTTTTCCACGGATTTGGGCAGCGCTCCAAAGCGATCTTCCAGCTCCTTGCGAACGTCCTGCTTTTCCGCTTCGGCGGAAATGGAGGAAATGCGCTTGTACGTGCGCAAGCGGAGATTTTCGCTGGGAATATATTCCTGCGGAATACGCACGTCGAACCCCAGGCTGAGCGTAGTTCGCAGCTCCGGCGTGACGTCCTCTCCCTTCAGCTTGGCAACTGCGCGTTCCAGCATCTGACAATACAAATCAAAGCCAATCGCTTCGATGTGCCCGTGCTGCTGGCGGCCCAGCATATTCCCCGCGCCACGCAATTCCAGGTCAAGGGCCGCGATGCGGAATCCCGCTCCCAGTTCACTGAATTCTTTCATGGCCGCCAGGCGTTTGCGCGCGATGTCAGACAGAATTTCTTCCGGCGGAACCAGCAGATAAGCGTAAGCCCGCTGGCTGGATCGCCCCACACGCCCGCGCAACTGGTACAACTCCGCGAGACCCAGCCGATCGGCGCGATTAATAAGGATTGTGTTCGCGCGCGGAATGTCCAACCCATTTTCCACGATCGTGGTGGCCACCAGCACGTCGGCCTCGTCGCGAATGAATTTCAACATGACCGCTTCAAGCTCTTTTTCACCCATCTGCCCGTGCGCAACCACCACGCGCGCCTTCGGCACCAGTTTGGAAACCAGTGCAGCCAGCGAATAAATGGATTCAACGCGATTGTGGATGAAGTACACTTGGCCTTCGCGGGCTAATTCAGTTTCTATCGCGCGCTGCACCAGGTCTTCTTGAAAAGGCGCAACCACCGTCTGAATCGCCAGCCGGTCGCGCGGCGGAGTTTCGATCAGCGACATATCTCGCAGCCCCACCAGCGACATGTGTAGCGTACGTGGAATGGGCGTGGCAGAAAGCGCCAAAGCGTCCACGTTCTTGCTCATTTCTTTGAGCCGTTCCTTGTGCGCGACACCGAATCGTTGCTCCTCGTCGACAATCAATAGGCCGAGGTCCTGAAACTTTACATCCTTGGATAAAAGACGATGCGTACCGATGACGATGTCAACTTTTCCCGCTTCCAGATCGGCCAACGTTTTTTTCTGTTCGGCGGTGCTGCGGAATCGGCTCAGCATGTCGATGCGCACCGGAAAAGCCGCGAAGCGATGCTTGAATGTTTCAAAATGTTGAAAGGCCAGCACCGTGGTGGGCGAGAGCACCGCAACTTGCTTGCTATCGGCCACCGACTTGAACGCGGCCCGCATGGCTACTTCGGTTTTTCCATAGCCCACGTCGCCGCACAGTAGCCGGTCCATGGGCGCCGCGCGCTCCATATCCCTCTTAATGTCCGTGAGCGCGGTGTTTTGGTCGGGGGTTTCTTCAAATTCGAACGCGTCTTCAAATTCGCGCTGAAAATTTCCGTCCGGTGAAAACCCGAACCCCGGAGCCGTCTTGCGCTGCGCGTACAGCGTCAGCAGCTGGTCGGCCATGTCCTCAACTGATTTGCGCGCGCGAGTCTTGCGCGTGTTCCAGGCCGTCCCGCCCAGCTTATCCAGTGGAGGATGGTCGCCTTCCACGATGCGATAGTTCTGCACCAGGTCCATGCGCTCTAAAGGAACGTAAAGGCGCGCTTCATCGGCATACTTAAGCAGCATGAATTCGCCGCGGCGTCCGTCGGACTCAATCTGTCGCAGCCCATCGAATTGCCCGATGCCATGATCGACGTGCACGACGAAATCGCCAGGCTTGAGCTCTGCAAAATCGCTGAAGAAACCAGAAGTGCGAATCTTACGGCTGGGCCGCTCGACCGAGGGCGTTACGTCGAAGAGATCAGCATTCCCGAATAGCGTCACGCGTGCGTCAGGAAAGGTCACGCCTTCGGAAAACGGCGCGCGAATTAACAATAGCGTGGCCGACTCCGTCGCGGCTTCCGCGGTGAAGCCCGCTGCGGCCTCTTCCGATTCACCGAGAACATAGGGAACTTCGTATTCGCGCGAAACGTCTGCAAGACGCTCCAACTCACCCAAACTCGCAGCCGTAAGAAAAACCGTGCCCCCCGCGGCGAGTTGTGACTTCACTTCCGACATGCAAGCCACCACGTCGCCGTGGAAGCGCGCACTGGGTCGCGAAGAAAGCTCGAATCGTGGCACAGAATCTGCGCTGAGGCCCAGCTGTTCCAGTCGAATTTGCGAGGTTTTTTCCAAGGCTTGGGTAAGTTGCTCGCCAGACCAAAAATAGTCGGAAACCTCCGGCGCGTTAGCCTGGCCGTGCCGATCGTAGTTTTCTTTCGCGCTTTCCAGATGCTTTTCCGCCGCGTCGCGCAGAGATTGCGGCTCATCCAAAAATACCAGCGGACGCAGCGAGCTTTCCGCCAGTTCAAACAACGACGTTTGTTTTTCCTGCCCGGCGGGCCCGAAAAAAGAATGTGTTTCCCACGGTGCTTCGCGAGTGGATTCGAATGATTCCGGGCTGGGCACCGCCCATTCGGTCAGCGGCAATAGGGTCGTTCGAACCACCGGAGCGATGGAGCGTTGTGTGCGAGTGTCGAATTCGCGAACCGATTCCACTGTATCGCCCAGCAGCTCGATGCGCACAGGGCGTTGCGCTTCCGGAGAGAAAAAATCCACGATGCCGCCGCGCACCGCGAACTGGCCGGGAAGCTCGACCATTTCCGTGCGCGTGTAACCAACCGCAGCGAGATGGCCAACCAGTTCTTCGTGCGGAATTTCGGAATCCTTGCTTAGCGTGCGAGCCAGAGACAAATAAAGATACGGATCGTTGTAGCGCCATAAAGCCGCAGTGATGGGAGCCACCACCAGCGAAATTTGCCCGTCAGCCAGCCTAAAAAGCGTAGCCGCGCGGCGTTCCAGAATGTCCGGGTGCGGGCTTTGCGATTCCCACGGCAAAGTGTCAAACGCCGGCAGAGTTGCGACCTCCCCAGCCAGACCGCTTGCCGCCCCTGTTTTTCCAGGGAAAATGCTGGAGAAAAAGCGCAGAGTCTCGGCAAACGCCTCCGCACGCCGGTTTGAACTGGTGATGAAAAATGCCGGCCGCCGCAGCGCGTGGGTTGCATAGGCCGCGACTAGCGCTTTGGCCACATCGTGCAAGCCCGAAAACGCCACCTGATTTGCGCCGCTGCGCAGCGCGGCAAGCGCGCCTTCCACCGCGGGCTGGCGGAGCACCGCATCTAAACGTTCGCGAACTGCAGGAAGTATCATGTGAGGACTTCAGGACTCCGTAACAGGCGCGGGTGGCAAATCCCGAATAGTCTGGAGAATCGCGGTCGTGGAATAAGTGGGAACCACCGGAACCGAAACGACGCGGCCTCCCGCTGCTTCCACTTCCTCGCGGCCGATGATTTGGTCGCCAGCCCAGTCGCCACCCTTGACCAGCACATCCGGCAAAAGCGCAGCGATGGTTTCACGCGGCGTAAGATCATCGAAAATAACCACCGCATCCACACACTCAAGCGCCGATAGAATTTCGGCGCGTTCGCGCTCACACACCACCGGCCGGCCTTCGCCTTTTAATTCACGCACACTCGCATCGCTGTTTATGCCTACAATCAATGCGTCTCCTAGTCCGCGAGCTGCTTCCAGAGTTTGTACATGACCTGGATGAAGAAGATCGAAGCAGCCATTGGTAAACACCACGAGCTGGTTGCCACGATGCGCACGGCCAAACTTCAGAGTCGCGTCATGCAATGAAAGAATGTGTGAGGTCAAAGAATTACTCGCGGAACACGATCACGTGCGGGTCCGAATTGTTAGTTTACCACGCGAGTGAAGAGCGCTCCGAATCCAGGGTCGAGTGCTGGAACAGATACGGGAACAAACATCACCGTGGCGGATACCCGGATTTTCGGTGCTATACTTCTCATAGGTTTCTGCCTGTTGATTGTCCATACTATTGAGGCTCACCAAACCCACCGAATGATTCCCAGCCCGATGGATTTGCGGCATGCCAGGAAGACGTAACAATGGCTGAAATAGCGATTGTCGGGGGTGGGCCTTCGGGCTCCATGTGCGGCGAACAACTCGCCCGCGCTGGCAATAACGTCACCATATTTGACGAGCATTTGGCTTGGGAAAAGCCCTGCGGCGGTGGCTTGACTCACAAAGCCATCCAGTGTTTCCCCTTTCTCCTCGATAATCCTTACCCGAAAAAATTGGTCAGAGAAATCGAACTCATCAGCAGCGATGAGCATCATGCTTCGCTGGAAATGACTCATCCAATCGTCATTTATTCACGCACGGTGCTGAATGGCATGTTGCTCGATCGCGCGCAAGCCGCCGGCTGCACCGTTCAGCGCTCGCACGTTTTTAGTGTGGATACCGCGGGTTCCAAGCCCCGCTTCTGTGTCGACGGCGAATGGCGCAGCACTGATTTTCTGGTCCTCGCCGCGGGCGCGCGAAATCAACTGGTGCCCGAGACGCGTGCCTTGCGACGCAACGAATTGGAAATGACTCAGGGTTACTTCGTCCCGCAAACCGCTGACGCCATCACCATAAAATTCCTCCCCCATTTTGAAGGGTACATCTGGTCTTTTCCACGCTGCGATCACCTGTCGGTGGGCATTTGCGGCAGCATGGAAACGCATACCAGTCCCGAACTGCGGACTCACCTGAAGACTTTCGTGGAAAAACACAAGATTCCCACCGAAGGCGCAAAATTTTACAGCCACGTATTGCCTTCGCCTCAGGAACATACGCTTTCGAAGCGCACCGTCCTGGGAAAAAACTGGGCGCTCATTGGAGATGCGGCCGCATGGGTCGATCCACTGACCGGCGAAGGTCTCTTTTACGCTATCCGCTCAGGAGAGTTGTTAGGCAAAGCTCTAGCCGAAGGTTGCCCCGAAAAATATCCCGCTTGGATACGAGCTTCCTTTTCCGCGGAGTTGGAATTTGCTTCGCGCATCGTAAGGCGTTTTTATCGTGGCTCCGTTCTAGGCACCGCCATTACTACCCGCATGGTGCAACTGATGCGCCGCAGCCCGGTTTTCAGGCAATTGGTTGGCGATCTCTTCAGCGGAAGCCAGGATTACACCAGCCTGAAGCGCCGACTATGGGGACACCTGGGAATTTCAGTTAGTGAATTTATTTCTACCGTGTTGAACCTCGAGAGTCCCATGGCTGTGCCCGCTGCGCGTGCAGGAACAGGCGCCGACTGACACAAGGCAACAGACACGGCATATAACAAGCCCCCATGCCCGGACATCTAACCACGAGGGGTTCTGAACGCCCTTCACTGATGGCCACTGAAAAAGACGCCGGCGCTACTTCCAAACTTAAAAAAACCAAAAACGCGTGGAAAAATCTTCCGCACGTGTGGGCGCTCATCAAGCCTCGCCGTGGGATTTTGGCTGCGGGACTACTGTTGATGGCCGCCAATCGCGTGTCCGGCTTAATCCTGCCGGCCTCCACAAAATATCTGGTCGACGACGTCATCGGGAAACACCATATTCATTTGCTGACGCCCATCGTGTTGGCGGTACTCGCCGCCACTGTCATTCAGGGACTCACTTCCTTCACGCTGACCCAACTGCTCTCGAAATCGGCGCAAAAGATGATTGCGGACCTGCGCCGGCAGGTACAGGCCCATATCGGCAAGCTATCCATCTCGTTTTACGATTCCAACAAAACCGGAGTCTTGGTTTCGCGCATCATGAGCGACGTGGAAGGCGTGCGCAACTTGATTGGCACCGGCTTGGTTGAATTCGTCGGCGGCTTAATGACCGGAGTGCTCGCCTTAGTGGTCTTGCTGCGTATTAGCGTGAGCATGACCTTGATTGCCTTCAGCGTGCTCCTCGTGTTTGGGGTGGGCCTGAACAAGGCGTTCACCACCATTCGTCCGATCTTCCGCGCCCGTCCCAAAATAACCGCCGAGGTCACCGGCCGGTTGACAGAATCCCTCGGCGGAGTGCGCGTGGTGAAGGGCTACCACGCCGAAGAACGCGAAGAAAAAATCTTTTCCGCCGGTGTACAGCGGTTGCTCGACAATGTGCTGAAGACCCTAACAGCCACCTCTATTATGAGTTTGTCGGCCGCGGCCTTAATGGGACTAGTAAGTGCCGTAGTGATGTTTATGGGCGCGCATCGGATTCTGGCCGGCACCATGACACTGGGAACTTTTCTGACCTACTCCATCTTCCTAGGGATGCTGGTTGCTCCGGTATTTCAGATCGTCGCAATCGGAACGCAAATCACCGAAGCCATTACCGGGCTGGAGCGCACCCGAGAAATTCTGGACGAGAAAATCGAAGATGAAGCGCCGGGTCGCGTCGTCAAACTGCCGCGCGTTAGCGGACAAGTAGCGATGGAAGACGTGAGCTTCGCGTACGACTCGCGCAAGGAAGTGCTGCACGATATTAATTTCCGCGCCGAGCCCGGCACGGTGACCGCCCTCGTGGGTCCGTCAGGTGCCGGAAAATCAACCATTATTGGGCTGATTGCTGCATTTTACGTCCCTTCATCAGGCCGCGTCTTGGTAGATGG
>Ga0209526_10004035_pt1 | contig 9999 bp, 6 predicted proteins | sample JacPinW_OM2H0_M1_FD_188566 | JGI IMG/M metagenome (GOLD analysis project Ga0209526, IMG submission 188566) | Forest soil microbial communities from Algoma, Ontario, Canada - Jack Pine, Ontario site 1_JW_OM2H0_M1 (SPAdes) (version 2) | ecosystem: Environmental > Terrestrial > Soil > Boreal... | reverse complement strand
CGTGGCCGCGCTCGCCGCCGATCCGCAGTGGCAGGAAAAACTGCGCAACGAAGTCGCAGGCCTTGGCATCGCACCGGACGCGCCGACCACGCTCGACAATCTTGAAGCCATGCCGCTCGCCGAAATGGCTTTCAAGGAAACGATGCGCATGAAACCGCCGGTGCCCTCGATTCCGCGCCGCGCCGTCCGCGATTTCAGCTTCAAGGGCTATGCGATCCCTGCAGGCACGCTGATCGGCATCAACCCGCTGTTCACCCATCACATGCCGGAGATCTGGCCCGATCCGGAAGAATTCGATCCGATGCGCTTCACGGACGAGGCGCAGCGCAACCGTCATCGCTTCGCCTATGTGCCGTTCGGCGGCGGCGCGCATATGTGCCTCGGACTGCATTTCGCCTATATGCAGGCGAAATGCTTCGCCCGGCATTTCCTGCAAAATCTCTCTGTCTCGCTGGAACCAGGCTACACGCCGCAGTGGCAGATGTGGCCGATCCCAAAGCCGCGCGATGGATTGCGGGTGACGCTGAAGCCGGTGTGACGCTCAGCTGTAGGGTGGGCAAAGGCGCGTTTGCGCCGTGCCCACCATTCATCCCGGATTGTGATTTGAGATGGTGGGCACGCGGCGCCTGTCATCGGGCGCGCATTCGCGCGACCCGTTGGCTTTGCCCACCCTACGATCTCGGGACGCCTAGTCGACAAATGTCGTCAGCTGCGCGCCTTCATCGGCGACGAACACCGCGATTAATTCCGCAGGCTCGGCGTTGCTGGCGTTGGCCGAGACCAGATGCGTCGCGCCGGGCGGCTCGAAGAACGATTGCCCGACCTTGAAGGTCTCGACCGGGCCGCCGGCCAATTGCGAACGGATTTCGCCCTTGGTGATGTAGGCGGTGACCGAGCCCGCATGCCGGTGCGCCCGGGTGAAACCGCCCGGCCCATAGAACACCCGCACGATCGTGATGCGCTTGCCGGGCACGTTCGGAAGCGAATAGGAGGCGATCGGCTCGACCGTATCCAGCGCCGAGCCTGCGGGATCGGAGGAGGCACATAGCGGCGTGACAACGGTCGAGATCGCGTCCATCGCCAGCGGCAACGCTTTCCCGATTGCCAAGGCGCAGGCGAGACCGGCGATGATCGCGAGATGAAATGGCCGGGCGTCAGCACGCGCTGGCCAAACTCCAGATGCCGCGAACATCGCCGCCTCCCTTGTTGTTTGTTGATGCGTATTCCTGATGCGAATTTCTAGGCGTTCTGGTCGAACGCCTTGCGCAGCGCGACATAGCCTTGCTGCTGCTGCGTCCAGTTGCGGCCGCCGGTGATGGCGCCATCGACCACCAGATCGTGGCCGTTGATGAAGCTCGACTCGTCGCTGGCGAGAAATACCGCGGCCTGCGCGATATCCTCAGGCAAACCGGCGCGCGGGATCGGCTGCGCCGTCTTGTAGACCTCGCGCATCACGTCAGGGGTCTTCTCCGCTGCCTCGACCGAGAGGCCGAGCGCCTTGCCGAAAATGCCGGTGGCAATCGCGCCGGGGGAAATCGAATTGACGCGGACGCCGGATTCGCCGAGCTCCATTGCGACACATTTGGTGAGATGGATTACCGCGGCCTTGGCGGCGCCGTAGACGATTGATGACGAGAAGCCGGCAAGCCTTCCGGCGATGCTGCCATTGTTGATGATGCTGCCGGATCCCTGTTTCTTCATATAGGGCGCGGCGTGCTTCATGCCGAGCATGACGCTGCGCACCAGCGTCGCCATCGCCGCGTCAAAGCGCGCGACCTCAAGCCCCTCGATGCCGCCGGTCTGCGCCGGGCCGCCGGCATTGTTGAACAGGCAATCGAGGCGGCCGAATTTGTCGACCGCAAGCGCAATCAGCGCGCGCATCTCTTCCTCGACCGTGACATCGGTCTTGAGGAAGATACAATTGGCGCCGAGCTGTTTGGCCAACGCCTCGCCCTCCACCACGCGGCGGCCGGCAATGACGATTTTTGCGCCTTCGGCCACGAATATTTCGGCGGTGCGCAGCCCAATGCCGCTGGTAGCGCCAGTGATCACCGCGACCTTGCCGTTGAGCCGTCCCATGTCGTCATCCCCTTCGATTTGGCCAAGACCCGTTTGGACCAATATTCCCGGAAGGGGCGAGGCAACGCAAGCTATGCTTGGGAGGGCGGAACGCGTATTTTCCGTTAGGCCGGCCTTATTTTGGATTCGCTGATCACGTGAAGTGACAACAACCCATGAAGAAATTGATCGACGAGTTCAGGCGCGGCTGGCAGGGAATCTCCCAACCGTCTCCGCTTTTCAGCGCCGGATTTGCGATCTGCTGCCTCGCGCTCGCAACCGCAGCCCGCTGGGGCCTGGCGCTGATCCGGCCCGACGTGTTCTTCACGCCCTATCTGCCCGCCGTCTTTTTCGCGACCGCGTTCGGCGGGGCCCGGATGGGAATTGTGACGGCGATCGCCGGCGGTGCGCTTGGGGTCACTGTCAATTTCGGCGACACCAGGGCCGATCCTGCGAGGCTTGCGCTGCTCCTGATCTATTGGGCGGTGTGCGGTCTCACCGTCTGGGGCGTTGCGCATTACCGATCGATGGTCGCCCAGCAGCGCCAGATTTCGAAACGCCTGTTCCAGGAGCAGGAGTACCGCAAGCTCCTGGTCGACGAGCTGCAGCACCGGCTCAAGAACAAATCCTCGACCATCCATGCGGTGCTGCACCAAGTGCTGCTGGATCAACCGCAAATCTGGGCCAGCATCGATCACCGGATACGGGCGCTATCAGCAACCGATGATTTGATCGCGAAGGTCGACGGCTCCGGCTGCGATATCAGGGATCTCTTGCTGTCCGAGCTCGGCCCCTACGGCCATGTCCGCCTGACGCTGAACGGCAATCCGCTGTTTCTTCCCGCCAAGCTCGCGGTGAGCCTGGCGCTGATCTTCCACGAACTCGCCACCAATGCCGGCAAGTACGGCGCGTTTTCTTCGGCGCGCGGGCTGTTGCAGGTGTCGTGGTCGGTATCTGACGATCGCCTCAACGTGACCTGGGATGAGACCGAAGGTCCCTCGGTCGAGAATGTCGGCGCAGCCGGTTTCGGGACCAAATTGTTGAAATCCGCGCTGCTTCCGTTCGACGGCAAGACCGAGATCGCCTTTTTGAGGACCGGCGTTCATTGCACCATGCAATGCCGCGTGCCCCGCACCGACATCGCGGCTTAGGCTTTCGCCGCCGCGCGCCGTTGACGTTCTGTTAATGACGACTAGCGGACGCGTTGGCATCCGCCGGTTTTATGTTTCGACGAGCACCGGTTTCTCAGTTCCGCTTAACCAAACCTAAGAGGGAACTCGTCACATTCGGCTTCCATGCAAAGCCACCCGACATTTAATCTGCAGGTGACAGCGCCACACGGCGAGCGTGAGCACGCGGTGGAAACCGAATTGAATCTCCTGAGAGATGTGCTCAGGATGCTGCCCGCCGCTGTCACAATTCAGGATGAGCACGGCGATTTCCTGCTGGTCAACGACGCTGCCGCGGCGCAGCTTGGGATTGCCGGCGGCGCGCCGGCGGCACCGCTCTCGGCAGCATTGAGCCAACGCCGCGAAACCGGTCTCGAATTGCTTCGCTCCGGCCGCGCCGCGATCGCCGAGGAATGCATCACCGACGGCCACGCCAGGCAAGTGCTGCTGACGTCGCACCGGCCGGTGCGCATTGCCGAGCGCAACCTCCTGCTTTCGGCTTCCGCCGATATCAGCGAGCAAAAGGCCTTCGAGGACCAGTTGTTTCGTTCGGCCTATTATGACGAATTGACCGACTTGCCGACCCAGCGCGTGACCGAGCATCGCGCCAATAGCCTGCTCAAGCGCGACGGGACGAAAGAGAAATTCGCGCTCGCCTTTCTCGACATCGATAATTTCAAGCACATCAACGACTATTACGGCCACGGCATCGGCGATGCGCTGCTGGTGGAGGTCGCCAAGCGGCTCGGACGGGGCTTGCGCGACACCGACATGCTGGCGCGGATTTCCGGCGACGAATTCCTGCTGCTGCTCGCCCCGATCCAGGGCGAACACGAGGTGGCGGAATTCATCGGCTCGACGCTGGAGCGGCTGACCGCGCCATTCTTCATCGACGGATCGGAGATCTTCGCCTCTACCTCGATCGGGGTCAGCCTTTATCCCGACCACGGCACCAGCTACGACGTGCTGTGCCAGAACGCCGACATCGCGATGTATCGCGTCAAGAGCGACGGCAAGGGTGCGGTGGCCTTTTTCAACGCCAGCATGGAACGCGAAGCGCAGGCGCGGATGAAGGTCGAACAGTCGTTGCGGCTGGCGATCCTGGAAAAACGCTTCTGCTGCGCCTTTCAGGCCAAGGTCGACATCCGCACGCAAGCCATCAAGGGCATCGAAGCGCTGGTGCGCCTGCGCGACGACGACGGCGTAATTCAGGCCCCTAGCACCTTCATCAACCTTGCGGTCGAGCTTGGGCTGATCGACGAACTCACGTTTCTGGTGCTGGCGGAGATCGTCAAGTCGATCGACCTGATCAACGAGACCTTCGGCCAAAACACCACGATCAGCATCAACGTCGCGGCCAAGCAGGCCGGCAATGCCGATTTCATGCATTCGTTCGCGCAGGCGCTGGAGGCGACCGGCTTTCCCCGGCGCTTCATGATCGAGGTGACGGAGGACGCCTTTGTCGCCAAAACCTATTTCCAGACCGAAATCCTGCCGATCTTCCGCAGGCTCGGCGTCGGTATCTCGATCGATGATTTCGGCATAGGCTACTCGTCGCTGTCGGCGCTCGCCGACATCACCGCCGACGAGATCAAGATCGACCGCTCCTTCATCACCGACATTCACAAACGTCCGCGCAGCCAGGGCATCTTGCGGGCGATCGAATCCTTGAGCGAGGCGCTCGGCATGACCGTCATCGCCGAAGGCGTCGAGTCCTTTGAGGAGCTCGCCTATCTGCAGGCCGCGACCAAGATCCGCTACGCCCAAGGCTTCTACTTCGCCCGGCCGATATTCCTGGAAGAGCTGAGGCCGGCTACCTCCCATGCCAGCGAAGCGCGCGTTTCCATGGCAAGTCGTCCGCGCGAGGAGAGCCGCGCCTCCTATTCGCGCGGGCGCGGCTATCGCCGCTGAGACGTCGCGCGGGTACGATGCGAGGCACCGGCACCGGCGCCAGAGGCAGCAAGATGCCTCTCCGCGCGCCAGTAAAGGCGCCGTTAAGGTTTAAGTAACCGGTTTTCCTAACGGCTATGCCATCTGTGCATTGTATGCATGTCCCTCCGGAGCCGGGGAATGCACGAATTTATTTCCGCCATTTGGGACAGGATGTCCCGATCCACCGCGAACGGGCCACATCGTGTTGCCGCGTCGGCGCGACGGGGCCCAGTGCTTTGGCTGACGGTCTGTGGTGGCATCCTGGTCGCGGCGATCATCATCGGCACCATCGCAATGGTCGGCGAATTCCGCGAGCGCGCGCTGACCAACGGCGAACGCGAGCTGGAAAACACCGTCTTGCTGCTTGCTCGTCACTTTGACCAGCAGCTCGAGGACTCCGAGATCATCGCCAACGACCTGATCTCCCAGATGAAGATTTCCGGGATCGCTTCGCCGGAGATGTTCAGGGAACGGATGTCGACCGTCGAAGCCCATGAGATGCTGAAGGCCAGGATCAGCGTCCTCTCCTATATCGGCGAGGTCATGGTCTTCGATTCGGAAGGACAGATGATCAACTCGTCGGGCGCCTGGCCGGTGCCGTCGATCAACATTGCAGACCGAGAATATTTCAAGACCTTCAAATCCAACCCGCAATCTGACGCGGTGATGGCCGAGCCGGTTCGCAGTTACGTCACCGGCGGCTGGACCACCGTGATCGCCCACCTGCTGGTCGGGCGGAACGGGGCATTTCTCGGCGTGGTCTCAAGGCGCATGGACCCCGCCAGTTGCGAGAAATTCTTTGCTTCCGTCGCGCTCGGGCCGGGGGCTGCGATTTCCATGTTCCATCGCGACGGCACCATGCTGGCGCGCTACCCGCATATCGATTCGATGATCGGGAAGAAGTTCAAAGCTGCACCACTGTTGCAGGCCGTGTTGACCAAGGGCGGCCAGCAGACGCAGCGGGTGCAAAGCCCGGTCGACCACCTGGACCGGATCGGCTCCGCGGCCGAGCTCACCAAATTCCCGATGGTCATCGTCGCGACCAACACCGTTGCGGCTGCGCTGTCGGACTGGCGCGACCAAACCAGGCTGCTGGTCGTGGCCGCCGCGCTGTCGGCGTCGATCATTGCCTTCATCCTCTATTCGATCGTCCGGCAGATAAACCAGCAAAATCAGGAGGCCCGGCAGCGCCTGGCGTCCGAAAAGCACCGGCTGGATACCGCGCTCAACAACATGACGCAGGGCCTCGTGCTGTATGATGCTTCCGCCCGCGTCGTCATCTGCAACCAGCGCTATATCGACATGTACGGGCTGTCGACCGAGATCGTGAAGCCGGGCTGCCATTTCTACGACTTGATCCAGCATCGCAAGGACACCGGCTCGTACGACGGCGACGTCCACGAGTTTTGTTCGAACATCATGCGCAACGTCGCGCAGGGCAAGGTCTCCTCGACCGTCATGGAAAGTGGCGACGGGCGCGCCTTCATGATCGTCAACAAGCCGTTGGCCCAGGGCGGATGGGTCGCGACCATTGAGGACATCACGGCGCGCGTCAATCTCGAACACGAGCGCGACCGCAACCAGACGTTCCTGCGCGAGATCATCGATCATATTCCCTTGCAGATCACCGTGAAGGATGCGCGCGACCACCGCTATCTCCTCGCCAACCGGGTAGCCGAGGCGGAGTTCGGGCTCTCGCGCGACGCCATCGTCGGCAAGACCGCCTTCGATCTGTTTGCGGCGAAATTCGCCGATAAAATCGCCGCCGACGACGAACGGGCGCTGCAATCCACTGACGGCTTGTCGCTGGACGAACATGCCGTTGGAAGCGCGGTGACGGGCCGCCGCTACATCACCTCGAAGCGCATCGGAATTCGGGATCAGGCCGGCGATCCCCGCTACATCATCAATGTGGTCGAGGATGTCACCGAACGGCGGCGTGCCGACGAGCAGATCGCGCACATGGCGCATTATGACGCGCTCACCGATCTGCCGAACCGCACGCTGTTCCGCACGCAGATCGAGCGCGAACTGGCAAAGACCAGCCAGGGCGAGCAGTTCGCCCTGCTCTATGTCGACATCGACGAATTCAAGGGCATCAACGACTCGCTCGGACATCATGTCGGCGACGAGCTGTTGAAGACGGTAGCGACCCGCATCAGGGGCTGCCTCAAGGAGACCGACCTGATCGCGCGGCTCGGCGGCGACGAGTTTGCGGTGATCCAGACGGCGGTCGGAAGCACCGATGACGTCGTGGAATTCGTGACGCGAATTCATGAGGCGATTCGCCAGCCCTATCAGTGCCTCGGCCACCAGCTTTCGAGCGATGCCTCGATCGGCATCGCGCTGGCGCCGCAGCACGGCACCGAGCTCGACCAGCTCATCAAGAATGCCGATCTCGCGATGTATGCGGCCAAGGCCGAAGGGCGACGGACCCATCGCTTCTTCGAGCCCGCCATGCACGCCAGCGCCAAGGCGCGCCTCACCATGGAACTGGATATACGCCAGGCGATGATCGACGGCGGCTTCGAGCTCCACTACCAGCCGGTCATCAACCTGCAGCGCAATGAAGTGTCGGGATGCGAAGCGCTGCTGCGCTGGCGCCATCCCGAACGCGGCATGGTCTCGCCCGCCGAATTCATCCCGGTCGCGGAAGATGCCGGCCTGATCAACGAGCTCGGCGATTGGGTACTGAAGACCGCGTGCGCAGAAGCCGCACTGTGGCCGGACCATATCCGGCTCGCCGTCAACGTTTCGCCGGTTCAGTTCAAATGCGCGACGCTGGCGCTGAAGATCACCGGCGCGCTTGCGGCTTCCGGTCTTGCGCCACGGCGGCTCGAGCTCGAGATCACCGAGGCCGTGCTGATCCGCGACGACGAGGCGGCGCTCGCGATCCTGCACCAGCTCCGCGCCATCGGCGTGTGGATCGCGCTGGACGATTTCGGCACCGGCTATTCCTCGCTGAGTTATCTGAAACGCTTCCCGTTCGACAAGATCAAGATCGACCGCAGCTTCGTCACCGACATTGCGGAAGCCGGCGGTTCGTCGACGATCGTGCAGGCGGTGGTCAACATCGCCGCCGAACGCAACATGACGACGACGGCCGAAGGCGTCGAGACCGAGCAGCAGAAGCAGATGCTTCGCGCGCTGGGCTGCACCGAGATGCAGGGCTATTTGTTCAGCGCCGCGAAGCCTGGTCCGGAAGTGAGGAAACTGTTGGGTGCAAGCGGCGGCAAGGCAGCCGCCGTGGCTTAGCGACAATCGATTTTTCGCGGTTGCCCGACCACAGCCGGGCTGCCGCAACAGAGTGCCGCCGCGAAATTTTAAAGAAAGCCAGCGGCACGAGGGAAGGATCTGAGATGGCCGGCAGGAGAAGCTCGGAGCTCGCACATTCCTATGCCGTGCGGCTGATGCAGCATTTGGTCGTGCCAACCTTCGTCATTAATCCTGCGCGGCGCGTCGTCATCTGGAACCGCGCCTGCGAGCGTTTGACCGGGGTCGCTGCGTCTGAAGTGATCGGGACATGCGGGCACTGGCGCGCGTTCTACGGCAAGCGGCGATATTGCCTGGCCGATCTGGTGGCCCTCAACCGGCAGGACAAGGTCGGCGAGCTCTATTCCGAACACGCGACGTCGGAGGACAACAGCCTCGGTCTGAGCGCCGAGAACTGGTGCGTGATGCCGAGGCTGGGCAACCATCTGTATCTGGCCATTGACGCCGGCCCGATCCACGATGAAGCCGGCAATCTGATTGCGGTCGTCGAAACCTTGCGCGACATGACCGACCAGAAGCGGGCCGAAATGGCGCTGAAGACGCTCGCCACCAAGGACGGACTGACCGGCCTTGCCAATCGGCGCTCCTTCGACCAGGCGCTGGAGATGGAATGGTTGCGGGCGCAGCGAACCAGGAAGCCGCTGGCCTTGCTGTTCGTCGACGTGGATCACTTCAAGCTGTTCAACGATCAGCACGGCCATCAGAGCGGCGATGAGTGCCTGCGCGCGGTGGCCGCCATCATCGGCGGCAACGCCCTTCGACCAACTGATCTGGCGGCGCGATATGGTGGCGAGGAATTTGCCATCATCATGCCCGACACCGGACCGGAAGGCGCCTGCGCGGTTGCCGATCGAATCCGCCAAGCCGTCATGGATCTGCGGCTGGTGCACGGTGACCCAGCCGCCGGGCCGTGGGTGACGCTCAGCGTCGGCGTTGCGGCGCAGGTTCCCGGCAACGATGTCGGTCCGGACTGGATGCTTGGCCGGGCGGACCAGGCGCTTTATACCGCCAAGCGGCTCGGCAGAAACCGCGTGATCTCCGCCGACACCATGCTGGCCGATTTCGCCAGGCCGCATCCCGGCGAGACCGCCGCGCAAAACAAGACTCGCACCGCACAAGGTAACGCCGGCTCGACCAGGTCTCGCGGGTGATACTTACTTAACCACGACGCTTTATCCGCTCTTATCCGCGCGGCGGTCTCGGTGGTCGCCATTTTCCAAAACACCAACTTTCGCTGTTGCCGCCGCGGGTCTATAACCAACCGGCAATGATGCCGCGCGACGGGTCCTCCCATGCAGCCTGTGTCCATCCTCCTGAACATCTTATGGATCCTGATCGGCGGCGCCTGGATGGCGTTTGGCTGGCTGGTCGCCGCCATCGTCATGGCGATCACGATTATCGGCCTGCCATGGGCGCGGGCGGCGTTCAATATCGCCGTCTATACCTTGCTGCCGTTCGGCTCGAAGGCGGTGCGCCGCGACGAAATCACCGGCCAGTCCGATATCGGGACCAGTCCGCTCGGCATGATCGGCAATCTGATCTGGCTCGTGCTCGCCGGCTGGTGGCT
>Ga0209526_10004034_pt1 | contig 9999 bp, 13 predicted proteins | sample JacPinW_OM2H0_M1_FD_188566 | JGI IMG/M metagenome (GOLD analysis project Ga0209526, IMG submission 188566) | Forest soil microbial communities from Algoma, Ontario, Canada - Jack Pine, Ontario site 1_JW_OM2H0_M1 (SPAdes) (version 2) | ecosystem: Environmental > Terrestrial > Soil > Boreal... | reverse complement strand
ACACAATGAAAAATCTAAGCAAAACAATTCTAACGGTGGTCGCAGTTGGCCTGCTCAGTTCCGGCCTTTTCTGCCAGCAGGCACAGGCAACGCCCATAACTGGTGACATCACGTTCGGGGGCGTAGTAGAGTTTGATAGCCACAATCTGAGTTTGGCCAAACAGGTGTCGACGTGGAATCTCGCCATAGTTACGAGCGATTCCGGCGATTTCAGTAGCATACCCGTATTAAGCAGCGTCACTATTGCACCCTGGATTTTCAATCCATCGACGCCGACTATCCCCTTATGGAGTGTTGGCGGTTTTAGCTTTGACCTGATGTCGTCCACTATCGTTACTCAAACTAACTTCTTTCTTAATGTAACGGGAGTAGGGACTTTAAGCGGTCCTGGGTTTGACCCAACGCCGGGCACTTGGAGCTTCACAGTCAGCAATGCGAAGGGTGAGACTCGTGACGCATTCGGCTTTCAGTCAGACACGGCTTCGGGTCTGGTACCTGACGGCGGTACAACTGCCGCGTTATTAGGGCTTGCCCTCGCGGGCATCGAGGTTTTGCGCAGGAAATTTAAAGCTGCTTAAAGTGTCCCAGGCTTCATAAAAGCCGGAATGTAATTTCACCGGGCGGGGAACAAAAACCCGCCCGGTTTCAGTTTTCGTCGTTAGCAAAGGGAAAGGAAGGGTAAATGATGGAAACAATCACCCAAAACTGCGCGCTCTACCGCGCGCACAAACTCACAAAGCGTTATAATGCGTCGCGATCGCGATGGTGGCGGCAATTGCGTGGAAATAAATTGCGTAGCGGTCAGGTGCGGACATCGCGAGAACTTACAGACATGTTGTGGCTCCATCTCCAAAAACGATAGGGGCCTTTTGCGCCGTGTTTTGCTGAACACCTGAACACGATCTGCATTAACCAAGTCTAGGTGTCCAGAGAATCGCCTGCGCCTCACATTCCACAACTTTTGCGGGCTATCGATTCCGCCGCTGCCGATGAGTGAGATGATTGGGATTATCGGGTCTATCGGAACCCACCTGCCGAACACATCCCTGGAGGCACGTCAGCAGCAGCTCTCGGATTCTCCGCTCAAGTTCGGAAGGTGAACGGGAGTTGCATGCGGATCAGAACTGGCTGGCCGTGCTTGCGCGCAGGCGCGAACCGCCACTTTTGCACTGCAAGCATTGCCTCTTCTGCAAATGGATAAGCGGTCGCTAGGACGGCGCGAATATCGCTGGTCGTGCCGTTGGCTGTGACGTTGAACTCAACGACCGCATAACCCCACTGGCGAATTTTGGCCTCTGTCGCGGGAAAGAAAGGAGCGTAGCCATTCAAAAATCTGGGCGGCGTATCATAAGCACTCCGAGGCGTGAGCGTTTGGCCGAAAGTAGCGACTTGCGTTTCGGGCATTGGGTTGCCTTCAGTCGCCAAGCGTGGAGATGAACAACTGAAGGGAAGTAGCGTTGTTACCAGACAGAGCGTGACAAGATCGCGACGAACTGGGTATTGGCTCATTAGTGAGGATGCTCTAGCTGCGAGAGGAGGAGCTTCAGCTTCGATCATTGCCGGTCTTGCTGTCGAAGTAAAGCACGACAAAGGCAATGCCAAGCAAGGGGCGGATGGCGGCGTAATTAGACTGCCGACCGCGAGCAATATCGCCAGCGAGCCCCTGCGATCGCTTTCCTCTGCGGAAAAAGCAGTTTCCCCTTTAAATTGGGCACAATTTTCGTTAGGTGTCTCAATTGCACGCCACCCAGTCACACACGCTATGAAGGCTACTCGTCTGATAATCGCAGCAGGCTTACTTTTTGCGACGACTGCCATCGCGCTCGCGCAGCAGAAAACAGGGCAGCAACCAGGACAGAAACCAGCGCGAAAACCATCTGACCTAGTTTCGCTGTTTTTCCGCAACAATCTGGATCGGATTCTATCACCCATTGGGCAGCCAACGCCGGTTCCTTTGCCGCGCGCTCGTATCACCGAGCTTCGTGAGCAGTTTGCCAATCAGTGGTCAAAAGCGCCTGAGGCGAAGAAGCCAATGTACGAGGCAGCGGTCGCGGTTTGCGATGCAATCTCCGCCGCTATGGATGAGCGTCAGAAGGCAATTGCGAGTTTGCAAGGCTCCGCTGCTGTCCATGCGCCGTCAGACCGACAACTTCTTTACAACGCAGCAGAAGAATCAATGGATGCAGCGAACCATCCAATTGCGCCAGCAGATTGACCGTCTTTACGCGCACGAGCGAGAAGCAGAACGCGCACCTCAGGAACCGGTTGCTGCTAATGCAGGCCCAGCAGCGAACACCATCACCCTGGACAAACCGATCCAAGTAAAAGTGAAGTACGGCACAGCTACGATTCAAGCTGGCACGACTTTGCCCGTAGTGAGCCGCGATGCGAATGGAGTAATCGTTCAGTATATGGGCGAAAATGTGCTGTTACCGCCGTGATAGTAGCTAAAAACCCTGCCCCCTATAAAAGCGTTAAGTGTGGCGGGCCAAGGTAACGCGTAAGATTCAGAACATGCGTAAGCAGGAGAGCCAAGCTACAGCTAAAGAACCTGGTAAACGTTAACTAGTGCATCCGAAAGCTTCGTCTGCACGAGTCTTAATCGGGGCTTAATGGATTTTGCTTCAACTCTTGCAAAGTCACCCAAAGACGAGTCGCCACTTGACGCTGTGATCCAAAACTGCAAATGAATATAGCGCCGACGAGGAACCCAACCAGCCCACAGATAAGCAGTTGAGGGAGGGGAGAAAAGTTCCCGACCAAAAGTAGCGTCAACCATGTCCCGGAGTAGACGACAATCCAAACTGGGAGATGCCGGAAGAACACCGCCCACAAATCGGCGGCGCGAACTGGGCCGGTTCGCCCCACCATAAGGTACCAGATTGGCACCCGAATTACCAAACTGTAAGCGGAATAGGCGACCGCCACACCGACGGCGCCATAGGGCAACCCTGCAATGAAGGAAAGTACCATAGCGCAAGAGTTAATCGTGATCTGGCGCGATTTGGTCGCGCCGATGTTGGAGGCAGCGAAGCAGAGACCCGGCGTTGGGGATCGGGTCGACATCGCCGCGATTGCGGACTTGATTGAGTTCGAGGAGGGTCGAGACAGCACAGGTGGGTAGCAAACATGGAGCGACCGTTACCGTGCTAAAGTGCGAAACGTCTTGGTAGAAACAACAGCCCAATGGAAGGAGCCTTTGCAAATCGAGCCGAGGCCGGCCGTTTCCTGGCGGAGAAGCTAGAAAACTATGCCGGGCGCGATGATGTCATCGTGTTGGGCTTGCCCCGCGGCGGAGTGCCGGTTGCTTACGAAGTGGCGCAGCGTTTACGCGCCCCTCTCGATGTTTTCATCGTGCGCAAGCTCGGCGTTCCCGGTTTCGAAGAGCTCGCGGCCGGCGCTATTGCCTCGGGCGGTGTGCGCGTTTTGAATGACGATGTGGTGCGGGCGCTGCCCCATGCCGATGCGATCATTGAATCAGTCACGGCGCGAGAAACGGCCGAGTTGGAACGAAGAGAGCAAAGTTATCGCGATGGTCGACCTGCTCCCGAGCTGCGGGATCGCATCGTTATTCTGGTCGATGATGGTTTGGCCACCGGCGCAACCATGCGTGCCGCAGTCGCGGCATTGCGGCAACGCGGCGCCGCAAAGATTATCGTCGCCGTGCCAGTGGGCGCGCCGGAGACGTGCCGCGAATTGGCGGAGCTTGTCGAGGAAATCGTTTGTGGGATGGCGCCGGCGTTTTTTCAGGCGGTAGGGCAATACTACCAGGATTTCTCGCAGACAAGCGACGACGAAGTGCGCGAACTGCTCAGCCGTGCGGCACAGAGTTGACTCGTTAGGCTAGCGACTCCCTTTATTTAAGTTTCCAAGGTTGGGTCACGTTTTTGATCCGCAGTTTGCATTTGTCGCTCACAAACGTGAACTGCAAGCTGTCCTTGTCGGTGCGCGCGAACTTATAAACGCCGGGACCCTCGCAGCCTTTTGGTTTCATGCCCCCAGTTCGTTGCAGTGTCACTTGATCGCCGGAGACGGTCCATGTGCCCCACGCGTCGCGTTTGCCGTGATGCTTAAGATCGACATCGAAGGTACCATCGGACTTGATCGTCCAGACCGTGCCGAAGGAATTTGTCCAAGTGCCCACGAGAGCGGACTGCCCAGATCTCGGATAAATGGCGCACGCGCCGAGCGAGGCCACGATCATGCTGGCAAAAAGAATTCGAAGAGTTGGCTGTGATTTCATGCGCTCATTTTGTCTGGCTGTCGTTCCATACGCAAGCGCAGGCTTGAGTCCGGCACGCCTTTACTCGTCCCCTACGTTCGGTAATTTCCATGTTGGTAAGACGCGCTGTGAACGCATGCTTGAACGGGCGGCTTCGGCGACCCTTCCTACCACGTGATGAAAATGGCGGTTTCAGAAGAGCAAGTTCGCGATGCGCTGAAGTCTGTGAAATATCCGGGGTTCAGCCGCGATATCGTTTCATTTGGTCTGGTTAAGTCAGTCAAGATCGACAATGGCGAAGTGAAAGTGCAACTGGCGCTCGCCACCGCTGATCCGAACGTTCCGGCAGCGATCAAGAATGATGCCGAAAGAACCCTGCACGAGCTCGCGGGCGTGCAAAGCGCGAAGGTTCTGATCGACATTCACGCGCCGCCGGGCGGAGCAGGCGCAGCCGTTGGCACGGCTCGCATTCCGGGAATTAAACACGTCATCGCGGTGGCGAGCGGCAAAGGCGGCGTTGGCAAATCGACCATCGCAGCCAATCTCGCCGTCGCCCTCGAGCAAACTGAATCGCGCGTCGGTCTCTGCGATTGCGACATCTACGGCCCGAGCATCTCGCTCATGTTCGGCACCCGCGAGCGACCAATGGCAACTGAGGAAAACAAAATTGTCCCGATCGAGCAGTATAATTTGAAGCTGATGTCGATGGGATTTCTGCTCGATGATACTTCGCCGGCAATTTTGCGCGGCCCGATGGTCACGCGTTATACCCAACAATTTTTGCGGCAGGTGGAATGGGGCGAACTCGATTACCTGGTTCTCGATCTTCCGCCCGGCACGGGAGACATCCAGTTAACGATCGTGCAGACGGTCGCGCTTTCCGGCGTGATCATAGTGACCACACCGCAGGAGGTCGCCCTGATCGATGCGCGCAAGGCCGCCACCATGTTCGACAAAGTGAATGTGCCGGTGATCGGTCTGATCGAGAACATGAGTTACTTCATTTGCCCGGGTGACGGCAAGCGTTATGACATCTTCGGCAGCGGCGGCGGCGAACGCGAAGCGAAACGGCTGCGCGTTCCTTTGCTGGGGCAAATCCCACTCGATATCGCCACCCGCGAAGCAGGCGACCGCGGTATGCCGATCGTGGGCCAAGATCAACAATCTGAAGTCGGGCAAGCATTTCTAAAAATCGCCGGACGAATCCGAGAGACCCTGGTCTGACGAGATAAATCATTTTCGCATCCAGTTAAATAGATGTGACCGCCGCTACGTCATACCTTATGTTAGTTGTAATTGACTGGTTTTCGCTTTTATGGAAAAAGTCCGAGAGATGCCCTCTGCAAGAGAAGATCAGTCCCAGTTCGTTAGGAACTCGGTCCTCTACAAGGAGTTCCTGGCCGAGCGCGAAGAAATTTTGAAACATAAGTGGATCGAGAGCGAAAAAGCCGGCAAAGACATCGGCTTTGAAAAGGCGCTCCTGGATTGGATCGTGAAACATCGCTCCAACTGGCGAGCAAGACGAATGAAGGAGGCGCGCACCGAGAAGGCCGCCTCCTGATTTTTTGTTCCTTTAACGCGATCCGGCGAGGTCGCGAAGGAATGTAATGAAAGATCAACTATCTACTTTCGCCGCTCCGATCATGGACGCGGCCGCAATCGAGAGCACGTTGCGGCGCATTGCGCACGAAGTCATCGAGCGCAATCCCGATTTGAAATCGGTTGTGCTTGCCGGAGTCCCATCCCGCGGGGTGGAGCTGGCGCGTCGGATCGCGGCGTTGATTCGCGAAATCGAAAATATCGACATCGAAACCGGCGTCATCGATGTGGCGATGCATCGCGACGATGTTGGGACACGCGCGGAACTGCCCGTCGTCCGGGCCTCAAAGCTTCCGCTACCACTGGAGGACCGAATTGTCGTGATTGTCGATGACGTTCTGTTCACCGGCCGCACGGTGCGCGCAGCCATGGACGCGATCAGCTCGTTCGGCCGGCCGGCGCGTATTGAGCTGGCCACGCTCATCGATCGCGGCCACCGCGAATTGCCCATTCGCGCCGATTACGTCGGGAAGAATTTGCCGACTGCGACGCGCGAACAGATTCAAGTCCGTTTGAAAGAGACCGATCACGAGCCGGATGCGGTGTGGTTGTTGAAGGAATGAAAACGCGAACGCGATTTCTGGGTAGCGCACGCGTCCCGCGTGCTGGTTTCGGCGTCTCGCCAAAACAGGCTTCCCCTGTGCACGACCGTCGCGTCTGCGCTGAAATTCAAACAAAAGTTCGCGAGCGCGAGGACGCGCTCGCCAGCACGCGAGACGCGTGCGCTACCCAACCATGACGCGTTGGAAGCGAAAAGATCTGCTCGGTCTGCGGGAGCTTTCGGCCGACGAGATTAATTTCATTCTCGAAACGGCGGACGCATTTAAACAAGTTGGCACACGCGAGATAAAAAAGGTTCCAGCCTTGCGCGGCAAGACGCTGGTGAACTTTTTCATCGAACCGAGCACGCGCACCCGCACGTCGTTCGAGCTGGCAGCGGTTCGGTTGAGCGCGGATGTGATCAATATTTCAGCGGCGGCGTCAAGCCTTACCAAGGGCGAAACTCTCAAAGATACCGCGCGCAATCTTGAAGCCTTGCACGCGGACATTCTCGTCCTGCGACACAGCTCGGCCGGCGCGCCGCAGTTTCTCGCACCGAGATTGAAAGCGAGCGTGATCAATGCCGGCGATGGCGCGCACGAGCATCCAACCCAGGCGTTGCTCGATCTCTACACTATTCGGGAGAGGCGTGGCCGGATCGATAATCTGCACGTCGCCATCATTGGCGATATTTTATTCAGTCGAGTCGCGCGCTCGAACATTTTTGGCCTAACGAAACTCGGAGCGCGCGTCACCCTTGTCGGGCCGAGCACGCTCGTGCCGCGCGAATTTGAGAAGCTCGGTGTCACCGTTTCACACAAGATCGACAATGTTTTGCCGGATGCCGACGTGGTGAATCTGCTGCGTATTCAGCACGAACGTCAGCGCAAAGAATATTTCCCTGGCACGAGCGAGTATACCAATCTGTTTGGCCTAACGAAGGAACGGGCCAAGATGCTAAAGCCGGAATGCCTGATTATGCACCCCGGACCAATCAACCGCGGAGTCGAGATCGACAGCGAGGTTGCCGATGGATTGCAAAGCGTGATTCTCGATCAAGTGACGAACGGGCTCGCGGTGCGGATGGCTGTTCTTTATCTCTGTGGAGGTATTGCGGGATGAAAGCAGAGCGCGGAGTGCTCTCGAAAAGTTCGCGAAAGCGGGACGCTTTCGACAGCACGCGGGACGTATGCGCTATCCGGATTATGATATGAGCGCGACCATCATTCGCAACGGCCGGGTGATCGACCCCGCGAATAAGCGGGATGAAGTTGCCGATCTTGTGATCATTGACGGCCGTATTGGCCAGAAGTCGGAGATCAGAGGTCAGGAGTCTGATGGCGCTGCAGAGATTGACGCGAGCGGACTCATCGTCTCCCCGGGTTTGATCGATATGCACGTGCATCTGCGCGAGCCGGGATTTAGTCACAAGGAAACGATTGAGTCGGGCGCGCGGGCCGCGGCGGCGGGCGGATTCACTACTATCGTATGCATGCCGAACACTTCGCCGCCGGCCGACAACCCCGCGACGATCGCATGGATCAAAGATCGAGCTGCGGAGGTGGCGAGCGTCAATGTTTTGCCGACCGGCGCGATTTCACGAAATCTCGAGGGCGAAGAACTCGCCCCTATCGGTTCGCTGGGACAGGCCGGCGTAGTCGCAATTACCGACGACGGGCACTGCATTCAGAATCATGAGCTGATGCGGCGAGCGGTTGAGTACGCGAGCATGGTTGGCTTGCCGGTGCTCGATCATTGCCAGGATTACAGTTTGGTCGGCAACGGGGTGGTGCACGAAGGTTATTGGAGCACGCTGCTCGGTTTACCGGGCTGGCCGGCGGCGGGCGAAGAAGTGATCGTCATGCGCAACATTTTGCTCGCGGAACTTTGCGATCATCACATTCATTGCCAGCACATCAGCGCCGCCGGGAGCGTGCGCTTGATTCGCGAGGCGCGCACGCGCGGCGTGAAAATCAGCGGCGAAGTTTGCCCCCATCACATCGCGTTGACTGACGAGGCGGTCGAAAACTTTAACACCAATTACAAAATAAATCCGCCGCTGCGATCGCAAGCGGATGTCGAGGCAATTCTCGAAGGAATCGCCGACGGGACCTTGACCATCCTGGCGAGCGATCACGCGCCGCATGCCGAGTTCGAAAAAGAAGTCGAATTCGACGCTGCGCCATTTGGAATCGCGGGCCTGGAAACCGAATTGGGATTGTTTCTCAATCTGCTCGTGCATAAATGTCGCAAGGTCGACATCCGGCGATTGATCGAGATGTACACGGTCGAACCGGCGAAATTGCTCAAGCTCGACGCGGGCACGTTGTCAATCGGTGCTCTAGCCGATGTCACGTTGATCGATCCAAACCTGGAATGGACAGTCAAGATCGAGAATTTCCAATCCGTGTCGCGCAACTCGCCGTTCGATGGATGGAAATTAAGAGGCCGCGCGGTCCGGACGATTGTTGGCGGAGAGACTGTTTGGAAGCTGAACGATGCTTGAAGGTGGATCGGCTGCTCCGCGGGCAATGCCAAACGTTTGCGGCTTTGCCGCCTAATTTTAGCACCGAGCTCGCCACTGGACGAGTCCGTCCGTCGGCGGACAAGGGAGTGCTCGATCCACCAGCATTACCCGGTGTATCCGCCGCTGATGTAATTCTCCAGATGCGCAATCGTGGCACTCTGGCAGGAGATGACGTGTTTGACCAGATCGCCGATTGAAATGACGCCGATCACCTTATCGCCATCAACAACCGGGAGGTGGCGGATGTGCTTCTCGGTCATCAGCCGCAAACATTGCTCCACGCCTTCCTGCGGCCGGGTTGTAAAAACGTCCGTGGACATGATTTCGGCAACCTTCGTCTCCCGCGAGCGCTTGCCGCGCAGGAAGACTTTTCTGGTGTAATCGCGCTCGGAAATGACGCCCACCAGTCGCGCACCTTCCATCACCAACAGTGCGCCGACATTTTTGTTGTCCATCATCTGGATCGCTTCGAACACAGTTGCATCGGGCGAAATCGAATAAATTTCACCGATCTTTTGGCCAAGTATCCCGCTGATGTTTCCGCTCACATCCATGGATCGAGAATTAAGGGAAAATCAAAATACAACGGCGCCCGTTCACGATGCAAAGAAAATTTGTGTGCTCAAAAGACAGGGGCTTTCAGCCTGGGCGGCGTTTCTGGGGGCGCACGCCCCTCCCGTGGCTAGCTGGGTTTGGCGCCCTCACCGAAACATTTTTAAACGTCTGGAACCCCGCTCTCCGCCTGAGCACGGCCGAACGAGTAGCAAAAGGTCAGGACCGCGATCGCAACACGCGAGGGTGCGTGCGCCCCAGAGTAAGGCCGTTCGTGGCACTTCGGTAATTCTTAATTCGAGCGCGAGAACTTCTCCTCAATCAACCCGTGCAAATGCGCTGCGATAGCTGGTTGATCGAGCCGTTGGATGACTTCGTTCAGGAAACCGGTGACAATAAGGCGTTGGGCGACGCTGACCGGGATGCCGCGGGTAAGGAGATAAAAGAGTTCGTCTTTGTCGACCTGGCCGGAAGTCGCGCCGTGCGTGCAACGGACATTGTCGGCCAGAATTTCGAGGCCTGGCATTGAGTTCGCTTCGGAATCGTCGCTCAAGAGAAG
>Ga0209526_10004033_pt1 | contig 10002 bp, 5 predicted proteins | sample JacPinW_OM2H0_M1_FD_188566 | JGI IMG/M metagenome (GOLD analysis project Ga0209526, IMG submission 188566) | Forest soil microbial communities from Algoma, Ontario, Canada - Jack Pine, Ontario site 1_JW_OM2H0_M1 (SPAdes) (version 2) | ecosystem: Environmental > Terrestrial > Soil > Boreal... | reverse complement strand
GAGGCCGAGAAGCAGCACACTCGTGGGTTCCGATGAGGTTCGTGCGGGGGTGAAGGGGTGTATCCCTTCCCCAACTAGTCCGAGCCCGTCGACCAGCCTCAGCAGAAACAGAGCCAATCCGACGCTGCCAGCGGGAAACCTTGAGTAAAGCCTGTCCACCTCCGCCTCCTGCGGCGCGAACCCTCTTGAAGAACTCGCGCCTGAAGCAAAGTTACGCGTCCCGCTGCGGCGCTAAAACGCGAAAGCGAGCGTATAGCCGATAGCTATTTCGGGTGTATGGACGGGTACTCGAAAGGAGGTTAGAGGTGGATGATGCCTCGACGGAGTGCGATCGTAACCGCCTCTGTGCGGTCATTGACCTGGAGCTTGGAAAGAACATTTCGCACGTGCATCTTTACCGTGTCTTCCGCGATCGAGAGTTCGCTGGCGATTTCTTTGTTTCGCTTTCCGGCTGCCATGAGCGACAACACCTCGAGTTCGCGCGGGCTGATCGGTTCGTCAGCGATGTGCTCGGCCAGCTTTTGGGCTACCGCAGCAGGAAGGCGCCGCTTTCCCGCGTGAACGCTGCGGATGATTTCCAGTAATTCGTCGCGAACGATTCCCTTCACGACATATCCTTGCGCTCCTGCTTCGAGCGCGCGCTGTATGTCGACGTCACCTTCGTGGGAACTCAGGACGATGATACGGGCGTTCGGAGACTTGTCTATGATTTTCTTGATTAAGTCGAAGCCGCTCATGTCAGGCAATCGCAGATCGACCAGAGCCACATCTGGGCGTAACTGGAAAAATCGTTCAAGCGCTTCGCCACCAGTCCCAGCAGCGCCCGCTAACATCATGTCCGGCTGCAAATTAATGATCGCTGCTATTCCGTCCCGGACGACGGGATGGTCGTCCACGCATAACACTCGAATCTTTCCGGCGTCCTTCATGAGTTTGTCTCGTCCGGTTTACCTGCTTGGGAACCGGTTTCTGTGGGCGTGCTCTGCGGCTCTTTACCCGGCTTTGGCTTTCGGATCCCTAGTCTTCCGGTTACGGAATGCCATGTGTCTCCGAGGCGCCAATCGGACCGACGCACATCCTCCTGGTACAGAGGATGTGCCGGAACAGTTAAAGTAACTTCCGTACCTTTGCCTACGCGACTTCGGATGGAAATACTACCGCCTAGGCGCTCGGTTCGCTCTTTCATTCCTGCTATTCCGTAGTGACCTGGACGTCGTAAATTTAGAGTCTCCTCGTTTATGCCGCAACCATTATCCTGAACCCGGATCTGCAGGAGTCGCTCGCCGTAGCTCAACAGCACATGAATCCTGCTGGCATGGGCGTGCTGAAGCGCGTTTGTGATTGCCTGTCGGCCAACTTGCAACACGTCATTGCCCATGGTCGCGTTCAATGAGCGCTCGCGCCCCTCGACGATGACATCAATTTCAGTCCTAGCGTCTCTCGTCAATCCGTTCGTCAGTTGCGAGAAGGATTTGACGAGATCAGCGGCACTCAACGATGCGGTACGGAGGTCATTTAGCGCGCGGCGCCCTGCATCCAATGCCGATTTGCACAGACTCAGCGCGCGTGCCAGCGATTGCTTGGCTGGCAAATCGGCTGGCAACAACTCATCGGTAAACTCAATTTGCAAACTGATGCCCATAACGTCTTGAATCAAGCTATCGTGCAGCTCCTGGGCGATCCGGGTTCGTTCCTTTAGCTGCTCTTCAAAGACGTCTTGCGCGTGTGTCGTCACTTGCCATACTCGCAGACGATAGGCGCCCCAACCGAGAATGATCAGAACCAATGCGCACAATAGACCGAACCAGCGCGTTTGATAAAACGCCGGAAGAAGATCGAAATCCAAGGTGGCGCCCGACTCGTTCCAAACTCCGTCGTTGTTGCAAGCCAGCACCCGGAAACGATAGGCGTGAGGACGCAGATTCGTATAAAAAGCCTGGCGTCGTGCGCCGACTTCCCGCCACTCTGAATCAAAGCCTTCAAGCTTGTAACGAAAACGAACGTTGCGTGGCTCTGCAAGGCTGAGAGCCGTGTAGTCAATCTCGACGTCCCTCGTCAGTGGTCGCAATCGAACCGGCTGCAAGGTATCAACGACGGAGCCGTCGGCAAGCAAGCGTTCGATGTGAACCGGTGGGGGGACCAGGTTCCTCATCATGTGCTGCGGATCGATGATCGCCACTCCTTCCGAGGTCCTAAACCAGAGACTGCCATCACTTGCTCGAACCGCCGGTGATTGCCAACGCCGATCGGGGTTCCCTTTCAGGCCATCGGCATCGTCGAGAAAGCTATAAGCCACGCGGTGCGATGGATCTCGCGCCGCCCGCTCGAGTTCGGACCGGCTGACGCAGGCGACTCCGGTGCTGTAACCGAGCCACAGTCTGCCAACTCTGTCCGCAAGAATCCATAATATGCGTTCTCCTGGAAGGCCGTTGGCCATATTCCAGGTAACAAATCTCTGGTCTTCCAGCCGGCTCAGCCCTCGTTCTGCTCCGATCCAGACCGTACCGCCGTCATCAACAACCACAGCGTCTACAAACCCGCCCGCCAAGCCGTCGCGGTCCGAGTAAGAGCGAAACTGGCTGCCGTCGAAAACAGCCACGCCTCCCTCGTAAAGTCCAAACCACATTTTTCCTGTGCCGTCTTCACGTGCTGCGAGGATTGACTTCCCCTTCAACAAAGGCTCGTTCGAAAAATCGGTGAGATGGCCGTTGGCCCAGCGGTAGAGTCCTTTACGAGCATCAAATAGCCACACGCCATTTCCGTCGTCTTCTGTCATTGCCGTCACGCCTGTAAGGTGAATACCGCCCGGTAGAGGAATGTACCGCCACTTCCCTTTTTCCATGCGTGCAAGTCCACGACTTGTTGCGGCCCACAATGTATTTTCTGGCCCGACCGACAATGCCATGGCAGTGGCGCCGCTGAGGTACAAATCGCGATGCTCGCCATCAATTCGATTTATCCCGATCGATGTCGAGGCCCAGACAGTCCCGTCCGGCCCAGCAGCGAGTGCATCGACACTATCGCTCGCCAATCCTTCGCGCCGCGTCAGCGTGGTGATCTTTTCGTTACGAAAACGGTTCAGGCCGTTTTGCGTTCCAACCCAGATGTTATGTTCCCGGTCCTCGAGCAAACACCACACAAAATCCCCCGACAGCCCATCAGGCTGCGAGAACCGTTCGATCTTCTCCAACTTGTGCGAAGCTGCGCGTAGCCGCCCTAGTCCTTGTCCGAGAGTTCCGATCCAGGTGTTTCCTTGGCTGTCGCGCAGTACCGTGTGGACGTTGATAGCTCTCGCCATCCCGGTCCAGCTGAACGTCTGCGCTTCAGTTACGGGCTGACTAAACCCGTCAGGGCTTGTGATCCAAATGGTTTCGCTGGTGTCTTCACTCAACCAAAACTTGCCTTTAGCTATCTTTACGAGCCGGCCCTGGAGATCGCCAGGGTCAAGACGGACGACGCTGTCATTCGTACTAAACCATATAGAACCACTACTATGCTGGAGCAATCCGGACAAGAAAGGTTCCGGTAGCGTAATTGCAGCACCAATCTGTTCTTGAGTTGCTGCGCGAAATCGCAATACACGATTTTCTGTGGCCACCCAAAGAATGCCATCGCGATCCTCCAGCATTGCTTCTGCCTGCGCCCCAACGGGAAAGGTTGTAAGGTCATCCCCACGAATGTGGCCGACCAGGCCGGTGGCAGTCCCAATCCAGAGGCTCCCATCCCGCGTGGCACACAGACTCCGCACAACGCCCAAAAGTGCCGTATGGCCTGTCTTGGGTCGCCAGTGGACAAAGCGGACGCCGTCAAACCGGACAAGTCCGTCCGTCGTGGCCAGCCAAAGATAACCGTCCCGAGTCTGTGCGATCGAGTAGATGAACGCGGATGGGATGCCGTCTTTGTGGGTCCAGACTGTATGCGTGTACTCGGTAAGAGGTTTGTTGGAATCGAATGCGCCGGCCCGCACCGTAAGCAAGGCCAAGCACGCACTCACGCAGAAAGAACGTTTCAAACTGCCCGTCGGAAAAGATAGCATGGGCACACACCTGTCTGATACTACCAAGCGAGCAGGAAAGCAAAAATGTCAAACTTCGGATAGTGATTCAGTTGGAAGTCACCATTTGTTAAATCACGAAAACAGCAACCACCATCAAGCCGAAACCGACCGAGTAGCGACTCGTATCGAGCCAATCCGGTTGGCAGGAACCTGAAAGCATGCTTCTATCCCACCGCCGGTAGGCCCTTGCGCCGGGTGCTACCTAAATTTAGCGGTGCACCAGGTCCTGGAATCAGCGCCAAGCTCGCCGCTCTTATCCGGAACGGTCGGCAAGGGCGCGAAGGCTGCGGCGCCGAGCCACATAAGGCTGACCGTTTTGCGGCGCGCTTGTCCCGATCGCGGGACTTCGGCGTGATCCCGCAATTCGAGATGCATACCCGCGGCGGCTAAGCGAGACAGAGTATAGGAGTCTGATCCAAATGTCGGGCACATACCCAGCCTAGAGGTTACGGAAATTTACACAGTGGAAAAGGACGAGGCGCATCCAGGACCACCTTGGGTTGAGGAGCCACCCGAGATCCGCGACGGCAGGCCCTCCCCGGGGCGTGACTCTGCCGACACCGGGAGACGACCGTGAGCGAGTGGTCGGTTTTCTCTTTACCAAACCCATTATCTCGCAGCCTGGACAGCTGTCGTCGGTCGAGACCTCCGATAATCCACCCGTCAATTCTGGTGCTCAAAACAATCTCGTGCCTGTGACGTTTGAGTCCCTGCGTCGATCAGTTGTCTAGGCTTCTCCGCGCCTGCACACAGCCTAAGAAGTCAGGATTCTGACAGTTGCGTCAGGAAGGGGACGCGGTGAATGAGGGATCTCATGCAGCCCACCTCTTGCATCGGGTCAAACAGGTAAACCGGAAGCGACTCTTCGGGGAACAATTGGTCAGTGCATTAGGACTCGTTTCGGTATGGAATACATTTCAAGGGATTGAGTCGTTTGCTAGTTGTTCGTGAACTCATGATCTGGGCGAAATGCTCCTGCGTTCCGGCAGCGATGTCAGATTTGTGGCGCGAGCTCGACGGGGGAAAATGCGCCAGCTCCGAAAAGAAAGGAGTTAGAAGTGGCGGCACCTTGGCAGAGCAATTGCCAGAAGGTTTTCCGTGTAGACGGAAAAATTATGAAAAAAGAAGCAACAACAGCGGACGTGGCCACGTGCTGTCCCCCGTATAAAGAGCGGACACCATCATGATTTTATTGAAACAAGTTTCAGCACTGGTCGTTTCCTGTGCCCTTCTACCCGCAGCAGCGCGAGACGAATTAAGCGCTGTTCAAGCGGATCAGTCCGCTTCGTGGTCCGCGACCCGGCGTCCGCTAGAGACTCCCGAAGAAATGCAACAGTGCGTGGCGCCGATCGCATCGTATCTGGACACCTTGGATGCGCAGATCCTGGCAGCCTCGATGTATCCAGGTGATGATTCCGGCGTGGAGTTTGCGTATCCAACGCAGAAGGAATAAGTAACAACCAGGCGCTTGCACCCGGCGCTGCTAGAGCGCCAGGTGCTCCTCGTGCTGGTGCGCAGCTATGTGCGGCAAATTGTCGCACCAAACAGAAGAAGTCACAAGCTGCAGCGTTAAGGACCTATTGTTATCAATCAGTTGCAGTCAACTACTAAAGTCTAGGCCTGGCGGTTGATTTGCATGCGCCTATGCCGGATATTTTACCGCTTTGCCATACGCACACGTTGAGATTCTCCATGAGCGGCTTCAACCGGACAAATCAATTCTCTCGTGCGGATACCCATGCCCACCTGAGTGACCCTGTCAACGGCGTATTCTTTGGGAATTAGTTGCGGAGATTCCGGAGGATTTTGATGGGTTGTTCTGAGCGTGCCCAGGGAACGGATGCCGAGCAAGAATAATTCGCGAGCAGCTCCCAGACTCGGTCAGTTTGGTTGGGTTGCCGGTCTTCTGCTCGTTTCTGCGGCGCTGGGAATGTTCGTTACCTGGCGAGTGACGGGGCTCGAGCTCTACGCGAGGAGCTGGCTGGTACGGGCAAGAGGTCCTCTGCCGGTGCCGGATGATATTGCTATCGTGGCCATTGATGAAGCGAGCTTGGCCCGGTTTGGGCGGTATCCTTGGCGCCGCAACCTCACGGCCCAAATGCTTGGCCAGCTCGCCGTCGCGCACTCTAAGGCCGTCGCACTGGACGTGCTGTTTAGCGAAGCAACAAATAATGCCGACGACTCTGCCCTCGCAACCGCGATTGCAAAAGCGGGAAACGTCATCACCGCTGCACAACTCGCACGCACGGAATCGGGCCGGGTCGTCTGGCTTCGGCCATTACCGTCGGTCGAAAAGGCCGCTGCCGGGGTTGGACACGTGCATGTTTCGACCGAAGTCGACGGAGTTGCAGGATCCTTCCTCGTTCGCCAAGCGGATGATCAGGGACAAACGGAGTGGGCAATGGCCCTCGAAACAATTCGGGTCGGAGAAGGAGAGAACGATCGGTCCATCCAAGAACAACCCGGCGCGGTAAGCATCGGCGGGCGAACATTCCCCGTGAGAACCGAAACCCGCACGATAAAGATTGAGTCCAGTCCGCAAAGTGCGCAGCGCTTGAAGGGTGACTGGATTTCAATCGAGTATGTTGGTCCGGCCGGTTTCTTTGCACCGTATACATTCAGCTTTGGAGATGTGCTGGACGGCAACGTACCGGCATTCGCGTTCCGTGGAAAATACGTCATCGTGGGCGCGACAGCGGCGGCGCTCGGAGACCGATTCACCTCACCGTTTGTCCATCTCGAAGGAGCAGCCGGCCAGCAGTATGGGGAACTTGTGCCCGGTGTCGAGGTCCTTGCCAATTCGCTCAACACGCTGTTGCGTGGAAGAGCATATTCGGAAACGCCCGACTGGTTGGCAGCAGTTTGTTCGGCGCTGGTAGCACTGGTCACGCTGGGGGGACTTTCGATCGCACAGGGCAAACAAGAAAACCTCAAACAACTGGCAATGATCGTCCTGATAGGCGCTTCGATCCTAGCCCTCAGCTATTTCGCGTTCGCCCGCTGGCTGGTATTCCCACCGATTGTGCCTAGCAGTGTTTCGTTTGTGTTTGCCATACCGCTGGTCCTATTACACCGGTCGCTCGTTGCCAGTCGCGAGCTGGATGCCCGGATCCGACAGATGGTTCACGCCGAAGGCTGGCTGTGGCCTTCAGGGCGAGAGATGAAAGCGGATCCGACCGCGCTCATCACCCAGCTTACGAATGCAAGTGGCGTGGCCATACTGCGTTCCGTTTCAGCAGGAAAGTATCGCGTGGCAGGAGGCTGGGGATTTCCGCCCCTGACTTCGGTTACAAAGAGCCACGGGATAAGCATTTCCTGGCCGCCATCCCCGGCCGCGCCCGAAGCTCGAGACGTCTTTCCCGGCAAGCCGGACGAGGGAATGGTCTATTTGTTCCGGGAGCGGCAGGACATCCAGGCTCAAGGACTGGCGGCCTTGAAGTGCCCCTTGGGACACAGCAACCCCCCGGCCGGATTCCTCATCCTTCTGCATCGAAAGGATGCGCGAATACCATTCGAAGTGCTTCGCATCGCTGTCGAACTCGCCAACGGATTCATCGTGGCTCTCGGAATCGTAGACACAGCAAATGGCGAAGCAGCGGAATCCCTGCCACGGGCATCCTGGCGCACGATGCCTCGCGGAATCATGTGGAAGACCCGCGCGCTGGGTTTACTCAACCAGCGGCTTCTGTCAGATTCGCGATTCGTCGATAGGTCTCTGCGCTCGGTCGGAGATGGTTTGCTGGTCGCCGGGATCGGAGGGCAGATTGTATTTGTGAATCGACGCGCGACGGACATTCTTGGGACCAAGGAACGCTCATTGCTGGGAAGCAGTCTCCTGGGACGCTTAGATCAGCCCGAGAGGACCATATCAGAAACGCTGGAAAGGCTGTTGGTCGATCGATCCACGGTCGAGCGAGAAGTCACGCTTGGGGGTTCTCCACCTAGACATTTCATTGTGCGTCTGTCTCCTGTTTGCGAGAACAGCGACGACCGCGGCGCCGTGGTCGGGATTGTCGCCTCCTTGTCTGACATAACGAAACAGCGGGAATTGCAACGGATGAAGACCGAAGTCATGGCCCTGGTGACGCACGAGTTACGGACGCCGCTTACGGCGATCCAGGGAATGAGCGAAGTGCTCGCGCAATTCGATGTGGACGCCAATCGGCGCAGGGAGATGCATGCAGCCATCAACCAAGAGGCCAAACGACTGGCCCGGATGATCGATGAATATTTGGATATCACCCGCCTCGAAGCGGGGGCGCGCCCACTTCGGAAAACGCCGCTGCGAGTGGAGCTGCTGGTCGAACGCGTACTCTTGCTGCTGGACCCGGTCGCTTTGTCTCGCGGCATTCCGATCAAGTGGCAATCTGAGCGGAACCTGCCTGTGGTGATAGCGGACTCTGATTTGATCGCTCAAGCAGTCACAAACGTCATTGCCAATGCCATCAAGTACAGCCCCCCCGGCAGAGAGATCCTTGTGTCGGTGCGCGCGGACGCAAGTGATCTTCTGATTGAGGTGGCGGACAAAGGTTATGGAATCGCACCCGAGGATGTGAAGCGTATCTTCGAAAAATTCTACCGCGTACCTCGCGGTGAGCACGCCGACGAACCCGGCACTGGCCTTGGACTGACATTTGTTCGTGAAATCATGGATGCCCACGGGGGTTACGTTACCGTCGAGAGCGAACTCGGTGCGGGCTCGATGTTCACCCTGCGCATGCCGCTCGAACTCAAAGACAGCCATAGTGTCAAGGAATCAGCCGATGACTAGATCGCTCCATATACTTGTTGTCGATGACGAGCACTCGATCCGGCTCATGCTGGAGTCCGGATTGTCGCTCAACGGCTTTCGCGTGAGCTGCGCCCGCAACGGAGCCGAGGCGCTAGCCGCAGCCCGCACCGTAGAATTTGATGCCGTAATCAGTGACATTTACATGCCGGATGTTGATGGACTCACAATGGTCCAGGAACTGCGCGCCCAGTTCCCGTCTCTGCCAATCGTTTTGATGACTGCCCAGGGCTCTGTCGAGCTGGCCGTCCGGGCGGTCGAAGAGGGTGCCACGGATTTCATCGCCAAGCCATTCGAAGTCAGCGCCGTGGCAGGTTTGTTGCGGCGTTACCTTTCTGCGGCATCGGAGGCCGCGCACGTCAGTACTGATATTTCCAGTCTGGTGGACGACATTTCGCGGTCCGGCCTTGTGGGCAAGAGCCCGGCCATGGTGGGGGTCTATCGGTTGATAGCACGGGCAGCACGAAGCGATGCACCGGTACTTGTCATGGGAGAATCGGGAACGGGCAAGGAGTTAGTGGCGCGGGCAATTCATGATTTTAGTTCGCGAGAGAAGAAACCTTGTGTGGCCGTCAACTGCTCCGGTCTGACCGACACGCTGCTTGAGGCAGAGTTGTTCGGGCACACGAAAGGGGCCTTCACCGGGGCTGTCGGGGATCGTTCCGGGCTATTCGAGGCAGCGGATGGCGGCACGATTTTTCTCGATGAACTCGCCTCGACCAGTGCGGGGTTTCAGGCGAGTCTGTTGCGGGTGTTGCAGTCTGGCGAAGTACGGAGAGTGGGTTCCACACAGTCAAAACGGATTGATGTTCGCATTATTGGGGCAAGCAATGCGTCCCTTCGCGACATGGCGGCCGCTGGTGAGTTCAGGCCTGACCTATTCTATCGGCTAAGCGTGATTACACTGGAACTGCCGGCGCTGCGTGAACGCGGACGAGATATCGATGTTTTGGTGGCTCATTTCCTGCGCGCTGCAGCAACAGAAGGAAAGCCACCATACCGTCTTACCCAAGAAGCGGCCTTAGCCTTGCGCTCCTACCTTTTTCCAGGGAATGTCCGCGAGCTCGAAAATGCCATTCGCCGCGCGGTCGCCCTGTGCCCCAATGACATCATTACACTCGACTGCCTGCCTCCTGAAATCGCGGCGGGCATCGGA
>Ga0209526_10004032_pt1 | contig 10003 bp, 10 predicted proteins | sample JacPinW_OM2H0_M1_FD_188566 | JGI IMG/M metagenome (GOLD analysis project Ga0209526, IMG submission 188566) | Forest soil microbial communities from Algoma, Ontario, Canada - Jack Pine, Ontario site 1_JW_OM2H0_M1 (SPAdes) (version 2) | ecosystem: Environmental > Terrestrial > Soil > Boreal... | reverse complement strand
GTCACTTTTTGCCATCGTGGCGGAATTGGCAGACGCGCATGGTTCAGGTCCATGTACCCGCAAGGGTGTGGGGGTTCGAGTCCCTTCGATGGCACCACGGTTTTTGTTGCTGTAGCTCCTGTTAATTACTATTGTGGCTCTTCCGCATCCTGCTTTATCAGTCATTTTGCCGGTAGCACGGTTCCGTCTCTAAACTAAACGTAAAAACGTTGGCCCCGGGGCGGATGTCTTGACCGCCCCGGGCAACAGAATACTGCAGGTGATTTCAGGTCTGTTGCTGTTCTCTCGCCAGGTACTCAAGAGTGCGCTTCGCATCTTCGAGTTCCATAAGTTCCCGGCAGCCACTAGCGCCACCGGAGAGCACCGCGAGCCGATCCTCGATGGCCTTCTGTGCTGCTTCTAGCTTCGGTTGAAGACGTGTCGGGTCCAATTCAAACAATGTATCCTGGAAAACCTGCTTCCACTTCGTTTGCGTAATGGGGTTCGAAACTGCCTGCATAAAAGATTCTCCTTAATTGAGGCTGAGACTTTGTGAGGGAGCCCGCGCAGCTGGGCTTGCAGGCTCCATGGCTTGGAGCGTTGGTAGGTCTCAGCAAAGGAGAACACAGCTGGAAAGACAGACACGCGTAGGCGACGTCGCCATCGCCTCAGAACCAGTCGCATAGCTACTCTTATTTGACGCGGCGGCGACCAGCGGGAGGGGGATGGCCTTTCGCTCCCAGCGTACGGAGAGGCTCTCCGAGGACTCGTTCAACATCTCGTCTTGGATGTATGCAGCATCATATTCATTGAGATCGTCGAAGCAGGCAGCCACGAGGACCGCCCCAAAGGTGGTAAGAATCACAACGAGTATCAGCAGGAATCTGCTTCTCATGGTTTGCTGCAAATCGAACATTTCAAGTTTACCGCAACTCAAGACCATGGGCGAAGCCAAGAAGTTCTTTTTTCGACCTACCCGAGACCTACTCGAGCCAGAGTGAGCGACAAATGAATTTGGCCGGACAGCTCAGTACGCCGGTCTTCTGGAATGTAGAAGCTACGGTTGCTCAGGCAATACCGGCAAGGCTGCAGGATTTACCGCCGACGGGTCATCCCGCAATTTGATATAAAGGAGGGTACCGTCAGGACGCGGCACGCTCAACGCGGGATCCGCAAATCCTACCGGAACCGGAACCGAGTGTTTGAACTCGGGGTCCGAGGCAATGGAGCTGATCAGAAATAGGTCGGTTCCGCGGAGGGAGCATTGCTTGTCGGGACTCTCCGGGCAACGCACTTCTTGGAGCGTCGGAATGCGGACCAACGTTGCCAGCGGTTGCCAATCGCCCTTCGCATTGCCATCCACCGCGCGAAAGCGAAGTGGCCCGAAGGCGGAGGGCCCGAGACTCTTCTGCGGATCGAGAACAGCCATCACGGTGTGCGCATCCTGCGCGACCAAAGTGCCATCGCTTAGGCCCAGCCCCACGTTGTACGATCCGTCTGCAGTGGCCACCTCGATCTTCTCGGTACGCGGAAATGTATCCGGGACTTCCGTTTTCAAGAAAAACGACAGCTTTCCATCCTGCGGTAGCTCGTCTTGATTTCCGAGTCGAATCGCGGAGGGTGTCGGCCCCGGCCGTATTGTCTTGTTGAGCAGCGTAACCTTTGGACGCGGCGGTTCGACTGTGGTCTCAAGATTTAACACCCGGCCATCTTTGAGAGTTATCTGCGCCGTGACTTTCTCGCCGGCATGTAGTGAAATGTCCTTAGCGTCGGTGGACAATCGCAGTTCATCTCGATTTTCCACACGCGTGAGTTCGGTGGGCGCAAAGCGGATGCCGTTTAGCTCCACGACCGCCACCTCGTCCAGCCGTGTTCCCGTGAGCGTTCCTTGAGAGTCGCCTGCACTGACAGCGAACTTGTCCAGGTGCGCGGCCTCGGAATAGCTGTGCATCGTGACTTCATCCGCTTTACTGACGCCGTACTGCTTTACCAGCATCGTAATCTTTCCCGGAACCTCCTCTTTTAGCGGAACTCTAACTTCCAGCTCATCGGCCGCAAGCGAATTCCACGTTGCCTTCAGCAATCTGCCTTGCTCATTCTTCAAGGTGATTGTGTCCACACAGGCGGCGGCGTCCGATTTGAAATGAATCGTGTCTTCACGGCCTACAATCAGCGCGCTTTCGTCAGCCAATGCAGTGTTCCACTTTGTGGGGTGTGCATTTTGCAGATGAAAAACCGGGCCATCAAAGGGTTCGAATCCCCACTTGCCGCGCAGGGTTGCTTTGATCTCGCCCTCCAGCTTGTCGGGCGTGACCGTATGCGTGTCAATGGCAAAACCGCCACGCGCCGAATCCGCCACGGCGGGCAGATCGATACCTTGCAGATCAGTGCCATGCCCCGATGATTTGTCGGGGACATGCAGCACCATATCGTGCGCATAATCTGTCGAGAAAACCACCGGAGCCCCATCCGCCGGGAGCAATAGTGAAGGTTTTTCCAGACAGAAGACCTGGTTCACATCCACCGCACGGAGTGGGGGTAGTTGTGCTGCCTCCACCGCCGGCAAACTTACAACCATCACCGACATGGGCTTGCGAAACGAGGGTGGATTGTTGAGCTTCAAATTCAGCTCATCAAGGTGGGGCAGCGCCAGCGCCGGAATGTAGCGATACTCCGGGGTGCGAAAATTTTCCATCATCTTTGCCAGATCCACGACCGCACCCACGTACGGGCTATAAGCTCCACCGCCTGCCACTCTGGTGGTGCTGAGCGCCCCGATGAGATCAGATCCGCTTCCCGACGTGAGCGCTGCTACCATCGATTGACTGTGCCCGTCATCGAGTACCAGTTGCTCGGTGTGTTGCGTCAGGCACGCTTCTTGCTGCTGCCTTGGCCTTTGGAAGCAATCGTTGTCCAACTTGATGTTGAGACTCCGCGCCAGGAGCACAGAGCGCTCATGCAGGGAATTGGCATCGCCGTTGGATATTTCTCGGACGGCATTCAAATATCTGTCGAGACGTGAACGGTCCAGGCTCGCCTGGTTCAGGTCTTGCGAAGCGCGGACGAATGCTCCCGGCTTACCCCGCACCGCGGATCGCAATGTACCGAAGTCACCGCCGGTTTGCGGAGCCAAAAAGATAAGGGTTTGCTGCGCTCCTGAGGGGACCGTGATGACGATCCCTTCTTCGCGCACGCGTTTGTTCCATGTTTCCACTTTCGTGAACCAGTTCTCGGGAGGCGGATTGGTCGATCCACGGAGGAATACCGGAATCATTAGAAAACGCACTGATTCTGTGTCCGGTATGTCGGGATGGATCCAGAGGCGATCACCGGCTTGGAGGTTCGGCACCCGGGATATAGGCAGAGTTTTGCCCGCCCGGGTGACCCTCACTTCGATCCTCGGCCCGGAAAGATCAAACGCCGCAGTATCGGCCCAGAGCAGACTCGCGCACATGAGTATAAAAGCTGGTTGTAAGAAGTGAACTCGATGAAACATGCCCTTATTGTAAGAGCTTCTGAGCTCTTGAGGGGACACCAGAAGGGCAGAAAACTGTTCTAGGCAACACGAAAGTAAGGGGTTCCCGAGCTTGATTCACCCAGAACGGCGGCCGCGACGTTGAGAAATGTGAAATTTATGTCGCGGTGGGTGGAGCATGCTAACCTTACAGTCGCGAGTAAACGTATTCTCAGATGGCCAGGAACGATCATGAATCGCAAAACAATTATTTTTCACATCTTCCTGCTGGTACTCTTTGTTTCCGCCGTGACGGGCCGCGAGGCTGCGCCCGCAAACCCTAAGCACCAGGTTCACAAGGAATTCTTTGGAAAAACCCGGGAAGGGAGGCCGGTCGACCTGTATACCTTAACCAATTCACAGGATCTCGAAGTGCGCGCCATGAATTATGGTGGAATCATTGTGTCGCTGCGTGTGCCGGACAAAAGCGGCAAAGTGGAAGACATTGTCCTCGGCCACGACAAGCTTGACGGATATCGGGAAAATGCTCCCTATTTCGGCGCCATCGTCGGACGTTATGCCAACCGGATTGCCAATGGCGCATTCACCCTCGACGGCGTGAAATATTCGCTGGCAAAGAATAACGGCCCGAATTCTTTACACGGGGGGCTGAAGGGCTTTAACCAAGCTGTCTGGGATGGTAAGCCGTTCAAGAACGGAAAAGGAGTCGGCGTTGCGTTCAACCACATTAGTAAGGATGGCGAGGAAGGCTATCCCGGAAACCTTACGGTCAAAGTCAGTTACACGCTGACGGATGAAAACCAGCTGATACTGGATTACGAGGCGACCACAGACAAAGCCACACCCCTCAATCTTTCCCAACACAGTTATTTCAATCTGGCGGGGGAAGGTAGCGGTGACATTCTTGGACATGAACTTATGCTCAACGCAGACCGCTTTACGCCGGTTGACAAAACTCTGATCCCAACCGGGGAACTGCGCCCTGTCCAGGGAACGCCGATGGATTTTACCAAGCCCACCGCGATAGGGGCTCGCATTAATGAAGATTACGAACAGTTAGCGGTCGGCAAGGGATACGACCACAACTACGTGATCAACCGGAAAGACGACGGCCTGACCCTGGCCGCCCGGGTGCACGAACCGACCAGAGGTCGGGTGCTGGAAGTCTTTACCACGGAACCTGGCGTGCAGTTCTATTCGGGTAATTTCCTCGATGGAACGATCACCGGGAAGAAGGGACATGTTTACAAACTGCGTAACGGCTTTTGTTTGGAGACGCAGCATTTCCCGGATTCTCCCAACCATCCTGATTTTCCCTCAACGATTCTGAGGCCGGGTAAAACATTCCGTTCGCAGACCGTCTTTAAGTTCTCTACGGAATAACAGTGGGGGCGACGAGGAAGGCGGGCAGGCCAGCTTGTCTTCAGGTCGGCGTCCTGGGCCTCCCTTTCGTTCCCGTATAATCTTCTGCTTATGGCTGCCGGCCTTGACCAGATCATCGCTGCCACGCGGCGCAGAGTCGCTGATGCCAGGCGCTCGACCGATCTGCGCCAACTTGAGCGCAGGGCCCAGGAGCATGTGCCGCGCGACTTTCGGCGGGCGCTTGCGACCGCGAATCGTACTAGGGTGGCCATCATTGCCGAACTGAAGATGGCTTCCCCTTCCCGCGGACTGATTCGCGCCAACTTCGACCCCGAACGCCTAGCCCAGGAATTGGAGACCGCGGGAGCAGCGGCATTATCGGTGCTGACGGACGAAGAATTCTTTCAGGGGTCGCTCGATAACCTGCAACGGGCATCCGCCAGCGCGAAGCTGCCTTGTCTACGTAAGGACTTCATCGTGGACGAATTCCAGTTGCCGGAAGCGCGGGCCCACTGCGCCGACGCCGTGTTGCTCATTGTGGCCGTGCTGTCGCAAACAGAACTGATTGCGTTGACCAAGCAGAGCGGCGCCCTCGGCCTGGATGTACTTTGCGAAGTCCATGACGAAGCAGAATTGCGCCGCGCAGTGGACGCGGGGTGCGATTTGATTGGAGTAAACAACCGCGATTTGCGAAGCTTCAAAGTGGATCTACAAACCGCTTTCCGGCTGGCGGAAAAGATTCCGCAGGATGTCATCTGCGTAGCTGAAAGCGGCATCGACAAGGGCTCGGACCTGGCCCGACTGCGCGAGGCGGGATATCAGGCATTTTTGATCGGCGAGTCTCTAATGAAGGCGGAATGTCCCGGCGAAGCATTGCGACTTCTGTTGAGCGACGCGGAGCACGAGCGGTCTCTGCTAAACACGAAACGTTAAGAATTGGCTTTCTAAGAACGGTCAACTGAGAGCCGGGAACCGGGGTCGATGACCTGGATCAAGATCTGCGGCATTACAAATCTCGAAGACGCGTTAACTGCCGTCGACGCCGGCGCCGACGCGCTGGGATTTGTATTCTACGAGAAGAGTCCGCGGCATATCGGTCCCGAAGCCGCTCGGAAGATTGTGGCAGAGTTGCCACCCAACATCGAAAAGGTTGGCGTGTTTGTCAATCAGTTCGAGGGTTCGATTTGCGCTCTTGCCGACGAGGTTGGCCTCACAGCGGTCCAGTTGCATGGCAACAACGAAGATCCGCGCGTGGCAGATTTAGTTGTGAAACACCGGTCAGATCTAAAAGTCGTGGTTAGTATTTCTATGCTGCAACCGCAGCCTGAGGGGTGGGCGAGGTTGTGGCGTCCCGATGTCGTCCACGCTTTCCTGGTAGATTCTGGTACCTCGTCGAAGCTGGGTGGCACGGGTGAAACCTTCGATTGGCGGATGCGTCGAACAAGTATTGCAGTCATTGCGACTCTCGGACGGGTCGTGATTGCGGGCGGACTTAGTCCGACCAACGTCAGTGAAGCGATAGAGATTCTAAAACCTTGGGGCGTCGATGTCGCCTCCGGGGTCGAGGCCAAGCAGGGGAAAAAAGACCCTAAACAAGTCCAGGCCTTCGTGGCGGCAGTACGACAAGCGGGGAAAAACTGATAGACATGGCAACTACGGTGATCCCGAGAAGAAAGACGTCGCTGGAGAAGATGCCCGCTCCGGGTCGCTTCGGTGTTTACGGGGGACGATACGTCCCCGAGACGCTGATGGCTGCCCTGGAAGAACTGGAGCGACACTATGAACAGGCAAAGCGGGACCGCAATTTTCGTCGCCGCCTGGGCGAACTCTTGCGCACCTACGCTGGCCGTCCCACGCCCCTGTTCTTCGCCCGCCGCCTTACGGAGAAACTTGGCGGTGCAAGAATCCATCTTAAGCGCGAGGATCTACTGCACACCGGCGCACACAAGATCAATAACTGTCTGGGACAGGCTCTGCTGGTCGAGCGCATGGGCAAGCATCGCGTCATCGCCGAGACCGGCGCTGGACAGCATGGCGTGGCCACGGCCACCGTATGCGCGCTGTTTGGCTTTGAATGCGTCGTCTACATGGGAACTGAAGATATGCGACGGCAGGAGCTGAACGTCTTTCGCATGCGCCTGTTGGGGGCAGACGTCCGCGGCGTGGATTCCGGCTCCCGTACATTAAAAGACGCGATCAACGAGGCCATGCGTGACTGGGTGACCAACGTGCGCACCACCCACTATCTGCTTGGGAGCGTGCTCGGTGCCCATCCTTATCCAACCATGGTGCGCGACTTTCACAAAGTCATCGGGCGCGAGGCCCGCGCTCAAATTCTTCGGGCAGAGGGCAAACTGCCCAAGGCAATCATCGCTTGTGTCGGCGGCGGATCGAATTCCATCGGCATCTTTCACGACTTTATTAGCGACCAGAGAGTACAGCTCATCGGCGTGGAGGCCGGTGGACGCGGTGAACGACTGGGTGAACACGCCGCGCGTTTTTGTGGAGGGTCACCTGGTGTTCTGCAGGGGACTTACTCATATGTATTGCAGGATGAGGCCGGGCAGATCTCGACCACTCACTCCATCTCGGCCGGCCTTGACTATCCTTCGGTTGGTCCAGAGCACGCCTGGCTGAAAGATACGGGCCGCGCGGAATACGTATCCGCGTCGGATGCGGAGGCCCTCGAGGCGTGCACTTTGCTGGCGCGAACGGAGGGCATTATTCCCGCACTGGAATCTGCCCACGCGGTCGCCGAACTGATCAAGCGTGCGCCCAGGATGAAGAAGTCCGATGTGGTGATCGTAAACATTTCGGGTCGGGGCGACAAAGATGTGGGCATTCTGATTTCTGAGCTTCGACGCTAGCTCGAAAAGGGACGGCATATGAAGGCCCGGCTTTGCTGGAGTACAGCGATTCTAGCGATAGTAGCTGTGGTTCCGGGTGACACGCGATCCGCCGTTGGAAGTAGCGCGGACCAAAGCACTGTGCGAGAAAAGCTGATTGGCAGTTGGCGACTGGCGTGGGTACAGCTGACAGCGGACGGCGGGACCAAAACGACCGAACGCGCCGGGATCCTCGTATACACGCAGGACGGTCACATGTCGGTCCAGATCACGGTGCCCGACATGAAATCGCCGTCCGGCAGCGGACCCGTTCGATATGAGCAATGCGGCTACGAGGCATACTACGGCACCTACGAGGTCAACGAACAAACGCACACTATTACACACCATGTCGAAGGCGCACTCGTGCGGACGTTGATTGGTGCGAGTTTGAGTCGGGTGTATCGGTTCTCCGATAGGCAACTGGTATTGACATCATCCCGCCCCGACGAGCATTGGACAATTGCGTGGGAACATTACTAAGCAAGCGTGGCTATCCTCTTTCAATCAAAGCCCTCTCTCGTTGCCTATCTTACTTGCGGCGACCCCGACCTTGCGACCACGCGGGACATAGTTTTTGCAGCCATTGACGCGGGTGCCGAGGTCATCGAGCTCGGCGTCCCTTTCAGCGATCCAGTCGCCGACGGGCCTGTGATCCAGCGCGCCAGCGAGCGGGCGCTGCGCCGTGGGACCACGCTGCAGCAGGTGCTGGCACTGGCAAAAGAAATCCGGAAGCGATCCCAGGCGGGACTCATCATCTTTTCTTATCTGAACCCGATCCTGCGCATGGGATTGGCAAAGTTTAGTGCCGTGGCCCAGGACGCCGGCCTCGACGGCGCATTGCTCACTGATTTGCCGGTGGAAGAATCTCACACCTGCCTGGCGGAGATGCAAAAAAGACGTTTGGCGATGGTGTTCCTGGCAGCTCCCACCAGCACAGATGAACGGCTGAAGCAGATTGCCCGAGCTTCCAGCGGATTTGTCTATGCCGTCTCGCGCACCGGGGTGACCGGCACTCGCCAGCAGATGCCTGAAGATGCACCCAAGCTGGTTGGCCGTTTGCGCAAGTATACTGATCTTCCGGTCGCAGTCGGCTTCGGCATTTCTACCTCGGCACAGTTCCACGCGGTGGGGAAATTTGCCGAGGCGGCGGTGGTGGGCAGCGCGATTGTCGCCACTATTGAGCACAATCCGGGCAAAGAAGCAGAGAGTGTGGCACAATTTGTACGGTCGCTAGTGGTTGGTCGTTAGTCGCGGGTCAAGAACAACCGACCCAAGGCCATTCCTGTCATTTTCAGCAACACAATTTGCATGCGAGACCAGAAGCCAACGACTAATGACTGACGACGAACGGCCGCTCTCATGGACATTTCTGACTGGCGCAAGAAAATTGACGAACTGGATCGTAAGCTGGTGGAGTTGTTGAGCCAGCGAGCGCAGGCGGCCCACGAGATCGGCAAGTTGAAACGCAGTGCCGGCCTGCCGATTTACGAGCCCGACCGGGAGCAAAATGTATCCAGAAACGTGCAAAGCGTCAATCCTGGTCCTTTGCCAGACCGCGACTTGCTCCGAATTTATGAGCGGATCATGGATATCATGCGTCAAATCCAGCAGGAGGAAATCGCGCCGAGGACGCAGAAGCACGGCGGAGGCGATACGGAATTGGATACAGACGTGAATGATTGAGGGAGCTTTTAGCCATCAGCGATCAGCCGTCGGTTCCGAGCGACAAGCTGAGAGCTGACCGCTGAAGGCTAAGACCTTACTTATGATTGTTGCCATGCAAGAAACAGCGACGGATGAGCAAATCCAGCAGGTGATCGAACACCTTATCCGGATGGGCTTCTCCGTACACCGCACCACTGGGGAGCGCCAGACGGTATTGGCGGCGGTAGGTGCCCGGGTTGATTTCGACACCCGCAATCTCGAGGTGTTGTCCGGAGTGGAGCACGTCCATCGCATCAGCGCTCCTTACAAGCTGGCGGGACGAAGTTTCCGTCCGCGTGGGACGATCGTCGAGTTTGCCAACGGAGTGCAGATTGGCGGCGACCAGGTAGTGGTGATGGCCGGTCCGTGTTCGGTGGAATCGAGGGAACAGCTTTTTACCGTGGCCGAACAAGTGTCGAAAGCGGGCGCGCGCGTGCTGCGCGGCGGCGCCTTTAAGCCGCGCAGTTCACCTTATTCATTTCAGGGATTGGGCGTGGAAGGGCTCAAGCTGCTGCGCGAAGCTGGCGACCACTTCGGCATGTTGGTGATTAGTGAGGTCATGGAGATCGCGCAGATCGAGCTCATGCTTCCTTAC
>Ga0209526_10004031_pt1 | contig 10006 bp, 8 predicted proteins | sample JacPinW_OM2H0_M1_FD_188566 | JGI IMG/M metagenome (GOLD analysis project Ga0209526, IMG submission 188566) | Forest soil microbial communities from Algoma, Ontario, Canada - Jack Pine, Ontario site 1_JW_OM2H0_M1 (SPAdes) (version 2) | ecosystem: Environmental > Terrestrial > Soil > Boreal... | reverse complement strand
CTCGACGAGCGTGCCTGCGTCGTCGACGCCGACCCTCACCTCCTGCCAACCGGTGGCGGACCGCTCCACGAGCCGGAACGGCAGGTTGTCGAGGAGCTCGTTGGCGAACACCACGCCCTCGAGACCGATCGCGGGCAGCTCGTCGAGCGCGGTCACGATCGGGCCGGCCCGCTCGACCGGTAACGGGGCCTCGCCGTCCGCGCCGGGGAGGGCGGGCCCGAGCGCATCCTCGACCGGCTCGATCTCGAGACGCTCGCGCTGCTCGTCGCGCAACGCGCGTGACCGCTCGACCAGCACCAGCCGAAGCGCTCGCGCACACCGCGGCGCGGCGCGCAACACGTCGCGCGCGAGGCGGCCGTTGCCGGCCCCGGCGTCCACCACGAGATACGGATCGGGTGCCCCGAGCGTGTCCCATGCGTCGTCGAGGGCGCGACACACGAGCGCTCCGAAGAGGGAGCCGACCTCCGGGCTGGTGACGAAGTCGCGTCCGGCCCGGCCCGCGCCGCGCCCCCGGGCGAAGAAGCCGTCGACCGGGTCGTAGAGCGCGGCGTCGACGAATGCGTCGAACGGGATCGGCCCCTGGCGGTGGATCCGCTCGACGAGCCGGTCGCGAAGGCGGCTCACAACGACCCGCGGCGAGACAACTAGAAGTGCGCGAGCTCGCCGAGCTTGGCAAAGGGCTGCGGGTACACGCCGACGACGACCACCGCTGCCGCGCACAGCGCGATCGCGGCATTCAGCGCCGGCGGCACCTCGAGCGGGCGCCTGTCGTCGAGCGTGGGCTCGCGGAACCAGATCTGCCGAGCGATACCGGCGTAGTAGAAGAGCGCGATCACGGAGTTGACCGCCGCGATCACGCCGATGACCGCGGCCGCGCTCGTGTGCGCGTCGAGCACGGCGCGGAACATCACGAACTTTGCGAACCACCCCGCGAGCGGGGGGATGCCCGCGAGCGAGAACAAGAAGAACGACAGGAGAACCGCGAGGACGGGGGACCACTGGCCCAGGCCGGCGAAGCTCCGGATCTCCGCGCTGCGGGTGCGCCGCGCCACCGCGATCACCACTGCGAAGGCACCGAGGTTCATCGCCGCGTAGATGAGGATATAGATGACCACCGCCTCGAGCGCAGAGGCCGCCGCGGGTCGGCTGTCGCCTGCGACGGCGAACGGCACGAGGATGAATCCGCCCTGCGCGATCGACGAGTACGCGAGCATGCGGATGATGTTCGTCTGTCGCAGCGCGGTGAGGTTGCCGATCGTCATCGACGCCGCGGCCAGGGCCCAGAGGACCGGCTGCCACGAGTTGCCCGAATTGTAGAAACCGATGTACACGATCGTGAGCATGGCGACGAAGCCGCCGGCCTTCGATGCGACCGACAGGAACGCGGTCACCGGGGTCGGCGCGCCTTCGTACGTGTCGGGCGCCCAGAAATGGAACGGAACCGCGCTGACCTTGAACGCGAAGCCGCCGAGGGTGAGGAAGATGGCCACGATGAGCAGGTTGTTCATCGAGCCGGAGAGGCTTCCCGCCTTCTGGGCGATGTCGGTGAGCAGGGTGGAGTTCGTCACTCCGTAGACGAGCGACATGCCGTAGAGCATCACCGCCGATGACAGGACGCCGATGAGGTAGTACTTGATCGAGGCCTCGTTGGAGCGAACGTCGTGCTTCCGCCAGCCGGCGAGCACGAACGTCGGTACCGATATCGTCTCCAGCGCGACGAAGATGGTGATCAGGTCGCGCGCCGATGCCATCGCGACCATGCCCAACACCGACGTGAGCAGCAAGAACCAGAACTCGCCCTGGTAGTAGTCGCCCTCGGCGATGTAGTCGGACGACAGCAGGATCGTCACGTAGGTGACGACGAGGAAGAACCCCTTGAAGACCAGGGCGTAGTTGTCGACGACGTACGCGCCGCCGAACATCGAGCGGTCCGTGCCGTCGGCGGCCAGCGTGAGGACGGGGATCAGCGCGCCCAGCACACCGAGCGTTGCGATGCGCGACGTCTGCCACCGGTCGCGATCCGGGAAGAGGAGATCGGCGACGAGCACGACGACGATCGCAGCGGAGAGGACGATCTCCGGCGCGAGCGCGTGGTAGTCGATGTGCGGGTTCACCGCCTCAGCCTCCGAAGAGCCGGGTCACGGTTCCGTCGGTGACCCGGAAGATCAGGTTGGGATAGATACCGAGCGCGACGATCAGCAGCAGCATCGGGGTCCAGGCGATCCACTCCGGCACGTGCACGTCGTGGATGTGGACGTTCTCCCACTCGGGCTTCACGGTGCCGAAGGCGACGCGCTGCAACATCCAGAGCAGGTAGCCGGCCGCCAGGACGGTGCCGACCGCGGCGACCGCCATGTAGGTGCGGAAGACGACGAACTCGTTGCCCGAGATGCCCTTGGCCGGGTTGTAGGCCGAGAGGAGCGCCGGGAACTCGCCCCAGAACCCGGCGAGCCCGGGGAGGCCGAGCGACGCCATCGCGCAGAAGCCGAGGATCCACCCCAGCTTCGGCGCCTGCGTGAGCAACCCGCCGAGCCGGTCGAGCTGACGGGTCTCGAAGCGCTCCTGCACCGAACCGGCGATGAAGAACAGCATGCCGGTGATGAGGCCGTGAGCGACCATGCCGAAGATCGCCGCGTTGATGCCGAACGTCGTGAGCGTGGCGACGCCGAGCATCACAAACCCCATGTGCGCGACCGACGAGAACGCGATCAGACGTTTCATGTCGCGTTGCGCGAGGCACCCGAGGGCGCCGTAGATGATGCCGATCACCGCGAGCAACCCGATCCAGGGGGCCCAGTCGCGCGCCGCCTGCGGGAGGATCGGCAACGCGATGCGGATGAAGCCGTACGTGCCCAGCTTCAGCAGGATCGCGGCCAGCAGGACCGAGCCCACGGTTGGCGCCTCGGTGTGGGCATCGGGGAGCCAGGTGTGGAACGGGAACATCGGGACCTTGATCGCGAAGCCCAGGAACATGCCTGCGAAGATCAGGTTCTGCGTGCTGTGCACGATCCCGGCGCCGTGGAGCGCGGCGAGCTTCGGAATGTCGAACGTGTTCGGGCCGATGAAATACAGGGCCAGGAAGCTCAGCAGCATCAGCGCGGAGCCGAACAGCGTGAAGAGGAAGAACTTGATCGACGCGTACTCACGGTTGGGGCCGCCCCATACCCCGATCATGAAGAACATCGGGAGCAAGACGATCTCGAAGAACACGAAGAAGAGGATCAGGTCCTGGGCGACGAACGTGCCGTTCATCCCGATCTCGAGCAGGAGGATCAGGCCCAGGAACGCCTTCGGGTTGTGCGGCTCGGGGAAGTGGTCCCACGAGTAGATGACGCACAACATGGTGATGAACGCCGACAGGATCAGCATTGGGAGCGAGATCCCGTCGAGACCGATGTGGAACCGGCTGTTGATGACGTCGATCCACGACTTGTCGGTGCCGAGCTGCAGGCCGCTCTTGTCGTAGTTGAAGCTCACGGCGAGCGCGATCGTGACGCCGAACGTCGCGATCGTCGTCACCAGCGCGATGGCTTTCTGGAGCGTCTCGTCGGCCTTGGGTGCCGCCACCACGGCCAGCATCCCGACGCCGGGGAGGAACACCGCCGCGGTGAGGCCCCAGCCCGAGTCGAACCAGTTCATCCCGTCGATCCTTCCATCAGCTGAAGACGATCAGCGCGAGGCTCAGCACCGCCACCGCCATGAACAAGATGGCCGCATACCACTGCACGCGGCCGGATTGCATGTAACGGAGCAGGCCCCCGGTCTCGCCACTCGCCTCGGCAACACCGTTGACCGCGCCGTCGACCACCTGTTGGTCGATGACGTCGTAGGTGAACCGTCCGACGACGACCGCACCCTTCCCCACCCCGTTGACGACGGCGTCGATCACGTTCTGGTTCGTCCAGTACGCGGCGCGGGCGATCGGGCCCTTGATGCCGGCCACGATCACCCGTTCGTAGAGGTCGTCGAGGTAGTACTTGTTGAGGAGGAAGGTGTAGCCGGCGCGTGCCAACGGGTTGCGTTCGGTCGCGCCGTGGCCGACGCCGCGCCAGTAGTACTCGTAGGCGACGCCGACACCGGCCAGCGCGACGAGCACCGCGATCCCCGCCATGCCCCACTCGAACGACGGGTGGACGACGTCGGTCGGGAAGGCGAACCGGGGCTCGAACCACTGCTGGAACTTCTCGACGTGGATCACGGTCGCGTTCAGCCAACCGGTGAGCACCGACATGACTGCGAGCACGACCAGCGGGATCGTGATGGCGGGCGGCGACTCGTGTGGCTCCCCGTGGCCGCGGAACTCGCCGAAGAACGTGTAGTACACGGCGCGCGTCATGTAGGCCGCCGTGAGGAACGCACCGACCAGCCCGATATAGAGGAAGGTGGTGTAGCCGGAGTGCCCGGCCGTGGCGATGATCTCGTCTTTCGAGAAGAAGCCCGCGAACGGTGGGAGACCGGCGAGTGCTGCGCTGCCGATCATGAACGTCGCGAACGTGATCGGCATGTACTTGCGCAGGCCACCCATGTCGCGCTTCATGTCGAAGCTGTGGTGCGAGCCGGAGTGCGAGATCGAGCCGGCCGCGAGGAACAGCAGCGCCTTGAAGAAGGCGTGGGTGAAGAGATGGAACACCGCGGCGGTCCACGCACCCACTCCCAGCCCCATCACCATGTAACCGAGCTGGCTGATCGTCGAGTAGGCGAGGACCTTCTTGATGTCGTCCTGCACGAAGGCCAGCAGGGCGCCGATGATGATCGTGACCCCACCGATGAGGGCCATGGCGTTGACCCCACCGGCATGGATGGAGAACCCCTGCCAGAACACGCCGTACATCCGGGCGCCGAGGTACACACCGGCCACGACCATGGTCGCGGCGTGGATCAGGGCCGACACGGGCGTCGGACCGGCCATCGCGTCGGGAAGCCAGGTGTGGAGCGGGAACTGGCCGCTCTTGCCGATGATCCCGACCAGCAGGCACACCGCCGCGCCGAGCCAGATGGCATGACCGCCGTTGCCGGCGAGCGCGGCCTCGTTGATCGACACGATGTTGAACGTCTGACCGGCGGCGAAGAACGTGACGATCACACCGATCATCAGCCCGATGTCGCCGGTACGCGTGGTGAAGAAGGCCTTCAGGGCCGCGTCGGAGTTGACACCCTCCTCCCACCAGTGACCGATGAGCATGAAGGAGCACAGTCCGACGAGCTCCCACCCGACGAGGAGCTGCAACGTGTTGTCGGCCACGACGAGCAGGAGCATGGACGCGGTGAAGAGGCTCAGCGCGGCGAAGAAGTAGGTGAAGCGACGATCGCCGTGCATGTACGCGGTCGAGTAGATGTGAACGAGCAATGAGACCAGGGTGACGACGAGGAGCAGGACGACCGCCAGACCGTCGATCTGCGTGCCGGCCCCGATCTTCATCCCACCGTTCTGCCACCACGTCACGGAGTGCACGACGGGCTTGACGACGACCTCGTGCGCGCCCGCTTTGGCGAGGAAGCCCTTGCCCAGCGCCTTGAAGCCGCCCGATTCGGAGGCGTTCTCGACCCGGCTGATCCATTGCACGACGGCGATGCACGCGAGCACGAACGACGCGCCCACCGCGGCGATGCCGATCTCCGAGCCGTGACGCGGGAGCTTCTTGCCGAACAGGAGGATGACGACGAACGAGAGCGCGGGGAGAAAGACGATGATCCAGGCGTAGTCGAGCATGAAGTGATCAGCCCTTCAGCTGGTCGACTTGGTCGAGGTCGGGGCTGCGGAGGTTGCGGTAGATCAGCAGGACGATCGCAAGACCGACACCGACCTCGGCTGCGGCGATCGTGATCACGAACAGAGCGAACACCTGACCGCTCACGCCGTGGTTGAAGGCGGAGAAGGCGACGAGGTTGATGTTGACCGCGTTCAACATCAGCTCGACGCTCATCAGCACGAGCACCCCGTTGCGCCGCGCCAGCACCCCGTAGACGCCGGTGCAGAACAAGAAGGCGCTGAGGAGCAGGAACTGGTTGAGCTGCATTCAGTCCCTCCTCGCGATCGCGACCGCGCCGACGAGCGCGGCAAGCAGGAGCATGGACACGATCTCGAACGGCATCACGTAGGTCCGGAAGATCGAGTCGGCGACGTTCTGCGAGAGACCGACGGCACGCAGCGAGTTGTCGACCTTGATGCTGCGGTCGCCGAAGGCGTCGACGAGGAGGAACACGAGCACGCCGAGGAGGAACAGGGCGGTGACGGCCGCAACCCAGCGCTGATCGTTGTCGAGCTCGGTGTCGCCACGCATCGGCGCCCGGGTGAGCATGATGCCGAACAGGAAGAGGATCACGATGGCGCCGATGTAGACGAGCACCTGGACCCAGGCGACGAACTCGGCCGCGAGGAGGATGTACTGCGCCGCCGCTCCGGCCAGGACGACCACCAGATACAGCGCCGCGTGCACGACGTTCTGCGAGCGAACGACGCCGATCGCGGCCGCGGCCATCGCGACGGCGATGATCCAGAACGCGACGTTCTCCGCTACCACTCGTTCGTCCCCCCGCCGCGCGAGCGTGTCATTTCTTACCCTTGACCTCCGCGCCGATCTCGAGCGGCTCGGGCTCGGGAACCGACTCCATCCACTCCCCGAGCTTGTCCTTGTCGTGGAGCAGCTTGGCGATGCTCATCTCCGAGTACTCGTATTCGGGACTCCAGAAGAGGGCGTCGAACGGGCAGACCTCGACGCAGATCCCGCAGTACATGCACAGGGCGTAGTCGATGTCGAAGCGGTCCAGGATGCTGACCGTGCGCTCGCGGCCGCCTTCCCGCCTCGGCGGTCGCTTCTCCTTGTGCCCCTCGATGTAGATGCACCAGTCGGGGCAACTCCGACCGCACAACATGCAGACGGTGCAGTTCTCCTCTTTCAGGGCGATCACGCCACGGGCCCGCGGCGCGGGGTCCTCGCGCTCGTGGGGGTACTGCACCGTGACGGCGCCCTTGAGCATGGTCCGGAACGTCACGCCGAGACCCTCGACGAGACCGGGAAGCTTTTTCTTGGGCATCAGAAGGCCACCTTGAAGATCCCAGTCAGGAGGATGTTGGCGAGGCCGATGGGGATGAGGAACTTCCACGCCAGCGACTGCAGCTGGTCCTCACGGAGCCGGGGGTAGGTGAAGCGCACCCAGAACATGAGGAAGGCGACCAGCATCAGCTTGGCGAACAGGACCGGGATGCCGAGCACGTCGGCGGCCGCGCCGTGCACCCACGGCACCGACCAGCCGCCGAGGAACAGCGTGGCCGCGAGCGCGGCGAACGCGAACGCCGTGCCGAACTCGCCGATGAAGAAGAACAGGAACCGGAAGCCGGTGTACTCGACCATGTAGCCCGCGACGAGCTCGCTCTCGGCGACCGGCATGTCGAACGGTGTCTGCGTGAGCTCGGCCTGCGACGCGATGAGGAACAAGAAGAAGCCGATGAACTGCGTGAGGATGAACGGGAAGCCGATCCCGTGCCATCCGAAGATGCTTCCACGCTGCTGGGCCGTAACGATCGTCTGCAGGCTCATGCTGCCGGCCTGCACGACGACGCCGACGACCGCGAGCAACAGCGGCAGCTCGTACGCGATGAGCTGCGCGGCGGCGCGCAACGCGCCCAGCAGCGCGAACTTGTTGGCGCTCGCCCAGCCCGCCATCAGGACGCCGACGACCGAGAGGCTCGACACCGCGAGCGCGTAGAACACGCCGACGTCGAGATTCTCGACGACGAGCTTCGGGCCGGTGGGCAACACGACGAAGACGAGGAACGTCGAGACCACGACGACCGCAGGCGCCAGCGCGAAGACGCGCCGGTCGGCCTCGGCCGGCATGACGTCCTCCTTCTGGAGGAACTTGATGCCGTCGCCGACGAGCTGGAACCACCCGTGGAAGCCGCCCGGGTCCATCGGCCCGAGCCGGCTCTGCATGTGGCTCATCATCTTCAGCAGGAACGTGTACCCGAGCACCAACGCGGCCAGCGGCACCACGGCAAGGACGAGGACGGTCTTCAGTGCCAACGTCCAGCCCCACCCGATGTCGACCGCGAGTTGCAGGCTCACCCGATGCTCCCGTGTAGGACCATCACCGATCGATGTCGCCCAGGATGAAGTAGAGCGACGCGAGGATCGTGATGACGTCGGGAACGTAGACCCCGCGAAGGAGCCAAGGCAGGATCGAGACGTTGCTGAACGACGCCGAGCGGATCTTCACCCGGAACGGGCCGGTCGCGCCCTTGGAGATCACGTAGTAGCCCATCTGGCCGAGCGGGTTCTCGGTCTCGACCCAGGCCTCGCCCTCGGGCACCTTGATGATGCGGGGCACCTTCGCCATGATCGGGCCGCTCGGCAGCCCGTCGAGAAGCTGGAGGACCATGCGGGCCGACTCCCGGGTCTCCTGCAGGCGCACCCAGTACCGGCTGAACGAGTCGCCGTCGGGATGGGTCCAGACCTTGTAGTCGAGCTCCGGGTACGCGAGGTACGGCCGGCCGTCGCGACGCAGGTCCCAGTCGACGCCCGACGCGCGGAGGTTCGAGCCCGACATCCCGTAGGCGGCACCGATCTCGGCGGGCACGATCCCGATGCCCCGTGTACGGGCCTCGAAGATCTCGTTCCCGATGAGGATGTCCTCGAAGTCGTCGCACCCGTCGAAGATCGCCTTCATGGCGGTGCGGGCCTCGGCCGCCCAACCCCACGGAAAGTCGTCCTTCAACCCACCGATGCGGTTGAAGTTGGGGTGGAACCGTCCGCCGGTGGCGGCCTCGATGAGGTTGAGGACGTGCTCGCGGTCGCGGAACCCCCAGAACGCGGGCGTGAGCGCGCCGAGCTGCAGGCCCATCTCACCGAGGAAGAGATAGAAGGTCGCGATGCGCGACAGCTCGGTGAGGATCGTGCGGATCCACACCGCACGCGGCGGCGCCTCGATGCCCATCAGCAGCTCGGCCGCGTGGATGAACGGCACCTCGTTGGCGAAGCTCGAGAGCCAGTCGATGCGGTTCACCAGCGTGGTGATCTGCGGGTAGGTGCGGAACTCGGTGAGCTTCTCGTAGCCCCGGTGCATGTAGCCGATCACCGGGTCGGCGGCGATGACCCGCTCACCGTCGAGCCGCACCACGAGCCGCAACGTGCCGTGCGTCGCCGGGTGCTGCGGGCCGAGGTTGAGGATCATGTCGCCGGTGTCGAGCTCGACGTTGATCTGCGCGTCCGCGAGGTGCCGCAGGTCGCGCGGGTCCACCTCGATGCCCGGGACCCGCGGGATATCGGTCGTGCTCATCGATCACTCACCGCCTTCCTCCTCTGCGGTCGCGGCCTCGGCGCTCTCGCCCGGCATCGCCTCGACGTCGACCAGCCCGGGCCACGGCTTCACCGCGCGGGCCAGCAGCGGGAAGTCCTTGCGCAGCGGATGACCCTCGAACTCGGACGGGAGGTAGAGGTGTCGCAACGCGGGATGACCGTCGAAGACGAAGCCGTACATCTCCCAGCACTCCCGCTCGTGCCAGTCGGCACCCGCGTAGACGGGCACCCACGACTCGGCCCGCGGCTCGCGGTCGTCGACGTCGGCCTTGAACGTGACCCCCCAGTGGTGCGCGGTCGACTGGACGTGCGCGAACACCTGGAAGCGGCCGGCCGAGCCGGCGAGACCGAACGTCATCTCGGTCGGCTGCACCGGCGCCGACGTGTCGCCGCCGGCTTCACTGCCCTCGCGCGGAGCCGGCTGCCAGTCGATCCCGGAGATGTAGCTGAGGTAGTCGCACGAGAGCTTCGACCTCGCCACCTCCGCGCTGCGGCGCCACGCATCGGCGCGGACCCGCACCACCAGCGTGCCGAAGGCCTCGGCCCGGTCCAGGATCGCGTCGCCGAGCTCGGCCTCGAGCCGCTCGAGCAGCGGGAGCACCGAGGGATCGAGCTGCGGACCCTCGTCGGCGACCTCCTCGGTGGGCGCCGCACCCATCTCGTCGGCGTCGGCCCGGGCGAGCTCGGCGGCCGCCGGCTCGTCGGTCTCG
>Ga0209526_10004028_pt1 | contig 10007 bp, 11 predicted proteins | sample JacPinW_OM2H0_M1_FD_188566 | JGI IMG/M metagenome (GOLD analysis project Ga0209526, IMG submission 188566) | Forest soil microbial communities from Algoma, Ontario, Canada - Jack Pine, Ontario site 1_JW_OM2H0_M1 (SPAdes) (version 2) | ecosystem: Environmental > Terrestrial > Soil > Boreal... | reverse complement strand
CGTCGAGGAAGGGATGAAACAGGCCGATGGCATTGGAGCCGCCGCCGATACAGGCAAACAGCGAATCCGGCAGCCTTCCCTCGGCGGCCTGCATTTGCGCCCTGGTTTCCTCGCCGATCACGCATTGGAAATCGCGGACCATGGCGGGATAGGGATGCGGGCCGGCCACCGTGCCGATGCAATAGAATGTATCCGCGACATTGGTGACCCAATCGCGCAAGGCCTCGTTCATCGCGTCCTTCAGGGTCTTGGCGCCGGATTCGACCGGCACGACCTTGGCGCCTAGCAGCTTCATGCGAAAGACATTGGGCTTTTGGCGCTCGACATCGACGGAACCCATGTAAACAACGCAGTCGAGCCCGAAGCGCGCGCAAGCGGTGGCCGTCGCGACGCCATGCTGGCCCGCTCCTGTCTCGGCGATAATGCGTGATTTGCCCATCCGGCGGGCGAGAAGAATTTGGCCAAGCACATTGTTGATCTTGTGCGCGCCGGTGTGATTCAGTTCCTCGCGCTTGAAGTAGATTTTTGCGCCGCCTGGCCTGCCGGAAGCGGCGGCTTTTTGGCGGACATAGAAGGTCATTCGCTCGGCGTAATAAAGCGGGCTAGGCCGCCCGGCATACTGGGCAAGCAGATTGTCGAGTTCGGCCTTGAAGGCCCGATCGGTCTTGGCGGCGTTGTAATGTTTCTCGAGATCGAGGATCAGCGGCATCAAGGTTTCGGCCACGAACCTGCCGCCGAAGATTCCGAAATGCCCGGTTTCGTCGGGGCCGGTGCGAAACGAATTGAGAGCTGGTGGCACTGCATCCGCCTTTACTTGCTAACGTTCGATCAGGATCTTTCAGGGCAAAAGTGACCGGGGCCGTTTCGGCGTGCCGCAGTATTAGCCGCTCCGCCCGGCCGGACCAAGCTTTTCAGCTGCCCCCCGGGCTTCCGCGATGAAAGCCGCGATCTTGTTTGCGTCCTTTACGGCCGGAGCATTTTCGACTCCGGAGGAAACATCGACACCCGGCGCGCGGGTTTGGGCGAGCGCCTCCGCCACGTTGCTGGCGTCGAGGCCGCCCGCGAGGAGCCACGGCTTTTTGGTTTCGATCATGCCAAGCAAGCTCCAGTCGAAGCGGGTCCCGCTGCCTCCGGGCCGGCCAGTGGCGCGGGGCGGCTTGGCGTCGAACAGCAGGAAATCGGCCACACCATCGAAGACCGGCACAAGTGCGAGGTCAGCGGGCTCAAAGATCCCGATCGCCTTCATCACGGGAAGGCCGAAACGGGCACGAATGGCGGCGACCCGTTCGGGGGTTTCGCCTCCATGCAATTGGAGGAGCCCGGGATCGACCGCCGTGATCGCCGCCGCGAGCAAGGCATCGCCGGCATCGACCGTCACCAAGACCTTGCACGTCCGGTTCGCCGCACGCCGGCCGAGATTTGCGGCCAGCTCCAAGGAGACATGCCGCGGACTCTTGTCAAAAAAGACAAAGCCGGCCATGTCGGCGCCGCAGGCCAGCGCCGCGTCGAGCCCGGCTTCCGTCGCGAGGCCGCAGATTTTGACGATGACGCTCATCGGCCGTTCTCACCGGCATAGATCGAGGGGGATGGTTCGTTTCTACCATGGCCGCGAGTTTTTTGCTGGCGTCGCCGGCCGCCCGAGCGTTTTCAGCTTAAGGCGTTCCTTGAAAAGGTTACGGAATCTTCCGTTTTTCGCCCGGCCGGAGAAGGGATAGCCTCACGACTTCCGCCCGCAAGGAAACCACTTCGGCTCTCGCTCGGCGCGCTGCGCGGCGGTATTTGCCTTGTTCGAAAAAGGTCACGAGGCTGCCAAAAATAACCCCAACCATGATCGCAACGCCTATGACAATGAAAAGCTGCACGGTGATTTGGGTGCCCTCTGGTGCGGGCCCGGCAAAAGGATCGAGGTATATAATCACGTCATGGCGGTTGGCCACCAGCAAGGCTATTGCGGGAAGCGCGAGCAGAACCAGAAAAAGAACTTTGACAAATCGCTTCATTTACGTCCGCCGATGAATTCGCGCGCGTTCACAGCGCGCTTCTAGATGATTTTTCGCTAGTTGGTAAGACCCCGCGGGGGATGCCCGAAGCAAAGGAAAACGCCGGGCCGATTGGGAGGGGGCCGCGCTCCTCTCGAGGCCTGGCCAATGCTTTATCGCGAGCAATCGAACCTTCGGCGTGCAATTGCGAGCGGCAAGCTTCAGCCGCCATAGCCTCGATTCAAGCGCTCCCGCATGTCCTTGCCGGTCTTGAAAAAGGGAACCGTCTTTTCGTTCACCGGAACATGCGCTCCGGTGCGCGGATTGCGGCCAACCCTTGCGTCCCGGTGTTTCACCGAGAAGGCGCCGAACCCACGCAGTTCGACCCGGTCGCCGCGCGACAAGGCGCCGGTGATTTCATCGAGAATTGCATTGACGATTTTTTCTACATCGCGGAGGTAGAGGTGCGGATTACGGTTGGCAATCCGCTGTACGAGCTCGGATTTGATCATCGGCCCATCCCCCCAATTTTTCTTTGTCCAAAACTCACCCGTGGCGCGCCGGGCCTCAGTTGGCGCCGCCAACTTGCCAAATCGAAACAAGGCCGTCAAGCATACGCTCTTGCGCGGCACTCGCGGCACGATCGAGCGCACCGCTCAGCCCGCCAAGCCCGAGGAATTCCGCCGCCCGCGCGGAAAAGCTCAAGATGCCCAAACGTTCCAGGGTCCGTTCCTGTTTCCAGTCCCGCACCGGCAGACGCTTGGGGATATTTTTTTCCTGCTCCAGCCACTCGATGGCTTCACGCTCGCCGCCGAGGCGATCGACAAGATGCAGTTCCATCGCTTGGCGGCCGGTAAAGACCCGTCCATCCGCGACAGCCTCCAGCTGCTCGCTGGTCATGTTCCTTCGCTCCTTCACGAGCACTTTGAACCAGGTGAAACTGTCGCCAACGAGCGCGGCGAGCGCGGCACGCGCTTCCGGACTCGTTGGCTCGAACCCATTCGGCGAAGCCTTGAGCGGGGAAGACTTCACGTCCTCCATTTTCACCCCAACCGTGTCGAGCAATTTGGCGAAGTTCGGATATTGAACGAGGACGCCGATCGAACCAACCAGCGCATTTCCCAGCGCGACAATCCGGTCGGTCCCAAGAGCTGCAACATAACCGCCGGAGGCGGCCACGCTCCCGACCACGGCAACCGTCGGTTTCTTCGCCGAGAGACGGCGGATCGCATCGTAGAGCCGCTCCGCTCCCGAGGTCGTGCCGCCGGGACTTTCGATCGAAATCAGAACCGCCTCGGCGGCTTTGGAATCTTCTATTTTCTGGATCAGTTTAAGGGTTTCGCGATCGCCGGTGATGACGCCTTCGATGGCGAGCCTCGCGATATGTGGCGTGAAGCCCACGGACCCATCCGATCCAAGCAGGCGGAGGCCCGCGGCGGCGGCGGCCAGGATCAGCGCCGCGACGGCGGCGATTCGCCAATAGGACAATTTTCGCCGCAAAATACGGCGCTCGGCAAGATAATCCGCGAAAAGAGGCGCAGCCATGGCGCTCCAGGGGTTCGAGTTTCGGCCAGCGGCCGGTCCGCGCCGGCGGCTCGGATCTAAGGCGTTATCAAAGCAGATTTGTGTCGATTGGACAACCGGCGGGGCGGCGATTACCGCGCTCGATCCTGCCCGGCGCTTATTTTCACTTTTCCAGCGGTCGGCGCAAATGCGAGAGCGCACCCAACGGTCTCTCCCGGTGTGTGCAGTAACGCCGTGAGGGGTTAGCGGCATTATTGGCGAGACGAGGCTTGGGCAAGGTTCGCGCAAGCCCGTGGAACTATTTGGTTCATGCCTGGACGTCTCTTGCTCGGCCCCTCGGCGGAAGTTGTGACCCCGGCGCATGCCGCACGCCGCATTGATTTCGTCCGAGCCGTGATATCGATATTAACTGGTGTTCTTAATACGACAGCGGTTGCTGGTCCCTCGGAGGCGACGTAACAGAATGGTGGAAAGTCTAGGTATCTGGAGGTCTCGTCTATCGAGACTGCGGGGTGGAGTGTTGGCTCATTTCAACGAAATTTACGACAAACGCGCGGGCTTTTGGCCGTGGGCGGATAGAGTTTTAATACTTATTTCCTTCATTATAGTAGTGGTTCGGCTACACGGGCAACCGCCGGAGTTATTTATGATCGGCTTAGCGTTCCCGCTATTTCTTCTTATCCTTATTTTTCGCAGCCCACTTTTGGCGGGGCCGCCGCCGCCGAAATTCGGCATCGTCGGACTGGTAATAAGTTATCCAGCTTTGTCTTTTCTTGAATTTCATAGAACTGTCTCAGGTTATGCCGGAGTTGTCTTTTTCTATACTATTGTTTTTTATATACTAATTCTAGCATGGGCGCTTTATACGATTAGACGAAGCTTTGCAATTTTTCCTTCGGCGCGCTTACTTGTGACGGGAGGTCCTTACAACATCGTACGGCACCCGATATATTCCGCATATTTGCACTTGGCGATGTGCGCCGCGGTGCTCGCACCGAGCCTTCATAACATCATCGTAATCGCTATATTCGGCCTGGGTCTCTTTCTGAGGGCCAAATGCGAAGAGGATCTTCTTGTCCCCGCCGAAGGATACGGTACTTTTCGTAACCGGGTGAAGAATCTTTTTTTTAGCGCGGGGCTTTCGGCTCCCGCCGGCCTGGCGGCCGCAGTCGTTTGGTTCGGAAAGCTATGACAAATCTCATCCGCGCGGGGCGCCCATTTTAAGGGGTCAGTCTATGACCAAAAGAACGGCTAAAGCCTCTTCCCCCAAAAGACGGGGGTTTAAATCCAAAGACTTACAATAAACATATAGATAACCAATAAAAAAGTTATTGTGCGTTAAGATAAATGTTTATGAGAGTGACTAAGTGCTTTTCAATTTATGGCTGTTTATTATCGCCGCATTCCAGAAACACTCAGGCAAATACCTGGACTGGAATCTTTAGGCAACCGGGAATTCAGGAGTTTTAAGCATGCGTAATTTGTTTCACCGCTTTATCAACGATCAAGCCGGCGTCACGGCCATCGAATATGGTCTCATCGCCGCTTTGATCGCCGTCGTCATCATCGTCGCCGTGACCTCGGTCGGATCGAAACTTTCGACCACTTTCACGTCCGTCGCCACCGCTTTAACCCCAGCCGGTTAGCGTCCGCGCCGCCTGTGTGCGCCTGTGCCAAACACGGGCGTCCGGTGGGGCGCGAACAGAGGAGCGGCTCATGCGCCATTTGTTGCGTCGCTTTATCGATGATCAGTCCGGCGTCACGGGCATCGAATATGGTCTCATCGCCGCTTTGATCGCCGTCGTGATCATCGTCGCCGTGACCACTGTCGGCACCAGCCTCTCGGCCACATTCACCGCGGTCGGCCGCCGCTTTAGCCCCAGCCGCCTAGCGTACACGTAACCGGCCCGCCCGCCGTGCAACTGCAAGGCACCGCCTTTTCGAAAGCGGGGACGCCAAACAGTGCGCGCGGCGGGGCGCCGGAAACCGGCAGGAGCCTTACCCCATGATGACTTCATTGGTCCAGTTTGCTGGCGATGAGTCTGGCGTCACGGCCATCGAATACGGCCTCATCGCCGGCTTGATTTCGATCGGCATCGTCACCGCCGTGACCTCAATCGGCACGACTATTTCGGCCAATTTCTTCGGGCCTATCGCCACTGCTTTAGCTGGTTAATGGCCCCGGCCCCGCATCAGCTTGAGAGCGCAAATTCCCGGCTACCGGGTTCGAGTATGTTGGTCGTCCAAACCCTCCGCGCGAGGCGCGAGACAATTCGGGGTGGAGCGCCGCGAACCATTATCCGCTTGGCATTGGAATGGACTTTGAAAGATCATGCTTGAAGCCGCGACGCTTTTATTTTTTCCGGCCCTGATGGTCTTCGCCGCCATTTCCGACCTCTTGACGCTGACCATTTCGAATCGCATCTCGATCGCGCTCGCCGTCCTGTTCATTGCCATGGCGCTCGTCTGCGGCCTCCCCGCGACGGAAATTTTGTGGCATCTCGGCTGTGGCGCCGCGATGCTCATACTCGCGTTCGGCTTGTTTGCGCGCGGCTGGATCGGCGGCGGCGATGCAAAGCTCGCGGCGGCGACGGCGATCTGGCTCGGTTTCGATCATCTCGGCGATTACGCGCTTTCCGCCAGCGCTCTCGGCGGTCTGCTCACCGTCTCGATCATCGGGCTTCGAAAATGGCCTTTGCCGGGAGTTCTCCTGGCACGCCATTGGGTCGTCCGCCTGCACGAGCCCGGCACCGGCATCCCCTACGGTATCGCCCTCGCGAGCGCCGGCCTCCTTCTCTATCCGGAAACCGCGATCTGGCTCGCCGCCGCTGGTGCTATCCATTAAACTTGCAGGGAGTTGCCTCGATGCCGATAGAGTGGGCCATCACCCTGGTGGTCGCCGTCTCTGATGCCATCCTTCTAGCGGAAACCTCCTTTCGCCTGGAAGCCTCCTCGCAACTGAGGATCCTCGCTGGATCGATCGTTCTGGCCGTGGTTCTTGTGATTTGCCGCCGGTGGAGAAGTTTCCCCCTAATAACCCACAGATTAGCCCATCTCACCCGCACCGTTCTCGCGCTGGTGCTGTTCACCAATGCCGTTTCAATTCTGGGTGTCATCCTCACCGGAATTCTGCCCTTGCCCAGATGGGATGAGGCACTGGCAACAGCCGATCGCGCGCTCGGGCTGAACTGGCTTGATATGTACCAGTGGCTTGCCCGTCACCCCGCGATCGAAGCCAGTGCGCGCGCGGCATACATGAGCCTTGGCCCGGAGATGCTGATCCTGTTCTTCGCCCTTGAACTGCTCGGCCACCACAACCAGGCAAGGGCATTTTTACGCTGGTTCATGGTTTCAGCAATTGCCACCGTAATTATCGGGATACTCATCCCCGCCGCAGGCGCTTTTGTCTACTACCACCTGCCCGTCGCCTCCACCACCGGTTACGTTGCCCAATGGGCCGAGCTGCGTAATGGCACTTTACGCACCATCAACCCGTTCGACAATCAAGGCCTGGTGGTCTTTCCTTCCTTCCACACCAGCCTCGCCGTGCTATGTGCCTGCGCCGCAAAGCCGTTGCGCATCCTCAGATACCTATTGCTGGCTTTAAATCTGCTCATCATCCTGTCCTCTCCCGCCATGGGAGGGCACTATTTCATCGATATCATCGCCGGCATTTTTTTGGCTGGTCTGACCATAAGCCTGCCTGGGTACATCTTGTCTGGCATATGGCGATTGAAGAAAAATATTCGACACGCGGAGGCGCCCGTCTTCGCTTCGAAATGATGCCCCGCAGAGCGACGGGCAAGCGCTGGACCGGAAACCGCGATTCGGCTCGCCGCCGCTATCCATTAAACCTGCAGCGGGTTGCCGCGATGCCGATCGAGTGGGCCATCATCATGGTGGCCGTTGTCGCCGATGCCATCCTTCTAGCGGAAACCTTCTTTCGCCTGGAAGCCTCCCCGGAACTGAGGATCCTCGCTGGGTCGATCGTTCTGGCCGTGGTTTTTTTGTATTGCCGCTGGAGACGTATCCCCAGATTAGTCCATCTCGCCCGCACCGGCCTCGCACTGGTGCTGTTCTCCAATGCCGCTGAACTTCTGAGTTACATCCTCACCGGTATTCTGCCCCTGCCGAGATGGGACGAGGCACTGGCAACCGCCGATCGCGTGCTCGGCCTTAATTGGCTTGATATGTACCAGTGGCTCACCCGTCACCCCGCGATCGAAGCCGGCGCGCACGTGGTATACATGAGCCTTGGCGAGGAGATGCTGATCCTGCTCATCGCCCTGGAACTGCTCGGCCACCACAACCATGCAAGGGCATTTTTACTCTGGTTCATGGTTTCGGCGATTGCCACCGTAGGTATCGGGATAGTCTTCCCTGCCGCGGGCGCTTTCGTCTACTACCATCTGCCCGTAGCCTCCACCACCGGTTACGTTTCCCAATGGGCCGACCTGCGTAATGGCACTCTACGCACATTCAACCCGTTCGACGCTCAAGGCCTGGTGGTCTTTCCTTCCTTCCACGCCACCCTCGCCGTGCTATGTGCCTGCGCCGCAAGGCCGTTGCGCATTCTCAAAATCCCATTGCTGGCTTTAAATCTGCTCATCATCCTGGCCTCTCCCGCCATGGGAGGGCACTACTTTATCGATATCTTCGCTGGCGTTATTTTGGCCGCTTTGACCATAAGCCTGCCTCGGTACATCTTGTCTGGCATTCGGCGATCGAAGAAAAATATTCGACACGCGGACGCGCCCGTCTTCGCTTCGAAATGATGCACGGCGGAGCGATCAGCAAGGGCTGGACCGGCAACCGCGATCTGGCTCGCCGCCGCCGCTGATGCGAATGCATGTCCCGCGCAATCGCCACCAGCCACATGCGTTGCGCGACTCCATCCGGAATTGCTAGGCTTTTTTGCTGAAATCTGGCATGGTAAATGCTTGCGTCCTCCTGGCACACCAGTCATCGCGGTCGGCCCGCGTGGCGTGTGCTGCTTTGGGTCCCGGCCTTTTCTTGGCCGCCGGTTCCATCCCCGCGATTTGCTACTATGCAAGAGCAATCATTCGAGAAACGCGATGTGCCGCCAACCATGACAAAGACCCTGGGCGACAAGGAGCGCGGGCAAATTCTGGAGCCTCGATGCTTCGATGAAATGACCTTGGCGGACGGCGCGATCCGGCCAGTCTATGGCAAGATCGCGAGCTGGCTCGCGGCGACCCCGGCCGGGCTTCTGGCCTCGCGCCGCTCGCAAGCGGAGCTGTTGTTTCGCCGGATCGGCATCACCTTCGCGGTCTATGGCGAGGGCGAACAAGACGGAGCCGAGCGGTTGATCCCTTTCGACATTATTCCCCGCATGATGCTGCGTTCGGAATGGACCCGTCTCGAAGCAGGACTCGTGCAACGGGTGAAAGCCCTGAACCACTTCCTTGCCGATATCTATGGCGCGCAGGAGATCGTCAAGGCGGGGCGCATCCCGGCCGGTCTTGTCGCGCGCAATGCCGAATTCCGGCCGGAAATGGCGGACTTTCGGGTGCCACACGATATTTACATCCATATCGCCGGCATCGATGTGGTCCGTACGGGCGAAGACGACTTCTACGTGCTCGAAGACAATGTCCGCACCCCGTCGGGGGTCTCCTACATGCTGGAGAATCGCGAGGTCATGATCCGCCTCGCGCCCGACCTTTTCGCCGAGCATCGCGTCGCCCCCATCGAGAATTATCCAGATGCCCTGCTCGCCGCCTTGCGGTCCCTCGCGCCCATGGCGGCGGCAGGCGAGCCAACAATCGTGGTGTTGACGCCCGGCCGGTTCAACTCGGCCTATTATGAGCATTCCTTCCTGGCCGATAAGCTTGGCGTCGAACTCGTCGAGGGTGGCGACCTGCTCGTCGAGGACGATGTCGTCTATATGCGCACCACGGAGGGCGCGAAAAGAGTCGATGTCATTTACCGGCGGATTGACGACGGTTTCCTCGATCCGCGCGCGTTCAGACCGGAGTCGATCATCGGCGTCGCCGGCCTGATGGGTGCCTACCGGGCGGGCAACGTGACCATCTCCAATGCCGTCGGCACCGGCATCGCCGACGACAAGGCGATCTATACCTATGTGCCGGAGATTATCGAATTTTATCTCGGCGAAACCGCGATATTGAACAATGTGCCAACATGGCGTTGCCGCGAGCCCGGCGCTTTGCGTTATGTCCAGGAACATCTCGCCGAACTCGTCGTGAAGGAAGTAAACGGCTCGGGCGGCTACGGCATGCTTGTCGGGCCGCATGCTTCGAAGGCCGAACGCGAGGTTTTCGCGGCGAAACTCGCTCGCGATCCTGATAATTTTATTGCTCAACCAACGCTTGCGCTCTCCACAACCCCGACTTTTTTCGATGCCGGCATCGCGCCGCGCCATGTCGATTTGCGGCCCTTCGTTCTCACCGGCGCGAATGGCATAAGGGTCGTGCCGGGCGGATTGACAAGAGTGGCCTTGAAGGAGAAATCGCTCGTCGT
>Ga0209526_10004027_pt1 | contig 10007 bp, 10 predicted proteins | sample JacPinW_OM2H0_M1_FD_188566 | JGI IMG/M metagenome (GOLD analysis project Ga0209526, IMG submission 188566) | Forest soil microbial communities from Algoma, Ontario, Canada - Jack Pine, Ontario site 1_JW_OM2H0_M1 (SPAdes) (version 2) | ecosystem: Environmental > Terrestrial > Soil > Boreal... | reverse complement strand
TTACCAGGGAAGGGTGCCTTCGGCGTCGAAGTAGCCTCCGGTGGGGCCATCAGGGCCCACCTGCGCCATGCGCACGATGATCTCGGCGCCCTGCTCGACGGTCTGGAGGCCGGTGTTCCCGTTCAGGTCGGTCTTAGTGAAGCCAGGCTCCACCGCGTTGATCCGCATGTTCGGGAACGCCTTCGCGTACTGCACGGTGATCATGTTGACCACGGTCTTCGACGCCGGGTAGGCGACGCCCGTGTAGGCGTACGACGGAGTGCCCGGGGTGGTGACCCGGGTGAGCGAGGCCAGACCGCTGCTGACGTTGACCACGACCGGGGTGCTGGAACGCTGCAGCAGCGGGAGAAACGCATGGAGGACGCGCACCGTGCCGAAGACGTTCGTCTCGAATGTCTGCCGCATCAAGTCGGCTGTCACGTCCGCGGCACCGATCACGACGTTGTTGTCACCCATCTCTTCTTGGATGCCGGCGTTGTTGACCAGCACGTCCAGCCCTCCGTCGGCCTCGATGGCTTTCACCGCGGCCTCCACGGACGCGTCGTCGGTGACGTCAAGCTGGACTGCCCGTGCGCCTAGCTGCTCGGCGGTCCGGCGCCCGCGTTCGGCGTCCCGGCTTCCGATGTATACGGAATGGCCCGCGGCAATGAGTCGGCGGGCGGTCTCGAAGCCGAGACCCTTGTTTGCTCCAGTGATCAGTGTTGCTGTCATGCCTCAACGTTAGGATTTAGAGCATGCTCGAAGTCAAGCCGCGGCCCAACCGCCTAGCGGGTGCCCGCTGAGCAATCCCTTCTGTACACCATCCAGCGGCGTATCCGGGCCTGTCTCACTAAAGGGGGCGGATACCGCGGATGCGCTGTTTCGCACTGGAGTCCCACGTCGCAAGCGGCACCTGACAACGCGAGCCGCAGTTGTCATGCGGCGGCTGCCGTTCGAGGGAGCCCCGCCGGTCCGGCCATTCCGGTTCGGGAAAGGCTGCCGGGCTTCCCGGCTGGTCTGCGTTACCGGTCCGCGGGCCGGGAATGCGGGTGCCTAATGTCCTCGCCGGGGCCGCAGCCCGTGGATGAGCGTCTGGACGGTGCCGGAGATGACCTGGTCGGCGGGGCGGTCACCGATCATGTCGCCGGCGATGATGGCGGCGAGTCCTTGCAGGGTCGCAAGCACCGCCATGGCGATCCGGTCGGGATCGTCGCTGTCGATCTCGCCGCTGTCTATCGCTGCGGCGATAAGTGCTGACGGCGCGGCGAACGCGCGGTTGTTCGCCGCGCGCAGTTCCGGGCGGCCTGGGTCGTCCTTGCGGGCGAACATCAGGGCGAGCAGGGCCGGGTGCTGCGTGGCGAAGCGGACGTAGATCCGGGTGAAGGCGGTCAGCCGCTGGTCGAAGCGGCCGGACGCCCGGCCGAGCCCGGCGTCGAGCTCGTCGCCGAGGCGCTCAAGGCCCTGCACCGCGAGAGCGTCGAGAAGTGCCTGCTTATCCGGGAAATGCGGTCGGGGAGCGCCGTGGCTGACTCCGAGTTCGCGGGCGAGTTCACGCAGGGACAGGCCGGCTGCCCCCACCTGCTCGATCTTGCGCCCGGCCGCCTCCAGCAGCGCCGCGCGCAGGTTGCCGTGGTGGTACGGCGTCGCAGTCGCTCCCATGGCGCAACTATAGACGATGCCTACATTCTTGACAGTGACTAGAATGTAGATAGTGTCTAGATCGATGTCGTGAACGCCAACCCAGCCGAACGGAGCAGCACCATGACCGGCACGCCCCCGTTGCGCGTCCGCTTCCACCATGTCAGCCTGTCGGTCGCCGACCTCGCCGCGCAGCGGCGCTGGTACGCCGAGGCGCTCGGCTTCACCGAGGTGATCGAGCAGTTCGAGCTGCCCGAGCCGCCGGTGCGCACCGCGGTCCTGGAGTCCGCCAGCGGAGTCCGCGTCGAGCTGATCGAGCGCGCCGGCTCGGCCCGGGCCGGGGTCTTCGGCGATCCCCTGGACACCCTGCGCGGCCAGGGTTATGGTCACTGGGCGCTGGCGGTGGACGACCTAGACGCCGCGTTCGCTCGGCTGACCGGCTCCGGCGCCGAAGCAGTCTGGCCTCCGGCCGACGCCGTCCAGCCGGGCGCGCGGTTCGCCTACGTCAAGGACCCCGAGGGAAACCTCATCGAGCTCATCCAGCCGTCGGCCGGCACCGCGCCGGAGCGGTAGGCGTTCCCGACCCGGTGCACCCGCACCCGTGGAGGCACCTCCCGCATACCTGGCACGGGCAGCGGAGAGCTGCCACCAGCCGGGCCGGAATCAATGGCAAAGACGACTCCCGCAACCCCACCGGACCAACATGGATGACAGACCGCAGACTTGCTGTTGCATCACGCGGAAGAGCAGCTCGCACTCGACGAGAGGGCAGGACATTGTCCAGCGACCAGCTGTTCGACACGATCGGCACTACCTATGCGGTGACGCGGCCGACCGATCCGCGGATCGCGGCGCGGATCTGGGCCGCGCTCGGCGACGCGCGCACGGTCGTCAACGTGGGGGCGGGGACCGGATCGTATGAGCCACCCGACCGTGATGTCACGGCGGTCGAACCGTCGGCGGTCATGCGGGCCCAGCGGCCGGCCGGCGCTGCGCCGTGCGTGCCCGGCGTGGCCGGCAGCCTCCCGTTCGCTGACAAGTCATTCGACGCCGCGATGGCGGTGTCGACCGACCAGCACTGGCCGGGCGTGCTCGCCGGCTACCGGGAGATGCAGCGCGTCGCCCGCCGCGTCGTGACCTTCCACTTCGACACCAGCCGCCTCGACGGTGACTTCTGGCTGGCCCGCGACTACATGCCCGAGCACGCGCAGCTGAGCGCCGGCCGGCCTACGCTGACCGAGCGGGCCAGCGCGATCGGCGCCCGGCTGGAGCCGGTACCCATCCCGTGGGACTGCTGCGACGGCAACTTCCCCTCCTACTGGCGGCGGCCGGAGGCTTACCTCGACGAGCAGGTCCGGCGCAGCGTATCGGTCTGGCACCGGGTCGGCCCGGTAGTCGAGGAGCGCGTGGTGCGCGAGTTGCGCGCTGATCTTGAATCGGGCCGGTGGGCCGAGCGCAACCAGGAACTGCTCGACCTTGACGAGATCGACCTCGGCGGCAGGCTCCTTATCGCCTGATACAGCCAGCCGAGCCAGAAGCTGCGCCGGCCGACTCTGGTGGCATCTGCCCGCCACCGCCACTGCCGGGCAAACTGGATGGCCTCCATGCTCAGCCAGGCCAGCAATACGATCGGGGGCAGCACCCCCGGCGGAGTGGGTGTCAAAATACGGCTTCATCATCACTCCTCCTTACCGGGGGACCAGGTGGCTGGCCCGGACTGATTCTGTCCGGGTTGGCCGGGCCTGGCTGGTGCGGGCTGGTCCCGTTGGCGCTGGCTGAATCCAGCAGCTGCCGCAGGACTGACATGTAGTTGTCCAGTGCCTGGCGGCCCGGCCGGCTGAGGCTGACCGAGGTCCGGGCGTTGACGCCGCTGCCTGACTTGACCGTTGTCACGTAGCCCGCGTCCTCGAGCTTGCGCAGGTGAGTGATGAGGTTGCCGGGCGTCAGCCCGAGCAGTTCTTGCAGCCGGGTGAAGGACAGGTCGTCCCCGTCCCGGAGGGTGGCCAGTGTCACCACGACACGCAGCCGCACGGGCGCATGAATGATGGGGTCAAGCCCGTTCTCAGCGGGCATGTGCGCGGAGCCTGGTCTCGATCACTGCGATCAGCAGGAACGCCCCGCCGCCGGCCAGCGCGCAGGTCGCCAGGATGGCCGCGGGTGCCAGCCATGCGCAGCTGGCACCGACGATCACCAGCCAGGCTCCGAGGGCGGACGCCGGCCGGTTCCGTCCGAGGGCGGAGGCAAGGATATAAGTCAGCCCGGCCAGCAGCAGGGGACCCGCGAAGCCTGCGAACGCGAGCGTCCGCGTACTGACGGAGCTGCTGATCGCGGCCTGCACGAGGAGCAGGATCAGGTATCCGATCGCCCACGTCGCCAGGATGATGCGGCGGTGTCGCACGGACTGGCCGTCGATGCCCGCAGCTGCCCGATGGGCAATAACCAGGACGGCCGCGACCGCGAAAGCGGCCAGCACGAACACCGCCGCGATCGAGACACCCGAGGGCCCCGTGTAGGGGTTCTGCGCGCGCACGGACAGCCACATCGCTCCGTAGCCGAGGAGCCAGACCAGGCCCCACGCCGTGTACACGAGAGGCGCGCTGATGACTAGCTCCTTGCGAGCGCGGGCGCGGGCATCCTGCACGATGGCCGCCGCTTCCTGCACGCTCATGTCCTGGTCCTCTAGCATGTCGGCCTCCAGGGTCTGCTCGGTGGCCAGAGTCAAGCTTTGTACTTCAAAGCTACTTTGCTTTGCAACTCAAAGTCAAGACCCGCCTCAGCGCGAACTACCGGCTGCGCCCGGCCGCCAGTCCTGCCTCGTTGGGGGTTGACTGGTGCCGCGGGCGGGTCTGGACTAAGAAACCAGTCATCGACCTGCCGGAGGAGATCCGTTATGCCAAAGGTTTTGATTATCACGGGGGACGCTGCTGAGTCGCTGGAGGTCATGTACCCGTACCAGCGTCTGATCGAGGAGGGGTACCGGGTCGACATCGCCGCGCCTTCGGTGAAGAAGCTGCAGTTCGTGGTGCACGATTTCGTTGACGGCTTCGACACCTACACCGAGAAGCCCGGGTACACCTGGCCGGCGGACGTGGCTTTCGCCGACGTTGATCCTAGCGAGTACGTGGCGCTCGTGATACCGGGCGGCCGTGCGCCTGAGTACATCCGCAACGACCCTGACGTGCAGCGCATCGTGCGGCACTTCATGAACGGCGACCTGCCCGTCGCCCAGCTCTGCCATGCCCCTCTGGTGCTCGCGGCCGCCGGGACGCTGACCGGCCGCCGCACCGCCGCCTACCCGGCGCTGGCGCCGGACGTGGCCGCGGCAGGCGCCGAGTTCGTCGACGCGGCGGCGGTGATCGATGGGCAGATGGTGTCGGCCCGTGCCTGGCCCGACCACCCAGCCTGGATGCGCGAGTTCATGGAGATACTGCGCTCCAAGGCACCCGCCTGACCCGGTCAGCCGGCCCGGTGCTGCCCTTGTCGCCGGAGATCTGCCGCTTTGAATGAGGCAATGTGCCTCACGATGCGACACCGGCCCAGTCAGGCTGGCCAGGCACCTCCGGTCGGAGGAGGTGCTTGGCAGCATCGCCGGCCTGCGCCTGGCCCCGCACTCAGGCGCGGAACAGGCCGCCCCTCAGTAGCTGGGCAGTCCGACCTTCGAACCAATGACCGCGGCCCCCGGCGACTACGTCCGTCGAGCACCCGGACTATGAGCTGGAGCGAGATGGTGTACACCGGTCCCGGATCGCCTGAAGAAAGTCAAGATCGAAGGGTTCGCCCCGGACGGGTCACTCAAGGTTTCCGTAGCCGGCTTTGCTCAGCATCCGGCCCGATGAGCTGCTATCAGGAGGCCGTCCGCTCCAGACGCCCGTCGCCCACGGCGGTCAAATCCACCTCGTCGAGCGTCGTGACGACGATGTCGGCCCCTGCCTCGGCCAGCAGGTCGGCGTCGTCGGCCCGCGCGATCCCGATCGCGGCCATGTAGCCGGCCTTGGCGGCCTCCACGCCAGCCGCGGCGTCTTCCATGACCATCGCGCGCTCCGGCGCGACCCCGAGTTCCCGGGCCGCAGTCAGGAACATCTCGGGGTCCGGCTTTCCGTGGGCGAAGTCCCGGCCCGAGACGTCGACGTCGAAGAAGTCCAGTAGCGTCAGGCCCGGCCGCAGCGACGCCGACGTGATCCCCTGCTCCTGGGCGAACGTGTCGAGCCGGATCTTGCGCAGCAACAGCTTCGCGTTCCTCGATGACGACGCCGCCGCGACCCGGATACCGGCGTCCTTGACGGCGATGATGAACCGCAGCGCGTCAGGGTACGCGGTGAAGTCCCCGGCCTCGATGAGCCGCACTACCATCTCCTGCTTGCGCTGGGCGTACACTGCGAGGCGCGCGTCGTCGTTAGGGACGTGGAAGTACTCCAGCGCCGCGCGCGCGCCGCTCAGGCGCGGTTTGCCCGACATCTCCTCCTGGTAGACCTGCGACGTGAACGCCTCCGGCGACCAGGTCGTCCGGTCGCGGATGTCGCTCCACTCGCCCTCCATCAGCTCGCGCAGCGACTCGCGCCATGCCTTCTCGTGTGGCGAGTCGACAAGCACGCCGTCGACATCGAAGATCGCTCCCTGGAACGCCGGCACACGTCCTCCTAAGTCAGTCGTGACCGTGCTGGTGCTGGACGTGCGTGGCCGGCCGGAACTCGAACGTGCACTGCTCGCCGGCGCGCAGCTCGCGGACCTCGTCGCCGACCCCGACGCTGATCGGCCGCCGCACGCCCTCCCGATGGGCGGTCAGCGTCAGCCTCCGGTCGGCGAGCGTCACGAGGATCGGCGTCCCCCGGAACTGCATCGCGAACGACAGCCCGTCGAGCCGTGGGGGCAGCCGGGGGTCGAAGTACAAGACATTGCCGCGGATCTCCGTGCCGGCGTAGCTGCGCTGGACGAGATCGAGCGTCCCAGATATCACGCCCATGTGGATGCCCTCCTTCGTGGTGCCGCCCTGGACGTCGCTGACGTCGCTCTCCAGCGCGACGACGAACCGCTCCCACGAGGCCTCGACGTCCAGCCGCGCGAGCACGCCGCCGTGCGCGACGAAGCTCAGCGTGGAGCCGTGCGAGGTGCGCTCGTCGTAGTAGGCGATGTTCTTGCGCGCGGTGTCCGGGCCGTAGCCGTAGCCCAGCCGCTCGAACAGCCGCCGCAGCTCGTCGTGCGAGAACAGTAGGAACAGCATCACCGTGTCAGCCTGCTTGGCGAGCTTGTAGCGGTTGGGGTCATCGCCCTCGGCACGCAGGATCCGGTCGAGCCGCTGGATGTTCCCGTACTTGGCGCGGTAGGCGTCCCAGTCGAGCTCCTCGAGATCCTCGTATCCCTCGAACTGGCTGATGATGCCGTCGCCGTGAAACGGGATGAACATCCGGCGGCTCATGTCCGCCCACGTGCGCAGCTCCTCGTCGCCGAGGCCCAGCTTCCCGCGCAGCGCGTCGGCCCGCGTAGCGGGGAGGAGCGAGAGGACCTCCTGGGCGGCGTCGCACAGCCACGCCACCATGACGTTGGTGTAGGCGTTGTTGCGCAGGCCGCCCTCAGCGGCATCGGGGTATTTCTCGTGGAACTCGTCCGGTCCCATCACGCCGTGGATCTCGTAGCGCTCGCGCTCGGGGTTGAAGTGGGCGATCGAGGCCCAGAAGCGCGCGATCTCCAGCATCATCTCGGCGCCGTGGTCGCGCACGAAGGGCAGGTCCTCGGTGGTCTGGAAGTAGTGCCAGATGTTGTAGAAGATCGCCGCGTTGACGTGCCGCTGGTTGTGGCTGAGGTCGGGCTCCCAGCGGCCCGAGAGCGGGTTGAGGTGGACCCGCTGGGTCTCCTCCTTCCCTTCACTGCCGCTCTGCCACGGGAACATCGCGCCGCGCAGCCCTGCCTCACGGGCCGCCGCGCGTGCCTCGCCTAGGCGCCGGTAGCGATACATCAACAGACCTCGGGTGACCTCCGGCATCCGGAAGTTCAGGAACAGACAGACATACAGCTCGTCCCAGAACACGTGCCCCCGGTAAGCCTCGCCGTTGAGGCCGCGGGCCGGCACCCCGGCGTCCAGGTCGGCGGTGTGATGCGAGCAGACCTGGAGGACGTGGCAGATGTGCAGCCGCAGCAGGAGCTGCACGCGGTCGTCGCCCGGCACGCGGACGTCGCACACCCGCCAGAGCTCGTCCCAGGCCGACGCATGCCGCGCGAGCGCCTTCTCAAAGCCGGTGTAGCGCAGCGCCGACGTCCCAGCCTTCGCCAGCGTGTCGCTGATCGCGGGGTCACGCGAGGTGAAGAAGGCCACCATCTTCTCGACCCGTACTGCGGCGCCCCGCCGGACGTCGAACGCGAGCACCTGCTGGATGTAGTCCTCCATCTGGTAGAGGCTGCGGTCGACAGCGAGTGGCTCCCCGCGGTCGTCGAGGATGCGCGTGCGCGCCGCCTCGCTGATGTACAGGTTCGACTGGCGCGTCTGCACCTTCAGCGCGATCACCTCGGGCCCGAACGTCCTCGGTGACACCGGGTCGAGGTGGCGGCCCTCGAGCTGCTGGTAGCGCGCGACGCCGCTATTGGTCACGCGCCCGTCGAGGCCGGACACCACCTCCACCCGGCCTGACCAGTTCTCGGGTGTGAGTGTCCACTCGATGCCCGCGTGATGGACGTCGGCCATGCTCACGAACCGCCGACTGCGCAGCGCCGTCTCACGGCCAGCGCCGTCGCGGAAGCGCAGCTCGCGGATCACGGTCGCGGTGCGGATCTCGAGCTCGTGCCGGTAGCCGAGCAGCTCGACGTCGGCGAGCCGGATCGGATCCTCGCCCTCGATGCGCAGCTTGAGCACTAGCCAGTTGGGCAGGTTGACGAGATCCTCGTTGAGCACGGGCACGCCGCCGAGGATCGTCGTCTCGCGGTTGTAGCCGCCGTGCACGTATGTGCCCGGGTAGTGCACGCCGTCGGCGTCCTCCCACTCCGCGGTGCCGCGCGTGCACAGGTAGCCGTTGCCCGTCGAGGTCAGCGCCTCGCGAAGCCCCTCCTCGGCAGGATCGAAACCCTCGTAGGCGAGCGAGAAGCCGTTCACCGAACTGCTCCGAGCAGGCCCTCGAGCACGCGTACGAAGCGCTCCACGCCGTCGGTCAGGAGGTCGGCGCGTGTGACGATGTTCCGCGGCCCCTCCTCCGAGCGCACACCCACCCGCACCGCGCTGTCGAGTCGGCCGTCCGCCACCAGCGCGTCGAGGGCCTGGTCGACGACCGAGGCGGGCGTACCGTCGATATCGCAGAGCACCGCCGCGCGCGCCGGATCCCCCGTCAGCGCACAGACGCCCTCGGCCAGCGCCTCTGCGGCGAAGGGGGACACTCCTCCAGTATGCCCGCCCGCGTCGTCCGCAGTCGCTCGCTGCGCGCACGATCAGCCGGAACTGCGCCAGCCTGCTGCCAGCTCACGTTGCAGGCAGGTCAGCACGGGCCCCGGTGGCCGGCACGTGCGTCACCGTCGATGGTCAGGAGCGGGCACCCGGCCGGCCGGCATGCGGGCGGCGGGTTCGCCGTGGGACGCTGCTGATGCCATAGATCACGATAGTTGCGGAACGACGGCCGCTCCCGCGGCCAGCAGGTATCGCTTCGTGGCCTCGTCCGCGCCGCAATGGTGCGCTGCTGCCCCGGCTTCCTTCCCCGCCATGACGGGGCCGGGCTGCGGCGGGCGGGAGAAGGGCGGCCAGCGGCGCCGGGACGGGAGGCTGGATGAGGGTCGTCCGGATCCTGGGCGCGCTGGAACCCGGCGGGGCGCAGCTGTCCGCGCTGCGGCTGTCGGTGGCGCTGCGCCGGCACGGGGTCGCGACGACCTTGCTGGCCGGTGATGCGACCCCTTCAGGGCTGGAGCTAGCTGGCCGTTATGGCCTGCCCGCGGATGCTTACCGGGTGAGCGAGGTCCTGGCCGCGGACAGCCTGCAGTGGACGCCCGCGCCCGGGTTCGCCCGCTGGCTTGGCCCCCGGCTTGCCCGGGCCGACCTGGTGCACGCCCACATGGTGGGCGCATGGTGGGCGGCGGCACGAGCGCTGCCGCCTCACGTGCCGCTGGTGGCCAGCGAGCACAACGAGATGTCCTGGCCGGGCGGCGACTACACGCCGCAGGCCCGCGATGCGGCGAGGCGTGTCGGCATGTTCTTCGCCCACGGGCCCGCGGCCCGTGCCTGGGCAGCGCGGATCGGCCTGGGCGACGGCCGGCTGCGCGAGGGGCGTTCGTCGGTGGAGGGCCTGTCCGCGGGGCCGATGCCGGGACTTCCCTCGCCGCGGCTAACTTTCGCCGGCCGGCTCCGTGGCGACAAGGGACCCGATGTGCTCGTGGAGGCGCTCGCGCTCCTCGACCAGCCGCCGCCCGCCTACCTCGTCGGC
>Ga0209526_10004026_pt1 | contig 10008 bp, 8 predicted proteins | sample JacPinW_OM2H0_M1_FD_188566 | JGI IMG/M metagenome (GOLD analysis project Ga0209526, IMG submission 188566) | Forest soil microbial communities from Algoma, Ontario, Canada - Jack Pine, Ontario site 1_JW_OM2H0_M1 (SPAdes) (version 2) | ecosystem: Environmental > Terrestrial > Soil > Boreal... | reverse complement strand
GGGTAAACCGTTTTCGGGTGCTGCTTCGATCACCAGCGCCAGTTGCGTAGCCGGTTCCGCCAATTCCACGGCAGACTGAGCGGTGGGATATTGCGCTCCATCGATGATGTCTCCCCAGTGAATCAATTCGTTCAAAGGTGCGGTATCAAATCCGAACTTTTCCCTGGAAACTGTGGCGATCAGCTTCGTACATGATTTGTAATCCGGTTTGTAAAACATTTGGGGTCCGGGATGGGTGCGAAAATTTTCCGCGTCGGCGGCGGTCAAGAAGGCGCTCTGATGATGGTCGAACCACCAGGTCACTTTTGGGGAATTCGAATATTTGAAATCCACGATGACATTTTCATCGCCATCGAACAAGCCGTCCGTCCACGGTTGCACAGCGCGATGGGTCATGCCCGTTAAGGCAAACTCGGCCAAGGGATCGAAGCGTTCGCGGTAAAAGCGATAAAACAGCGCGGCGGAGGCGGTGCCGTCAAAGCAGCGATCATGGAAGCACAGGCGTACTCGGGTCATTTTAACGTGCGGATGCCTTTCCAGATTAGGCGCGTTCAGAAATGAAGCTTTTTACAATGGTGTGAGGCAAACGGAAAGTCAAGCGCCAACCGCATTTCTGTCCAGCCGAAAGAAAGAGCCGCGAAGAAAACGTTGCGGCTCCTGGAAGGGATTCTTGCGGATTCGTTTCAACTATTTCCCAGCGATGCCGTCGGCAATTCCGGCAGCGATTGGGACGCGGAAAAGCTCGTGCTGGTACGCCTTGACCATCAGCAAAATCCACAAAATCAGGCCGATCAAACCGAGGGCCATGGACACCAGCGCCCACAGACCAAATCCCACGAAGCCACCAATACCCATCACGACTCCAAAACCGATTCTGATCACCGTCAGAGCGCCAAATACCACGATCGATTGGGCCGCGTGAAATCTAACGAAGGGCCGCTTGTCGATTAAAATAAAGATGATCCCAGTCAGCCATCCGAGCACATAGCACAGCATACCGGCGACATTTTCCGCCAGGCCTTCGCTGCTGGCCGCCGGCGCCGACGCCGCGGGAACGGCAGAAACACTCTGGCTGGCACCGCACTTGGGACAGAATGCCGCTCCGCCTAGTTCCGATCCACATGCTTTACAAAACGCCATCGAGGTACCTCCGGGGCGATATAATGCGCGGAGCGTAACAAAAAGAGGACCTTCTGCGCAATGCTTTATGTTGTTTGCCCGCCGTTCCGCGCGAGGCCGATTCCAATTCAAACGATCTACAGGAGAGCGTTCTGACCGAGCAAACCGAAGCCCATGCCTGAAACTGACATCGGAGCGAACACGTCATCGGGGTTGTCTCGTACCGCGTCGCGCCGGATTTTTGCCTGGCCCCGAGACACAACATCGGCCGAGCGCCAGACGCTGACAGCGGGCGGCCTGGGCTGGATGCTCGACGCCATGGACGTGATGTTGTATTCGTTGGTGTTAGCGTTCCTGATTCGCGAGTTCGCCATGGACACTCGCACCGCCGGCTTCCTGAATTCTCTTACGCTGCTGGCCTCGGCTATTGGCGGCCTCTTGTTTGGCTGGATTGCTGACCGCATTGGCCGCATACGGGCCTTGATGGCCTCGATTGTGTTGTACTCCGTGGCCAGCGCTACTTGCGGCTTCTCCCATTCCATCCCGCAACTGGCGGCGTTTCGTTTTTTGCTGGGACTGGGCATGGGCGGTGAGTGGACTGCAGGCGCGGCATTGATCGCTGAAACGTGGCGTCCCGAGCACCGCGGCAAAGCGCTTGGACTGATGCAGTCGGCCTATGCCATTGGGGAAGCCATCGCAGCGTTGGTGGTCGCGTCCGTCTTGCCACATTTCGGTTGGCGAGCAGTATTTTTTGTGGGGGTCTTGCCGGCGCTGCTTGTTTTCTGGATTCGGCGCGGTGTGCCGGAGCCTACCGTCTGGCAACACCGCTCAGGCCGGTCAGGGTTTCTGCGGCTTCTGAGCGACAAGAAAGCTCTTCGTGCCGGAATCCTTGCGACCACTATGAATGCCTGCGCGATGTTCGGTTACTGGGGCCTGTTTACGTGGATTCCCGCGTATTTGTCGCTACCTGTATCACAAGGAGGGCGTGGCTTGAGTCTCGTCAAGACGACGACATTTTTTCTGGTGCTGTGCCTCGGAAAGTGGCTCGGGTATGCGTTGTTTGGATTTTTTGCGGATGCTTTTGGCCGCCGCAAACCCTATTTTCTCTATTTGTTGGTCGCCGCAGCCTTGGTTCCTCTTTATGGCACGGTGAAGAAGCCATTCTGGCTTCTAGTGCTTGGTCCCCTGGTGGCATTTTTTGGAACCGGATTTTTCTCTGGTTACGCCGCCCTCGCCAGTGAAATTTTTCCGGGAGAAATCCGCGCAGCGGCCATGGGACTCAGCTACAACATCGGCCGCGGTCTATCCGCCGCGGCGCCCTTTGCGGTCGGAGCACTCGCGCTGCATTACGGTATCGGTCCGGCCTTTATCTTGCAGGCGGCGGCATTTTTCGTTGCAGCGTTGCTTGCGTTAACTCTGCCGGAAACGCTTGGGCGGGCGTTGAGCTGATCAAGCGCCAGCGAGCAAGGATTGGATCGATGCCTTTCCTCGACGTAGCGTGAATTTTACCGGCGAGTAGGCTGTGCGAGCCAGCGTGTTCTGGAAATCCGCGTCATCCGCGTAATGCCGCTTGGGAACGCGCCGTGCCAGGATACTCACCGACAAAGGTTCGCGGCGAAATGGGTAGGGCGCAAGCGTGATGGTCCCCGCAGATTCCCGGCGCAATTCCCAATCTGCTTCGCTGCTCTCATTATTCAGCGGAACGCTTTCAATCACGGAGTCACCTAAATTCGGTAGGCAGAAATACAACGAGAGCCTATCCAAGGCTTCAAGACGCTGCAGGTTTGCCTGCAAAAACTTTTCTTCGGTAAAGCGCTTGGTCGCGGGGTTGGCGCGCAGGTCCACTTTCAGCCGCAACTGCTGCAACTTTAAGCGTTGTACGAAATCATTGACGAGATGCGATTCGTTGGAGCGCACATACTTTGCGGAAAACCCTGGCATGGTTGCGCGGGTGCGATCGTAAAGGAGCGCGCAGTGCATGCTGGCCAGGAGCGCCGCGTAGTGATCCACTTTCAGGATACGTTCAAGGCCATGCTGATACAGCGCGATGTGGTCTTCGGTCGGGATGGACATGAAGCTGTATGGCAAGAAGGTTGCGGGATCGATTTTCGGGAGTACCTCCCAGTCTTGCCAGCCGTTGTCGTGCTCGGCGACTGCGAGGCGGAAAGACTCGAAAGGCTCGGGCCGGGTAAACAATTCGTTACCCCACTCACGCGCGAAAAAACCGGACAGCAGCGCGTGATCCGTCTGCCGGATAATAACGACCTCGTTGTTTTCCTCGTGGAGAATCATTCGCGGTTTTGTTCTGTGGCCAACACCTTACGTGCGCTTGATGATACCGCAAGCGTTGGTGCGGGAAGAGGGATTTGAACCCCCAAGAGCTTGCGCCCGGCAGGTCCTAAGCCTGCTGCGTCTGCCAATTCCGCCATTCCCGCAACGCTCGGCATATTACAGGTTAGCACGTGCAAGCACGGTCCAAGTGAGAATGACGCCGCCCGGCACTGTTTTTTCACTTCCCAGCCTCAGTTTTTCGCGATACTAACTATTTGATAGTTCGTGAAGCAGTAGCCGTCGCGAATTGCCTGGGAGCCTCTATGCAGCGCAACATCCGTACTCTACTCGGTCTCTACAACCCCAATAATCCACTCGATCAGGCTTCGACAATTCCTTCGCCGTGGTATTTCGATGAAAGCATCGCCCAACTCGAGAACTCCGCTGTCTTTGGCAAAACGTGGCAAGTCGTGGGACGCGCCGACCAGGTTAAGAGTCCGGGCCAGTTTTTAACTGCCGACATCGCCGGCGACCCCATCGTAGTTGTGCGAGGCGAAGATTCGCAGCTTCGCGCTTTCTATAACGTGTGCCGGCATCACGCCGCCGCGGTGGTCACCGAGCCGCAAGGATGCGCGCAGCAATTCCGCTGTCCTTATCATGGCTGGACCTACGGCATCGACGGCGCTTTAAAGGGCATGGTGGAATTTGACGGGGTATGCAATTTCGATCGCGCTACGAATGGGCTAGTCCCCGTTCGTGTGGATGTGTGGGAAAATTTCGTTTTTGTGAATTTCGATCCGAATGCCGGCGCGTTGATGGATTTTCTGGGGAGCATTCCGCCTATCGTCGCGCCGTTACAAATGACCACTACCCTGAGCTTCTTCGACCGACGCGTCTATACCTTGCAATGCAACTGGAAGGTGTACATAGACAACTATCTCGACGGCGGCTATCACGTTCCTCACGCGCACAAGGGCTTGAGCAGCGTCATCGAGTACACCAAATACACGATCGAGAATTTCGAACGGGCCTGCCTGCAGTCGAGCCCATTGTCATGCGACGCTCGGTCCGAGGCGGGCGTGGCGTCCACGCGCCAGGGCCGGGCCTTCTATCTGTGGATTTATCCGAATTTCATGTTGAACGCCTACGAAGGATTGATGGACACAAATCTTGTTGTTCCATTGGCAGTGGATAAGTGCGCAGTAATTTTTGATTATTACTTCGCAGATATTTCAGCGGCCGCGGAAGCGCGCAACCGCGAGAGTATCGCCGTCAGCGAGAGGGTTCAGGATGAAGACATGGGAATTTGTGACGCTGTACAGCGCGGCCTGGGCTCACGCGCTTATCTTGCCGGACGCCTTTCGGTGCGCCGCGAAGCGGGAGAACACCTTTTCCACCGGCTCTTGCACGCCGACCTAACAGGCGCCTCGACGGAGACGGAAGTGGCGGCTGATTAGGCCTATTCGGCTGAGCGGCGCCACTTAATCGAAAATCACGGTTTTGTTGGCATATAAAAGAATGCGATTCTCAATGTGCCAACGCACCGCTCGCGACAGCACCACCTTTTCCAGATCTCTTCCCTTTTCCACCAGGTCCTCGAGACTGTCCCTATGCGTGATTCGCGTAACGCCCTGTTCGATGATGGGACCCTCGTCAAGAATTTCTGTTACGTAGTGCGCGGTCGCGCCGATTAGTTTTACTCCGGAATCGTAAGCCTGCTGGTGCGGTTTACCGCCGACGAAGGCCGGCAAAAAGGAGTGGTGGATATTGATGATCTGCTGAGGATAACGAGAAATGAAGTCACCCGTGAGCACCTGCATGTATCGAGCGAGCACCACCAAATCAACATTGTTCTGACGGAGCAGAGCCAATTGCTGGGCCTCAGCGTCTCGCTTGTTTTCCCTGGTGACGGCAATGTGATGGTAGGGGATGTCATAGAAATCGGCATGCTGCTTTGCGTCGGGATGATTACTGACGATCAGGCTGATTTCGCAGGCCAGCTCGCCATTGCGCTGGCGATAAAGCAGATCCACGAGGCAATGGTCAAATTTTGAAACCAGGATCGCAACGCACGGCCGGTGCGTTGAAACAGCCAATTTCCAGTGCATGGAAAATTTGTTGGCGATCACATCGAATTTCGTTGGAAAATCTTCCAGGCGTAGCTTGAAATCGCTCAAATCCCATTCCACCCGTGCGAGGTAAAATCGTTCTTCTCCCGCCTGATGCTGCTCGAAATGCAGAATATTTCCGTCGTGCCGGAAGATGAAATCGGCGATGGCCGCATCCAGGCCCTTCTGGTCGGGGCACTGCACCAGTAAAATCGCGCTGTTTCTCAAGTCGCTGCTCCTAGAGAATCCATCTTAGCGGACTTCTAAGATCCAACATTCGCGGACCATTTATTGATGTGTGCAATTGCACTGCGAAGCAGCCGAATTGACCATTCGAGAAGCGTCGGCTTATACTCATTATTGGTCGCGAGTTGGTCCTCGCTTTGCTAAACCTGAAAGCCTGGATTGTTCTTTCCTTTTGACGGGATATTTTGCGTTCGCCGATACCATCTGCGATTTAAGTTGGATTTCCATTTTGAAAGGCAACTCGTATGACTGAGGGCACGACCGAAAATACCGCGGAAGGCGCTACAGAAACCGGTGCTCCAGTCGCCGCAGAAGCTACGTGCCGCCGCGAGCTGGATCTCGAAATTCCTGCTGACGAAGTATCGAAAGCCGTGGAGCGAGTGGCCAAAGAATTCGCCAAGGTCGCGCGCGTGCCCGGCTTCCGTCCCGGCAAGGCGCCCTTGACTTTAATACGCCGCCGCTTCGCCGACGACATTCGAGGTGAGGTGCTGCAATCCCTGGTGCCCGAGCGGGTCGAAAAGGCCGTTTCTGAACAGAAGCTAATGCCTGTTTCACAGCCGCAGGTCGAGACGCTGGATTTCAACGAAGGTCAGCCGCTCAAATTCAAAGCTGTTTTTGAAGTGCTTCCTGAATTCGACCTTGGCAACTACAAGGATCTGCAATTCGAGATGCCCGCGATGGACGTTGCGGATGAAGATGTAACCAAAACTCTGGAAGAAATGCGTGAACGCGCGGCCGCATTTGCTCCCGCCGAGGGACGGCCCGTAGAAGATGGCGATTTTGTGCAATTAAAGCTCACCGGTACTCCCGAGGGCGGCGGCGAACCGCTGCAGGCCGACAGCGTGCTCTGTCACATCGGCGCGGAAGAAACGATGGCGCCATTCAACGAAAATCTTCGCGGCGTGAACGTCGAAGATCACAAGGACTTTGACGTTGAGTATCCAGCGGACTATCCGGATGCCAAGTTGGCAGGCAAGACTTACCACTACTCCGTCGATGTGTTAGGCATCAAGACCAAGAAACTGCCTGACCTGAACGACGATTTTGCGAAAGATGTAAGCGACGCCAGCACGCTCGACGAGCTGAAGAAGAAAATTCGCGACGGTCTCGAGCACCAGCGCGACCATAAGCACAGGGATCTGCTTCGCGAAAAAGTGCTCGCCGAGATTGTAAAACTCCACGACTTTCCTGTTCCCCAAGCACTTGTCGAACACCAGATGGATGTCCGCCTTGAGCGTGTGGTGCGATCACTTGCTCAGCAGGGTGTCGATCCTCGCGCGGTAAACATCGACTGGGTTTCGCTGCGAAAGCGTAATGAAGAACGCGCCAAGGATGATGTAAAGGCGGAACTAATCGTCGATCGCATCGCGACGACCGAAAATATCGATGTCACCGACGAAGAGGTCGAGCACGAGCTTCAGCATGTGGCAGGACATAGTAACGAATCCGCGGAGGCAATTCGCGCGCGTTTGACAAAGCAGGGCACGCTAGATAGGATTAAAGCGAAGTTGCGGAGTGATAAGACTCTCGACTGGCTCGCGCAAAACTCCCGGGTTAGCACCACAGCAGCAGGCGCGGAAGCGAAGTAGAGTTCGGACTTCGGTTCCGGGCAGTGGCTGGCGCGACAGTCGATGGAAACTCTTTCCGTATTGTTCGCGACCACAAACGGTCAACTACCCAATGAAAAATTTTGACGAACCGGATTATCGCGGCACCACACTTATACCCATGGTGGTCGAACAGACCAGCCGGGGCGAGCGCGCCTACGACATTTACTCGCGGCTGCTGAAAGAACACATCATCTTTATCGGCACGCCGATCGACGATCACGTCGCTAATCTCGCCACTGCGCAGATGCTTTTTCTGCAGGCTGAAGATCCGGAAAAAGACATCCAGCTGTACATCAATTCCCCGGGTGGCTCCATCACCGCGGGCTTTGCGATTTACGACACCATGCAGTTTGTTAAACCCGATGTGGTGACCACCTGCGTGGGGCAGGCGGCGTCCATAGCCGCCGTTCTTCTGGCCGGCGGATCGCCCAAAAAGCGCTTTGCATTGCCGAATGCACGAATACTAATCCATCAGCCGTGGATGTCCGGCCTGGGCGGGCAAGCTACAGATATCGATCTGCACGCTAAGGAAATCCTGCGCATGCGCATGGTGATCAATAAACTACTGGCACAACATAGCGGACAGTCGGTCCAGCGCATCGAGAAGGATGTGGAGCGCGATTTCATCATGAATCCTGAACAAGCCAAGGATTACGGAATGATTGACGAGATCATCTATAAGCATCGCTGATTTTCGCGCCGCTCCAGATCATGAAGGCATGTTGTTCGGTAGCTATGACTTGTTCCAAAAAGTTAGCAAAGTCTTCACCTTTGTATTTTGCTTCGGAGGCTATTGGGCCTAGAATGATACTTAAGGGACTCCGTCGAAGCCCAGCGGAGACGAGGCCTGCACGCCAGTGAAAAAATTCAACCCAGAAGAGCCACTGCGCTGTTCCTTCTGCCATAAGACCCAGGAACAGGTCGAAAAGCTGATCAGTTCGCCTTCGGACTATCCGCGCGCGTACATCTGTAATGAGTGCGTGGGCGTCTGCCAGACTATTCTGGAAGATGAAAAACGCGAGCAGGCTACCGCGCCGGCCAAGCGCCTTCCGCGCCCTCCCGAGATCAAGCAATTTCTCGATGGGTATGTTATCGGGCAGGACCGGACTAAGAAGAAACTGGCGGTTGCCGTTTACAACCACTACAAACGGATTTTCTTGAATAAACAGCCGGGTGAAGTGGAACTGAGCAAGTCCAATATTTTGCTGATCGGCCCTACGGGCACGGGCAAGACTTTACTGGCACAGACGCTGTCGCGCATGCTGGATGTGCCCTTTGCCATCGTCGACGCCACCACGCTCACCGAAGCCGGGTACGTGGGGGAAGATGTCGAGAACATCATTCTCAAGCTGCTGCAGGCTGCCGACGGCGACGTGCAAAAAGCGCAACAAGGCATCATCTATATAGATGAGATCGACAAGATCGCCAAGAAAGACGAAAACCCGTCGATCACGCGCGACGTCAGCGGTGAAGGGGTGCAGCAGGCGTTGCTGAAGATTCTTGAGGGCACGGTGGCCAATGTGCCGCCGCAAGGTGGACGCAAGCATCCTCATCAGGAATTTACGCCGGTGGACACCACCAACATTCTTTTCATCTGTGGTGGCGCATTCGTGGGACTGGAAAAGGTAATTGAAAAGCGCGCCGGCCGCCGCTCGCTGGGCTTTCACACGGATTCGTCGACGGCTGCTCCGCAACGTCGCAACACAGAATTGCTCGAGCATGTGCAGCCCGGCGATCTTATTCGTTATGGCCTGATACCTGAATTTGTCGGCCGGCTACCCGTTGCCGGAGTAATGAACGACCTGGATAAGTCGGCGCTGGTCAAGATTTTGACCGAGCCGAAGAATGCCTTGCTCAAGCAGTATCAACGCCTCTTCGAGTTTGAAAACGTTCGCCTGCGCTTTACCGACGACGCCCTGGTCACCGTCGCGGAGCTGGCGATGCAGCGCAAAGTCGGGGCCCGCGGCCTGCGGATGATTCTCGAAGACCTTATGCTGGAGCTGATGTATCACCTGCCGATGCAGCGCAAGGTGCGCGACTTCGTGGTCACCGCGGACATGGTGCGCACACGAGAAATTAATTGGAGTCTGCTCGAAAAGGCTGGTTAGCTCTTACGTATCACGCCGGATGGATTGCCGATTCGAGAAGTGAATCGCGTTAAAATTTCTACGCGATGTAATTCAGGGGCCCCATGTTTAACCGGGAAAAACAGGAAATGAAACGCGTACCCATGATGCCGGTCCGCGATATGGTCATCTTCCCGCAGCAGATGACGCCGTTCATCGTCGGGCGCGAAGCCAGCGTTCGCGCGCTCGAGGAAGCTCTGGCGGGCGACAAGAAGATTTTCCTTTCGACACAGCATGACGCTTCTGTCGACGATCCCAAACCGGAAGAAATTTATGCTGTAGGGACCCTGGCGAACATCGTCCAGAGCGTGAAACTCCCTGACGGCAATATCAAGGTGCTTGTCGAAGGCGTAGAGCGCGCTCGCGCGCTGACGATCACCGCGGAGGAAGGCTTCTTCCGCGCCACGGTTCGCCTGTTGAACGCTCGCGTCGAGCCCTCGCCTCAAGTTGAGCAGACGGTGCAGAAGATTACCGGTCTGTACGAACAGTTCATAAAGCTTTCCCAGAGCCTGAATTACGACACCATGA
>Ga0209526_10004025_pt1 | contig 10008 bp, 9 predicted proteins | sample JacPinW_OM2H0_M1_FD_188566 | JGI IMG/M metagenome (GOLD analysis project Ga0209526, IMG submission 188566) | Forest soil microbial communities from Algoma, Ontario, Canada - Jack Pine, Ontario site 1_JW_OM2H0_M1 (SPAdes) (version 2) | ecosystem: Environmental > Terrestrial > Soil > Boreal... | reverse complement strand
TTCTCGGTTTCGCCATCGATGCGTACCACATAACCGCGCAGTTGCATTTGCTGCATTCCGTTTATGCCTGGCGTTTCCATTGTTACCTGCAGCTCAGATTGCAAGCGAGGGCTATGCTTCAGGGCGATCAGCGCGCCTTGCAGCGACAAATCTTTCACTACCGTATCTTCTTCGAACGCGTGCCCGCCTTCCGTTACGCCGCAAACGTGCGCACGGAATTGCGCCTCGCGCCGCAGTGCGGTGCGGCTTCCAGGCATGTGCGCTGCCACGCGTTCCCCAGGCGCGCCGAGCGTAATGGTCATGCCTTCACTCGCGGCAAAGACGGAATCGAACTCCTCCCGCGCATGCTTCAAAATCGCATCGACGGTCCGGTCTGTCGAATCCGGATCGTGGTGAAACAGCACCAGAGTTTTCGCGCCTACTTCCTTGGCTACGCGCGCCCCATCCATCCAGCTCGAATGGCCCCAACCTCGCCGCGTGCTTGCCAGTTGCTCGGGCGTGTACTGCGCATCATTGATGAAAATGTCCGCACCGGCCGCCAATTCTCGCAGGCTTAGGTCCAGCTTCGCGTCCCCCGGCTCGTTGTCCGTCGCGTACACCACGGACCCCGCCGGCGTCTCGATGCGAAATCCCAAGCAGCCCTGGGGATGGTTCAGCCAGCCCGCGGTAATTTCATTCTCCCCGATTCGAAACGTGTCCCCGCCTTCTACCTCCTTGAACTTGCGTTTGGCGGTCATCGCGGACATGTCCACCGGAAAATACGGCACGGCCATCTGCGCTTCGAACACCTGCTTCAGACTATCGCGCCCCAAGAATTTCGAGCGAAAGCTGTAAAAGTGAAATTCGTTGTTCTCCGCATAAAGCGGCGCGAAAAACGGAATCCCCTGGATGTGATCCCAATGATAGTGAGTGACAAAGATGTGCGTTTCCGCCGAATTCCCCGCGCTCGGCGACGTGCCGCGATTCCCCAGCATGCGCAGCCCCGTGCCACAATCCAGAATGAATTGCGTGCCGTCCGGCGCAATCAGCTCGAGGCAAGGCGTGTTTCCGCCGTAGCGCCAAGTCGACGGATCGACCGTCGGCGTGGAGCCTCTCACACCCCAGAAGCTGAGTTTTGCAAAGGGAGCGGTCATCACTCTCCGCGTACCGGCCTCGCGCAGGTAGCGTTATGCGCGTACGCGTGCGATCAAGGAAGCTGGTTCGATGTTCGCAGTGAAGCCGCAGAGCGTCAACGAAATCGAGCGGGGAAGTGTCAAACTGCGTAACAAGCTTGCCGCGCTGCTGCACGGCGCCGTTCTAGCGCGTAGAATATTTCCGGATGCGTCAGCACGCTCACGGACCGGTGATCCCGCCCTGCGATTCTTCTGAATCCACACACCCGCACGGCCACGATCACTCGGGCGACACTCATCACGGCCACGGCCATGCCCACGCACATCCCACGCTGAAGCCTTCCGTGCTCGGCTGGGCCATGGTTGCCACTCTAGGTCTGGTTGTGGCCGAAATTGTCGGCGGTCTTCTCGGCCGCTCCGTCGCTCTACTGAATGACGCCGTCCATAATCTTTCCGACGTTCCCGCCCTCGGCATTTCCTGGCTGGCCATGCGCTGGGCGGAACGCCCCGCCGACTCCGAAAAAACGTACGGATACCATCGCGCTGGAACGCTCGCCGCGTTCACCAACGCGCTTGTGCTCGTCTTTCTTTCGCTGTGGCTAGGGTATGAAGCGTTCGAACGCCTGCGCGCTCCCGTCAACGTTGCAGCAAGCTGGATGATTTGGACTTCCCTTGCCGCGCTGGCCGTAAACGGCGGAATCACCCTTGCGCTCGTGCGCGGACGGAACGATCTGAATCTGCGCAGCATTCTGATTCACAATTTCGGCGACGCCCTTTCCAACATCGCGATCCTCGCCGGCGCCATCGCCATTCGAATGACCGGTGCGCAGTGGCTCGATCCAATTCTTGGTCTGGCCATCGGCATTCTAGTCCTCTGGTCCAGCATCGGAATCCTGCGCGAATCTTCGCACATCTTGTTGGAAGGCCGCCCGCGCGAAATGCACGTGGAAGAAGTCGCGCGAGCGATGCTGACGATTGAGGGCGTGCAGGAAGTTCATGACGTACACATCTGGTCGCTCGGCGGTGGGCACAACGCGCTTAGTTTGCATGCGCGTGTTCCCGACATGCACATGGACGAATGCGAGCGCATCCTGATTTCGATTCAAGAAAAAGCGGCGAAAAGTTTTCGCATCGATCACACCACGGTGCAGCTCGAACGCGCCGGGCTTCCCGCCACTTCCGGCTACGTCATGCCGGAGCCCGCAAAGGAATAGATCGATTCTTCGGGTCCGCCGCTTGCTGCGATGGTGATGCCGGAGGCGGCGGAAAAACAAATCCATGTCTCTGGCGGCCAGGGAGAATCTTTATTTTGCCGCAACCTGAAACTCTGACCGGATGAACGCCTTGATGCCGTCCGCGCCAGTCAATCGCAAACACAGCAGAGTGCCCTCGCGTTCCAGGTCGATGTGAAAATCAAAAAACGGGCAGCACTTTCCTTCGGCAGCGACCCAATCTGCCAACTCCGATAGGGAAACGTCCGAAGGGCTGAACTGAAACTCGTAACCCTTTTCCGTTTCTATCGCCTCCTTTCGCGCGCTCATCAGCTTATCGGTCAATTGCTTGTGATGCGCGCGCTCCGCCGGCTGCAGCGCTTTGCTATTGCAGTAGAATTTGCTGCCCTGCGTCGCGGCGGTTTGTTTCTCGTGATTGGCCCTCAGCGACGAATCGAGCACGCCCCGGCCCGCCGTCGTGCCTCCGCCTATCGCTAATACGGCGAAGCCGAGTCCCGTAGCCATTAGCTTCGGCGTTCTTGCCAATTTCTTTTCTGTTCTCATGCGATTCCTCCGAAAAGCGTTTGTCACCTACAGATCCAAATGCTAAAACTTAAAGTCAGCTTTAAGTCAAAACATGGTCTTGGGAGCAAAACGAGAAGGGGAAAAATGAAAATTGGCGAACTTGCCGCCCGCGCGAACCTTAAAGCGTCCGCCATCCGCTATTACGAAAAGATGGGCATTCTCGATGAAGCCCATCGCGTAAGCGGCCAACGGCACTATCCCAGCGACGCTGTCGACCGCGTGCTTCTAATCCGGTTCGCCGGCCAAATGGGCTTCACGCTCGCCGAAATCAAAATCTTTCTGGCCGGCCTGCGTGATAACGCCCCGGTTGGTCCCCGCTGGAAAAAACTAGCCCACAGCAAAATCAAACAGGTCGACGACACCATCCAGCGCTCCCGCCAACTAAAGTCTCTCCTGGAGCACCTGCTCCATTGCCGCTGCCCCTCACTGCAAGTCTGTGTGAAACGCCTGAGCCTCAGCCCCACATTGAAAAAGTTAGACAGCAGGAGCTAGAAACAGCCGATCAGAAATTTGATATAGTTGCTACCCGCTCACTTCCAATACCGTGTAACTATTCCATAGGGATCTTACTGCTGGCGATGTCCGTCCATAAGATATGAGAATTGAGTCCGACCAAATTCGGCTGGCCGCTACCGACCTGAGCAACCATTTGGCCTGCCGTCATCTCACGTCACTCGATCTGAGCGTCGCGCGGGGGCAGCGTACGGCGCCAGACTGGAGGTCGCCCGATCTCAAAGTCATTCAGGAGCTGGGGCTGCGGCACGAAGCAGCGTACCTAGAGTCGCTTCGCGATGCAGGAGTTTCGTTCGCGGATTTGCGCAAGATAAGCGAAAAGGAAGCAGTTAAGGAAACGCTTTCATGCATGCGCCGCGGACTGGACGTTATCGCGCAGGGCAGCATCAACTTTGGGCGCTGGTTTGGACGTCCTGACGTGCTGCGGAAGGTTCAAAAGCAAAGCGGTTTGGGAGATTGGTCGTACGAAGTCTATGACTGCAAGCTGGCGCGCGAGACGAAAGCCACAACCATCCTTCAGCTTGCCCTTTATTCAGCGCTACTGGGAGAGATCCAGGGAGCAGAACCGGAATTCATGCATGTAGTTCCTGCGGGCAAGGGATTCACAGCCGAAGCTTATCGTTTCGCGGAATACGCGGCTTACTATCGGTACGTAAAGGCGCGGCTGGAGAAAGTTTGCGACAACGGAAACGGTGAGCAAACGTATCCGGAACCCTGCCAGCATTGCGACGTGTGCCGCTGGTTTCGCGAATGTGATGTGCGGCGGCGCGCCGACGATCACCTGTCCTTAGTGGCGGGAATCCGTCGACAGCAGCGAACCCAGTTGGAAGCCTGGGATACGGCAACCATGGCCAAGCTGGCTGTGCTGCCCCTTCCGTTGAAGGAAAAGCCACTGCACGGATCGAGAGAAGGGATGGAGCGCGTCCGCGAGCAGGCACGGGTACAAGTGAAGGCACGAACACAGCAGCAGCCTGTGCACGAGTTATTGCCCGTCGCGGAAGTCGCCGGATTTTGTAAGCTGCCGGAGCCCTCGCGCCTCGACATGTTCCTAGACTTAGAGGGCGATCCATTCGCCGGGGACGGTGGGCTTCAATATCTGTTTGGGTTTGCAACGAACCAACAGAGCGAGCTGCCCTACCAAAGAACATGGTGCTTTACCGCTGAAAAAGAGAAGCAGGCTTTCGAATGGGCGGTGGACGAGATCATGCGCAATTGGCAAACAGCTCCGAATATGCACGTCTACCATTTCGGAGCCCACGAGCCCGCCAAGTTCAAATGGTTAATGGGACGATACGCAACGCGCGAAGACGAAATGGACAGGATGTTGCGAGCTGGCCTGTTCGTCGATCTTCATACCATTTTCAAACAAGCGGTTCGCGCCGGCGTAGAAGAGTACTCGTTGAAGGCGCTTGAGATCTTTCACTCATTCGCGCGAAAGGTCCCTTTAGCAGAATCGCGCGAGGCCATGCGCTACATAGAGCATTGGCTCGAACTCGGTTGGGAAGGAGACTTACCGCAACACCTGAGCGCGGCCATGGAGGGATATAACGAGGACGACTGTTTGTCCACCGCGTCTCTAAGAAATTGGCTGGAGGGGCACCGAAAGAAGCTCGAGGACGACGGCGCTGTAATTCCCAGGCCGCCGATTGGGGATGGCGCACCCTCGGAGGAATTGGATGAGCGCCAAAAGCGAGTTGCGGCGCTGGTCGAGCAACTTTCGAACGGTGTTCCTCTTAATCCCGTCGAGCGGTCGAATGAGCCGGAGGCGTCTTGGATGCTGGCGCAACTCTTGGATTGGCACCGTCGGGAGAACAAAGCTGGCTGGTGGGAAGGCTATCGATTGGCTGATTTGGACGATGAGGAATTGCTGGAAGAGCGGGTCGCTCTGGCTGGGCTGCGTTTCGTTGAGCGAGTTGGTGTGGAGCGCCAGCTCGCCGTCGATCGCTATGCCTTTGAGAGGCAAGAAACGGAGGTGCGCGGCGGAAAGGATTTGTATCACCGAGGAGAGAAAGTTGGCTGCGTCACGGCATTCGATCCTGTGAAGAGAACCGTCGACATCAAAAAGGGAAAAAAGTGGACCGAGATTCATCCGGGCAGCGTCTATTTGTGGGATCGGCCCTTCAACGCAGACGCACATGCGGATGCTTTGCTGCGGTTGGGAGATTGGGTGAGAGACAACGGCGTCGCTGCGCGGGGTAAAAACACGGCTGCGTTAGACCTGCTGCTGCGAAAGGCGCCTCGCCTCAAGCGCGGGGAGAGCACCGCGGCGCTGCCCGGCGAGGAGCCGGTGGAGACCGCGTGCCGAATAGCGACTGCTCTGGACGATTCGGTGTTTGCGATTCAAGGACCGCCGGGTGCGGGCAAGACCTACACCGGAGCGCGCATGATCTGCCAGCTACTGAAGCAGGGTAAGAAGGTGGGCATTACGGCGTTGAGCCACAAAGTGATTCGGAAACTTCTCGATGAGGTTGTCGCCGCCGCGCTCGAAACGGATTTTGACGGGATACGCTGCATGCAGCGCTCGGAAGAGCAAGAAGCCACCCCCCAAATTGCGGTTGCCAGCGACAATGTCGTTCCCCTGCGAGGTCTCCAGTCGGGTGCGGCCAACGTGATCGGGGGGACATCCTGGCTTTGGGCACGGTACGAATATTTCCAGGCCGTGGATGTACTGTTCATCGACGAGGCCGGACAGATGGCATTAGCGGACGTAATCGCTGTCGCGCAAGCTGCCAGGAACTTGGTGCTGATCGGCGATCCGCAGCAATTGGAACGGCCGCTAAAGGGCAGCCATCCTCCCGGAGCTGAGAAATCCGCGTTGCAGTATCTGCTGGGAGAACGCAAGACGATTCCCGACACGATGGGTTTGTTGTTGCCGGAAACATGGAGAATGCACCCCGCGATTTGCAATTTCACTTCGGAGTTGTTTTACGACGGTCGCTTGGGAACACGCGGCTTTACACAGCACCGGGTCTTGGAAGGACATCCTTGGCTGAGCGGAGCAGGCCTGTGGTTTGTGCCCGTCACGCATGATGGCAATCGAAATTCCTCGCCGGAAGAAGTTGAGGTGATCGCGAGCATCGTTGAAAGCTTGCTGAGGCCGGGCGTTACGTGGTTTCGGAGCGCCACTAGCGGCCGGCCTGTCGAACTGAAAGACATTTTAATCGTCGCACCGTACAACGCGCAGGTTTCCGATCTGCTGGCCCGGTTGCCAGCCGGAGCACACGTCGGAACGGTTGACAAGTTCCAGGGTCAGGAAGCGCCCGTCGTCATCTATTCGCTTACGACTTCGTCGACGGAGGACGCGCCGCGGGGGATGGAGTTTCTCTATAGTTTGAACCGCCTGAATGTGGCGACGTCTCGTGCGATGTCCAATGTCATCCTGGTAGGGAACCCACGGCTCTTTGAACCCGAGTGCCGCAATCCTCGTCAGATCCAATTAGCGAATGCCCTTTGCCGATATTTGGAAATGGCGACTACTGTCGATCTGCAAAGCATATCGGACAAACCTCTCAGTTTGTGAATTGCCCATTGTGCTGCGATCGCGATAGATGTGCGGGGACACATCACGGATTTCAATTAGCGGGAAAGAAACAGGCAGGGCACGCGGGCGCGTGCCCTGTTGAAAGCAATCGCGACTATGCGCCGGCGCCTTTGGAGAAACTGCCGACCGCCTCGGCTTCCGTGTTGTACACGTCGAAAACCGTCAGGAGCTTCGTGATTTGGAGAACTTCTTGAAACTTACTGCCCAAATGGCAGAGCTTGAGCCCCGCGCCTTGGGTCTTGGCGCTGTGATGCGCGGCAACCAGCGTGCCTAACCCGGCGCTGTCGATGAACGTGACATTGTTCATGTTCAGGATGATTTTCTTTTTGCCGCCGGCGATCAGGCTTTTCACTTTTTCGCGAAGCGCGTTGCTCTCTTCCCCGAGCACAATGCGCCCATCCAGCGCCACGACTGCGACGCCATCCACTTCGCGGTTCGTCATCTTGAGTGCCATGTTGTTCTCTCCTCGTCGATCGCGGTTCCAGCGGCAACCGGCCCGGCCCCGCGAAGCATATCAGTAATAGTCCGCGCAAGACATGTAATAGCCGCACACCGCGCAGATCAGTTTGCAGCGCCGCGATTCCAGCCGCTGGGAGCAGACGGGACAATATTGAGAAGCATCTTCTTGCGGGGCAACTGCGCCCTGTTCCGCGTGAGGCACGAGCTGCGAAGATGCGCTCCGCGCAGACTCCGGCCGAAACGGCCCTGCCCCTGGCTTCACGGCATATTCCACGGCGGGGACGGTTATAACACATCCCCCAGTAAGGGAAAAGCGGCAGCACCCCGGACTTTAGCCGGTGCGCGCGACGCGCAAGCTCAGATGAGTGAAGGGCGAACGGTGGGTTTAGCGGTAAGTAACCAATGGTTTGTGGGGCGCATCTTTACAATAAGAGCAAAAAGGGTTGTGGGGGTAAGACGAGGTTCGGTCATGAGTCGCCTTTCGATATTTGCAATAATCGCTCTTACGATTCCAACGTTTGCCGCGGCGCAGCATGGGGGTAGCGCAGGCGGTCGTGCGTCGGGGGTAGCGTCGGCTCCAAGCCGTGCAGCCACAGCAATACCTCGAGCGGCTGCGGCTCCGGCGCACGCGAACGTGCGCCCGCAATCGAGAGTGCAAAGTGCCGCCAGAGTTGGCGGACGCATCGTGCGCGGGGGAAACACCGGTCACTCCATCCGTCGCGGTAACGGCGCGAATTTCGGATCCAACGGGAATTTCAACGGGACAGATTTCCAGGATGTCCCAGGGTTGGGATTTGATTATCCGCACCTCGCGGCGATCAGCGGCAACAGGCGCGGGCATGGCGGCAGGTTTGAAGGCGGATCTCCTTTTGGATTTAGCGGTTTTCTCTTGAGCCCACCGTTCATCACAGAGGACGCGCCCGCAGCAGACTCACAGGCGACCGACGCGCAATCTTCCGCAGCCGAGGAACAGGGAATTGCAGAGGATGCGGCGCCAGTGCAGCGTGTTCCGCGGCGGTCCCGAGCCTCCGGTGCCGCCGAGGCTCAACCAGAGAGCGCACCCGCGCCACCGCGCGAGGTCGAGCAATACGTTTTCGTGCGCCGCGACGGCAGCCTGGTTTTCGCAGTTGCGTACGCGTGGGAAAACGGCACGCTGCGCTACATAACGCCTGACGGACTGCGCCACAGCATCGGACGCGATGCGCTGGATCTGAACGCCACGCAACAATTCAACGAACAGCGCGGAGTGGATTTCCGTGCGCCCGCCTGAGTGAAGACTCACCCGAGGCCCCAGCATCGAGTATAGAGCGATTCAGACTAAGACGGAGCTTGTTTGAAATTGTCCAGAGGAAACCCCGGACGCAGCAATTGCTACGTGATTGCGGAGTTACGGGGTTTTCAGGGGGAGAGGCGGACAGTATACTCCGGGCAAGCAAGTGCCTTTCTCAGGGGAGAACAATGCCCGGTAAAAAGACCGCGCGGGGCGCGAGTGAGGCCCCGCCAGATCGCGCGGACGACTTTGCGAAGGCTTTTTATTGGCTGAAAATGGTCTTCGCGAAATATGAGAAGCATTTGCACGTTACTGCGGACACGCGGGAAAAATATTATTTGGAGACGCGTTCGCCTAGCTACAAGGACAACCCGCTCTTTTTTGGAGCGGTGATCCGTGGGCGGGCATATGTCAGCTTCCATCTGATGCCGCTTTACTGGGAGCCTTCGCTGGCGAAAGGCATTTCGGCAAACCTCAGGGAGCGCATGCAGGGGAAAAGCTGCTTCAATTTTTCCGCGCCGGATAAGGCGTTGTTTAGCGAGTTAGCGCGCCTGACCAGCCGCGGTTTTGCGCTGTACCGGCGGAAAAACCTGCTTTAGATTTTCCGCGTCTGCACTCTTCGTGCACTATCTTAGTTATTGGCCATCACCCCTTTTTAAATAGCTGCCTTGACGATCCAGATGCAAGATATTCCGAGTAGCGTTGTATGCCGCGCATAAAAGCGCGGCATCAAGGTCATAACTTTAGTCACCGGGAACTGAGGATCGTGCCGGTACCGTGCGGACCGGGACTCGATGTGGAATACTTGGAAGCCTGATTCGATCTCGGGAGTTCTTATGCCTCGGTACCTTACGCAGCACACACTTGCTTGCCTGACGCGGCAGGGAGCGGAAAACCTTGCGCAGCGGATGCAATCGGGCGGAGTGGCGCGTGCGGAGCGCGTGTTGGTCAATATGCTGGAAGGGAAGATGTTCGTGGAGTTTCGCGCGGCGTCCCGGGAAGGGCTGGAAGCTTGGCTGAAGACGGAAGGAATGCACTTTGATTGGCTGGTGCGCATCGAGTGGGAGACGCACGGGCAGGATGGGAAGCTGCACTCTGCTGATTGAGGCGCCGAGTGAATAAAGCGTCGCCGAGGAGTTCACGATATAGCACAGCCGTTAGAATGATTTACTGCACTAGAATGCAACTCCGATACCCTCCATGAGGGTCATCCAATTCTGAATGAAGAAAGGCGCGAATGGCGAATTTGCGCTTTATCGTTTCCCTCATAACGAAAGAGAACGATTACCAGGTCGAGCAGGCTGCGTCGGCGCAGGC
>Ga0209526_10004024_pt1 | contig 10009 bp, 6 predicted proteins | sample JacPinW_OM2H0_M1_FD_188566 | JGI IMG/M metagenome (GOLD analysis project Ga0209526, IMG submission 188566) | Forest soil microbial communities from Algoma, Ontario, Canada - Jack Pine, Ontario site 1_JW_OM2H0_M1 (SPAdes) (version 2) | ecosystem: Environmental > Terrestrial > Soil > Boreal... | reverse complement strand
ATATCGAAATCGACCACGATCGCATGCGCGGCCGCTTCATTCGGGCGCCCAAGCCTACCGACGTCCCCTTTCCGGTGTCGATGGAGCCCAACCTCGTCATCGAGTTCTACTCGCGCTGATCTGGTCGCGCTGACCTGCCTCGTGGTGCCGGCGGACCCCTCGATCCGCCGCCTGAAAATCTAAAGCCGCGCTGGACGCGGCTTTTTTCATTGCGCGATCGTCCTCCTTCTCGACACTGATGAAGGTGCGCCGGTTTTCGGCGGGCGCCATCTCGACAGGCGATTGCGATGCTGATCCTGCACCTCTCGATCGTCCTCTTGCTGATCCTCGTGAACGGTGTTTACGCGATGGCGGAGATCTCGCTGATCTCGGCGCGAAAGGCGCGCCTGCTGGCCCTCGCGGAGGCCGGCAACCCCGGCGCCCAGGCGGCGATCGAGCTGAAGGCGAACCCTTCCCGGCTGCTCTCGACGGTGCAGATCGGAGTAACCCTGATCGCGGTGCTCTCCGGTACCTTCGGCGAAGCGACACTGGGCGACCGGCTCCAACATCATCTCGAGATGTATCCCGGGATCCTCGGGGAATATGCGCACTCGATCAGCATGGGAGTTGTCGTGATCGGGATTTCGTATTTCTCGCTGATCCTCGGCGAACTCGTGCCGAAGCGGATTGCGCTTCTCTATCCCGAGCATATTGCGGCGGCCCTGGCCCGGTTCATGCGAGCGATAGCGCGTTTGGGAGCCCCCGTGGAACGCTTCTTGAGCGCTTCGACCAATTTCGTGCTCCGGTTGCTGCCACTGCGTAGCCAAGGAGCGGCGCCCGTTACCGACGAAGAGATCAACTTCATGCTGCGCGAGGGTGCGGCGACCGGGCACATCCCTCACGCCGAGACGGCGATCGTCGAAATGGCGCTGCGGCTCGGCGATCGCCGGGCGAGCGCGGTGATGACGCCGCGGACGCAAATAGCATGGCTCGAGCTGGACGATCCGGAAGAGGAAAACCGGCGTAAGATTCGCGAAAGTGCGTATTCTCGCTTTCCAGTCGTGCAGGGCGGTTCGCAACAAGTTATCGGCATCGTCCAGGCCAAGGACCTGCTCGCTTCTTGCCTTGCCGGACAGCCGTTCGATCTGCGGGCGGCGACGCGCCCACCGCTCTATCTGCCCAACACGGTGACGGTGCTTCGGGTCCTCGAGGTATTCAAGACCTCTGGTGAGCCGATGGCGCTGATCGTCGATGAATATGGCGACCTCGAAGGGCTCGTCACCCCGAGCGATATCCTCGAAGCGCTGGTTGGCGACATTCCTGGCTCGGGCGCGGAGGCCGATCAGCGAGTCGTGCGCCGCGATGACGGGACCTGGCTGATCGACGGCATGGTCGCGCTCGACGAGCTGAAGCAGGTGCTCGGGGTTTCCCGCTTACCCGACGAGCACATGGATTTCCACACGCTCGGCGGCTATCTGATGGCCCGCCTCAATCGTGTGCCGATGGAGGCCGACCGCATCACGGCGGGAGACTATCGTTTTGAGGTCGTCAAGATGGACGGTCGACGAGTCGACAGGGTGCTGGTATCGCCGGTAAAGAGCAAGGGCCGGCGCTGAGCTGCTCGGCCGATGGAGAAACCGATAGGAAATCGAGTATGACGAAGTGGCGGATCGTTGTCGCGGCTTGCTCGCTGATCGGGTCGGTTCTGGTTGCGGCAGAAGGTGCCGCCGCGGTGCAGACGCTGCGGCTCGGGCTCGCCGACGACCCCGACGTCCTCGACCCGACCCAAGGCCGGACCTATGTCGGCCGCATCGTCTTCGCCGCACTTTGCGATAAGCTCGTCGATATCGGCCCCGAACTGGAAATTGCGCCGCAGCTGGCGGACGAATGGCAGTGGGCGGACGGCCATAAAGCGCTCGTCCTCAAGCTCCGGACGGGGGTGAAATTCCAGGACGGGGAGCCCCTCGACGCCGCCGCGGTCAAATTCAACATCGAACGCCATCTGACAATGCCGGGCTCCAACCGAAAAAGCGAGATCAGCGCGGTCACCGGCGTTGAGATCGTCGACGACCATACCGTCAAGCTGGTCCTGTCGGCGCCCTTCGCGCCGCTGTTGGCGCAACTGACCGATCGGGCGGGGATGATGGTCTCGCCGAAGGCGGCGCGGGCGGCGGGGGAAAATTTCGGTTCCCATCCGGTCTGCGCCGGCCCGTTCAGATTTGTCGAGCGTGTCGCTCAGGATCGCATCGTTCTCGAGCGCTTCGCCGATTATTGGGACAAGGACAAGATCCAACTCGATCGGATCGTTTATCTCCCGATACCGGATTCGACCGTGCGCCTCGCCAATCTGCAGTCGGGCGGGCTCGACCTGATCGAGCGCGTTGCCGCAGCCGATCTCGACACGGTGCGCAAGGACCGGCACCTGAAGCTCACCACGACCAACGGGCTTGGCCATACGGCCATCACGATCAATCTCGCCAATGGCGACCGCTCGAAGACCCCATTGGGCCAAGATGCGCGGGTGCGCCAGGCACTCGAACTCTCGATCGACCGCGAGGCGCTCAACCAAGTCGTGTTCAACGGGGGATTCCAGCCCGGAAACCAGTGGGTTCCACCGACCAACCCATACTACCTCAAGGACTTTCCGATCTCGGCGCGCGACATCGGAAAAGCGAAGGACTTGCTCGCCGCGGCGGGGGCGCCCCATCCGGTTGTTACACTGATGGCGGCGACCATCCCCGAGATCCAACAAGCCGCCCAGGTCATCCAGGCCATGGCGAAAGAGAGTGGTTTCGAGATCCGCATTCAGGCGACCGAGTTCGCATCGGCGCTGCAGCTCGCCGCAAAGGGCGACTTCGAAGCTTTTCTGGCTGGCTGGAGCGGGCGCACCGACCCCGATGGCAATATTTACAATTTTGTGTCCTGCAAGGCGCCGCCGGCGCTCAACGCGTCGCGCTACTGCAACCCGGATGTCGACCGTGAACTCGACGCTGCAAGGGAACTCGACCCCAGGGCGGAGCGTCTCGCCCACTACCGCAAGGTGGGCGAGCACACCTTGCAAGATCGGCCGTTGATTTATCTTTACCACGGCAAGTTGCTGTATGCCACGAACGACAAACTGTCTGGGTTCACGCCGTACTCCGACGGCCTGATCCGTCCACAAGGATTGCGGTTCGAGTGAGGTTTTCGGCCCGGTGCCGCAATACCGCAATGATACAAGGTTTAGCGGCGACTCTCACGAGAACGAGCATCTCGAGGGAAGAGCAGGATGACCACGTTCCTGCTCCGCCGGTTCGCGCTCGTCCTGCCCACCTTGTTCTTCGTCTCGGTTCTGATCTTCGGGCTGCAGCAGCTCTTGCCCGGGGATCCGGCCCTCGCCCTGGCCGGCGAAGACCGCAATCCGGAGGTGATCGCCTTTCTGCGCCAGAAGTATCATTTCGACGAGCCGCTGCCGGTCCGCTATCTGCTCTGGGTCGAGGGCGTGTTTGCGGGGGATCTTGGTGAATCCATCCGCATCAAGTGGCCGGTTCTCGATCTCGTGCTCGAAAAACTGCCGGTCACCGGCGAGCTGGCCGCAATTGCCTTTTTGATCGCGCTGTCGATCGGTGTGCCTATTGGTGTCGTGTCCGCAGTGAAGAACGGCTCTTTAATCGACTACGTCGCGACGATGGCGGCGCTGTGGGGCCTGTCCATTCCGAATTTTTGGCTGGGGATTCTGCTGATTCTGCTGTTCTCGGTCGAATGGGGTCTGTTGCCGGCTTCGGGATTTGTCAGCCCCGCCGAAAGCCTGTCGCGGAATCTCGGAACGCTGATCATGCCCGCCTTTGTCCTCGGCAATGCGCTCACCGCGGGCATGATGCGCCACACCCGCAGCGCGATGCTGGGGGTGCTGAGCGCCGATTATGTACGCACCGCCCGCGCCAAGGGTCTGAGCGAAACGCGGGTGGTGCTGCACCACGCGCTGCGCAACGCGCTCGTGCCGTTGATTACGCTCGGTGCGCTCGACTTCGGCGCGCTGCTGTCAGGTGCGGTGCTGACCGAACAGGTCTTCACGATACCCGGGTTTGGAAAGTTGATCGTCGATGCGGTGTTCAATCGCGACTACGCGGTGGTGCAGGGGGTCGTGCTGTGTACGGCCTTTGTCTATATCCTCCTCAATCTGTTGGCCGATGCCACCTATGTGCTCGTCAATCCAAGGCTGCGGGGATGACCACTGACGCGGTCGCCACTGCAGCGTTGCGACTTTCCGCGAGCGGCAGCGGACCCTGATGTCGGGTGGTAAACTGCACGACGCACCGCACGGGTGGAGGTCACCGTGTTACCGAACCTCTGGAACAATCTCCTCTTTTGGCGGCGGGCGACGGCGGTCCTCGCGACTTTGTCGCTTGCCCTGCTCGTTACCGCGATCGTCAACCGCGGCCCGGCCGATTTTTCAGCCATGCCGATCGTCGCGGTGGTGCGCGACGACGAGCAGCACCCGATCTGGGCGATCCGGCTCGCCCGCGCCGCCCATCAGATTGCGGCTGACAGCCTGCGGGTGCAGCCGGTTCCGGCGGACCGCGTCTATCAACTTTGGCTTTCGGTGCCGGACGCGACCGCGCCCCATCAGCTTGGGCTGTTGCCGCAATCGGGGCGCAAGCGGATCGCGGTATCGCCGGAGAATGCTCGTCTGCTGGCGGGCTCAGGCGAACTTGTGGTTACGCTCGAGCCACCTGGCGGTTCGCGCGGTCCCACACCGAGCGGCCCGACAGTCTTTCGCGGAACTCTCGAAAGCTCGGGCTGAGCTGACGCGGTCCTGACGGGCCATCATGCCGACTTCTAAACGGGGCATCGGACGACAAGGCGTATATGAAATTTTCAAGGATGCACTCGATAGCCTTGCCCTTGGCTGGTTGCGCCGTACGTAAGAGTCTGAGACACCTTCGGGCGGAGGGCAGGGTGCATGATGGAACCGCCGAAATCGGTGGCGAGGGACCGTGCGCCAGCTCTTTGACCAGCCAGAGGTTGCTGTCGTCATGGGCGTTTCGGGGTCCGGCAAGACCACAATCGGGCTGCGCTTGGCAAAGCGGCTCGGTTGGAAATTTGAAGAGGGCGACGGGCTCCACCCACCCGAGAACGTGGCAAAGATGAAAAGCGGGCACCCGCTCGACGATGCCGATCGGGAGCCTTGGCTCACCGCGGTCGCGGAGGTTATCGGCGGCTGGCGCAGTCGCGGCGAGCGTGGAGTGATTACCTGCTCGGCCTTGAAGCAGCCCTATCGCCGGCAAATCATCGGTGATCGCCGCGACGTTCGGCTCGTTTACCTGGAGGGGTCGCGGGAGTTGATCGCCGGGCGGCTCGCCACACGTCAGGGCCACTTCATGCCGGCCAATCTGCTCGAGAGCCAGCTTGCAATCCTGGAGCCGCCCGGGCGCGATGAGAACCCGATCGCAATCAGCGTCGATCAGCCGATTGAATTGATCGTGGAGCGCATCGTCGGCGTTCTCTTCCCGTCGGCGCAATCGCCGCAGCGACTTTGGTCAAATCTGAAAGGGACGATTTGATGGCGCCCACCGGCTCGATCGACGAAGTCTGCGTCAACACCATCCGTACCTTGTGCATCGACGCGGTTCAGCAAGCCAAATCGGGCCATCCAGGAACGCCGATGGCGATGGCGCCGGTAGTCTACACCCTGTGGCAGGACTTCCTTCGTTTCGATCCCGATGATCCGATCTGGCCGAACCGCGACCGGTTCGTATTGTCGGCCGGCCATGCCTCGACCCTGCTGTATTCGATGCTGCACCTGACCGGCGTCAAATCAGTGAACGAAAAGTACGAGCGGCTCGGGACACCTTCGGTCTCGCTCGACGATCTGAAGCGCTTTCGCCAGCTTGACAGCAAGTGTCCGGGCCACCCGGAATACCACCTGACCTCGGGTGTCGAGACGACGACGGGCCCGCTCGGCCAAGGGATTGCGACCAGCGTCGGGATGGCGATCGCGGCCGACTGGTTGGCGCGGCATTTCAACAGACCCGGTTTCAATCTGTTCGATTACGACGTCTTCGCGCTGTGCGGGGACGGCTGCATGATGGAGGGAGTGGGGAGCGAGGCGGCCTCGCTCGCCGCCCATTTGCGGCTCGGTAATCTCTGCTGGATCTACGACAGCAACCACATCACGATCGAAGGTAATACCGCCCTCGCCTTCACCGAGGATGTCGCCGGGCGGTTTCTCGCCTATGGCTGGCATGTGCAGCGGGTCAGCGACGCCAACGATCGCGAGCGTATCGCCGAGGCGATCGCCATCGCCAAGCGTATCGACGATCGGCCGAGCCTGATCATCGTCGCGAGCCATATCGGCTACGGTGCCCCACACAAGCAAGACACTTCCGGCGCCCACGGCGAACCGTTGGGGGAGGAGGAGGTCAAGCTGGCCAAACGCTCCTATGGCTGGCCCGAGGACGCGAAATTTCTGGTGCCGGACGGCGCGTACGAACATTTCGCCGGCAAGTTCGGCGCCCGCGGGAAAAACCTGCGGGCAGAGTGGACGACGCTGTTCGAGCGCTATCGTAACGCCTACCCAGATCTTGCCGATCACTGCGAGCGCATGCAACGGCGCGATCTTCCCGAAGGGTGGGACAAGGACACTCCGGTGTTTCCCGCCGACCCTAAAGGTATCGCCAGCCGAGATTCATCGGCACACGTGCTGAACGCAATCGCCCCACGCCTGCCTTGGCTGCTCGGGGGAGCCGCCGATCTCGCCCCGTCGACCAAGACGCGACTGACCTTTGAAGGGGCCGGCGATTTCGAGGCCGATGACTATAGCGGCCGCAATTTCCACTTCGGGGTCCGAGAGCACGCCATGGGCTCGATCTGCAACGGTCTCTCGTTGTCGAAATTACGCCCGTTTGGCTCAGGGTTCTTGATCTTTTCCGATTACATGAAGCCGCCGATCCGACTCGCAGCGATCATGGAGCTTCCGGTCGTATATGTCTTTACACACGATTCAATCGGGGTCGGCGAAGATGGACCGACACATCAGCCGGTCGAGCAGGTGGTCGCGCTCCGCAGCATCCCCGGGCTCATCGTATTGCGGCCGGCGGACGCCAATGAAGTCGTCGAAGCCTGGCGCGTGGCACTCGGCCTTAGACACGAGCCGACCTGCCTGATCTTGAGCCGGCAGAACCTGCCGACCCTCGACCGGGCGCGCTACGCCCCGGCGAGCGGGGTTCGGCGGGGTGCCTATGTGCTCGCCGACGCGCGGAACGGCAAACCAGAAATTATCCTGATCGCCACCGGCAGCGAGGTGGGACTCTGCGTCGAGGTCTATGAGAAACTGACCGCCGAGGGGGTCGCGGCGCGGGTGGTCAGCATGCCGTCGTGGGAATTGTTCGAGCAGCAGGACGACACCTACCGCGCATCGGTATTGCCGCCCGATGTCACGCGGCGAGTCGCGGTCGAGCAAGCTTCCACCCTGGGCTGGGAGCGGTATACCGGATTGCGAGGCACAATAATCGGCATGAGGACCTTCGGCGCTTCGGCGCCGTTGAAGGAGCTGTTGGTAAAATTCGGATTCACCGGCGAAAACGTCTACGCGGCTGCTAAGCAGCAACTTTCGCGCAAGGAGTAGCGGTATGGCCAATCCTTTGAGGATGCTTAACGAATTTGGGCAGTCGGTGTGGCTCGATTTTGTCAGCCGCGATTTGTTGAAGAGCGGTGGACTCGCCCACCTCATCGCGGAGGATGGGCTGCGCGGGGTCACTTCGAACCCGTCGATATTCGAGAAGGCAATCGGCCACGGTGACGACTACGACGCGCTGATCGCCGAAGCAGAGGCCTCGGGTGATCTCGATCCCGGCGCGCTGTTCGAGGATCTCGCTGTCCGCGATATCCAGGAAGGCGCCGATACCTTGAATGGCGTTTATGAGCAGACGCAGCGGCGCGATGGCTTTATCAGCCTCGAGGTTTCGCCCTACCTGGCGATGAACACGCACGAGACGATCGAAGAAGCGCGCCGGTTGTGGCATGGAGTCAATCGCCACAACTTGATGGTGAAGGTGCCGGGCACCAAACCGGGGCTCAAGGCGATCCGCACCCTGATTGGTGAAGGGATCAACGTCAATGTGACGTTGCTGTTTTCGCAGCAGGTCTATGCCGAGGTTGCCGAGGCCTATATTTCTGGGCTCGAAGCTTTCGCCAAGAAGGGCGGCGACCCGCATAAGGTTTCCAGCGTAGCAAGTTTCTTCGTCAGCCGCATCGACACGCTCGTCGACGACGAACTCGACAAAAGGATCGCCGCAGCCAGCGATCCGGCGGAGAAAACGCGCCTGCAGGGGCTGAAGGGAAAAGTGGCGATCGCCAACGCCAAGCTCGCCTATCAGCATTATAACAAGATCTACTCGGACGAGCGCTGGCAGCGTCTCGCGCAGCAAGGCGGCCAGACCCAGCGGCTCCTATGGGCGAGCACCGGAACAAAGAACAAGGCCTATAGCGACGTCCTCTATGTCGACGAGCTGATCGGCCCAGACACGGTCAACACAATGCCGCCGGCGACCATGGATGCCTACCGCGACCATGGCCGCCCCCGGCCCAGCATCGAGGAGGATGTGAATAGCGCCCAGGCAGTGATGGATGCGCTCCCCAAAGCCGGCATTTCGATCGACGCGGTAACGGCAAAGCTTGTCGAGGACGGCGTGCGGCTCTTCGCTGACGCCGCCGACCACCTCTACGCCGCCGTGCAGAAAAAACGCCGCACCGTTCTTGGAAGCAAGCTCAACGCAATAAGCTACAAGCTGCCTGACGAAGCGGAAAAGGATGTTCAGGCGGCTCTCGAAGATTGGCGCAAAGAGGGCAAGGTTAGACGACTGTGGAGCGCCGACGCCTCGCTGTGGACCGAGGCCGATGAGGCCAATTGGCTCGGATGGCTGGAGATCGTCGATAAACAGCTGAAGGGTATCGCGCACCTTGAGGATTTCGCCGACGACGTCAAGCGGTCGGGGTTTAGGGATGTGCTGCTGCTCGGGATGGGCGGCTCGAGCCTTGGACCGGAGGTTTTCGGCGAAACCTTTGGCGCCAAACCGGGCTACCCGAACCTGCACGTGCTTGACTCGACCGAACCGACCCAGATCCGGCACCTAGAAGCTCGTATCGACCCGGCCCGGACATTGTTTCTCGTGTCGAGCAAATCGGGCAGCACGCTCGAGCCCAATATCTTCAAGCAGTATTTTTACGAGCGGGCAAAGCAGGCGGTCGGCGCGGAGGAGGCGCCAAAGCGGTTTGTCGCCATCACCGATCCCGGCTCATCGCTCGAGAAGGCGGCGCTTAATGAGGGCTTCCGTTGCGTCTTTCATGGGCTGCCGAGCATCGGCGGCCGCTATTCGGTATTGTCGGATTTCGGCATGGTGCCGGCCGCCGCGATCGGTGTCGATCCCCGGGCTTTCCTCGAAAGCACGGCTGAGATGGTGCGATCCTGTGCCGCGAGCGCACCGCCGTCAGAGAACCCGGGAGTGATTCTCGGCGCGATCCTCGGAACCTGCCAGCGCCGCGGGCGCGACAAGGTGACTATCATCGCCTCCCAGGGTATCGCCGATTTCGGCGCCTGGCTCGAGCAGCTTCTTGCCGAATCGACCGGCAAGCTCGGCAAGGGGATCGTGCCGGTCGACGCCGAGCCTCTGGGCGCGCCTGCGGTCTACGGCAATGACCGCGTGTTTACTTATCTGCGGCTCGCCGCCGATCAGGATGCCGAGCAGGAGCGGGCGGTCGCTGCGCTCGAGGCAGCCGGGCACCCGGTGGTGCGGATCACGGTTCACGACCGGATGCAGCTTGGCCAGGAGTTCTTCCGCTGGGAGATGGCGACAGCCGTCGCTGGCTCGATCATCGGAATTAACCCGTTCGACCAACCCGATGTCGAGGCGGCCAAGGTCAAGACCCGCGATCTGACCGAGGCATATGAACGGACGAAGGCGCTGCCCGAGCACCGGGCGTTCTTCGAAGGCGACGGAATCAAGCTGTCCGCGGATCCGCGCAACGAAGCAGCACTGAAGCCGCAGGCGTC
>Ga0209526_10004022_pt1 | contig 10017 bp, 6 predicted proteins | sample JacPinW_OM2H0_M1_FD_188566 | JGI IMG/M metagenome (GOLD analysis project Ga0209526, IMG submission 188566) | Forest soil microbial communities from Algoma, Ontario, Canada - Jack Pine, Ontario site 1_JW_OM2H0_M1 (SPAdes) (version 2) | ecosystem: Environmental > Terrestrial > Soil > Boreal... | reverse complement strand
TTTCCTATGAGCTTTTGTCAAAACTCAAACCAGCCCTCGTCGAGGCCGGCTGCCCGCACGCGAAAGCATTGCTGGACAAGCTCAGAAACCTTTGACAAAAAGTGAAACGATCCGGCGGGCTAATCGGTAACGCATTTGGCGTTTCTGGTCGGTCAGGTCTAGAAAAATCGGCGGAATTTAGCGAGAAGATCGTTCGATAACTTCGTCCGCGAATCCCGATTAAATAAGAGCAGATCGTTTTCGGCAGTGCCGTCAACGATTCTGCGGGTATATCGATGTTCCCGCTCGTAGCCGGTGAACGGGACTTCCCGAGTCCCGGTATACTCGCCATGTACAATGACAAGGTGGACGTGGTCATATTTGAACACTCCCTCTTCCACCTCGCTGATAACTCGGCGAACGCCTCCCGCCCGGAAGAAGGCGTCCGGCGCCAGGATAACGAGGACATTTGCGTTGTCGCGCGGCAACTGTAGCTGCTCGTCTCTGATTTTCCGCTTGATCCTCACGGTATCGTTGCTGCTCATCACCGGCCCCACGAAGCCGCAACCTGACAAGCCCCGCTTTGCGGACCAGGGATCAAGCAGGCTCACCTTATCGTCTCTGTGGCATACGGCCATTTCTAATATACCCTCCTCCTCAACTGCGACGATGGTCCGTTCACCCCGCGCGCGCACCGCGCCGCACTTGATTCTCTCCAGGATGTCCGCGAGAACCTGCGGTGAAGGCGTCTTGTACCAACGGCCAGAGAGACACAGGTCGTAGCTGGGACCGAACACTACCGCGAAGACAGCCGAATTCGTCTCCGTCACCTCGCGTTCCCTCGGTGCGGCAGCCTGTGTCGTGACTTCGAGGTATACGGTTTCACCCGTAAGAGGGTCCTCCAGCCTCAGATCCGGTTGCTTTTGGTTGTTCTTGACATCCATCGTCGGCTCAAATTGGGCTTGCAATCCATCGGTCACAAGCTTCGATGCCGACTTGACGAGCAGAGCATCGTGATCGAATTGGGTCAGATCGTGGAGCCGCGCCAGCACGTTGCCGAGATTCTTGCTTCCATCCAGGATTCTCAGCTGATCGGCGAAGCGCGTTATGCTTCGACGGGAGCTGGGCCCATAATTCGCCAACCGCTGGAGTATCGGATGCCGCGCGACGAAGGGACTTTCTATGCTGCATCTTCGCAGGAAATCGTCACCAAGCACAGTCTGCAGGTACGGCAGCGCCTCTTTCGCATTATGTTTTTCCTGCGCCTGAAAGCCGCTCATGCGTTCGAGGCTTTCGATGTGGTGGTTCCATTCCAGGAATTCCATTCTAACGTTCTCCCTTAGAGTCCTTTGTCACACTCCGAGCCGAGTCTCCCATTGTGGCCCGGTCACTGTAGGACTGGCGGATTTCTCTGGTAGCAGCGCGTCTGATCGCCCTATTCTACGCCACGATCCCTGTGCTTGTGAGAGTTGGACCTGGCGGGCCGCGATTCACTACTGCGTTCATACTTAACTTCCAGCTGCCAGCTGTCCCTGTCTGCATCGAATGCGATGACTTCGACCACTTCCGAAATGATCCTGAGCCCGGGGCGTCTTTCGACTTGAACTATGACGTTCAGCGATTCAGCGATGTTTGTCTTGACCGCTCAGAACCGAACGCCAAGATAGGTGGCATGAGTGGTGCACCCGTGTTGCGGGTTGGGATGCTCAACTATCCGTTAGTAGGCGTGCTTTCAAATTCCCTGAAGATGGGTGGCGAGTTCGAGATTGTGCAGTTCGCTCCTCTGCGGGGCATGGTCATTTAGCAGCAGCCGAGTGGCCAAATGTTGGGATGGTGATTTCTTGAATGGCCCTCACGGAGTCCAGCGGAGTATAGCGCTGCTGCACTTTCCAGAATCGGTCGTGATAAGATCACTCTGGGAGCGAGGGTCAAGATGCCGTTTCATCTCGGCGATACTGTGCTCGAAACGAAAACGCAACGCCAAGGGAAAATAGATGAGTTGAGGTCCGACATGTTCCGAGTGAACTTTCTGGACGGGAAGCAGCCGGTAATTCAGTACTTCAAGAGTATTAGCGATTTTGAATTGGTGAAGTGCCCTCACACCGAGCCAGGGCCAGGCTTCGTTCCTGAGCGCGGAATCATGGACTAGCGCGTTGCATGGACGGGTGGTTCAGATTCAAGGCAAAAGAAATTGCGTGCGTGATGTCTTGCCGTTTTCTGAGAACGGCGGGGGTAGTGCCTAGACACCGCCAGCAAGCGTTGAATGAGCATCCCTAGAATTTAATTTGCGCATACGTTGCCAGGGAGTTCGAGTGGTAAGGACGCCCAAGCGAGACGGGAATCGAGATGATCGACCAGCGGTGCCCTCGGAGGCCGTTGTCACTGGCAGAGGAGTCCAGTTTTTCGTGCATCTTTCGTGCATTTAGCAAGAAGAAGAGCGACTTCGCTTTTTTTCGTATGCGAAGCCAAACAAACAAGTTAGGGTTTTTCACTGCTACTTCTTTCGATGGCTACGAACCAGAAGGTCGGGAGTTCGAGTCCCCCCGGGCGCGCCATTCCTTTCACTTACCGCCTCCTTAGAGTTGAGCAATTGGTCGAATGTCCTTGAATTGTCCGTGTTCAACTCCACCTCGATACCGGCCTAACAAATGGGCGTGACGACAGTGACTCTAGACCTTGATACCGAGCGGCCCGACCTCTTCAGCGAGCTCCAGAAAAGCCTATGCAGCATTCTGGTAACTGCTTATGCCTGGCGTGCTGAGCCAGCCGGCCACTGGCGAGATCTGTATAATGTGACCCGATCCTTGTTCCCGCATGAGTGAGATCGCGGCCTTGGTGATGTTGACGACACCGAAGAGATTGGTCTCGACCTGCGCGCGAAAAAGGCGTCGATCGAGCCGACATTCTAGTAGCGCACATTGTTGTGAAAAGCGGCGATGACGTAATCATTCGTGAGCATTATTAACGGCGGGAGGACTGACGTGAGCGAAGGGAAGACCACAACAACCACAAAAAGCGCGCCTACGATGAGCTTTGCACGCACTCCCCATGGGATACGGCGACTATTCGCCCGGGTGCTGCGTCGCCGCCCCGGCGTTTCGTAGTTCCTCAACAAGCATGCTCGTCATCGATCTACGGCCGCCTGTTCATGCTCGGCCACCGCGCAGGCTCGGTCCGTGTCCAGCACGTGCATCAATTGTTTGTCCAGCTTGTGTATGCCAAGAATCACCGATCGAACCCTGCCCTGAAGGGTTTCCGGGGGTGGCTCGAATGTCTCCTCCCCGGCCTCGACCACATCGCCAATGTCATCCACAAGCAGGCTGACCGCGTCCTCGCCTGCACGGACGACTACGTTCATCGCAGGCCTGTCCCGCGGACGATCGGAAAGGTCCAACTGCCGTCTCAGGTCCACGGCAATCACGATCTGCCCGCGCAAATTCATGAGCCCGCGCACAACGAACGGCGCAAGCGGAACTTCGGTCAACTCAAGCTGCTGGATAACTTCCTGGACTTTTAGCAGTTCGATCCCGAAGAGGTACTTCTCCAGGTAAAATGTGCAGAACTGTTGGGGACCAGCCATAGCTCAGCCGCCCACCTTGACGTGCTCTTCTTCGCGTTCCCAGCTGGTCTCAGCAATGGTCAGGATGCCGCCGAGATCCAGCAATTCGGTTACGCGGTTCTCGATCACTGCTGCGTACAGTACACCAGCCCGGGTGGCCGGAGACTTCACATCTGCCTGGCCTTCAACGATGTCGAGGATCCGTTCCACGATCACGCCGACCGAACGTCCTTCATGATTGCAGACCAGCACCTGAATTGAACCCGAATCCTTAGGCAGTGTTGGCGATTGCCCGTGACGCGGTCTACGGCGCCTCTCTTCCAAAATAAGACTGAGGCGAATCAGCGGAAGGATCTGCCCGCGATATTGAATCACCCACTGCATTCCGGATTTTTCCACTTGCGAAGCCGGAAACTCTTCCAAACGAGACAGCGCACCCAGAGGCAAAGCCATGCGTGCGTCGTCCGGGCCGGCAAACACCAGGAACGTCTGCTTCTCGGCGGTTTTTTCCCGGTTTTCGGAATCGCACGAGTCCACTGCGCGATCGTGCACCTCGGAAAGGATGCTGGCCCGTTGTGCCAGCCCAAGCACATCCAGGATCAGTGCGACCTTTCCGTCGCCCATGATCGTTGCGCCCGCAAATGTCTTAAGGCTCTTCAAACGCCGGCCCAACGGCTTGACGACAATCTCTTCGGTGTCCCTAATCTCATCCACGATGAGCCCAAACTGGCGGCCATCTGCCTGCAAAACCACCATGTTGACCGCGTCGTCCGCCGCCCTGTCGGAATTCCTCTCCAAGCGCAGCTCGTGCTCCAGATAAACAAGCGGCAGCAGGCGTCCGCGCAACCGGTACACTGGGGCTTCGTGAACCGTCTCAATTCCCGTGCGCGCCTGGCTTCCCTCAATGCGCACCAGCTCGATTAAACTCACTTGAGGAATCACAAAACGTTTGTCCGCGCAAAGAACCACCAGGCCCGGCACTATCGCCAACGTCAGAGGTATCTTCATTTTCACCGTGGTGCCCGTGCCCGCCGTTGATTGCACATCCACGGTCCCACCTATTTTTTCAATGTTTGTTTTGACGACATCCATGCCGACGCCGCGGCCGGAAACATTGGTCACGGTTTCCGCAGTGGAAAATCCCGGCATGAAAATGAGGTTGACGGCGTCGCGTTCACTTAACTGTGCGGCTTTCTCGGCGCTCAGGAGTCCCCGTTCGACGGCTTTCCGCCTGATTCTCTCGTGGTCCAGACCGGCACCGTCGTCGACAATTTCAATGTTCACCTGCCCGCCCTCGTGATAAGCGCGCAGGGTAAGGCATCCTTCTGCCCCTTTCCCTGTCGTGACGCGCACTTCCGGGCGTTCGATTCCGTGGTCGACGGAATTACGCACCAAGTGCGTCAGCGGATCCTTGATCGCCTCGATGATGGTCTTGTCAAGTTCCGTCTCCTGGCCGATCATTTCGATACGAACTTGCTTGCCGCAATTCATCGCGACGTCGCGAACCGTCCGTGGAAACTTGCTCCAGATGTTCCCAATCGGCTGCATCCGCGTCTTCATGACGCTTTCCTGCAGCTCCGTGGTGATCAGGTTGAGATGTTGGCTCGTCGCCGCCAGCGAGGCGCTCTCCAGCGAAGACGTGAATTGCAGAACCTGATTGCGCGCCAGAACGAGTTCGCCGACCAGCGTCATCAGCCTGTCCAGCAAACCCACCTCCACGCGAATCGTTCCGGTTCCCATTTCCCGCGCGCGCGCCCCTTCGTCCGGCGCGATCTTTCCTTGCTCCAGAAAACCGCGCTTGTCGCGGCGCTGCAGTGGATCGCCCGGAACTGCGCCAGCCGACCCCCGGGGTGATTGGTCTCGAATTTCAGAATTAGTATTCGTCGCAGCGACTCCCCCGACACTGTTCTTGCCACTCGCCGGCCGGTCGGTCTCCTCGTTGCTCCCGGCCAACGAGCCGGCGCCCCCTCCGGATGGCCGCTGCAAAGCTGTCAGCTTTTCGATTAAGTCCCGATAGTCTGATTCGCCGTCTTGCCCGGTGGTCTCAACAGCTTCCAACATCCGCCTTACCGCATCCACCATAGACAACAGTCCGCTCGCGATTTCCGAATTCAGCGCGAGCTTGCCGTCACGTAAGGCGGAAAGAAGGTTCTCCCCCATGTGTGCGACCTTCTCCAGCTTCGTAAAGCCCAGGAAGCCGCACGTTCCTTTGATGGTGTGAATCGAGCGGAACACACTTCCAAGAATGTTGTGGTTTTGCGGGTCTTTCTCTAAAAGTACGAGTTCCCGGTCCAGCGTGTCCAGGTTTTCGTTGCTCTCGGTTAGAAATTCGCGAACGATGTCGTCGGCCATTCGAGACTACCTTCAAGAGAAATCTGCTCACCAGGCCCAAATCAGCCTCTCTGACTCGCAATCCCCTGGCCACTCTCGCCCCTTCGCTGGGCTCCAAAAATCGCAAATATCAGAACTTATCACAGCCTGCTCCTGGTTTCGCACGAGGCGAGGCACAAGAGGCACCAAGATACGTACCAACTTGAGACGCTTGTAAAAATACGGGAATATGCCCAGGCCTTCTGGCTTGAGATCCGGGCGCATTTTTCTCGGTGTTCCAGTTAGGAACACCAACGCCTGCAATATAGTGCTCAACATGGTACTAACGGTTTTCTGAATAGCCCGCCACGACAAATTAAATCCTCCCGCCCGTCCCTATCTTGAACTCTGACTTGCATTTATCCGCCGACCAACCATAATTGAGGGTATTCTGGTGCGATAAGATCACCAGCCCATGCAATGCCCTCTCTGTCAAACAGATAATCCCGCCACCGCGGATCGCTGTGGAAAGTGCAGCACTCCCCTGCCTATCTCCGAGGTAACCATTTCCCCCACAGCAGTCGGCCGAACCGAAGCCTGGTCCGTCGCCGTGACGCCCCGCCCATCTAGTGAAGCGGCGTCCAAGGGGCAGCTCGAGCCAGGCACCATTCTCGCCGAGCGTTTCGAGGTTCTTCAGCTCCTAGGCCAGGGAGGAATGGGAGCTGTTTACAAAGCTCGTGACATCGAACTCGAGCGCCTCGTCGCGCTCAAGCTCATTCGCCCGGATCTTGCGAGCCATCCCGAAATCCTCCGCCGCTTCAAACAAGAACTCATCCTCGCGCGTGAAGTTACTCATCGCAACGTCATCCGCATCTTTGATCTCGGGCAAGCGCAAGGCATCAAGTTCATCACCATGGAGTATGTTGAGGGACGTGACCTGCGGGGCCTCCTCCATGAAAAAGGGAAGATGGCTCCGGAAGAAGCCGTTCCCATCATCTTGCAAACCGCCGCGGCCCTCGAAGCGGCGCACCACGCCGGCGTCGTTCACCGCGACCTCAAGCCGCAGAACATCATGGTGGACAAAGACTCTCGCGTGTACGTCATGGATTTCGGCATCGCGCGCTCCCTGGAAACTCCTGGCATGACACAAACAGGCGCACTGATGGGCACTCCGGAATACATGTCCCCGGAACAGGCTAAGGGCGAGAAAGTAGACGCGCGTTCCGATCTGTTTGCGCTGGGAATTATTTTCTACGAGATGCTCACCGGCAACTCTCCCTTCAAAGCCGAGACGGCCATGGCCACGATGTTCAAGCGCACCAAAGAGCGCGCCACGCCGCTCGCGCAGCTTAACTTTGGTGTGCCCGGCCACTTGAGCGACATTGTTTCGAAGTGTCTCGAAATCGAGCCCGAACAGCGCTATCAATCCGCGCGCGCGATCATCGAGGATCTCGAGGCTTGGAAAGGCGGCGCACCGCGCGGAACCATAATTCCCACCTCACGCCGCCTCAGATATGCGCCGCGGTATCAAAAATGGCTGACCGCGGGGGCCGTGTTTGCCATGCTAGCCGTCGTTGGCTACACCTTCCGCGACAAACTGCCATTGCTAACTCCTGGGAAGTCCGCCGTAGTGGCGCATCCAGTTTCTCTGGCCATCTTGCCCTTCCACAACGCCTCAACCGATCTTTCTCTGGACTACGTAGGTCCGAATCTCGCCGACCTGCTCAGCACCGATGTGGGCCAATCCGCGCAGTTACACACCGTGTCGGCCGAGCGCATCCACCAGATTTTGAAAGATATGCATATGCCCCCAAATGCCGACTTCGATCCCGATCAACTCCGTCACATGGCCGAGTTCTCGAATGCCGACATACTGGTCTGGGGGCGTTATGCCCGGTTCGGCGACCAGATCCGCATTGACGCCACTTTGGAAGACCGGAAGCAAGACCGACGTGTGCCGCTGAAAATCGAGGCCGCCACCGAAAAAGATATTCCCGGCGCCGTGGATCAGCTTGCCGAACTCGTCCGCAAGAACCTCTCCGTATCGTCCGACGTTCTCAAAGAGTTGAAGGCCAGTTCTTTCCAGCCCTCCTCAAAATCCGTACCGGCGCTCCGCGACTACAGCCAAGGTATGCAGCTCCTGCGCGACGGCAAAAATCTTGAAGCCGTCAAGATCCTGCAGGACGCCGTCAAAGAGGATCCTCAATTTGCTCTGGCGTATTCGCGCTTGGCCGAAACCCAGTCCGATCTCGGATACGACGCCGATGCTGAACAGTATTCTCGAAAAGCCCTGGAACTCAGCCAGCAACTACCGGTGGCGGAGAAATACCTGATCGAGGCCAACTACGCGCGTGTATTAAAGGACAGCAAGAAAGCGATTGCGGCCTACGAGAATCTTGTCAAAACGCTCCCGGGCAATGCCGATGTCGAGTACGACTTAGGCAGCCTCTACCTAGAGAAAGGCGATTACGACCAAGCCAGTGCGCAGTTCTCGAAGATTCTCAAGACCGATCCCAACAACATTAAGGCCTTGTGGAAAATGGGGGTCGTCGAGATTGACAAAGACAATCCTCAAGCCGCGCTCAAGCCGCTAAATCAGGGTCTCAGCCTCGCCGTGCAGGTGGATAATCAGGAGCAAAAAGCCCTGCTCCTTCTGGCCATGGGTGTTTCCTATCGGCTGTTGAACCAACCAGAAGAAGCCCTGCGGAACTATCAGCAGTCGATCGAGATCACCCGTCGGCTGGGACTCAAACGCATTCTTGCGAACGGCCTTTCGGAAATGGCCCAGGTCCAAAACACCGTCGGCAAGCCAAAGGAGGCGCTTGCCAGCTACAACGAGGCGCTGCAAATCCTCCAGGGCATTGACATGAAAAAGGAAATCGCGAATGCCTTGATCGGCAGGGGAGTGCTGTATGAAACCTGGGGTGACTATGACAAGGCTCTGCAGGATTACAAAGATGCTCTGCAGATTGAGCGCGAAGCCGATGACGCGAACTCTCAGGCCATCTGCCTGAATAATATCGGCGGCGTCTATCTCAGCAAGGGCGACACCGACGACGCCCTGACCTACCTGCAGCAATCCTTGCAGTTGCGCCAGAAACTGAATGACCCCGAATACATCGCCGAGACCTTGACCGCACTGGGCGACGCCTACACCGCCACCGGCGAATATGACAAAGCGCTCAGCTCATTCATGAGCGCCCTCGATGTTTCTCACAAGGCGAACAACGCGAGAGGCGCCGCTGCCCAGTCCGACCAAATCGGCAGGGTCTTGCTTTATCAGGGGCGCATAGGAGCCGCAGTAAGCGCCAACCAAGACGCCGTCAAGGGCTATCAAGCCGTCGGTGACCGTAATCGCGACATGGTCGAATCCCTCAATGACCTCGCCGACGCTTTGGCCCAGGCGGGCCGCGCCGACGAGTCCGCAAAATCGCTGGAACAAGCGCAAAGCATGGTGCGCGACCTGAAGAACGCGGCCGTCCAAAGCGACCTGCTGAGCACGCAAGGCGATGTGCACTTTTACCGCGGGGACCTGAAAACAGCCAAATCCGCTTACGAGCAGGCCCTGCGTGCCGCCTCTCAAGCAAAGGCCCGCGACAAAGTGCTGGTATCGAAGTTAGACCTGGCGGAAGTGGCTATTGCGGAGGGCCGTTCTCAAGCGGCCATATCCGATTTGCGCTCCATCATCCAGCAAGCTGACGGTCAGAACCTCAAGTATCTCTCGCTTAAAGGCTCTGTTGATTTGGCAGAGGCCATGATCAACACCAAAGACTACTCTCACGCGCGCCAGGCACTCGAGCGCGACCTCGGCCGCAGCGAAAAGCTTGGTTTGCGTCTGGAGACGGCAATCATTCACTACCTTCTAGGCAATGCCATCCGTCTGGGAGGAAACCCCGCGGAAGCTGCTGGTCAATACCAACAGGCCCTCCGCATGTTGGATGATATGAGGAAAGAGCCCGGTGCGGAACATCTTTTCGACCGCGCCGACCTGCACGCGATCTACACGGAAGCCACGCACTGGTTGAGCGCAACGAGAAGCTAGCCCGCCTTTCTCACCAGGTGTAGTTCGATTGTAGATTTGGCGGCGAGTTGGTTCATTTTTCTTTGTTTTGGTTTTCGGTATTGGTTTTTCTATCGGACAGCCAGCCTGGAATTGTCTTGCTGGAATG
>Ga0209526_10004021_pt1 | contig 10017 bp, 9 predicted proteins | sample JacPinW_OM2H0_M1_FD_188566 | JGI IMG/M metagenome (GOLD analysis project Ga0209526, IMG submission 188566) | Forest soil microbial communities from Algoma, Ontario, Canada - Jack Pine, Ontario site 1_JW_OM2H0_M1 (SPAdes) (version 2) | ecosystem: Environmental > Terrestrial > Soil > Boreal... | reverse complement strand
ATCGATGGGCCAGATCGGCTTGCCCGTCACACGGTCGATGACATAGCAGAACCCCTGCTTGCTCACCTGTGCGACAGCCTTGACATCCTTTCCGTTCACCCGGATGTCAATCAGGTTGGGTGCCGAAGGCAGGTCGTAGTCCCACAACCCGTGGTGGGCCATCTGAAAGTGCCATACGCGCTCGCCTGTCAGCGCATCCAGGCAGACCAGACTATCTCCAAAGAGGCCATCGCCAGGACGGTGGACCCCGTAGTGATCGTCCGAAGGCGTGCTGAACGGCAGGTAGACGTAGCCCAACGCCTCGTCCGCGCTCATCATCGTCCAAACGTTCGCGGCGCCCGTCGTTTTCCAGGAACCGTCCTTCCAGGTCTCATTACCGAACTCTCCATCTCTGGGAACGGAATGGAAAATCCACTGCTGCTTGCCGGTGCGAACGTCGAAGCCTCGCACGTTGTAATCAGGCGCTCATTGACATGTCGATGAGTGTTAAGGCGATTTTGCGACAGCAACCTTGGTTGCTGGGTCGTCCGCAATCGGAGTTGGCTTGAGGTACAAGTCGGCGCTCTGGATTCGTGCGAATCCACAAGTCGCCAGCCCTGTTGTCCCGGACGCGGGCGATCGCATATCCTAAGATTCCAAGCCAAGGGATCGAGGGGGAGAAATGCGCAGCAAACCAACGGCGCTGTTTGCGATGTTCCTGGTTGCGGTTTCGCTTGTGGCATTCGTTCGCTTGTCGAACGCCGCGTCCAACAGCTCCGACTTTACGTTGGTGCAGAAGATCACTCTCGGCGGAGAGGGCGGCTGGGATTATTTTGATGTCGATCCAACCACCGGCCACGTCTTCATCCCGCGCGGAGAACATATACTCGTGGTGGACTCCAACGGCAAGCAGGTTGCCGACATCGACAAAGCGCATGACACGCACGCCATCGTTTTTGCCCCCGAACTCAAGAGCGCGTTCCTCAGCGCAGAGGGTTCGGTCGACGTCCTCGATACGGAGAAGATGCAGGTCGTTCGCAGGATCGACCTGTCCGGCAAGGATCCGGACGCCATCCTCTACGATGCCTCCACCAAACGAGTCTTCACCTTTAACGGTGGCGGCACCAAGGACGCCACAGCCATCGATACCAGCACGGGCAAGGTTGTAGGCAGCGTCCCGCTCGGCGGCAAGCCAGAGTTCGCACAGACGGATGGCGACGGACAGATTTACGTGAACATCGAGGACAAGAATCAGGTCGTCGCCTTCGATTCAAAGACCCTGAAAGTGCTACACACTTGGCCCATCGCTCCCTGCAAGGAACCCTCCGGCCTGGCGATTGACGTCGAGCACAAGCGGCTCTTCGCCGGTTGCCACAATCAATTGATGACGGTAGTCGATTACACTAATGGAAAAGTTGTTGCAACCGTCCCGATCGGCAAGGGTGTAGACGCGAATCGCTTCGATCCCGCGACTGGACTGGCGTTCGCCTCCTGCGGTGACGGCACAATCACCGTCGCGCATGAGGACTCGCCCGATAAATACACCGTGGTCCAAACGATCACGACGCAGCGCGGCGCGCGAACCATGGCTCTCGACACCAAGAACCGCCATGTATATACCGTGACCGCCGACTTCGGACCGCCACCGCCCGCCACACCTGAGAATCCTCATCCCTGGCCAAAGGTGATTGGGAAGACGTTCACCCTGCTGATTTTTGCCCAGTAAGCTGCACCCTTGACATGCCGACGGCTTCTGGAGTGCCCTCATGGCGCAGAAGAAGTTAGGACACAGAAGCACTCACAAACCAGTCAATGAGTGAAATCGCGATTTATCAACAGTTACGAAAACCACAGATCTAATCGGGTAGAAACTGTTCGTTCGGGTGCTTTTCATTTACCGCATCAGAATCCTCACTCCCCCGTGGCGGAAATATCCGCGCGGTCGGGAATATTTTTGCTCAGCACACTCCGCGCCACCGTAATTTCCGCCATGAGTCGCGCTTCCGGGCGGGCGATGCGATCGGCCATACTTCGGGCCGTTTCAAGATCGTAATCGGCCAGTGCGGCTGCCGCTTGGGCATATTGGGCGATCAGCGAGTTCATCAAGTAGCTATTGCTTAGGACCAACTCACCCTGCTCAAAATAGAGTTGAATAGGAACGAACCCCTCTACCTGCGCGGCAGCCGCGAGCACTTGATTGACTTGTTTGGCGGAGCGATCAAGTAACTGCACGGCGCGAGCCGGCTTCCATCTCGCGAATGCTTGCACTAGCTGCATTTGCCAACCGAATTCCTCAGCGTTCTGCGCGCGGCCTCCCAGCAACGAATCAGCCTCCGTGAGCAGTTCTAGCGCAAATGATTCTCTCTTGCTCGCATTAACGGCTTCCACCGCCAGTTGGATCAAGGCAGTCGCCCGGGCTTGCTCGGGAGTGACCTGTTCGATGAGTTGACGTGCCAGATCGAGGCGCCCTTTCTGGAGGGCAGCCGAGGCAGCTTGTCTTAGGCCTTGCTGCAATATCTGGCTCCTTGTGCCTGGATCAGAGATTTCCTCCTCAGCCACCTGACGGGATCGCACGAAATCTCCCGCACTGGCGAAGTTCGAAGCGATTTGCTGATACATTGAGTCACGGATTTCTTTCGGTGCCTGCTTGGCTACTGCTAGCTGTTGCTCCGCACCGCCGCCTTGCTGGGCTTGATTGAAGTCTTCCCAACTCCGTTGGGCAGGGTTCATAGCTCGTCGGTACTGAGCGACTTTCTGCCGCAATGACGGTGCTTGACCAGGTGCCAAGCTCACCAATGCAGGCAGGCAGGCTTCAACATTGCCTATCCGATCGTTCGGAAATTCTGGGCTCAGGATGGCCGCAGCCAACGATTCCGCGAGTGACCTTAGGGCCTCGGCCTCACCCCCAGAATCCTGTGCTTGTTGGCTTGCATTCTGATCTCCGGGATTGGGTGACCTGCTGTTCAAGAGGTTCTTTGCAAAGTTCAAGTTCTGCGGATCAGAGGTGAGATCGCGGTGTTCGAGGCGACTGACGATCTGCTGCAGCAGCTTCGTTTCTGCTCCTCGGTCTCGGCTGGCCAGCATGTTCAACACATTCAGTAACTCGAAGGGAATGTCATCCGTTTCATCCAGCTTTTTTTCAGCTATATCCAAGGCCAGCCTCGGATCGCGCGCGGCTTCCTGCGAAGCCAGGTTCAGCTGTATCTGTCTCTCTTCCGCTTCCTCCTGCTCTGGAGGTTCCAGTCGGACGTATGGGCGGGTTGCCGCGAGAAATCTTAGGGCCATCTGAGGTTCGACCGCGCCCAGAAATTGGACCAACTGCCGCCGTTGGTGCCGCAACGCATTGAGCCGGTTCGAGGAAGCGGAGGTTTCCGGGCGTTCACCCGAAGCCTGCACGAATTCGGCCGCAAGCTGATTCAGCAAACCATTTGCTCGAGATTTATCACGCCCCTAAAAAGGTTGAAGACTTTCTGTTCCCACAGCGATCCGGTTCTGCGGCAACTTCAGATTTTTCGCATTGCTCAGCGCCTGCTCCACGATGGCAAGTGCTCCTTTTTCCCAGAGCTCGGCAGCTTCCTTCTCTTTCTGGAGGTCGCTTTTGTTCGCAGATTGGCCGAACACGAGTAAAGCGAGTGCTAGTACTATTGACAATACGCAGAGAGATCGGGCGGAGCGAGACATGAATTCCTCCCCCGTTGAACCAACGCTTCAACGACAGTTTCGTTGAGATAGACCCCGTAACGGGACCCAAAGTTTCAGATGAGTCGGATGCGCTAGATTTTCAGGGTGGTTGCCTGCCTTCTGGGACAATGACGTGTCGGATGCCTATGCAGAACCGGTGCCGGGTAGGTCTCACGTCGCTAGACATGCCTTGCCTCGGGGAAATGCACTCTCGGACTAATGAAGGTGTCACGCCAGCTAAAATCGACAGTTCCCAAATCGGTTTCGTACTGTCGACAATTCCTGCCTGATGCATATCGGCGGAGCCCTGCGTCGCCAACGAACCGGTGTCCGCACCGTTCATCTTGCCGAAATCCTGGCATCGACTGCTGCCGGAGAACGTCTGTGACCAATCGCGTGGGAAAAGCCGCGCAAGCTCCGGAGTTTTCGGTTGCAGCCAAAACGCTGGTGCAAAACACACAGCTTCGGCACAACGTGCGGCATGCGACCGACGTCATTCGGAACAAACGCGCTCACGTCGTCGGCGAGATGCCCGACTGGGAGGAACTGCGCAATACCGCACACGAGATCAAGGAACACGGGCTCAGCCACCTTGAGGCTTACCTGTTGCAATTTGAAGAAGCGTGCATGCGGGCTGGTGGCAAAGTCCATTGGGCTCGCGATGCCGACGAAGCCAACCGGATCATCATCGACATCCTTCAGTCACGCAGCACCACGGAAGTGATCAAAGTCAAGACGATGACCTCCGATGAGATCCAGCTCAACCCTGCTCTGGAAGCAGCCGGAATCACTCCTAACGAAACCGACTTGGCTGATCTGATCGTGCAGCTCGGCGAGGATCAACCCTCCCACATCGTGGTGCCCGCACTTCATCGCAACAAGATGGAAATCCGCGAGATTCTCGAAGCGCGGGTCCCAAACCTACGATCTGTGTCCCAGGGACGGGGTTGAATCGGCGGGAATGAGGCTGTTGAGATCGTGCCCTGTGCTTGTCTTCCGCAGACTTGACAGCGGAGGCGGTGGCTCGATGCGTTTGTTGGCACGCGACCTCGAACCCTTTGGCTTCGTCAAAGCCTTTACAGGCTTGGTCGTGCATGCCTGAATGTCGGTCGCTATGCCGTCAAGTACCCCTCGAAGGCCGCGTTCGAACGAATCATCGTTGGACGGCTCAACGCCCATTTCGGCAAAGCGCGCGACGTTGGGATACTCGCCTGTTGCGATCGCCGCTGGTGAAAAGGCAACCGCCTGGCTAGCAGAGGCGTGTCTTTCGCCCTCTGCTCCGTCCGTCAAAACGGCCTCGTCTGCAGCAAATCCGTTGGCGAAGACGAATAAAGTGCTCCGCATGCGAATCGCAGTCTGAATCCCAAGCCCGCTTTGCGAAAGGTCAGCGAGTGGCGTACCGATATTCGACTGCCGGAGAAGGGCTCGCTAGCACTAGTACCATCGCCTTACAGGCCAAGTACCCGCTCGGCGTTGGCATGAAGAATTCGCTCCATGACGTCGTCGCTATACCCCAATGCTTTCCATTCGCTTAGCAACCGCTGATACGGAATGCTGGGGTAATCGCTGCCAAACAATATTTTGTCTTTCAGTCGCGAGCGGATATCGATCTTTAGTTGTGGCGGGAAATATCTCGGGGCCCATCCTGAGAGCTCCCAAAAAACATTGCCCTTGTGCAGCACGACCGCAGTCATTTCATCGACCCAAGGCCAGCCCGGGTGGGCGGCAACTATCGTCAAGTGGGGGAAGTCGGCGGCTAGTTCATCGATGGCCGAGGGATGCGCATAACGAATCTTCGCGCCCATGCCTCCAGGCATACCGGCGCCCATGCCGGTCGTACCCACATCGACCATGACTGGCACTCTCAATTCATCGATCGCTTCAAACAGTGAATACAGCCGGCGATCACTTACCGCGAAATGACCCATGATGGGATGAAAATGCAATCCCAACATGCCGAGATCATGAATCGCATGTCTGGCTTCCGCAACGGCTGTTTCGCCTTTAAAAGGATCGACAGCTGCCCAGGCATGGATAATCCGGTTGGGATGGCGCTTCTGCATCGCTGAAACGTAATCGTTCGAGCAAGGAGGAGTTCCGATTGTAGTTTCAAGATCAAGCGCCACCAGTACGGCCTCCACGCCAGCATCGGTAAAATCCTGCACCACTTCTTCTTCGCTCTTCGCCACCCAGGCTCGGTTCCAGTACTTTGCCAGAGCATCCACATAGGGTTGCTGGCAGGCAATCCACTCTTTCGTATTGGGATAGCAGTGGAGGTCAATGATTCGCATCGGCCCTCGCTTCAAACCCCGAAAGTTGGCTCTGTGGCTTTTGATTCTGCCTCGCGCCAACGGTCTCCGCCAGACGCTGCTTGGACACCTTCCCGAACATTGAGAGCGGGAAATCCTCAAAGACTTCTAGCCGCTCCGGCAGCTTGAACTTTGCAATCTCCTTTTCCAAAAGAAAGCTCTTGAGCTGGTCCAATCTCAGCTGCTCGCCATCCCGCAAAATCACGCACGCACACATGCGCTCGCCCATGTCGTGGTCACGCACCGGAATACATGCCACATTCTTGACCGCGGGATGGGCAAGAATCAGGTTTTCAATCTCTTCAGCGCTGATCTTTTCGCCGCCTCGATTGATCAAATCTTTCTTTCTTCCTTCGACCATGTAGTTTCCCGAATGGTGTTGGCGCATCAGGTCGCCTGAACGATAAAAGCCATCGGGAGTAAACGCCGTCGCGTTATAGTCCGGGGACCGGAAGTAACCGCGCAGAGTATACGGACCGCGACAACACAATTCGCCGACCTCGCCGACTGGCACATCGACGCCATCGTCGTCAAGCAGCCGCACTTCATCGTCGGGACAAACGGGACGTCCGACAGTCTCCAGTCGCACGTCCTCGGGATCATCATGCCGGACAAACATCAGCAGTCCCTCGGCCATGCCGAAGTTTTCCTGAATGAATGCGGAGGGAATCAGTTGCCTGGCCAGGAGGCGCGTTTCTGGCTGTAGCCGCTGCCCACCGCTTTGAATCACTCGCAGCGTCGATAAATTGAATTGCGCGATGGCGGGGTCATTCAGCAGGCGAATCAGCAGCGCCGGTACGACCTTCAAATGCGTTACGCCCTGGTCCTGAACGAGCGCGAAAATCCCGCCGGGCTTGGTGCTCGAGCTCAACACCACTCTGGCCCCATTGAACATAAATCCCTGGATTCCCGGGCACGCAAGCGGAAGATTGTGCGCGATCGGCAGAACGACGAGCAGCACTGAATCTCCAGCGACTTGGCAGACCGACGCGGCAGCCTTGGAATTGTAGGCGTAGTCGTTGTGCGTGCGGGGAATCAGCTTGGGGATGCCGGTAGTTCCTCCGGAAAGCTGAAATACGGCGGGATCGGTAGGATTAATTTGTATTCCCAATGCAGCCGGTGCGAGAAGGGCGGGCGTCGATATCATCTCTTGCAAGCACGCAAATCCAGGGCGCGGCGTGCCCAAGACTATGGCATGCCTTAGTTCCGGAGTTTCATTGCGGATGCGCGAGAGCATATCCGCATAATCGAAGTCGCGCTGGCGATCGGGAATGACGCACGCTGTGGCTCCCGAGAGCTGCACGAACTGACGTATCTCTGCATAGCGGTGGCTAACGAGTGCAGCGATGGGAATGCCCCCGATCTTCTGGAGGGCAAAATACAAGAGGACAAACTCGGCCACATTGGGAAGCTGCACCACAACACGATCTAGCGGCTTCAGCCCCAGGGCCAGCAAGTTCAGCGCCAGATTGGTTGAGAGCTCATCAATCTGAGCGTAGGTGAAGGCACGGTCGCGGTCGATGAGCGCAACCCGGTCTCGATAGCGCTGGAAGACTACTTTGAATTCCTCCGCGAGAGATTTACCCGCCCAGTAGCCGCGCTCACGATAACGCTCGGCGAACTCCGGCGGAAAAGGAACCACTCCTTCTAGCATTATGCTTGTTTCCCCTAGGTTGTGGCCGCGAAGCCGCCATCAACCACAATCACTTCTCCGTTGACCATGCGGTTGCTGGTTACAAGGTTGACGATCACCTCAGCCACGTCCTGGGCAGTGACGACTCGCTGGAGCGGGGTGCTCCTGGCGCGGCGGGCCATCAGATTCTCATATTTGTCTTTCAACATCCTCGCCATCCAATCGCCTTCCATCCAGCCCGGCGCAACAGCGTTGACGCGGATCTCCGGCCCGAGATTCAGCGCCAACAGTCTCGTAAGACTCACCACGGCTGCCTTGCTCGCAGCGTACGGCAATGGCTGAGGACCGGGCCGCAGACCGACAATGCTCGCCGTGCTCACGATGCTTCCGTGAGCCGCTTTCAACAACGGCACCGCAGCCCGGGTGACTTGAAAAAGGCCCCTCACGTTGACCGCAAACACCCGATCCCACTCCTCTGCGCTAAGGCCGTCGAAATCTTTCGGCTTTACGTTGGTCGTGGTGCCCGCGTTGTTGACCAGCGCATCAAGACGGCCAAACTTTTGTTCAACCGCCGCCAGCATCGCGCGTACACAAGAATCATCGCTGACGTCGCATTGAAACAGCAGTGTATTCACGCCTTTTGCCTGCACGAGTTCGGCTGTCTGACGGGCTGTGTCGGCGCTGCGGCTGTAATTGATTGCAACGTTGTAACCGGCTGCGGCAAGAGCCACTGCCGTAGCCCGGCCGATTCCCGAAGCCGCTCCTGTGACTAGGGCGACCTTCTTATTCTCGGACATCCAGATGCTCCCTGAAGAACTTTTCTATTCCCGCGAAACTTACTGCGGGTCCATCCGTGACCTGTTCAGGTCCGCCTCCACTTCGATAGCGCACAATGGTTCGCCGCGGAGGCCCCTGGTCGAAGTTGTTTCGGTTGAGAAATCCGTGGCCGAGACCCTCGACAAGACTCAGAGTCACATCATTCCCGTGCGCCGCCAGAGCTGCGTAGAGTAGCTCACTCTGGTGCGCTGGGACCCCCGTGTCGCTCAGGCCGTGGAGAATAAGAAATGGAGGTAAGCCAGGCTTGACGTACGTGATGGGGTTTGCCTCCCGAACCCGGGCCGGACAGGTTTGAACCGGGGACCCGAGAAGGAGCGATTCCGGCGAGTCAGCATCTGCGGTGCGCATACCGGGAGGAATCTGAATTGACTCGGGATCGTCGGATGGTTTTCCGCTCGGATCACGGTGAGAATCCATCTGCAAGAAGTCGGTTGGCCCGTAACCATCGACGACCGCCTGCGCCGAACTGGAGTATTCCGAGTGTTCCGCGCCTTCAAAGGTTCCAGGACCTGATGTTGTTGCCAACGCCGCCAAATGTCCGCCTGAAGACGATCCCCACAACCCGATTCGCTCGCCATCGAGTCCGTAGCGGGCAGCGACCGAGCGCAGCCATCGTATCGCGGTCTTGACGTCTTGGATTTGCGCGGGGAAGATCGCGTCCGTACTCAAACGATAGTCGATGCTTGCCATGGCGAAGCCAGTTTGTGCAAAATATCGCGCCAAGTCCGGGCCCAGCTTACGATCACCGAACCGCCATGCGCCGCCATGCAGCCAGAGGATCACTGGTAACCGACCCTCAGCGCCCAGCGGCAAGTAAAGATCCGCCGCCAGCGGCTTGCCATTCGCTGCTGAATACACTAAGTCCGTGACGCACGATACTGGGAATGATTCTTTCGCCTGCATTCAGCAACCCCGGGTCTGCCTTCCCGTAATACTGCGAATTACGCTCCAAAACTGCAGTTCACTTATGAATGCCCCTCTTGCCTGGCACGCGGATCCTCCACCAGTTTCAGGTCCAGTTCGTGCAAACTACGCATGACGCGGTCGAAACGGAACGCCCGGGGCTCTGCGGGAAAGATGTAATCTTGGTATGGATCGCAAAGAGTACGAAAGAAATTCTCGAAAAGACCGGGCGCCAGGACGCCCAGGAAATTCGTGTAGGGTGCGTCGAGCCGAAAAGAATGAACAGTGCCGGCCGGCGCGTGAACAAAGTCACCGGGCAAAAGCGACAACTCCTCTCCATCCGCCCACATAGTCATATAGCCGTCAAGGCAGAAAAACGTTTCCGTATGCTTCTCGTGAAAATGGTTGGGGATTCGCTCGCCCTTCGGCCCCTGCGTGGTAAGCGCGATGAACTTTCCGTCAGCGTTGCCCTGATGCGCAAGAAAAGTGAAGAGTTCACTGCCGGCTATGAGCCTTTCGCCCTCTCCCGCCTCCAGCGCAAACGATGAAATTCCGCTTGGCGGCACTTTTGCGAAGAGGCCCTGCGAAAGACTGGCTTGCGATTGCCCAGAAATAAACTCGACGTCCACGCTAGCCTCCGCCTTCGCTAGGCGTTCGCGGGGAATTTGTGCATCC
>Ga0209526_10004020_pt1 | contig 10017 bp, 10 predicted proteins | sample JacPinW_OM2H0_M1_FD_188566 | JGI IMG/M metagenome (GOLD analysis project Ga0209526, IMG submission 188566) | Forest soil microbial communities from Algoma, Ontario, Canada - Jack Pine, Ontario site 1_JW_OM2H0_M1 (SPAdes) (version 2) | ecosystem: Environmental > Terrestrial > Soil > Boreal... | reverse complement strand
CCCGGTGGGCGCGACGGTCGAAGGCCGGGTGCGCAACCTGACCGAATTCGGTGCGTTTATCGAAATCGAAGAGGGCATTGACGGACTGGTTCACGTAAGCAATTTGAGTTGGACCAAACGCGTGAAGCATCCCTCGGAAGTGTTGAAGAAGGGCGATCGCGTCAAGGCCATCGTTCTGGCCATTGAACCGGACAAGCGGCGGCTTTCGCTCGGCGTGAAGCAACTTCAGCCCGATGTGTGGGAGACCTTCTTCGAGCAGCATCACGTGGGCGACGTGCTGCACGGAAAAGTCCTGCGGGTAGCCAGTTTCGGCGCATTCGTCGAGATTGCCGAAGGCATCGAAGGCCTTTGCCACAACTCCGAAGCTGTGGATGCAAACGGCCAGCCCTTAACCCTTGAGCCCGGTGTCGAGCACGACTTCAAGATCATCAAGATGAATCCGGAGGAAAAGAAGGTCGGGCTCAGCATCAAGGCAGTGGGCGAGGAAGCCTCACGCTCCGAAGTGGAGGCCTATAAGCAGCCCGTATCCAGCACCGGCGGTTCTACGATCGGCGAGCTCATGTCATGGAAGCGCGCTGGCAGTGAGAACAACTAGCTATACCTAGAAGGTGTGGCGCGGGCGCCCGTGAAGGTTACGCCGCCAGAAATGGCGGCTTTTTTATCCCCTATTACCCCAGCGGTTGTGCTAAGTAAAGACCAGTTTGCTTTGCCCAATTCGACAAAAGCCCGGGCGACTGGCCAATGACGGTCGAACTGAGGGCACAGGCTGATGAACATGGTGGCTAAACCTCGCAAGCCGCTAAGCCGCGATTTCTATTCGCGCGATCCCCGCGAGGTGAGCCTCGACCTGTTAGGCAAGGTCCTGGTGCGGCGTCAGCACCGGAGACTGCTGACGGCGAGGATCGTCGAAGTGGAGGCCTATCTCGGTCAAGATGATCCGGCGGCACACTCGGCCTGCGGACTAACGTCACGCAATGCGGTGCTGTTCGGCCCGCCCGGCCGCTCCTACGTTTACTTTATCTATGGCAATCATTATTGCTTCAACGTCTCCTGCCTTCCGGAGGGAAAAGCAGGAGGAGTTTTGTTCCGCGCGGTCGAGCCCTTGGCCGGGATCGAAGCGATGGCGGAGGCTCGGGGCGTTTCCCTCAACGGGACGGGTGACCTGCGCAAGCTCACGAGCGGGCCGGGGCGGCTGACGCAGGCCTTCGGCATTACGCGCGAGCGCGACAATGGGAAGGATCTAACCGGAATTCAGTCCGATCTTTTCATCCTGGACGATGGCTTCCGCCCAAGCCGCGTGAAGCTTACGCCGCGCATCGGCATCACGAAAGCGCCCGACCACCCGCTGCGTTACGTTATCACCGACAACAAATTCGTTTCACGGAGGTGAGCTCGGCACTCTCGCTAGGCAGGATTCAACACCATATTATCAATCAGGCGCGCCTTGCCCACGAACGCTGCCTCCGCCACCAGGGCTTCGTGTGAGACTTCGTCAACCCCATCCAGGGTCTCCGGATCCACGATTTCGAAGTAGTCCAACCGCACCGACGGCTCTTTCGCGAAAGCCTGCTTGCCCACGTCGATCAGGTTGGCCGCTTTGCGTTCCCCTTCATTGAATCGCTTTTGAACCTCGGCCAGCGAGCGACATAGCACGAGAGCTGATTTTCGCTGCGGCGAATCGAGATAGGCGTTCCGGGAACTCATCGCCAGACCGTCCCGCTCGCGGACTATGGGACAAACCACAATCTCGACGGGCATATTCAGATCGCGCACCATGCGCCGAATGATCGTTGCCTGGGCCGCGTCTTTCTGTCCGAAGAAGGCCAGATCCGGTTCCACGATATGGAAGAGCTTGGCCACCACTGTGGTCACGCCGCGAAAATGTCCTGGGCGGGAGCGGCCGCAGAGCTTGTCGCTGAGACCTTCCACGGCAACATACGTGACCCCTCCCGGCGGATACATCTCCTCCGCGCTGGGCGTAAAAAGAAAGTCTATGCCTTCTCCTTCCAGGAGTTCGCGATCACGCTCGAAGTTGCGTGGATATTTCGCCAGGTCCTCGTTGGGTCCAAACTGAATGGGATTCACGAAGATTGAGACCACGACAATTTCACACCGCGTCTTGGCCGCGCGCACCAGCGACAGATGCCCTTCGTGCAACGCGCCCATCGTGGGCACCAGTCCCAGACGTTTGCCATGACGCCGCTCAGCGCGGCATGCCTCACGCAGGTCATCAATGGTTTTCGAGATTTTCATGGCACTTTGGTCGCTTCCGCTTTAGGCGGAGGGAACCCAATTGATGAGCACATGCATGCTTTCCAAAGTGCCGGCCACGAGAGCTCGATTTTTGCGAATCAGCACATCGTCCCCGGGCGATGTCAGGCCATTCTGCGTCACCGCCACCACCCGCCCGTAGGGCCAGGCAGAGGCGGGTAACTGTGCGAGCGCTTGAATCAGATCCTCTGGTTTCATTAATCGCTGTTCGCTGTTGGCCACATCCAGCAGCCCGACACCATCCTGGCGAATCACAAGGTAAGGGTTTCGCCAGCCTTTCATATCGATCATGCCGCGATATTTCTCAGGACGGGGCGGCGGAATCGCCAGAATGTGGGCTGTCGCACTGGCCTCCAACGTGGCTCGATCAGCGGCTTTCGGACGGGCAGAACAGGAAACCAACATGGCGACGACTGCCGTCAAAGGACCCAGACGCCAATGGCTCATTCGTTTCGCCCTATCGCCTCATGGCCCGCTTGCGATCCAGGACCGTTTCCAGCCCGGTCCGCGTCTCCTTCGGCAGATGATAGGACTCTTCGTCCGACGGATAGCGCCGCCCGGTCACGTCGGTGCGGAACGCCTGCACCGCTTCGGTGATGAGTGCCGCGGCATCCCCGTATCGCCGCACAAACTTTGCGGGCGTTCCCCAGCTGAGGTTCAGAATGTCGTGGAACACCAGCACCTGCCCGTCGCAATCCGGTCCGGCGCCGATGCCGATTGACGGCGTTTCGATCTCGGCCGTAATCATGGCAGCGACTTCACGGGGGATGCCCTCGAGAACAATCAAAGCGACTCCCGCGCGGTCGAGCGCCGTAGCATCACGCATGAGTTGCTCAATGGCGCTCAGATTCTTGCCTTGCACCTTGTAGCCACCCATGACATTTACTGACTGCGGCGTGAGGCCGATGTGTCCGGCAACCGGAATCTCGGCATCGATGATGCGGCGGATCAGAGCGGCGCGTTTCTCGCCGCCTTCGATCTTCACCACTTCCGCCCCCGCTTCCTTCACAAAACGCGCCGCGTTGAGGACGGCATCGTTAGGGTCAGCCTGGTAGGAACCGAAAGGCATATCCGCCACCAGCAGCGCGTGCTTCACGCCGCGTCTTACCGCCCGGGTGTGGTGCAACATCTCCTCAATGGTGACCGAAAGAGTGTTCTCGTAACCCAGCATGGTCTGGGCCAGCGAGTCGCCGACCAGAACGATATCGATGGCTGCCTCGTCAACCAGGCGCGCACTCGAATAGTCGTACGCCGTTAGGCAGGTGATGGGTTCGTGGTGAAGTTTTTTTTCGCGAAGAGAAGCGACAGTAATTTTCTGGCCAGGCTCGCCAATCGGAACCAGACTCACGATGTCCTCCAGTGCCCCTCCACCGTAGCGGATAGAGCCTGTATTGAAACATTCTATACCATTCCGGACCATGAGGGCAGGGGCGCCTAACCCGCCCCTAACACGCGCCCCCACCCGCCCGCCCGCGCTGAAGGATGGGCACTTCTCGAGCAAACCTACCTGGTGGCCGGCGGCGTCGCGCTCGGAATGGGTCCGGGAGGAATTTCCATGGTGTCGAAGACAGTTTTATTTTGTCTTACTATGCGGCGGGATAAACTAGAGTTATTATATACTTGACGCACACGAAGAAACGGCGTATGTTTAGCCATGGACGCAGCTAAAACCCTTCAAGAAGCCATCGTTTACTTCTCCGATCCGCAACGTGCTTTCGACTATGCCATTAAGTTACGCTGGCCGAATGGCAAGGTTTCTTGTCCACGATGTGGCTCTGCGAAACACTCGTTTATCAAGACTCGGCGGATTTGGTTCTGCTACCAGTGTCAGAAGCAGTTCACGCTCAAGGTTGGAACGATCTTCGAGGATTCGCCGCTCGGCCTGGACAAGTGGATGACTGCTTTCTGGATGCTGGTCAATTGCAAGCAAGGTGTCAGCAGTTGCGAAATTGCCCGTAGCCTCGGGGTCACTCAGAAGTCCGCATGGTTCATGCTCCAACGCCTCAGACTGGCCAGGCATGATCATTTCTTCGGAAAGAAACTCGGCGGAGAGATTGAAGTGGACGAATCCTTCATCGGCGGCAAGGCGCGAAATATGCATCTGAGCGAACGCAAGCGCCGCATCACTGGTACTGGAACCAAGGACAAGACCGCTGTAATGGCCAGAAATCAAGTCGCCGAAAGTGACATGGGTGATTCCGGCCTCGCCTGTTAATTGATCGTGGTCCATCGAAGGTCTCGCTCACAAATGCCCACGGCAGCGACCGCCAAGGGGGCGGAAAAATAGCCAGGTAATCCTGCACATCACGGACGTCCATTTCTCTAGCGATACCACGCACGAAAGCGATGCCAGAAGACTCGCGCTAGGACACCTGGTACAGGCCATCGCTGGATCTGCCAGACTGATTAGGAACTGGCACAGGCGTGGTTAACCACCACCCTGCTAACTCTCGGGTTCAACTCCCGTACTCTCCGCCATGCGGAAGGTACTGCTGAATGGCCGGCTGCGCCGCATTTCGGGCGCCTACGTTAGCGTGGAGCCGTTTCATCTTTTCCGTTACTTGATGAACCAAGTTTCCGGTACCACAACCGCAAAGATTTGAATGATGGACAGCGTTTCGCTCTGGCTATGACTCAGGTTGCCGGAAAGCGGCTTACTTACGCCGAACTCGCTGGGAAGAGAACCGACTCGCTCCACCACCAAACGACAGGGAAGTGGGAAGTGCCGTTCTAGTCCTTGTCGGAGCGTTTGGATTTGCGTAAAGTAGCAGGCCTTTTGGCCTGCTTCTTTTGCGTTTTCAGTATTTCCGCCTTGGGAACCTGAAAGAGCGCTCTCATGCCGCGCTCGAACCTCTCTTTTGCTTCCGGGCCTTCTCTGTATTCGGCCTTCATTGATCTCTCCTCGGCATTCTACTTTAGCCCACTCGAATCGCTCTGGCTTGGTATTTGACTCGCTAGAGCGGCCAGCCTCTCACCAATCTGTTGAACATCGAATATGGACAGGACCCACATTTCTAGTGGCAGTTGTGGCTGCGATTGCCGCAACTCGATATTTCTCTGATCTCTCTCGAGAATTTCGTCTAGGCGTTGATCGCTCATGTGGAGTACGGCAAGCTCATCAGTGATAGCTTTCCCCCTAGACAAATACCTCAATCGTATTTTGTTTGTTGGTCGTAGCGGTGCTCTACAAACTCACCGATTTCCTGAGACAACACTATGCACCGTTCTCTTAGGTTTCCGTAAGCAGGGACAATTGAAACCTGACCCGCTGCAATAGGCCTCCTTATAGCCGGAGCCGTGCCGTCCCAAAGTGGGGGCAAGGGAATCCACTGCCGCATGTCTGGGACCCTCACATTCTCGGCTCGGGTTCTGATCTCCGATGGAACCTTGATTAATAGGTGGTAAACAAAAATCGGTACGAACAATATTAGGAAAACAATAGCGTAGACGGTTAGACCAATTTCCAAATCCTTTTTGGTGCCCTCACTCATATCGCCCCTCGCGCCTCTGACAATATGAGTGACCAACAAGGTGAGAATAATGCCCAAAATATTGCCCACGACAAAGCCTGGCGGAGTAGTTCCCAACCACGCAAAAAACGACGAGGCAGCCCGACCTGCCATTTCCCAAATAAACGGCGTATCACTAACAGCGAGTAGCATGTCGGCCATCCTGGCACACTTCCGCATGTGTGCCAAGTATATAATCGCCCAAACTGGAAGTGGCAGCATACCGCACCGTAGTGGCTCCAAGGGGTGGTAGTTCCGGTCGAATTGCGTGAACAACTCGGGCTGCGGAAGGGAACTCCCGCAACCTGGAGCGCGCGAAGCAAGGCAGGCTGGCGCTTACTCCAACCAGCATCAGCTAGACGAGATCATGGGTTTTCTGAAGCCGGCTCCGGGCGCCCCGTCCCTGTTCGAGGAATCATTCGTGGAGCGAGAGCGAGCACAACCGGAGAAAAGCAGTGACGCCTCGGTTCTCTCGTGGGGGGTGGGCGGCGATATGTGCTCGGCGAGGCCAAGGCCCGCGAAGCTGAAGCCAAACTACACCAGGCCTGGTACGCAGATGCTTTTGCCGCAGAACTCGCCATCGAACATAGCGCGTGGCTGGTCACAGCCGATCCCGAGTTCGCGAAAGTGGGGAATCGGTCTATTCGCTCCCGCGGCACGAGAAGGTAAAGGACAGTGGGGTTCGCTGAGGGAGCGGTTATTTTGGGGGAAATGGTTCTTCAACCGGCCGCAGTTCCTAGCCGGAGCACCATTATGACCGATGAGGTTACAAGACAATCGACCAGTCGATCTCGATCGGCACAGGTGAGGCTCGCTTCGAACAGGATCTAACCAGGCGATCCGGATTACGCTGAAGCCGCTTGTTGGCTTCCCAGCGGCAGGAAATACTGTGTCCCTTTAATCGGCGCGGAAACCTTTCGCAGCAGTTCCTGTAAATCCTGGTTGCGCTCGACGAAGTCGATCTCCGAGGTGTTCACGATCAGCAGGTCCGACGAGGTGTAGTGGAAGAAAAAGTGTTCGTACGCCTTGATTACCTCCTCCACATAATCTTCGTTGATCGCCTTCTCTCCCGGCGCGTTCTTCTTCTTCAGACGTTTCTTCAGCACTTCTGGCGTGGCCTGCAGGTAGATCACCAGGTCCGGCGTGGGCAGTTGCTCGCGGAAATAGCTGTAGTAGCGGTTATAGGTTTCCAGTTCCAGGTCGTTCAGGTTGAGGCAGGCGAAGACCTTGTCCTTTTCGAAGACGAAGTCCGTGACCACCCTTTTTTGCAAGCGCGCACCCAGGTCAAGGGCGCGTAGTTGCTCGAAGCGGCGGATCAGGAAAGCCAGCTGCGCCTGGAAACCGGCCCCGGCTTCGCCCTTATAGAAGGCGCCCAGAAAAGGATTGTCCTCCGGTTCCATAACCTGCTGCGCGTTGAGACGTTCGGCCAGGATCCGGGCCAGAGTGCTCTTGCCGACTCGTATGGGACCTTCCACTGCAATATAGCGGGGCAGCTCAAAAAGATTGGCCATGGGTCAGAGGAATTTGAAGTTCCTTCGCAGCATATCCCGGCTGAGGCTCGGACACAATTGCGGAAAGAGTTAACAGATGATGGGGTATGAGATTTCAGATTCTCGAGTGATTTCAGATCGATGGCTGACAAATCTGAAATCTGCCATCTTCAATCTGTAATCGATTTACAATCTGGTAGCATGTACGGCTATTTCCTCACCGCCGCCGTCGCCACCGCGGCTTCTGCTGCGAGTTATCAGTCTATGGCGCCGACGGGGCAGTGGTATGGTCGTACCTTCGCCGGGCTGGGCCGCCCCTCGAAGCGACTGGCGCTTACTTACGATGACGGCCCCAACGACCCGCATACTCTGCGCTTGCTGGAGGTCCTAGCCAGGCACAACGTTCGCGCGACCTTCTTCCTGATCGGCCGTTACGTCGAGCAACGTCCTGACCTGGCTCGCGAACTAGTCCACGCTGGACATATTGTTGGCAACCATACCTTCACCCATCCTTGGCTCATCTTTAAGGGGACGCGCGAGCTCAGCACGCAACTAGCCGACTGTGAGCGCGCCTTGAGCCATGCCCTGGGCGCACACTCCAACCTGTTTCGGCCGCCTTTTGGAGGTCGGCGCCCGGCAGTGTTGCGGATCGCGCGGCACCTGGGACTGGAACCAATCATGTGGAATGTGACCGGTTACGACTGGAACGCGCCCTCGGTCGAGCACATCGAGCGCAAGGTGAGGCGCCAAGTTCGAGGCGGCGATGTAATCCTGCTGCACGACGGCGGACATCGCTCGTTCGGCATGGACCGTTCGTACACAGTCACGGCGACCGACCGCCTGATCTCTCGCTATAAGTCGGAAGGCTACGAGTTCGTTACCGTGCCGGAGATGATGGGCAGGGCAGTCGTCAGTCACCAATCGTCACCAAACTCGAGCCCTGCCCATCTGGGGCCAGGTCTCTGACCTACCTGGGCCGGGTGGCCCAAGAGGCCGCGGTCTGATTCCTGACCCAGCCTTTTGCTGCCGGGCTAGGCACCGCCCGACCGAGCCCGAGACCCGGTCCCACACAGTCCCCCGTCCTAGCCCACAACCGCCGTCGCGAATGCTTGCTTCGCCGCTCGAATCGTCTGCTCGACGTCTTGCTGGCTGTGAGCTGCACTCACGAATGCGGCTTCGAACTGTGAAGGCGGCAGGTAAACACCTTGGTCCAACATGGCGCGGAAGAAGCGGGCGAAGGCTTCAGTATCGCTTTTCGCAGCTGACGCCCAATCGGTCACCGGGCCGGGGGTAAAGAACCAGGTCAACATGGAAGCAACCCGGTTCGAGCAGACAGGAACTCCGGCATCTTTTGCTGCCGCTGTAACTCCTTCCGCCAGCTGTGAACTCAGCTTTTCCAAGCTGGCGTAGATCGCCCCCTGGTGGCTCCGAAGATAGCGCAGAGTAGCCAGGCCTGCAGCCATGGCGAGGGGATTCCCGGAAAGCGTTCCAGCCTGATAGACCGGGCCGAGGGGGGCGACCATGTCCATGATTTCCTGAGGTCCGCCATATGCACCCACCGGCAGCCCGCCCCCGATGATTTTCCCCAAGGTAGTCAGGTCAGGCACGACTCCGTACAGTTCCTGCGCCCCGCCGAATGCCACGCGAAAGCCAGTCATCACTTCGTCAAAAATGAGCAGGGTGTTGCTGCCATGTGTAATCTCGCGCAACGCCTCGAGGTATCCGCGGGCCGGCGGCACGCATCCCATGTTGCCGACGACCGGCTCGACGATCACGCCTGCAATCTGGCCTCTGAACTTGTCGAAAGCCTGCTCCAGCGCGTCCGTGTCGTTAAACGGAAGGGCGAGCGTCAACTGCGTGAATTCTTCCGGCACACCCGCCGAGCCGGGGATGCCGAGTGTGGCCACGCCCGAACCTGCTTTCACCAGCAGCGCATCTGCGTGGCCGTGGTAGCAGCCCTCGAACTTCACGATAAATTTGCGCTTGGTATACGCCCGGGCCAAGCGGATCGCCGACATGGTGGCTTCTGTACCGGAACTGACGAAGCGGATTTTCTCGATGTGGGGAAATGCGGAAATTACAATTTCCGCCAGATCGGCTTCGCTGGGGGTCGAAGCACCGAAGGTAATTCCGCTCTTTGCCGCCGCGCTGATCGCTTCGGGCACGCCGGGCGGCGAATGACCCAGGATAAGAGGCCCCCACGAGCCGATGTAGTCAATGTATTCATTCCCGTCAGCGTCCCAAAGACGCGATCGCCGTCCGCGGACGATGAATGGCGGATCGCCCCCCACAGAGTGAAAGGCCCGCACCGGCGAGTTGACACCGCCGGGAATCATCTGCTCAGCGCGTTTCTGAAGCCGGCGCGAGATTTCGATTTTGCGAGCCATGGTACGATAATCGCGAGAACCCATAAATATAGCAGCGAGACGTGGGGATGGTGCAGAGGCGGCAGAGGCGGGGCGGTCGGGCTGAGTGGTGCTACATGGACCAGGTGGGAACACCAACTGCCCCGTGAACAGGAGCTCCGCAGTTTTCGAAAGTGCTGCGAAAAGACTCGGATGACTCTGAATTTACAGGAAATTCATGCATCCGCAACAATCCTGCAACCTGCCTTCGCTATCTTTCGGGCAGTGACATGCCCTTCAAACCGCGAGGGCTCAGGACAGTCTCGGGGGGCTCCGGGCTGTCCCTTTTCTTTCTTCCATCAGCCGCGGTCCCTCCCGAGTACGGGCGTGATTCGTGAGCGA
>Ga0209526_10004019_pt1 | contig 10018 bp, 10 predicted proteins | sample JacPinW_OM2H0_M1_FD_188566 | JGI IMG/M metagenome (GOLD analysis project Ga0209526, IMG submission 188566) | Forest soil microbial communities from Algoma, Ontario, Canada - Jack Pine, Ontario site 1_JW_OM2H0_M1 (SPAdes) (version 2) | ecosystem: Environmental > Terrestrial > Soil > Boreal... | reverse complement strand
GAGTACGAAGGAAACCGTTAAAACCATTGCGCGGGGAATGCCGGGCGTTTTCCGGTGTGACCGTGGTGACTAACGCGCGTGTTTACTACACTACGCGCGCGGCTGCGGGCGCATCGGGCGCCCGGCATTCCCTGCGCCCTCTGATCAAGAGGGCGGGAAGTTCAGAGCAAAGCTCGGGCGTATCAGGCCGCGAGATCGCGAAGCTGTGTCGGCAATAGCGCTGTTTGAAAATTGAATCTGCGACCCCGCGGCCAGAAGGTCTTGTGACACGCCATCTCCGTGAAATGCCAGCGCCCGCGATACGCCCCTATTGCCGCTTCCGTTCGGACGCCTGCGCCGCCGCGGGCGTCGGACCCGGACCCGGCGCCGGTCCGGGTGCCGGTGCGGCGTTGCTGTTGCCGGCGCCGAACAGCAGTCGGGTCGGGTTGCGGTCGAGATTGTTCACCGCGCGGCTGATGTCGCCGAGCGTGCGGCGGCCGTCGGTCATCAAGGCGCCCGATCGCTTGTCAAAGTCTTCGGCCAGTTCGCGGATCGATTTCACCGCCTGGAACAATTCGCCGCCCTCCTTGCCGCCGGCCAGCGTATTGAGACCCAGCATGAGGTTGTCGGCCTTGCCCACGACGCCGTCGACTTTCAGCATGACGTTGTCGATCCTCTCGGAATTGCGCGCCAGCGCCGCGGTAAACGTCTCGAGGTTTTTAAGCGAGGCCTTGACCGTCTCCTGGTTGTCGGCAACCACCCGGTTGATGTTCTGCAACGTGCCGCGGATCGCCTCGGTGACGTCCTGCAGCGCATTCGGATCGGCGGTCAGCACCGGCACGCCATCCTCGTCGAGGGGAACCCCGGGTGCGGCCTCCTCGCCGCCCTTGAGCGAGATCGCCGCGACGCCGGTCAGTCCCTGAAATTCGAGCCCGACCAGCGTGTCCTTGCGGATCGGGGCGTTGTTCTCGACCATCGCCAGTGCGACAACTCGACGCGGGTTGTCCAGCTTCACGGAGATCACCTCGCCGACCCGGATGCCGTTGAAATTCACGCTGCCGCCGTTGCGCAAACCCGCCGCCGGACCTTCGAACACGATGCGGATCGGGCTGCGCGCCTTGGTGGTGTGGAGCGACTGAAACCACAGCACAAAGCCGAACGCCGCGGCAATCACCGCCAGCGTGAACGATCCAATCAGGACGAAGTTCGCCCGCGTTTCCATTCCACCAACTCCGGTATAACTAGCCCATGACCGCGCGGGCGCGCTTGCCGTGGAAATACGCCCTCAACCAGGGATGCTCTGAGGCCTGCATGTCGGCCATCGATCCTGCGGCAATGATCTTACCGTTCCCTAAAACGGCGATACGGTCGCAAGCGGTATAAAGGCTGTCGAGATCGTGGGTTACCATGAAAACGGTCAGGCCCAAAGTGCGCTGCAGGGTCCGGACCAGTTCGTCGAAGTCGCCGGCGCCGATGGGGTCGAGGCCCGAGGTCGGCTCATCGAGGAACACCAGTTCGGGGTCGAGCGCCAGCGCGCGGGCCAGCGCCACACGCTTGATCATGCCGCCGGACAGTTCCGAGGGAAAACGGCCGGCGACTTCAGGCAGCAACCCCACCATGCCGAGCTTGGCCACCGTGATTTCGTCGAGCAGGCGCTGCGAGACGTTGAGATATTCGCGCACCGGGAACTGGATATTCTGCCGCACCGTCAGCGAGGAAAACAAGGCGCCCTGCTGGAACAGGATGCCCCAGCGGCGCTCGACCCCGCGGCGCGCGGCGGCGTTGGCGGCGTCGAGATCGATCCCGAACACCTCGATACTGCCGCTGACCTTGGGAACGAGGCCGATGATGGTGCGCGTCAGCACCGACTTGCCGGCGCCGGACGGACCGACGAAGCCCAGGATCTCGCCGCGCTTCACGTCGAGATTGAGCCCGTCCAGAACCTTGGTGGCGCCGAACCGCACCGAGATGTCGCGCACCCGGATGATGGCGTCGGGAATTTCAGGCGCCATCGTCACATTCCAATCGAGGCGAAAAAGATCGCAAATACGCCATCCATCACAATGACGAAGAAAATCCCCTGCACCACCGAGGAGGTGGTGTGTTGCCCGAGCGATTCGGCGCTGCCCTCGACCGCCAGACCCTCGACGCAGGCGACGATCCCGATCACCGCCGCCATCACCGGTGCCTTGACGATGCCGACGATGAAATGATCGATCGAAATCGCGTCGCGCAGCCGAAGCATGAACGCCTCGGGATCGACGCCGCCATAAAAGTTCGCCACCAGCCCGCCGCCGACCAGCGCCGCCATGGCGCCGAGAAAGGCCAGGATCGGCAGCGCAATGATCAGCGCCAGCATCCGCGGCAGAACCAGAACCTCGATCGGGTCGAACCCCATGGTGCGCAGCGCGTCGATCTCCTCGCGCATTTTCATCGAGCCGAGCTCGGCGGTATAGGCGCTGCCCGAGCGGCCCGCCACCATGATCGCCACCAGCAGCACGCCGATTTCGCGCAGCACCAGCACGCCCAGCATGTCGACCACGAAAATATCGGCACCGAATTTGCGGAAATGAAAGATGCCCTGCTGGGAGATGATGCAGCCGATCAGAAAGGTGATGAGCAGCACGATCGGCACCGCCCGCCAGCATACCTGCTCGAGATGATGCACGGTCGAGGTCAGGCGGAACCCGGACGGATGAATAACCACCCTCCCGACTGCGGCGAGAACCGCGCCGAGCATGTCGATCAGTCCGATCAGCGTGGTGCCGAAGCCAGCCACGTTGCGGCCGATTTGATCCAGCACGCCGGTAATGGTCATCGACGTGGTGTCGACCACGGCGGTCGCTTTCACCCGCCGCACTTCGTCGACCAGGCTCGAATAGTTTGCCGACAGCCCGGCGATGCTGGCCTCGACGCCGCCATGGGCCAGACTGCGGCGAAGCCGTTCGATCAGCCAGGCCCCGAAGGTGTCGAGTTTGGAGACCTGGGAAACATCGATGAAGATGTCGGGCCGGCTTCCGGTCAGCCTTTCGGCCTCCGCCACCATCTGCTCAAGCACCGGCGCAAACCGGGCGGTCCACGAACCCGTAGCGCACAGCGCCAGTCCGTTGCCCTGAGCAATCCGCTCCAATGTCGGGTCGCCGTTCACGATGCCAACTCCTGTGCTGATTCTCCGCTATTCATGGAGGGGAAAGTTCCAACACGCCGCCTTGTGGAATGCATCCCTAACCAGCCATACTTGGTTGCGCCGGGCAAGCCGGCCGGTTCAGAAATTGCCAGATTTTAAAATGACTTCCACCAAATTCCCAAAGCTTGTCGGCAGGATCGAGCGCTGGCCGATCGCAGGCAGCTTCACCATCAGCCGTGGCGCCAAAACCGAGGCGGTGACGGTGGTGGCGGAACTCAGCTGCGGCGGCCATACCGGGCGCGGCGAATGCGCCCCCTACCCGCGCTATGGCGAGACGCCGGAAGCCACCCTGGCCGTCCTGTTGTCCATGCAGGAACCCTTGGCCCGGGGCCTCGACCGGCTTGCCCTGCAGGCCGCGATGCCCGCATGCGCTGCCCGCAACGCGCTGGACTGCGCGCTATTGGACCTCGAGGCCAAGAGCAGCGGTCAGCGCGTCTGGAACCTGCTCGGGCGCCCCGCGCCGGAGGCCTGTATCACGGCCTACACCATCTCGCTGGCGTCGCCGGAGGCGATGGCGGCGGCGACCGCCAAGGCCGCGCACCGGCCGCTGCTCAAGATCAAGCTCGGCGGCGACGCCGACGGCAGGCGTATCGCGGCGGTGCGTGAGGCGGCTCCCGAATCGGAGCTCATCGTCGACGCCAACGAGGCATGGACGGCCGAAAATCTCGAACAAAACCTTGCGGTTTGCGCCGAGGCCGGCGTCACCCTGGTCGAGCAACCGCTGCCCGCCGGCCGGGACGAGGCGCTGGCGCGGATTCGCCGGCCGATTGCCGTCTGTGCCGATGAAAGCGTGCATGATCGGGCGTCGCTGGACGGGCTGCGCGGGCGCTACGACGCCGTCAACATCAAGCTCGACAAGACCGGCGGCTGCACGGAGGCGCTGGCGATGGCGGACGCGGCGCGCGCGCTCGGATTTGACATCATGATCGGCTGCATGGTCGCAACCTCGCTGTCGATGGCGCCGGCGATGCTGCTGACGCAACAGGCCCGCTTCGTCGATCTGGATGGCCCCTTGTTGCTGGCGCGCGACCGCGATGGCGGGTTGCGCTATGACGGCAGCCTGGTCTATCCGCCGGATGCGGCGCTTTGGGGGTGACCCGCCAGCCGGTGTCGCGCCAGCCACATCAGGACCGCGCCGGACAGCGCCATCGCCGCCATCGCATAATAGACACCCTGCCCGTACTGGGCATAGATCGCGCCGGATAAAATCGACACGCAGCTCGAAACGATGCCGCCGCAGGCCGCGAGGTAACCTTGCCCGCGCGCCATCACATGGCCGGGCACATAGCGAACCAGCAACCCCATGGTGCCGACCTGCGTCAGGCCGAAGGTCAGGCCATGCGCCAGTTGAACGGTGGCGAGGATCGCCAGCGGCGGTTGCTGCGCGGTGATCACCCAGCGCGCGACCGCGCTCAATGCGGCGATCACCACCAGGATGACCGGCGGCAGCGTAAATCGCGGCGACAGCGCAAACACCACGATCTCGGCGATCACCCCCAACGACCAAAGCCCGGCAATGGTCAGCCCGCCGAGGCCCGCCTGCTGCCAGGCGATCGAAGCAAAGATGTAGTAGGCGGCGTGGCTGCCCTGGATCAGCGCCGACGTCACGATGATGGCGAGAAAACCGGGATCGCGCAGCAAGGCGCCGGCGCCATGCCGGATGTTCGCAACTGATTTTGGCTTGCCCATTGGCTGAAGGCCGAGGCCGACGAAGGCGCCAAGTGCTGCCACCGACGCGATAACCCAGATCAGGTTCTTGGCGGCGATGACATCGACCAGCAGTCCGCAGACCAGCGCTCCTGCCACGAACGCTGCCGAGCCCCACAGCCGCAATGGTCCGTAATTGAGGCCATAGCGCGCCACGCCTCGCAAGGCATAGGCATCGGTCAGCGGCACCATCGGCGTCCACAGGCAGCAGGTGACGGCGTAGGCAAGAAATACCAGGACCGGCAGATGCTGGGTGCCGAGAATGCAGAACCCGAATGCTGTCGCAAAGCCGGTCACCACGATGGCGCCGCGGAGCGCGTGGCGCCTTTCGGCGAGCGCCGTCACAAAGGGCAGAACCGTGAAACGCGTCACCGGCGGGACTGCCGTGATGACACCGATCCAGAACGCGTCGATCCCGACCGCTTTCAGCCAAACCGTGAAAAACGGCAGATGCGTGCCCATCATGCCGAACATCGTGCCGTAAAACACTGCCAGCCGTGTTGCGAATCGCCTGGCGCTGTCCTGAGATGCGATGGGGATTTGTGATTCGGGCGGCATCAATTCAATTGCGATTCGCTTGATATCATGATGATCGTTAACGTAACGCGCGGTGATTTGCGTGATGAGTTTATGATGGCCGACGACGCATTTGCCCTATCGCCGATTTCCGCTCGCGCAACCCAGCCGAGCGAGCAGGACTATGACGCGATCCGCGAAGCGTTCATGGAGACGGCGCGCGGCCGCTGGTTTCTCGGCGAGTATGCCAAGCGCAACCGCAATGCCGACACCCGCATGGTGCTCGATGCGGTGGCGCGGGTCGAAGAAAACCTGGCCGCCCAGAAGCAGGCGGCCCCCGACAATGGGCTCGCCGAGGCCTTGGTCGTAATCAGCAGGGCGGTCGACGAGGCCAGAGCCGCCGCATCCGGCGCGATCGATGGTCTGGCATTGGAGGAAACCCTCGCGCCGGTCCGCAAGGGCGCCCGGGTGATCAGGGAAATCGCCTGGCGATGGCGGGAAATCGGCGCCGACGGCCGGATCTGCGACCTGCTCGATTCCCAGGTCAACGCCATCGAAGGTGCTTGCGGGCAAATCGTATCGACCGATCCAAAAGCCGTATTGAGCGCTGCATTCGACCTGATCGAGGCACAGATCGCGGAGTTGGGAGAGAGCGATGCGGCATCCCCGCAGGCCGCCGAAACAGCCGTCTCCCGGCCCTCACCCTTCCCCACCCCGCCAGGTGAGCCAGGCGAGATGCCCGCCACGGATTTGGAGATAGTGCCGGGCGCAGCCGCCACAAACATCGACACCGCGACGAACGCCCCGGCGATGCCGGACGAAACGCTCTTGGCAACGGCTGATGCTGCGGAGATGACCGCCGAAGCCGCCGACGCCCAAGCGCTCGATAATCAAGCCCTCGATACCCAAGCCGCCGATGCCCAGGCTGCCCATGCCCAAGCTGGCTATGCCCAAGCCGGCGATATGCCCGCCTCGGATACCCTCGACGTCGATGCCCAGGACGACGCCGTGCTCCGGATGGTCGCGCTTGAAATGGCGGCGCCGGATCCTTCCGATATCGATCTTCCCGCCGATACCGCGGATGATGAAATTCATCTCGTGGAGTTGCCGCCGGCCGACCCCGTTATCGCTGCGCAGCAGCCCGCGCCGACGGCCGTGCCCGCGATATCGTCGTCGCTTCAGACCTCGCTTCAACCTTCACTTCAACCGTCGCTGCAAGCTTCTCCTCAACCTTCACCCGAACCTTCGCCTGAGCCTTCGCCTGAACCTTCCCTTGGCTCGGCCCTTATCGCGAGCGGTTTGCTGCGAAAACCCAATGCATCGCATTCCGACCCGCTGGCGCCGATCCGGCGCATGAGCCAGGCCGAGAAGATCGCGTTCTTCTCCTGATGTCTCGCCTAACTGATTAATTTTGCGAACAAATCCGCATCGACATTGCCGCCCGACAGCACGATGACGACGTTCTTGCCGCGGCCATCGATGCGGCCGGCCAGAAGGGCTGCGAGGCCCACCGCACCACCCGGCTCGACCACCAGTTTCAGCTCGCGAAACACAAATCCGACCGCGGCACCGACTTCGGCATCGGAAGCGGTGATGCCTTGCGCGAGCAGCCGGCTGTTGATGGCGAACGTCATTTCGCCGGGAATCGAGGCCATCAGCGCGTCGCAGATGGTGCGGCCTTCTGCGCCATGCGGCTCGCGTTTGCCGGCGCGCAGCGAGCGCGCGTGATCGTCAAATGCTTCCGGTTCGCCTGACATCAGGATGGCCTTCGGATAGCGCGCCTTGACCGCGGTCGCGACACCCGCGATCAGGCCGCCGCCCGATGCCGGCGCCACCACGATATCGGGCGTCAGGCCAAGCGCGGCCATGTCCTCCGCGATCTCCAGCCCGACCGTGCCTTGGCCTGCGATCACAAAGGGATCGTCATAGGGGCGCACCAGCGTGGCCCCGCGTTTGCCGGCAATGCCGTTGGCGATGGCTTCGCGATCCTCGCGGTCGCGATCGTACAGCACCACCTCGGCACCATAGGCCTTGGTGCGTTCGCGCTTGGAGAGCGGCGCGTCGGCCGGCATCACGATGGTCGCCTGCATGTTCAGGATTTTCGCCGCCGCCGCCACGCCCTGGGCGTGGTTGCCGGACGAGTACGCGACCACGCCGCCACCGCGCGCAGCCATGGGAATCGACGACAGTCTGTTGAAGGCGCCGCGAAACTTGAACGAACCGGTCCGCTGCAGCATCTCCGGTTTCAGAAACACCCGGGTTCCGGCCCGCTCGTTGAGAACGGCCGCCGACAACAGCGGCGTGCGCACCGCGTACGGCGCCAGCACGCGCGCGGCCGCGTCGATATCCGCAGGATTGACAGGCAAGATTGGGGAAAGGTCCGCCATTACCCCGCTTGTATCGCGGACCCCGACAGGCGGGCAAGCGGTCAGGCGACGAAACGCGGGCGCTTCACCTCGAATTGTAGCGCATCGCATTTCGGGTCACCGGCGCGGACATTCGTGATATTTTCGACGAAAGCGCGGGCTGAAGCTTCCCAAGTGTGCCTTGCGGCGAACGCCAGGCAGGCTTGTGGCGAAATTGTCACTGCGGTCAGGCAGGCCAGTCGCAGGTCATCATTCAGCGCGCCGACCGGCTCATTGCCGATGACGTCGCGAGGACCGGTCACGGGAAACGCGGCAACCGGCAGGCCGCTCGCGAGGGCCTCGAGTAGAACGAGGCCAAAAGTGTCGGTCTTGCTCGGGAACACGAAGGCATCCGCCGCTGCATAGGCCTGCGCCAGTTCCTCGCCCTGACGCGCGCCGAGAAACACCGCTTGCGGATATTTTCGGGTCAGCGCCGCGCGCGCCGGCCCGTCGCCGACAATCACCTTGGTGCCGGGCAAATCGAGGTCCAGAAACGCCTCGAGGTTCTTTTCCACCGCAACACGGCCGACGCACAGGAAGACCGGGCGCGGCAGGCCGAGGTCGGCGGCGCGCGGATGAAACTGGCTGGCGTCAACGCCGCGCGGCCACAACACGACGTTTCGAAACCCACGCGTGCGCAGTTCGCCGGCCAGCGCCGGCGTCGCCGCCATGACCGCCTGGCTCGGCCCATGGAAGGCGCGCAGCGCCGTCCATATCCACGCTTCGGGGATCGGCAGCCGCGCCGATATGTATTCCGGAAAGCGGGTGTGAAAGCTCGTGGTGAACGGCAATTGATTCTTGCGGCAATAGCGCCGCACCAACAGGCCGATCGGCCCTTCGGTCGCGATGTGAATGCTGTCGGGCCGTGCCTCGGCGATCAGCCGGGCTATCTTGGCCTGGTACGGCAACGCCAGCCGCAGGTCCGGATAGCTCGGCATCGCGAAGGTGCGGAACGATTGCGGGGTCAGAAAGCTGATTTCGACGCCGAACGCCCTTGCCGCCTCCGCCATATTGGTCAGCGTCCGCACCACCCCGTTGACCTGAGGATGCCACGCATCGGTCGCGACCAGAATGCGCATCAGGCGGCCCGCGCCGCGACCGAGGTCACGGGAGCCGACCGGCGCAGCGGGTCGGTCCAGGTGATGATTTCAAACCGGCCGTCTTCGTGCTCGGCGAGCGCGGTGCAGCTTTCCACCCAGTCGCCGCAGTTCATATAGCGGATGCCATGCTCGTCCCTGATGGTGGCGTAATGGATGTGGCCGCAGATCACGCCATCGGCGCCATGACGCCGCGCCTCGGCGGCCAGGGTCTGTTCGAAGGCGCCGATATAGTTCACGGCGTTCTTGACCTTCAGCTTGGCCCATTGCGACAGCGACCAATAAGGCACGCCGAACCAGCGCCGAAACGCGTTGACGATGCGATTCATCTGGATGGCGAAATCGTAGGCCTTGTCGCCAAGATGGGCGAGCCAGCGCGCGTTCTGCACCACGAGATCGAAGATATCGCCGTGAATCACCAGATAGCGCTTGCCATCGACCCCCTCATGGATGGTGTTTTCCACGACGTCGATGCCGCCGAAATGAGTGCCGTAATAGTTCCTCAGGAACTCGTCATGATTGCCCGGCACATAGACGATTTTGGCGCCTTTGCGCGCCTTGCGCAGCATTTTCTGCACGAAGTCGTTGTGCGATTGCGGCCAGTACCAGCTGGATTGCAGCGCCCAGCCATCAACGATATCGCCGACAAGATAGATGGTATCGGCATCATGGCTGCGGAGGAAGTCCAGCAACCGATCGGCTTGTGAGCCGCGGGCGCCGAGATGGACGTCCGAGATAAACAAAGTGCGAAAGCGCCGTTCCGGACACTCTTCACTCATAGCGTAATTCCCATGCGCAAGCAGATACCGGAATCCCGTGACAGCGTGATGACGATGTCACACCGCCGACGGCATCCCCCGCTCGAAACCGACCAGCGTGTAGACGCCGGACGGCACGACCTTGCGCCGTTCGACGAGGATGGCATCGTTGTTGGCCTGGGCCCGCCGTGCATAGGCGGTTTCGACGACGTTTTGGTCGAGATCCGAACTCTTCATGCGTCATCCAGGTAGGCAGGCCCACCACGAATCGAGCGTCCGCCTGCAGGATTGCGAAATAGCAGCGCCGTACGACAACCAAGCGACAGAAGCGATGATGGCGTCTCCACGAGAAGTCCCGGCGAGCGCCGG
>Ga0209526_10004018_pt1 | contig 10020 bp, 9 predicted proteins | sample JacPinW_OM2H0_M1_FD_188566 | JGI IMG/M metagenome (GOLD analysis project Ga0209526, IMG submission 188566) | Forest soil microbial communities from Algoma, Ontario, Canada - Jack Pine, Ontario site 1_JW_OM2H0_M1 (SPAdes) (version 2) | ecosystem: Environmental > Terrestrial > Soil > Boreal... | reverse complement strand
CAGATGCGCTTGGCATGGCCCGGGCTTACGATCATGCTTTTCAGCAGCTTGCCCTGGGTTCCGTTGGGGAAAATATAAATAAAGTTCAGCGTGAACTCTTCCAGGCTGTGGTGAATCATCAGCAGATTGCTGTACTCGCCCTGTAGTTCCTTCTCGTCTGCCTTGATCTGGACCTGCCCTTGCCCCTGTACCGGCCTCTGTTCATCCATCTCCGTGTCTCTCCGATCTGTTTTCTCCGCGCAGCAAGACGACTTATTTCAAGGTACCACAGCCGCCGCAGTGCTCGCTTGTCCGGGCGTCCCGCGACGGGACCAACCCGTCCGCTTCGGTAAGAACCGAAAACAAACACCGCCTTTCTCTTGACAGTCGTTTATATTAAGTCTAGTTTAGAAGGGATATTTAACACGGTTAACCTGCATGATGGAGCCAGTGGGCCCTTCCCAATTCGAAACCGAACCCTCCCTCAGTTCCGAGGCTTCGTCCGGCTACGCCGCTGCCGAGTCGCGCGTCGACGCCGTACCGTCCCTTCCCGAGGCGCATCGCACGATCCCCATCATTGCCGGTGCGTCGTGGCTCCGTAAGGTCTTCGCGTTTGCCGGTCCGGGTTATCTCGTCGCCGTCGGCTACATGGACCCCGGCAATTGGGCCACTGACATCGAGGGTGGCTCGAAATTTGCCTACGCGCTCCTCAGTGTCGTCGTCATTAGCAATTTCATGGCGATGTTCCTGCAGGCGCTTTCCGCTAAGCTTGGCATCGCCAGCGGGCGCGATCTCGCCCAGGCCTGCCGCGAGCACTATTCGCGCCGCACCTCGTTTGTCCTGTGGGTTCTCTGCGAAATTGCCATTGCTGCGTGCGACCTAGCGGAAGTGCTTGGCTCCGCCGTCGCGCTGAAACTTCTTTTCGGCCTGCCCCTCCTTGCCGGTGTTCTCATCACCGCTTTCGACGTCCTCATCGTCCTGGCCCTCCAGGGCCGCGGCTTCCGGCTCATCGAAGCATTCGTCGTCACGCTCATCGCCACCATCGCCGCGTGTTTCGCCTATGAACTGTTTTTCGCGCAGCCGCTGTGGCATGAGGTCGCCCGAGGGATCATTCCCCGCGGGGAAATCCTCCACAATCGCGGGATGCTTTACATTGCCATCAGCATCTTGGGCGCCACAGTAATGCCTCACAATCTGTATCTCCACTCCAGCATCGTTCAGACGCGCGCCTTCGGGGCTTCCCTTCGCGACCGCCGTGAAGCGCTCCGCTACACGGTCTTCGACTCCACGGTCGCTCTGGGTTTCGCGCTTTTCGTCAACGCCGCTATTCTGATCCTTGCCGCCGCCGCGTTTCACGCGCGAGGTCTCCACGATGTCGCGGAGATCGCCGACGCCTACAAACTTCTGAGTCCGGTCCTCGGCGCAAGCCTCGCCAGCACGCTCTTCGCCTGCGCGCTGCTTGCTTCCGGGCAAAACTCCACGCTCACCGGAACTCTCGCCGGGCAAATCGTCATGGAGGGTTTTCTCGATATCCGCCTCAAGCCCTGGGTCCGGCGTCTGATCACGCGAGCCATCGCTATCATTCCTGCGGTTTTCGTGATTGGCATCGCCGGCGAAGGCAAAGTCACTTCGCTTATCGTTCTGAGCCAGGTAGTCCTTAGTTTTCAGTTGCCCTTCGCCGTCATTCCACTTATCCAATTTACCGGCAATCGCCTGAAAATGGGCGAATTCACGAACTCGCGCGCCGTCTCCCTAATCGCCTGGCTTGTCGCTGGTATTATCCTCTTCTTCAACGCCGAGCTCCTCTGGCTCACCTTCCGAGCCCTGTAGCGGTGACTTCCCGGCCGGCGATCCCTCGGCCTTTCGCCGAGTCTGACGATATGCGAAAATTTCCTCGCACATCATGGCAACTGCCCTGCCCCGTAATCTCACCGCACCCAAATTTCTCTTCACCCTTGTTCTCGCTCTCATCGCCATCACGATTGCCTACGCCATCTTTCAGAACAGGCCATGGACCGTCCCCGAGGAAGCCAAGCAGCTCAAGAATCCGCTCCGACCCTCCAGCGCCGATCTCAAATCCGCCCGCGACATCTATCTAGACAAGTGCGACCATTGCCACGGCGACACCGGCAAAGGAGATGGACACGATGCCTCCTTGTACGATCCCGCTCCGACGGATTTCACCGACGGGAACCACATGCGCGCCGTAACCGACGGTGAACTCTTCTACAAAATCAGCGAGGGCCACAAGCCCATGCCGGCCTTCAAAAAGCGCCTCACCGAAGAGCAGCGCTGGCGGCTCGTTCTGCTCCTCCGGTCCTTCACCGCGTCGACCACCCCAGCTACCGAGACTTCAGGTGAATCAAACTAGAGCAGCACTCATCGGAATTCCGCGTTTCCAATGTCCTCCCAATCGGGATATGCTCATTGTCTTTTGACCGATGGTTTTGCAGCCCGGAGGAGAGTCATGCCCAAATCTCTGTTCGCGTTTTTCACGCTGGCTGTCTTGGTGCCATTTGCAAGCGCGGCTCCCGGCGCCGTGCGCTGTGGGAAGTTGCTCGATGTTCGCGTCGGTCGTGTCCTGGCGGATCAGCTCATCGTCTTCGACCCCAACGGCGCAATCACCGCAGTTGGCCCTGCTTCCTCCACGGCGCTGTCGGGCATCACTCCGGTCGACCTTTCTGCCGCAACTTGCCTCCCCGGCCTCATCGACGTTCACACTCACCTCACCGGGGACCCGAACTCCAGCGGCTATCAAGGCCTCGGCATTTCCGTCCCTCGTGAAGCCATCACCGGCGCCAAGAACGCCCGTCTCACACTCCGCGCCGGCTTCACCACCGTTCGCAACGTCGGGGCCAGCAGCTATACCGACGTCGCTCTCCGAGACGGAATCAACGCAGGCGACATTGAAGGGCCGCGCATGCTCGTCTCTGGTCCACCTCTCGGCATCACCGGCGGCCATTGCGACGAGAATCTTCTTCCCTTCGAATTTCACTTCAAAGCGGACGGCGTCGCCGATGGCCCCTGGCCCGCGCGCGCCAAAGTCCGCGAGACCATCAAGTACGGTGCCGACGTCATCAAGATCTGCGCCTCCGGTGGCGTGCTCAGCAAAGGCGACCAGCCCGGCACTCCCCAATATACCTTTGAAGAAATGGAGGCCATCGCGGAAGAAGCCCACAAGCTCGGCCGCAAGGTAGCTGCCCACGCCCACGGAACTCAATCCATCAAAGACGCGATTCAGGCCGGGATCGATTCCATCGAGCACAGCAGCTTGATCGACGATGAGGGCATTGCTCTCGCGAAAAAGCGTGGCACGTATCTCGTTTTCGACATCTACAACGACGACTTCATCCTTCAGGAGGGCGCCAAGGCCGGAATGCTTCCCGAATCCATCGAAAAAGAAAAGAAAATCGGCCGCTTGCAGCGCGAAAATTTCCGCCGTGCTTGGGAGGCCGGTGTCAAGATGGCATTCGGCACGGACGCGGGAGTCTATCCGCACGGCGACAATGCAAGACAATTCGCCAAGATGGTCGAGTGGGGCATGAAGCCCGTCGATGCCGTTCAGGCTGCTACCATCAAAGCTGCCGATCTCATCGGCTGGTCCGAAAAAGTCGGCGCCATCGAGACCGGCCATTTCGCCGACATCATCGCGGTTGCCGGCGATCCCATGTCGGACGTCCGCGTGCTCGAATCCGTGAAGTTCGTCATGAAGGGCGGCACTATCGTCCGCAACGATCTCGGCGTCAGATGATCCGTCGTCTCAAATAAGCAAGAGGGCTCCGGCCCACTACGGTCAGTCGCGGTGGAGCGAACGGACTGGCCGTGACCAGGGAACCTAAGGAATCTCTCCGATGTTCGAAATCCCACCATCAGACTACCGGCTCGCTTTTCTTTCCCTCACAGCGCTCATCGTCGGCGCGGCGATACCGTTAGCCTTTGCCTGGGCGCGCGTCCTTCCCGAAGACCCTCCCCCATTTGAAAGCAGCGCCCCCTCCCCCGCTTCCCTCGAACAGGAGCCGACCCACGAAGTCTCGCCACACCCATCGAAGCGCGATGCCAAATCCATCATCCTGCTGGTGTGCGTCACGCTCGCCTACATCCTGCAATTTCCCGGCGTCCCTGGCGACGCAGCCGCGCATTGGCGCAACACTATTCTCCCTGGCTCTCCTGCAGCCTACGTTGTTTTCACGGCTGACTCTGTTCTGCTGGTCATCACCGGCGTCGCCGCCTGCTATTCCCTTCTCGGATCGAGCCCTTTGCGTGTCCCTCTCAGCATCGGAGCAGAGCTTGTACTCCTGCTCTGGTTGCTAGCCCCGCTTCTCCGTACCGCTCTCCTCGCCACGTCTTGAACCATATGGAGTACGGCGCCTCGCCGCCGGATTTTCGCCATCCGCCATACCGTCCCGCCGATTCATCGCACAATGCGTCGCCCCTGAGAGCTTCCCATGCCCCACGAGCCCCGCTCTCCCTGCGTGGAATTCCCATTCCCAGAAAATAAAACGGGCGCAAGGCCTCTCGGCTCGCGCCCGCCACACTCTGCTTCGCGTTGTTTTTTCCTACTTCATTGCTCTTACGAATTAGGCGGTAGCCGCCTTCACCTGCCCCAGCGCCGCCGTGACTTCCTTCAAATCCGGCACAACCGGAATATCGTAGTTCTTGAACCACGCCACTTTTCCATCCTTGTTCACAATGGCGATCGCCCGGCCTGTGATTCCCTTATCGCCCAGGTACACGCCATACTTCTCGCTCATGGCTCCCTTCGGATGAAAGTCCGCCAGCAGCGAGTACTTGATCCCCATCTTATCCGCGTAAGCCTTGTGCGACCACACGCTGTCCACGCTTACGCCCAGCACTTCCGCGTCCAGCGTTTCGAACGATTTCATCTCATTCACGAAGCAGGCATGCTCGTTTGTGCAAGTCGGGCTCCAGTCCAGTGGATACCACACCAGCACTACATTCTTCTTTCCCGCGAAATCCGATAACTTCACGTCCTTCTTATCCTGGTTCGGCAAAGCAAAATCCGGCGCCTTTTGTCCCACAGCGATGCTCATGATCGTTCCTCCGTTTATCTCAAATCCCCCAGCATCTTACCCAATCTATGCTCCCCTCGACAAATGCCGCCGCGTCCCGCGACACTTTCATAATCGTGATCTCCCGAGATTCTTCCTTGCGGTAGCGCCTGGGATCTGCAAGAGGCAACTGGCGCAGGGTAGCCTGTTCTGCCCTGTGTTTCGCGAGATCGATGGCGTTTCTGTCCTTCCCAAGATATGGCGTTCTCGCCGAACCACCACGTCTGGCGAATTAACCTTCCGTCTTTGAACGTGGCTACGCCGCGCTGTGTTTAAGCCTTTTCTTCTCTGTCTACTAGCGTTACACTCTGCTCCAGGAGATGGCCATGGCCGCCGAGCCGCGTCGCGCCCCGATGATGCCTCTGCACGAACTGGTCGCCAAGTACCGTTCTCTCGCCGAATTCGGCCAGTACGTCCCTCTCTCCGCTTTCGCCCTCACTCCCGCCGAAACCGAGCGCCTGTTCTCTGGCTATGACGAGGACTATCACATCAGCCGCTTCTTCCACTTCTCCGAAGGCGACGGCGAAAAGTTTTCCATCAACGGCATCCCCGCCAGCCACGTCTCTCTCGACCCCGAAATCCAATCCATCCTCTAAAACCCTGATCGGAAGACTTTCAAGCAATGCCCGGCGTCTATACGGCGTCAGTTTGCCTTGCGGCGGCGTTCGCGATGCGCCGCCTGCTTACGTTCGGTTGAGCAACTCTGAAGTTTTTTCGGGTCGAGTTTTTAGTCGGCAACAGCGCTGCTGCGCCCTAGCCGCCCGGCAAGGTTCTTGTGCTCTTCGCGAATCTCGCCGGGGAGGCGGTCGCCGAATTTGTCGAAAAATTCCTTCGTGTCCTCAAGCTCCTGCTTCCAGTCCTCGGCATTGACCTGAAGCAACGCCTCGACGGTCCCAGGGGCAATCTTCAATCCGTCCAGCGTGAGCCCACCCGGCCTCGGCACGTAGCCGATCGCCGTCTCAGCGGCCGCGCCCCGGCCCTCCGTGCGCTCCAGGATCCACTTCAGCACTCGTACATTCTCGCCGTACCCCGGCCACAAGAATTTCCCATCCGCGCCACGGCGGAACCAGTTCACATGGAAAATCTTCGGCGGATGCGGAATGCGCTTGCCCATCTCCAGCCAATGCCGGAAATAGTCGGCCATGTTGTACCCGCAGAACGGCAGCATCGCCATGGGATCGCGCCGCACCACTCCCAGATTGCCCGTGGCTGCCGCGGTGGTCTCGCTGGCCATCATCGCGCCCACAAAAACGCCATGCTGCCACCCAAACGACTCGTACACGAGTGGCGCCACCCGCGCCCGCCGCCCCCCAAAAATGAACGCTGAAATCGGAACGCCTTCCGGTGCCTCCCACTTCGGCGAAATACTCGGCGATTGTTTTGCCGGCACCGTGTACCGCGCATTCGGATGCGCCGCAGGACCCTTTGAGCTGTCCCACCTTTCGCCCTTCCAGTTGACCAAACGAGCCGGCGGTTCCCCGTCGATTCCTTCCCACCAGGGCTCGCGCTCATCCGTCATGGCCACATTCGTAAAAATCGTGTTCTTGTGCAGCGCTCCCATCACGTTGGGGTTCGTGTTCATTCCCGTACCCGGCGCTACTCCAAAAAATCCCGCCTCCGGATTGATCGCGTGCAAGTACCCGTCTTCGCCGATCTTCATCCATGCGATGTCATCGCCCACCGTCCACACGCGGTACCCTTGCGCCTCCAGGGAGGAAACCATCATCGCCAAGTTCGTTTTCCCGCAAGCGCTCGGAAACGCCGCGCCCATATATGTCACTTTCCCGCCCGGCGATTCCAGTCCCAGGATCAGCATGTGCTCGGCCATCCAACCCTGTTCCCGCGCCATCACGCTCGCAATGCGCAGCGCAAAACACTTCTTCCCTAGCAGCGCATTCCCGCCATAACCGGATCCAACGCTCCAAATCAGTTTTTCCTCGGGGAAGTGCACGATGTACCGCCGCATCGGGTCCAAATCCCCCAGCGAATGCAGCCCCGGAACAAATTCCGTCGAGGCGCCGATGCGCTCCATCGCCACTTTTCCCATCCGCGACATGATGCGCATGCTCGCCACCACGTACGGGCTGTCCGTCGCCTCTACTCCCACTTTGCTGATTGGCGAATTCAGCGGCCCCATGATGTACGGCACCACATACATGGTCCGCCGCCGCATGGCCCCATCCAGCAGCGCTCCGATTTTGTGCCGCGCCGCCCCCGGATCCATCCAGTTGTTTGTCGGCCCCACATCGTCTTTGTCCGGCGCGCAAATGTAGGTCAGGTGCTCGGTCCGCGCCACGTCATTGGGACTGCTGCGATGTAGGTAACAATTCGGGTAGGTATTTTCGTTCAGGACGGTCGAGTCGCCGCCGCCCAGCATCTCTGCGATCATCCGCTGGTTCTCCCCCTCGGACCCGTCGCAGTACACCACGCGCTCCGGCTTGGTCAGCCGGGCCGCTTCTTCAACCCAATTCTCCAGCGGAGTCGCCACGATTCTCCCTCTATCCTTCGGACCTAGAACCTCTAACTCTATGTTACCCATCGCCGCCCACGCAAGGAAGGTGAGCACTTGGGTGCTGTTCGCGGTGTACGGCTCGCGTCCCCGCGGCTCTTTCGGGCTGGCCAGGTACGCCGCTCGGTTATCCGGACCGGCGCCCCCAAGATCCCGTCGGATCGAGTTGTAGCAGCGAATTCGCACTGCCGTCCGAAGGGGTTCGTCGCGTGCGCAGAGCAGAGACGTCCGTCGACGCTGTGCCGAGCGAGCAACGCAGTGCAATGGGTCCGTCGGTCAGAAGACTGGTGATGGGCTTCCCATCGCCTACGCCGTTTTTGCCCCCCTGTTTCTTGTAAACGCTGATTCTAAAAGGTTTAGAGCTGTAGTCGCACCGAGACTGATTCTAAGGGAGATAGAGGTGAGTTTTTCCGGAAATGCAAACTCCGAAAAAGTTAGCATTTGGTTCACACTACCGAGCACTAGACCCTCTGTTGCTCCTCAAAGACCGCGGATCGGATTACCGGGGACCGCTGGACTTCTCACCGAACCCTGTGCAGACCTCGAGGGGTTCTGCGATTACATCGCCGGAGACAACCAGGAAACCGCCGTCCTCGCCTTATCGCAGCTTTGTCACACCAAGAGAGTTAGGAAGTCCGCCGAGAACTTCACCGGGGCCACCGCCGTTTCGCGGTTGCCGCGCCGCGTTCATCTCCTGTAAACGTGGCGTCCAAGGGACGGCTTGGCAGTTCCTTTGTCACTTGCTGTAAGATGGCGCATGGCCGTGGGGCTCGCTCCCAGCGAACAGTTGAAGGACATCCGCACGCGATTGGGGATTACCACGCGTGACGTTGCGGAATTCAGCCAGAGAATCGCCGAAGCGGAAAGTAATCCGGAATTTCAAATCTCCAACGCTTGGCTCACGCAGATCGAAAATTCCGATTCCGTCCCCAGCATTTTCAAGCTGTACAGCTTGAGCTCCGTTTACCGGATCAAGTTCACGGATATCCTCCGCCTCTACGGTGTCGATCTCGAGAATCTCAGCCGGCACCAACTGGCCGCGCCACTGCCCAAGACACACCTCACCACGCTGGAAGTTTACGATGCGGAGAGGACCGTCTCTTTTCCTGTCCGATTCGACCGATCCTTCGACGTGGCCAACACCAATCTTTTGTCTCGCATGGTCGAGGTCTGGGGAGAAGTACCTATCGCGCTAATTCAGCATCTGGACGTCCGGCACAGCATGTACGGCTACATCGGACTGCAGGACAACACTCTGTCTCCACTCTTGCGCCCCGGCTCTTTTGTACAGATCGATCCGCGCGTGCGAAAAATTCAGCCGCTGCGCTGGCGCACGGAATTTGATCGGCCGATTTATTTTGTGGAGCTGCGTGATGGCTACGCCTGCGCATGGTGCGAGATGCAAGACGGGTATCTGTTGCTGCTCCCGCATCCGCTGTCGGCACAGAGCGTTCGCAGATTGAACTACGGCACGGAAGCGGAAATCGTCGGCCAGGTGACCGCGGTGGCCATGCGGCTTACCGACGCGGCGGAGCCGGCTCCTGACGGTGCCGCCAGATTGCCAAGGCGAGTCTGACGTTCGAGAGAAAAAGACGCGCCACCGTCGGATTCACTTCGACCGGAACGGCGATGCGGTAGGGCTCCAGTTTTTGCCAGACGCGCAGAACCTCCTGCGGACTTTCGTGCGAACACTCCAAATAGGTTTCGAGTTGCTGCACCAGCTCCTCGAGCGAGGACGCCGCGAGTGTGTAAAAAACTTGCCGGTGAGCTATTTCCAGCGCCTTGCTGGCGGCGTCGGCTCGGAAGCGGCAAGCGAGCCCGTCATGATGATACGTTCCGGTGTTGTAGTCGCGGGTGGAAGCCAGATAGATCAGGCGGGCCAGGTCGCAAGAAATCTTGGAAAGCGATCGTTGCAACAAGTCGTCGTAGGCGGCTTGGATGGGTACAAGTTTGACGGTGGCGCTCATCGTTTTGGGTGGCTATCGGGCTCAGGTTTTTCGTGGTTTTAGAATGGCCCCATGGTGTGAATTTCGCGGGGAGTGGCCGCCCCCGCGAAGGCTTGCTGCACTTCGGCGATTCGTCGCGAGAGCGAATCCGCGTACAAAGCCACGCCGCGCACCCACAGGGGTCCGGCTGACTGAATGGCCAGAAACAGCACGCCGCACAGCAGCATGAGCTCTCCGTACTGGAGCACGAGTTTCACTTCCGTCGTGAATTCGAGGTCTCCGCTGCCGCGGGCGGCTTCCGCATGTTCCCGCATGACCCGCTGGATTGCCGCCGAAGTTTGCCGAACCCAAAGAAGGGCGACCGCCTTACGCTCGCGGCGGAAAAGCTTCTCGATCTTGGGCGATTTTGTTGCCGACGCAAATTCCCAGTCGGCGCGGGAAAAGATCTTGAAGACAAATTCCGGCGGACACGGAGCAACCTCGGCTGGATCATCATGAAGCGGCAGGTCCGATTTGG
>Ga0209526_10004016_pt1 | contig 10022 bp, 6 predicted proteins | sample JacPinW_OM2H0_M1_FD_188566 | JGI IMG/M metagenome (GOLD analysis project Ga0209526, IMG submission 188566) | Forest soil microbial communities from Algoma, Ontario, Canada - Jack Pine, Ontario site 1_JW_OM2H0_M1 (SPAdes) (version 2) | ecosystem: Environmental > Terrestrial > Soil > Boreal... | reverse complement strand
TGTTGAGTTTCAGGATTTACAAGTTGCGCGAGCGCCTGGCCCGCGCTCACTTTGGCTCCGGCGTCAACAAGAACTTTGGAAATCTGTAAGCCCTCCCGATCCGGCCGGACTTGAACTTCTTGTTTCGGAACGAGCCCGCCGGTGATCTCCGTCACATCGTCGAAACAGCTTTTCTTGGCCATTGTCACGCTCACGACCGTGCCCTTTGTTACCTTAGGTCCAGGCGGGCCAGCGGCAGATAAACGCGAGGATTCAACCAAAAATAGGCTCGTCGGCAAGAATAAAACGGCCAACCCAAACTTGGAAATTCGCGATCGGATAAAAATAAACATCGTCATTTCTCTCGACCGAATGTTCTTTTCCAGAACTCATTGGCTGCCAGCGGACGCACAGAGATCTGGTCTTGGCATTCGTGTATCGTCTCGCCAAGCCAGAATCTCAAAGGCCGGCATTGGTCTATTGAAGCCCTTAAGTTTCAGTTCGCCAATGGGTGCGGCGTGAACCCATTGTCCAACAATGCCGAATGCTCTTTGGCTGATCACGATCTGGCCTGCTTTTGCCTCGTCGCAGAGCCGCGACGCGAGATTGGTAACGCTGCCCACGGCCGCGTACTCCAGGCGACGGTCAAATCCAACTTGCCCAAGAGTGGCGTAGCCGAGAGCAATTCCAATTCCAAACCCCAAAACGTGTCCGCGACTGCGCCAGCTTTCAGAAAGCTTGCCGACGCTATCCCGCATGTCCACCGCCATTCGGACTGCGCGCTGGGTATGGTCCGGATAGGGGATCGGGTCGTTGAACAGGATCAATATGCCGTCCCCGGCGAACCGATCCAAGGTGCCTTCATAGTGGAAAATGAGTTCTCCCAGTGCGGCGTGGTACTCGCGAAGCACCCTCATGACCTCTTCAGGCTCGGCACTCTCCGTGAAGGCAGTGAATCCTCTCAGGTCGCAGAACACCACCGTAACCTCGCGGCGGTGGCTCGCCAGCAGCGACGCATTTTCGTCGGAGGAGGCAATCACTTGGGCCACCTGGGGCGCCAGGAACCGTTGCAGACGGCCGATCCGCGCGATTTCCGTCAATTGCGTCGCCACCCGTTCTTCCAGCAAAAGGTTCCAAGACCCCAGTTGCTCGGTCTGTTCCTTGAGCTTTGTTGCTTGTTGCTGGACGGTATCGTGCGCTTTCGCTAGCTCGCAGCCTTTCTGATCGATTTCGCGGAACAGCCGGGCGTTCCGCATGGCGAGAACCGACTGGTGAGCAAAGGTCTGCATCAATCCGATCGTATTCGATGGCAATGCGCCGGTCGCTTTGCGCTGCACGACCAGTGCACCGAGAACCTCGTCCTGGCCCGCCAGCGGAACAACAAGAATAGAATGTATCCCAGCGACCAGCGGGAGGCCCTTCAACGGACAGTCGGGTGCATTCAACAAATCCGGGATGGATATGGGTTCTCGCTTTCTCGCGGCGACACCCATGAGGCAGTCGTTTTCGTCGATCCGAACGGAGCGTAAGGCATCCACCAGGGACTGCTCGATACCAGAAGCCTGCGCGAGTTCGAAGACACCCGAGCAGCTGTTGTAGCTGTAAATGGCCCCGGCGTCGGCTTGCGTGATTTCGACCGCGCTGGTGACGATCGTGGCCAGCACCGCATCTAGGTCGAGCGAGGAGTTGATGGCACGTCCGGTCTCCTCGAGCACCTTCAATTCCCGCACCGATTGGGCGAGGTCGCGCGTGCGGTCCTCGACTTTCTCCTCCAGCCGCGAGTAGGATTCCTGGAGCTGACCGGCCATTCGGTTGAACTGGTCGGCGAGTTCCTCCACCTCATCTCCTGTTCGCACGTCGATGCGGTTACCGAATTCGTTCGCCCCGAGCTCGCGTGCGCCGGCTTGAAGCTGGCGAATCGGAACGACCATTCGGCGCGCTAGCAGCATTCCGACGCTGATTGCAAGCATAAGACCCAGTATTAGCAGCAGGCCAATGCGCGCCAACATATCGTAGATCGGAGCGAATGCCCGGCTCAGGGGCTGCTCGTAGAAGACGAACCAGTTCAATTGTGGGATCGGCGTGGATGCCGTCAGCACCGAGAGTCCGTTGAGGTCTTTGCCGATGGTGATGGGACTCGCGTTGGCCTTCAGCATGTTGGCGACCTGGGGAAGCCCGGACAGATCGGTCGCGGGATTTTGGTTCGTATCTGAATGGGCGAGCAGTCGGCCCTCTCGTTCGACCAAATAGGCATAAATGGCCTTCCCGACCTGACCCGCGTTCACGAAATCCGAAAGAAATTTCAGGTTGATCTTCGCAACCGTGACACCGGCATTTCGGCCCGAATGTGCCATCGCGATCAACATAAACGGCTCGCCCGTGTGGAAATACACTGGCGACCACCAGACGCCCCTGGCGGTCGCTTCGGCGAATCTCGGATCGTGCGAGTAATCGGTGCCTGTCCCAACCGCGAAGGTGTGGCGCACGGATCTCAGCTGCTCATGACCGGCGCCGTCAAGCTGTACGAGTTCGTCGATGGCCGGCATCTGGTCCAGCAGTACCGCATAGTCCGACCGCCGCTGTTCGATCATGACGACGCTGGCCCGCGTCACCCAGCTGATCTGCCGTTCGATGTCGGACATGAACTGCTCGATGCGACGCGCCGTCGCCACGGCCTTTTCGGACTGCACACCCACCAGCGTCGCCGTCGTCTCGCGGTACATGAACCAAGTTTCGACAGCTCCGTTCACGGCGAGCACGAATACGACCAGTCCGACGAACGAGACGACGAATTTGGCGAACAAACCTCCCCGGCGTAACCATCCCCTGGGCAGCGCCCTATCCATTCAATTCACCGTATCGGCGCGCGAAGGAGATCGTCTTGATCAGAATCAGCCGGCCGTTGATAGCGTCGGGACCGAAAAATTGGGCCAGGCTGAATAGGATATAGTTTTGGCAGGTTACTAGATGCCATTGCCGGCTGCGTAGGTCTTGTCCCACGCGCCGCCGAGGAGCTTCTTCCAATCGGCCACAACCCCCATCCAGCGGGCGACTTGGATTTGCGCCGCCCAGGTAATATTCATACCTGTATCTAGTGGTAGGACCATTTTCGTCGCGATTGCACCTGCGCTGGACCGCGAGGCACCGGCCATCACCCCCATGTAGGAAGGGAGATCTGAGGCATGCGATGCCCCGCCTAACCCGAATACAGACGAAGCCGATAGAGTCGCGCAGGCACGGTGCGTCATGAAAGAAGCAGTTTCACGGATGATCGTCCCAGGAAAGGCATTTTTGTGAAGGTTGTCAACGGCGGCGTAAAACCCACCATCGGGGCGGACGCGGCCTTGAGGAAGCGCTGATGTTTTTGCCGGTTTCCGGATCGGCGAGTCGGAGTTCATGCCGCCGCCCCGGCTTGCGATTCACCGTGGGGTCCCGGACACCATAAGTTGGGTTAAATCACAGCTAACATAAGCCTCTCAGCGGCCGAATAAATCGCGCAGGAAATCAAGATTGGGGACCTGCGTGTCGCGCGAATCGGATCCTTTTGCGCCCCCTGTCGAATTCGTGCCAACGTCCTTGCGATCGGGTGCTGAAGGACCGAAAAGATTTCCCAAGCCCTGCGTGAGCGTGTCAACCCCGGCACCCAAATGCGCGTTGCTGCTGCCGAACAACCCCTTGCCGAGAGCATGTAACTTGGCATAAGCGGCATTCGGATCGTCCAGGATCCCGGCAATATCGGGATACATACGCGGCTCGCCCCAGGTCCCCTGCACGACGACCGGCACCCCGAAGCCGACCGGGTCCGCGGAGCCGCCCTGGCCTTCGAGGCTCATGATGAGTTTCGGTTCGAGTTTGAACCACAGTGTTTTTGCGGCGATATCGGCGGAACCCGCACCGTTCACGCGCACGAGGGGTCCCATCAATTGAAGATTATCCGTCGTCGCTCGACCCTTGCTGATTCGGAAGAGCGCATTGAGCCGGGAGAGATCCGTCTTTTCAGCGTCGTTCTCCTGCCAGCCGGTGAGCGGGTTTGCCGCCAAGGCGCGGATCATCTTCGCGACGTTGATGGCGCGGATCTCCCCGTCCTGGACAAGGATGTCGGCTGATCCGCCGAGCGTCGACATGACGGCGCGGAGGCTTGCGCCCGTCGCATGCACGTCGATTTTCGCCTGCATGTGCCCGTCGAGGGCATCGAAATTAGCCACGTCGATCAGCAACGGCAGCGCACGCAGTCCCCTCATGTTGATTCGAATGCTCTGATTTAGCATCGCATCGGAGGTATCAACGAGCAGTACTCCGTCGCCTTGGCCGCCATAGAGCCCGATATGCGGAAACTCGGCCTTCAGTACCCCGCTGGCGACCGTCCCCTGAACCGACATAGGTGCTAAGTGGAACTTGCCGACTTTAAACTCGGCGGCCGAGATTTGCACGTCTGCATCGAAGTAATTCAATGGATCGATGTCGACCTGTCGATCGCTCCACGGCTGGTTCCAATCTGAGTGAGATCCGATGCCGCCAAATCCAAATCCGGAAGCGCCGGCATCGGACGCTTTGGCAGGCCCAAGCCCAAGCGTTAGACATTGGAAGTCCAGGTCCGCTTTTACCATTGGTTTGCTGGCGAATTCGACTGAGGCCCAACCATTGAATGTGCTTTGACCGATCGTTCCTTTCAGCCCGTTGATGGTCAGCGTCGAGCCGGCCACCTTAATGTCGGCCACGCCGGAGAGCGGATCTTGCAGCAAACCGGGGGCTTCGAAAACCAATTGGACCGGGACGGCCTGTCCCGTCCAGGTGTCGGCCGGCCCATCCGCTTTGACGTGAATCCGAAATGTCTGATCACCCCACTGCCCTAGCGCGCTGATGCCGGGCGGGCCATCCCGCCCGGACAGCGAAGCGGTCAGAGCGATCCCGTTGATTCGACTCTCGAAGTGGTCCCTTGCGCTGGAGAGCACGACGATGCCGTCTTCGATGGTTACCCGGTCGACTGCAAAGCTCTTTGCGGAGACGGAGGGATCGCTCCCCGATCGCGCCGATGCGTTCCCCGTGGGGTTCAATCGCTGGCGCACGAGCGGAGCGCGCAGAACCGGCCGCACAATGGCGATGTCGCTGATCTGCGGATAGCCTGCGAACAGGCTCGAAAGCGTCATTGAGAACCGCATGCTTTCGGCGGTGAGCTTGCCCAGCGGATCTGCGTCGTTTGCGTCGAACAGGCTGATGTCGCGAACTGTTAAGGTCGGTGATGGCCAGAACGCCAGCGTCGAATTGCCGATGATCCGCAATCGATATCCGGTATCGGCTTCAACTCTGTCTTGTAGCACACCCACCATGAGACCGGCGGGAACTCCAAGCACCAGGGCAAGCAAAGCTGTCACCAAAACAACGACAATACCTATGGTCGCGATCTTCAATGTCTTCATGTCGATTTCCCATGCTAATGAATATCGGCGGAGGCGACAGCGATGCGCCGAATGGCACATCCTGCCTCCCTGGGAGACGTGGACGCGTTGGCAACCGGCCTCTCTCGTAAATTCAAATCCGGCCGTTGTGATCGAGCAATTATGTGGCTGGCGTCGCACTTTGTCGATATTCTTTTGCTTTCCCCGCGTGAATTCCCCGTGGATCGTGGCGATGACCAAGCAGTCTGAATTTGCGGTGCTCCTCGGGTTGAATCCCCTTTTCTCTGGCTTGGGCGCCGATTCGATAAACAGGATTGCCGCATTGTGCCACACCCAGTATCTCGCCGCCGGCGAGATACTGTTCCGGAAGGGCGACAGCGGGGACGCGTTGTTCGGGATTCGGCGAGGACAGATTCGCATCGAGTCCGGGTCGCCCGACGGAGGGCGGTTGACGCTGAATTTTCTCGGTGCCGGTGATCTATGCGGAGAAATTGCGGTGCTCGATGGTCAAACCCGCACCGCTGACGCGACGGCGGGGGAGCCCAGCGAACTCTTCGTTCTCCGTCGGAATGATTTCCTGAATCTTCTCGAGAGTGAGCCGCGGGTCGCGGTGAAACTCATCGCGCTGCTCTGCCAGCGGATCAGGTGGGCCAGCGACCGCTTCGAAGAATCCGTCTTGTTGCCCCTCCAGGTCCGGCTAGCGCGGCGACTCTGTGCCCTCGCCACCGATTTCGGATCGGAGGTTTACATTTCCCAGGAACAGCTGGGAATCTATGTGGGGGCAGCGCGCGAAAGCGTAAACCGTCAATTGCAGCAATGGCGGCAGCAAGGAATTCTCGAAATACGTCGCGGACGTATTTTGCTGTTGAATGCCAACCGGCTCAGGGCCGAGGCGCGGGAGGGCTGAATTCCGCCCTAGTCGGCGGCAGGATATGTGGGTGCGGCTTTCGATTGCTCGATCTCATGCTCCGAGCTGGCGAAGCGCTTGCCGAGCCGCGACGCGAAGCGCGCAATATCGTCCATTAGCGAAAACACGGCCGGAACGAAGACAAGCGACAGCACGGTCGAAACGAGCAGTCCGCCGATCACGGCGATCGCCATGGGCGATCGGAATTCTCCTCCAGCGCCAAATGCGAGGGCGCTCGGGATCATGCCGGCGACCATGGCAACCGTCGTCATGATGATCGGTCGCGCCCGCTTTTGGCCGGCATCGATGATGGCGGCGTCGCGATCCATGCCATGGCGGATCGATTCAATTGCAAAGTCGACCAGCATGATCGCATTTTTCGTGACGATGCCCATCAGCATCAGGATCCCGATGTAGACCGGTATGGTGAGTTGCTTGCCCGTGAGCAGGAGCGCAACGATCGCCCCACCGATCGAGAGCGGCAGCGAAAACAAGATTGTGATTGGTTGCAGGAAACTTCCGAACAGAAGGACAAGCACCGCATAGACCATCATCAGCCCGCCGCGCATGGCGTCGGTAAAGCCATCGGCCAGCTCATTCAGGCTTTCCGCGTCGCCCGACGGATTGACGCTGATCTCCTTGGGATGGTTCTTCATCACGGGCAGCGCAGAGATATCCCGCATCGCATCGCCGAGCGCGGAGATGCCTGCGAGATCCGCCGCGACCGTTGCCTCACGCTCGCGGTCGTAACGATTGATGCTGGTCGGTCCCTGATAAAATTGGATATCGGCGATCGTTGCGAGGGGAACGCCACCTCCGCGACCCATGGGCACCCGCAACTGCTCGATCACCTGTTGGTCGGCCCGAGCGCTGGCCTCGAGCTGTACTCGAATGGGGACCAGGCGATCGCCGGCATCGAACCTGGCAAGCGCCGGGCCGACGTCACCGATCGTTGCCACCCGGATCGTCTCGGCCAAGCTCTCGGTCGTCACGCCGAGACGGACTGACAGGTCCGTTCGCGGACGGATGCGAAGCTCCGGCCGGTCGAGCGAGATTTCCGAAGTGACGTTGGCGACCAGCGCTATTCGCTTAATCTCGTTCGCAAGCTCACTGGCGACATTCGCGACAATCATGCTGTCTTCGCCGGTCACGACCAGCGAAATCGCGCGGAGCCCGTTCTCGTCGGTAAACCAGTACCGAATGTCTGGAATGTCATCGAACTCGCGGCCAATGGCCAATTCCAGTTCACCCTGTGTGATCGCTCGCTCGGATTTCGGTGTGTAATTGATGATCAGCCCGGCCGTGCGGACCTCATTCGCTCTCTTCGGTATCCTTCCGCCGTCGACAAATACGCTTTTTACCTCCGGTCGATTGCGCAAGCGAGTGACGATACCCTCCGTCGCTTTTTCGGTATCGGACAATTGCGATCCAGGCGGCAGTTCGATCGCCAGCACCGACCGAGCCGTGTCCTGCGCCGGCAGGAATCCCTTAGGCAGAAGTCCCATGCTCCAAATCGAGGTCGCAAACAGCAGCAAACCAACGAATACGGTAACGAAGTAGTGCCGGACCGACCAGGTCACGAGGCGAACATAAGTCCTTAGCAGGCGCCCCGGCGGTTTCTCCGCCTGATGCTGAGGCCGGAGGAAATAGGCAGCCAGCATCGGAGTGACGAGGCGCGCCGCGAGCAGTGAAAATAATACCAGCGCCGAGACGGTGATGCCGAACTGCTTGAAGAACTGACCTGCAATGCCGGACATAAAGCTTGCGGGCGCAAAAATCGCGACAATCGTCAGGCTGATGGCGATGACCGCGAGGCCAATCTCGTCGGCCGCTTCGAGGGACGCCTGATAGGGCGATTTTCCCATCCGCATGTGGCGCACGATGTTCTCGATCTCGACAATCGCGTCATCGACGAGAATGCCCGTGCTGAGCGTAATCGCGAGAAAGCTCACGAGGTTAAGCGAAAAGCCCAGAACATCCATCACCCAAAACGCGGGGAATATCGAAAGCGGCAAGGAGATTGCCGCGATAACCGTGGCCCGAAAATCGCGCAAGAACAGGAATACGACGATGACCGCCAACGCGGCGCCCTCGAACAACGTGTGGATGGCAGCCTCGTAATTGCCCCGAGTGAAGTCGACCGAAGTGTCAATCAGCCTGAGGTCGACGTCCGGATGGGCTAGCTTGAGTTCGTCGACGCGTTTTTGCACCGCCTCTCCGACGACGACGTCGCTCGCCCCCTTCGAGCGTTTGATTGCAAACGCAACGACAGGCTCGCCGTTGAGCCGGGCGAAGGTTCGCCGTTCGGCAATCGTGTCGGTCACGATGCCAAGATCATCGAGACGAACCGCGCCGCCCATCGGCATGCTGATCGTTGTCGCCGCCAGTTCATTGAGCGTCCGCGCCGCGGCGAGCGTGCGGATCGCCTGATCGCGCCCGCCGATTTCGGCGCGACCACCGGCCAGATCCACATTGGTGCCGCGCAATCGATGGCTCACGTCGGCCGGAGTCAAGCCAACCGCCTGCAGCCGATCCGGGTCGAGCGAAACAAGGATCTCCCGTTCTACGCCACCGATGCGTTCGACCTGCGCAACACCCCGGACCCCCTGCAGGGAGCGCGTGACGATATCGTCTACGAACCAGGACACCTGTTCCGGAGTCTTGCCCGGAGCGATGGCCGCATAGGTGACGATGGGCAGGCCAACCACGTCGATGCGCTGAATCAGCGGTTCTTCGACATTTCGCGGAAGATTGGCTCGAATGCGGGTAACCGCATCCTTGACGTCGTTGAGGGCGCGATCCGTATTGGTCTCGAGCCTGAAGATGACCGTCGTCACCGAAATCCCGTCGGTGATCGATGAGGTGATGTGGCGGACGTCCTCGACGCCGGAGACGCCATCTTCGATCGTCTTCGTGACCTGGGCCTCAAGCTCCGCTGGCGCCGCCCCGAACTGGGTCACGACCACGGATACGACCGGGATATCGGCGTTCGGCAGGCGGGTAATCGGCAGTCTGCTGAAGCTCGTCCAGCCGAGCAGCAACAGGATGATCGACATGACGATCGAGGGTAGGGGTCGACGGATCGACCAAGCCGAAACGTTCAGCGCCATCGCCGCATTCTCAGTTGTCCGGTTCCTCGGCGAAAATTGGTTGCACCTGATCGCCATCGTGCAGCGAAGTGCCGGCATTGGCGACGACGATGTCGCCCTCCTTGAGCCCTTCGTTGATTTCAAAACTGGTATCGGACGAGAGCCCGACACGAACCCGCCGCGTCTCGACCGTCCGATTGCGCACCACCTGCACGCTTGTTCCCTCGGTCTGATGGAAGATCGCGTCACGCGGCACGGCGACGCCGCAGCTCTGGCTGGCATCGATCGTCGCCCGGGTGAACATTCCGACTCGAAGTGACGGATCCTGGGCGACCGACAGCCGGGCCCGGCCGAGCTGTGTGGTTCGATCGATTTGGGCCGGCACCAGGCGGACCTGTCCGATCAGTTCGGTGCCGTCTTCGAGCTTGATCCGCGCCGTTTCCCCGGATTTGAGCTTCGGCACATGGATGCTGGGCACATCGGCCTCGAGTTCGATTTCGTTGTCGATCATGATGCGGAACAGTGGCTCGCCGCGGGGCGATGCTGCCGCCCCGACGCTAGCCGTCGATTGCGTCACGAGGCCAGCGGCGGGAGCCTTCAGCGTGATCGTGTTGGAGGTCGGCTTTGCGGATGCGGGCGCACCTGCGGCGG
>Ga0209526_10004015_pt1 | contig 10022 bp, 8 predicted proteins | sample JacPinW_OM2H0_M1_FD_188566 | JGI IMG/M metagenome (GOLD analysis project Ga0209526, IMG submission 188566) | Forest soil microbial communities from Algoma, Ontario, Canada - Jack Pine, Ontario site 1_JW_OM2H0_M1 (SPAdes) (version 2) | ecosystem: Environmental > Terrestrial > Soil > Boreal... | reverse complement strand
ACACGTTTCGGCCAGAGACGAAGAATTCCTCCGTGCTGCCGGAAGAGCGCCGCCGGTAGTACAAGCTGATGAGCAAATTCAGCAGCAAGTACGTGGCGATGACAATCCAATCCGTTGTGGTGAGAGCCATCTTTGATTTTTACCCCCCAAAGACCGCATTGACCCCGAAGTGTAGACCCAATAATGTGTTTCCCGATGACAATTCTTCTATTCCGTGCGACCGGGTCGACCGCGTGTCCGTTGCCGAACTTTTTCCGGGACGAGCGGTCTCCACCGCGATTTGTGACGCCCCGGGATGTGCTATATTTATATATTTGAAACGGTTTAATACAAACAGGAATCGGGAACTATGCTGCTCGTTTTGAAGCCCAACGATGAACAGCTTGGCCGCGAAGCCGCGAGGATCGTTGCCAACCAAGTGCGCAGAAACCCCCTCCTGCGACTAGGTTTGGCTACCGGGAGCACGACCCTCGGGATGTACCGGGAGCTGGTGCGCCTGCATCAGCAGGAGACTCTCGATTTCTCCCGGGTGGTCACGTTTAACCTCGATGAGTATCTCGGCTTGACCGCCGACCATGCGCAAAGTTTCCGCTACTTCATGCATGAGAACTTCTTTTCCGGTGTCAACATCGATCCCGCCAACATCCATATTCCCGATGGTGCGATCGCCGGCCATTACGATTCCTACTGCCGCTCCTACGAACAAACCATCCGCGACGCCGGCGGTATCGATCTGCAAATCCTCGGAATCGGCCGTAATGGACACATCGGGTTCAACGAACCCACCTCTAGCCTTGGCTCCAGAACCCGCCTGAAGGTCTTGAGCCAAGAGACCATCGATGACAACCGAAAGTTCTTTGGTCCGGCTGAAAAGGTACCCGAGTGCGCCATTACCATGGGCATCGGAACCATCCTCGAAGCCCGCCGAATTCTTCTGCTCGCGAGCGGTTCGTCCAAGGCCGCGGCGATTGCCGACGCTATTGAAGGACCCCTGACCGCTTCCGTCACGGCGTCCGCGCTTCAACTGCATCCCGATGTCACTTTTATCGTCGATCCAGAAGCTGGCGCACAGTTGAAGCAAAAAGAGTACTACCGTCGCGTGCTCGAGATGACCGCGGCCCTCACCCCCGATCGCTTGTAGCTTTGCCTTGCAGGTCTCGGATACCTATTTCCACGCTGATTCGAAGCGCCTGCGCTAGAATCGCATTGCCACGCATGTAGCGGGCAATCGCTTCGGGAGGATGCCGACGTTGGAAGCACCTGTCATCGGAACGTCCGTGCCGCGTACCGAAGGACGCGGGAAGGTCCTCGGCAGCGCCAGGTACGTGGATGACCTCGTGTTCCCCAACATGCTTTTCGGCGCGACGGTGCGGAGTCCCGTGGCCCGCGGGCGTATTCGCGCGATTCACTTCGAAACCGGCATCCCCTGGAGCGAGTTCACGATCGCCACCGCCAAAGATATTCCATCTAAGAATTGTGTGGCCTTGCTGATCGAAGACCAACCTTGCCTCGCCGAACAAGCGGTCAACCATCCGGAAGAGGCGGTCGTGCTGCTCGCACATCCTGACAAGTATCTGCTCGAACAGGCGCGTCGCTCCGTGCGAATCGAAATCGACCCGCTGCCGGCCATCTTTACCGCCACGGATTCGCTCGCCCGCAAGCAGGTAATCTGGGGGGAGGACAACGTTTTCAAATCGTTCCACGTGGAAAAGGGCGACGTGGATACCGTCTGGCGCAACGCCGATTTCGTCGTCGAAGGCCAATACGAGACCGGGGCACAAGAGCAACTCTACATCGAGCCGCAGGGAATGATCGCGCAAGCAAGTCCGTCCGAAGGCGTCACCGTGTGGGGGTCGCTGCAATGCCCCTACTACGTCCACAAGGCGCTCGTCAGGCTGTTCGGCTTGCCGAAAGATCGCGTGCGCGTAGTGCAGACCGAGACCGGCGGTGGGTTTGGCGGCAAGGAAGAATATCCCTCGATGCTTGCCTGCCACGCCGCCCTACTCGCTTGGAAGTCCGCTAGGCCGGTAAAAATCATCTACGATCGCGCCGAAGACATGGCGGCAACAACGAAGCGCCATCCTTCTGAGACCCGGCATCGCACAGCGGTCAGCCGCGAAGGCAAGCTTCTCGCCATGGAGATCGATTTCACCCTCGACGGCGGCGCCTACCAGACGCTTTCCCCGGTCGTCCTCTCGCGCGGCACGATTCATGCCGCCGGGCCGTACCATTGCCCGAACGTGCGCATTCGCAGCCGCGTGGTCGCGACGAACACACCCCCGCACGGCGCATTCCGCGGATTCGGGGCACCGCAGAGCGTGTTCGCGCTCGAACGCCATCTGGATCGCGTAGCCAGAGTGATCGGCCTCCCGCCCGATGAACTGCGCCGTCGGAATTTCATCCAGCAAGGCCAGGCACTGGCGGTCCGCCAGGTCATTCACGAGAAAGTAGACCTGGGCCGCCTGATGGACCGGGCCTTTGAATTGAGCGGCTATCACGCCAAGCGCACGCGTTTCCAACAGGAGAATCAGCAGAGCGCCATCAAGAAAGGCATCGGATTCGCCACTTTCTTGCACGGCGCGGGGTTCACCGGGTCGGGAGAAGAGTATCTCGCCTCAGAAGCCATCGTCGAGGCTACGCGGGAAGGCCGCGTGCGCATATTGGCGGGCAGCACAGAGATAGGACAGGGCACGAATACGGTATTCACGCAAATCGCAGCAGAAGCGCTCGGACTGAATTGCGATCAGATCGAAATCATGCAGCCGGATACGGCGCTGGTTCCGAACAGCGGTCCGACCGTGGCTTCCCGTACAACCATGATCGTCGGGAAACTTGTGGAATCCGCGGCTCGCGCGGTGCAACAGTCGCTGTTTAGCAGCGGCGTTCTCGAGCCAGGCTATGGCCCCGAGGATTTCCCCGACGCCTGCCGTCAATACATCGACAAATTCGGGGCGTTGCAAGCTCTGGTCAAGTACCAGCATCCACAGGATCTTCACTGGGACGACGAGCGCTACCAAGGCGACGCGTATGGGGCTTACGCGTGGGCCACCTACGTGGCCGAGGTGTCGGTCGACACCCACACTGCGGAAGTCCGCGTAGAAGATTTCGTCGCCGTGCAAGAGGTCGGCAAGGTGATCAATCCTGTCCTCGCGGCGGGACAGATCGAAGGCGGCGTGGCGCAGGGTATCGGCTTCGCGCTCTATGAAAACGTCGTCTGGCAGGAAGGACGCATGGTCAACGGCCAGATGACCAACTACATCGTGGCCACCTCCATGGATGTACCGCCCATCCGCGTCTTCTTCGAGGAGACTCCCTACGCACGCGGCCCCGCGGGGGCCAAAGGAATTGGCGAGTTGCCTCTCGATGGCACCGCCCCCGCGATTGCCAATGCCATCGCGAATGCAACCGGAGCGGACATTCGGCGCGTTCCCGTCACACCGGAAACTCTCCTTGAAATTCTGGAGAGTATCGATGCCTGAGACCGTGCGCAGGATTCGCGTGCAGTGTGAAATAAACCGCCGCCCGGTGACCCTCCAAGCATTTCCGATGGAGCGCCTGCTGGATGTATTGCGCGAGCGGGCCGGTCTCACCGGCACGAAAGAAGGCTGCGGCGAGGGCGAGTGTGGCGCCTGTTCGGTCGAAATGGATGGTGCGCTCGTAAACAGTTGCCTCGTCCCGGCCCTGCAGGCGCAAGGCGCGAAAATCCGCACGATCGAGGGAGTAGCCCGCGACAATCGGCTGCATGCCGTCCAGCAGGCCTTCTTAACGCATGGCGGAGCGCAATGCGGCATCTGCACGCCCGGAATGATTCTGGCCGCCGTGAATCTTCTGGCGCAGAATCCCCAGCCGAGCGAACCAGAAATTCGCGAAGGACTCGCCGGGAACCTTTGCCGATGCACCGGCTACACGAAGATCTTTGAATCGGTCGTCCAGGCTTGCCGCGCTAGGGAGCGGGAATGAGATCCTATGTCCCCGAGTATGAAATGGAGGAGGCGGGCGATCTGTCGGCGACGCTCGAGCGCATGGCTCGCGAGCCCGGAGTATGGAAGCCTTTCGCTGGCGGCACGGACCTGATGGTGTTACTGGAGGCCGGGAAACTTCCGCACCGCAAGTACGTGAGCATCTGGAAGCTGCCGGAGTTACGGGGCATCGAGGTAGCGCCGGAGCACGTGATGCTCGGAGCACTGACGACGTACGCGGAAGTCCGTCGACATGGGATTCTCGCCCGCGAATTTCCGCTTCTGTGCCATGCAGCTGCAGAAACCGGAAGTATCGCGACGCAGAACCGTGGCACGCTCGGCGGCAACATCGCCAACGCTTCCCCGGCCGCGGATTCCCCGCCCGCGCTGCTGGTTTACGACGCGGAGCTCGAACTGATTTCCGCCAGCGGCTCGCGGTGGGTGCCGTACCATGGATTCTGGTCCGGTTATAAACAAACGGACCTTCGCCCCGACGAACTGATTCGCCGGATTCGCCTGCCGCGGTCCAAGACCGATTGGAAACAGGTCTACCGTAAGGTGGGCACGCGACGCGCCCAAGCAATCTCAAAAGTATGCCTGGCCGCCGCCGCGCGCGTCAGCCAAGGCCAGATCCGTGACGTGCGCATCGCCGTGGGCAGCGTCGCACCCAGTGTGCTGCGAGCTGTCGAAACCGAAAAAGCACTGCGAGGGGAAAGGCTGACGCCGGCCATTTTGCAGGTAGCGCAAACCACGCTCGCCCGCGAGATCGCCCCGATTGACGATATGCGTTCGACGGCCCGCTATCGTCGCCGGATCGCCCAGAATCTTCTCGCCTCGTTTTGCGAGACCATTTCCACGTAATGGGCAATGTGCAATTCTCCCCACAGTTCTGACCATTCCTCTCAAGCCAGCGAACTCATCGTTCGCGGCCAACGTATCATCACCCACGAGGGCGAGCGGCCAGCGGCAATTCACATTCGCGATGGAATGATTGCGGCAATTTCTACTTTCGACGACATTCCGACCGGAGTTCCCGTGCATGAGGCAGGCGCCGCGGTCGTCATGCCCGGGCTGGTCGACACGCACGTGCACATCAACGAGCCCGGTAGAACCGAGTGGGAAGGGTTTTCTTCGGCCACGCGAGCAGCCGCGGCAGGAGGAGTGACTACGCTCGTGGAGATGCCTCTGAACAGCATTCCCGCCACCATCACTGTCGCCGGATATCGTGAAAAGATGGCAGCGGCGACAGGCCAGTTGTGGGTGGATGTGGGATTCTGGGGCGGTGTGGTACCGGAGAATGGCGAAGACCTACGCACGCTGTGGGAAGCAGGAGTCTTCGGATTCAAATGCTTTCTGGTAGCCAGCGGAGTGGATGAATTTCGACATGTTACGGAGTCTGACCTCCGCACCGTTTTACCCGAATTGGCCGCCCTCGGCGCACCCCTGCTGGCGCATGCCGAATTGCCAGGTCCGATCGACGAGGCCATGAAACAGCGCTCACAACCTGAGGCCGGCCGCCGATACACGGCCTGGCTCTCCTCGCGCCCGCGCGAAGCGGAAAACAGAGCCATCTCATTGCTCTTGCGTCTCGCCCGCGAATTCCAAACTCGCATCCACATCGTGCATCTATCTTCCTCGGATGCGATCCCGCAATTGCGACGAGCGAAATCCGAGGGCGTGCGCGTGAGTGTGGAATCCTGTCCTCACTATCTGACCTTCAGCGCCGAAGAAATCGCCGATGGAGCCACGGAATTCAAGTGCGCACCACCCGTGCGAGAATGCGAGAACCGCGAAAAGTTGTGGGCTGCTCTGGGGGAAGGAACCATTGACTTGATCGCCTCCGATCATTCGCCGTGTCCGCCGGCCATGAAGCTGCGCGAAGAGGGAGATTTCCTGCGCGCTTGGGGAGGAATCGCCTCGCTGCAGCTCAGCTTGCCTGCGGTATGGACGCCAGCCCGCCGGCGCGGCTATGCTCTCACCGACGTCGTCACCTGGATGTGCAGCGGTCCGGCACGCTTGGCAGGACTTGAAAACAAGAAAGGAGCCATTTCCCCGGGCTGCGACGCCGATCTGGTGATCTGGAATCCGGAGGCAACGTTTCGCGTAGTCCCTGCGCGGCTCCATCATCGGTCTAAGCTGACTCCTTATGCGGGACGTGAACTCGCAGGAGTAATCGAGGCGACCTTTCTGCGGGGACGCAAGATCTTTGACAAAGGAGAATTTCCGGGCGCGCCTGGGGGACGCGTTTTGTGTCGGGCCACAACATGAACGATTTTACGCAACTCGCGGATTTGGCATCGGAACGGCTGGGAGGCCGGGCGCTTGAAGTGAATGATGAATTCTTCGCCGCGAAGGAAAACCTGCTGAAGGAGTCCAAGCCGGTTTTTATCGAAGGAAAGTACACGGCGCGCGGAAAATGGATGGATGGGTGGGAAACGCGCCGCCGCCGAACCCCCGGGTACGATTGGTGCATCATCCGTTTGGGCCTGCCCGGAACTATCCGGGGAGTTCTGGTGGACACCAGCTTTTTCAAGGGCAACTATCCGGAACATTTTTCACTGGAGGCCTGTGACCTGGAAACCAGGCGGCCCTACAAAAACGAAAAGAAACGGCTGAAAGATCCACAAACACGATGGGTCGAGCTTCTTCCGCAGACGGCCCTGAAAGGCGACGCACAGAATGTGGTTCCCATACATCACGAGGGCCGCTTCACGCACGTGCGGCTGAAAATTTATCCCGACGGCGGTGTCGCGCGGTTGCGCATTCACGGCGAAGCCGTGCCTGATTTCCAGCAGGTTTCGCGCGGAGAGACCGATCTCGTAGCCGTAGAAAACGGGGGGAGCGTGGTGGCGTCCAGCGATCAGTTTTTTGGCGTGCCGCGGAATCTCTTGATGCCGGCGGCGGCGCGAAACATGGGCGACGGCTGGGAAACGCGCCGCAGACGCGGCCCAGGTCATGATTGGGTCATTCTCAAACTCGGATTGCCGGGAGTGATCCGGCGGATCGCCGTGGATACCTTGCACTTCAAGGGAAATTTTCCGGAGAGCTGCTCCATGGAAGCCTGCCGGGCCGAGGGCGCGGACGCGGTCACCAGCGCGTCGCAGCCGTGGACGCAGCTTCTGCCGCGAACGAAACTTAGAGCCAATCACCGGCACATCTTGAACCACCTGGAAGAAATGGGACTGGCCACACACGTGCGTTTCAACATCTACCCGGACGGAGGCGTTAGTCGCTTGCGCATTTTCGGCCGAGCATCAAATCCAGCAGATCGCCTAACAGGGATCGCGCGATTCAATCGCCTCTCGAAAACGGATGCGCGCAGAGCGCTACTGGACTGCTGCGGTTCCAAACGATGGAGCGAGCAGGTTCTCAAGCAAATGCCATTCCTCGACCAGGCGACTCTGCTTTACGCAGCCGACACGGCGTTGGCGGCACTGAAAAGGGATGACTGGCTGGAAGCTTTTCGTCATCATCCTGCTATTGGTGCACGACGCGCGAAGAAAGATCAATCCGCAACGGCGCGTCGCTGGTCCCTGGGGGAACAGTCCCGGGCACAAAAAGCAGCTCCGAAAACACTGGCCACGCTGGCTGCTGCGAATCAAGCGTATCAGTCGAAATTCGGACACGTTTTTCTGATTTGCGCCACCGAAAAAAGCGCCGAAGAGATTCTAGGCCATCTCGAGCAGCGCCTGACCAATGATCCCGAAGTGGAGTTTCACACCGCCGCCGAGGAGCAACGCAAGGTCACGCGCCTTCGCCTGGAGAAACTACTCGCACCATGAGCCAGATAACGACCCACGTGCTGGATCTTTCGCTTGGACGGCCTGCTGCAGGCGTGCCGGTGCTGCTCGAGGTAGAGGAGGCAGGCACGGGATGGAAAGAATTGAACCGCGCCGAGACCGATAAGGACGGCCGACTTCGCGAACTACTTTCGCCCGGATCGCTCGTGGAAGGGACCTATCGCTTGACCTTCGACGCGCACGCTTATTTCGCCTCCCGCAAAATTGAAACGCTGTTTCCGCAGGTGAGCATCGTCTTTAGCGTGTGGGATGCGAAGCAGCACTACCACATTCCGTTGCTGTTGAGCGCGTTCGGATATTCCACGTATCGCGGGGGCTGACACATGGCGATTTGTCTCGCTGAAAACAACTACGGCAAATCGCGCGTCCGCCTCCTTCGCGTTGCGCGCCAGGAAGGCCGCCATGACATCAAAGAGCTGACGCTGGCGATTCGCTTTGAAGGGGAGTTTGAGTCCGCCCACACCAAGGGCGACAACAGCAAGATCCTTCCTACGGACACGATGAAAAACACCGTGTATGCATTGGCGCGGCAACATCCCATCGAGACCATCGAGGAATTCGCACTCCATCTGGTCGAGCACTTCCTGACGTACAACCCGCAAGTCTCGCGCGTGCGAATCGACGCCGCGGAAGATCTCTGGATGCGCCTGCCGCATGGCGGAAAGCCGCACGCATTCACGTTCACTCGCGCGGGGCAAGAAAAACGCACCACCGAGCTGAGTGGAACGCGCGAGGCAACGGCGATCCGCGCGGGCATCGATGGCCTCGTCGTTTTGAAGACGGCGAACTCTGCGTTCGAAGATTTTCTTCGCGACCCCTACACAACGCTCAAGGAAGATCGCAACCGCATTCTCTCCACTGCAATCCGCGCCAGTTGGCTGTATTCGAGGGACGATGTGGATTTTGGCCCGGTCTGGCATGGCGTCCAGCAGCTGCTCCTGGAGACGTTCGCCGAGCACAACAGTCAATCGCTTCAGCATACGCTGTACGCCATGGGCGAGGCCGTTCTCAATAACTTCGACAACATTGGCGAGATTCATCTGTCGCTGCCAAACAAACACTTCCACTTGATCGATCTTTCGCCGCTCGGAATGGATAATCCCGCCGAAGTATTTCTTCCTACCGATGAGCCGTACGGTGTGATCGAAGCAACGGTGCGCAAAGACTGAGCAGCATGTTTATCTCGACCTCACGGCGCCCCCCCTTCCACCTCGCGGTGCTTCTAGCGTTTGCGACTTTCAAGGATCTTCGCGAAGGATGCGCTGCGGAGATCGGCCAACCCCAGCCCGGTGCGGGATTGCGCTTCCTCGACGCTAATGGCGCCGCAGTTGATGGCGCGAAGAAAATAATTGAGGAGCCCTTGTCCGGTGGCCGCGTCGTCGAAAACCTCGCCTACAAGCGTCGCCTGCGCCGCCTTTTCAATGAAATTACGCAGCCGTCCGGAAGCGGCATCGAGGCCTTCCAGGAAAAAAGAATATACGGCTGCGTAGCGGGTCACCAGCTGCGCCGGATGGAGGTCCCATCCCTGGTAGTAGCCGTTTACGAGCGAGTGACGTATGTGATCAAAGTGAAGCTTCCAGGCATGATGAACGGCGGCGCGGTTTTCTTCCATCTGGCGTGCCGCCAGCGGAGCACCGGCCTTCGCGGCGCGGTGCGGAGGTACCGGAAGAATGTTCGTTGCGCCATCGGAGAGCCAGATGCCGGTGCCTGCAAGCGCCACTTGCATTACCTCCCGCGCGAAGTCGCAGGCGGGATGGGTCATGTGTTGATATGCGGCAGTGATGTTGCGTCCGGCGGTGTAGTCATAGGTCCCGAAGTGTGCGGCGATGCAGCGCCCGCGACCCGCGGTCACCAGGGGCAACAAATTCACTTCCCCGCGCTCGTTAAAGATCGCCTGGGTCGTCTCAATCATCAGCTCGAGCCGTAGCGAGCGTTCGGCGAGCCCGAGGGCGGATTCGAGTTGGGAGCAGATGTCGTCGAGCGCGGCAACTTCCTCCGGCAAGGTCACTTTCGGAAGCGTGATGAAAAATCTTCCGGGAAGTTTGCCGCCTGTCTTCGAGACCAACTCGGTCAGGAAGATATCCAGGGTGCGGACGCTGCGGTCGCGGAGCTCCTCGGTGAACGGCTTGATGCGGATGCCGAGGAATGGCGGAAGCTGGCCAGCGTTCCGTCCTGCCGCGACCTCGCTTGCCACGCTGGCGGCATGACCGTCTTCCTCGATCTCGGGGCGATTGCCGTAACCGTCTTCAAAATCGATGCGGAA
>Ga0209526_10004013_pt1 | contig 10024 bp, 13 predicted proteins | sample JacPinW_OM2H0_M1_FD_188566 | JGI IMG/M metagenome (GOLD analysis project Ga0209526, IMG submission 188566) | Forest soil microbial communities from Algoma, Ontario, Canada - Jack Pine, Ontario site 1_JW_OM2H0_M1 (SPAdes) (version 2) | ecosystem: Environmental > Terrestrial > Soil > Boreal... | reverse complement strand
AGGATGTGGCGATATTCCTCCGCCTCCCGCACCTCGAGCTCGTAGTTGAGGCTGTAGGGTAGCGAGCCGCGCACCTCACAGGCAATCACCGAGCCGACCGACTTCCCGTCGCCGCGCGTGATCTGCACGCGGCGGAAATTCTGCCACCATCCTGGATAGCGCTCGATATCGAGAACCACCGACCACACCTTCGGGAGCTTTGCCTTGAAGCGCCAGTCAGTCACGAAGTGGTATGTCGTCAAGCCGAGCCTGCCAGCCCCCACCCTGACCCTCCCCCAGAGGGGGAGGGTATGAGTGAGGGAAAGTCGATTGCGCGGCTAGAAGCCGTGGTTCTTGAGCCAGGTCGCCGCGAGGTCGGCGGGATCCAGCTTGTCGATGTCGGCGCTCTTGTTCATCGCGGTCAGATCGGGCGTGTTCAGCTTGGCATCGATGCTGTTCAGCAGTGTGCTGACCTCACTGTTCGCCACCGCCGTCCGAATCAACGGCACGATGTTGTCCGCCTGCTGCAGATGCTTGTCGTCCGCGAGCACGACCAGGTTATTGGCGGAGATGCCGCCGTCGCTGGAGAAGACGAGGCCGATATTGATAGCCCCGCTCTTGAAAGCGGCGTAGGTGAGCGGCCCGCCCGCATCCAGGGCCTTGAAGTCCTTGAAGTGCAGACCGTATGTCGAGATCAGGCCCTGCTGGCAGAACGTCCGCTGCGGGCATTCGGGTGGTCCGCCGAGGGTCCATCCACTGGCAACCGAGGACACATCGGACAGCTTCACCAGGTGATTCTGGTCGGCCTCGGCCTTGGTGACGGCAAATGCGTTCTGATCAACCGCCGGCGATGGATCGAGCGCCTTGACGCCCTTCGAGCTGAGCAGCGAGGTCAGTTTCTGGGCGTTCACCTGCCCGTCGGTCCCCGCATCCAGGGTGACATTTTGCTTCTTCTCGACGAAGGTCAGGTCGGTTGCTGCGTAGCCTGGGTACAGGTCGATCTGGCCGTTCTCGAGGGCTGGCTCGACGATCTCGCGGTTGCCGAGCTTATCGCGGTAGACCACGGTGTAGCCCTTGTTCTTCAGGGCGCCCCCATAGATATGGGCCAGGATGATGCTCTCCGAGAAGTTGAAGGACGCGACCGTGACCGTGCCCTTCGGGCTCGCGGAGCTCGACGGCCCACCCGTCGAGCCGCACGAGGTCGTGACCAGTGCCAGGGCGACCATGCTGGCGCCCAGGACGAAGATTCGCTTCAGATACATTGCTCCACCTCCAAGAAATGACCGAGAAACTACGCCGCCACCGCCGCATCGAGTGCTGTCCCTATCGGTTCCTCCTTCCGGATTGATGTCGATGGACGAAGCCCGGCCGGCGTCGCCAGGCGCTGGACCCCGGCCATCGAGAATTCGACGATCAACGAGAGAATGGCGACCATGATCGCACCCGCAAACATCATCGGATAGTCCTGCAATCCGAAGCCGTCTACGATGAATCGTCCGAGACCGCCCCACGCGACCAGCGCGGCCAGGGTCGCCGTCGCGACAACATTCACCGCCGAGGTGCGGATCCCGGCCATGATCAGGGGCAGCGCGATTGGTAGCTCGACTTGCCACAGGACGGCAAGCTGGCGCATCCCCATGCCGCGAGCCGCCTCGCGCACGTCGGCGTCGACTTCCCGCATCCCGATGTAGCTGTTGGTCACCATCGGGGGAATGGCCAGCGCGACGAGGGCGATGAATGCGGGCAGGGCGCCGATGCCGAAGAGCTCGACCGCGATCACCAGGACCGCGAACGATGGGACCGCCCGCCCGATATTCGAGATGTTGATGGCGAGGATCCCGCCGCGTCCGAAATGGCCAATGGCGATCCCCACCGGCAGCGCGATCAAGCCCGCGGCCAGCACCGCCGCTCCCGACATCGCCAGGTGTTCGAAGGTGCGATGGGGAATCCCACCGTCACCCTGCCAGTGGGCGCTATTGAGGAACCATTGGAGCACCTGGTTGGCGAAGTTCATGCGGTTGCCCTCGCCCGCGACCACGGGGTGAAAATGCGCTCCGCGGCGGCCAGGCTTAAATCCGCCACCAGCGCCAGCGCCACGGAGAGGACGGTTCCAACGACCAGCGGGGTTTTGAAATCGCGCAGGAGTCCGTCGTAGATCAGGCTCCCGAGACCGCCCTCGCCGATCAAGGCGGTGACGGTGACGAGTCCAATCGTGGTAACGGTGGCGATGCGCACGCCCGCGACAATGGCTGGGATGGCCAGGGGTAGATCGACCCGCATCAGTTCGGCAAGCGGGCGGTAGCCCATACCGCGGGCCGCCTCGCGGACCTCATCAGGCACCGAGTTGAGCCCGACGACGATGTTGCGAATCAGGATCAGCAGCGTGTAACTCACCAGCCCGATCTCCGCGGTGAGAACGGTGAACCCGGTGAACGGGACCAGCGCCGAGAAAAGCGCGAGTGACGGGATCGTATAGAGGATGCCGGTGAGGGAGAAGATCGGGCCGCGGAAGACGCGGCTGCGCCAGGCGACGAGCCCGAGGGGAACGGCGATCACGAGGCCGACCAGCACGGCGATCAGGGTGAGCTGGATATGCTGGAGGAGCGCGGCGGTGATGACATCGAGGTGCCCCGATATCCAGGACCACCGGATCCATGGGTCGACGGCTCCCACGACCCCGGTGGCGAGCATTGCCCGATGCTAGCAGGGCCGTTCGGGCCAATCAATTTAGAGTAGAAGTTTCTAATGATTCGATTGGAAGGGGTCACCAAGCGCTATCCAGGCGGGCAGGTGGCGGTGCGGGAGCTGACGATCGAGTTCCACACCGGCCAGCTGACGATGCTGGTCGGGCCGTCGGGCTGCGGCAAAACGACCACCCTTAAGATGATCAACCGGCTGATCGAGCCCACCGAGGGGCGCATCTTTCACGACGAGCAGGACGTCACCCACGTCGACCCGGTCGCCCTCAGATTGCGGATGGGCTACGTCATCCAGAATGTCGGCCTGTTTCCGCATATGAGCATTGCCGACAACGTCGCGACCGTGCCCAGGCTACTGGGGTGGGACAAGAAGAGGATCCAGCAGCGGGTCACAGAGCTGCTCGAGCTCGTGGGGCTGGATCCGAAACAATTCGCCCGGCGATATCCGCATCAACTCTCGGGCGGACAGCGCCAGCGAGTCGGCGTCGCCCGCGCGCTGGGCGCCGACCCGCCGGTTTTGCTCATGGATGAACCGTTTGGCGCCATCGACCGGATTGCGAGGGAACGCCTGCAGAACGAGTTCCTCCGGATCCAACGGGAGGTGCGCAAAACGGTCATCTTCGTGACCCATGACATCGACGAGGCGATCAAGCTCGGTGACCGGATTGCCGTCATGAATGCGGGCCGCCTCGAGCAGTACGACACACCGGCGGCCATCCTGGCAAAGCCGGCCTCCGATCTCGTCATCGATCTCCTCGGACCCGATCGCGGACTCAAGCGGTTGTCCGTGACGCCTATCGACCTGAATGCCCTGGAGCGCCCACCGGTCGTCCACGCTGACGATTCACTATCCGATGCGCGTCGGTTGCTCGATAGCCGGTGGAACCGGGTGCTCGTCGTCGATCCCAACGGCAAGCCGGTTGGCGAGCTGACCAAAGAGGAGGCTGACGGCGAGGGCCGGGTTGCCGACCGGGCTCGCCCCTTCGATGCGATCGTGGGTGCGAACCGGACGCTGTTTGACGCCTTCTCGCAAATGCTGATCCACCAGGCCACCTGGGTGGCCGTGGTCGACGGGGATCAGTTCCGAGGCGTGCTTACGCCGCAATCTTTTGTCGCTGCGATTCAGCGGGTACCGGCGGAACTGGAAGGCGCCCGCCGCTGATCCACGACCGCCATCTTCTGGCGGATATCGTCGTAGGCCCGGTCGTCGATTGGGGTGAAGCGCCGGATCAGACCGCTGGCCAGAACCTTTCGGCTGACGGGATCCCGTCCGAGCTCGCAGAGCACGTCGCGAACTCGCGCTTGCACTGTTTCGGGAACCCTGGCGGTGGCGACGACCAGGGGGATGGTTGAAGGGCCCAGGACGGCAATCACCCGTAGCTTCTCGGCGAGGTCCGGATTTCGCAAGCGCTCGACGCCGAGGACTTGCGAGTCGATCGCCGACGCATCCACCTCCCCGTTGAGGACCTTTCGGATCGACTCCTGGTGCCCTCCCGAAAAAGTCAGCCCGCCGAAGAACGCCTCCGTTTCGCCCAGCTGGAAGAGGTAGTAGCGGACCAGCAGGCAGCCCGATAAGGAGTCCTCGCCGTTGTACGCCCAGCTGCGCCCTCGGAGGTCCTCGAACGAACGAATGGTGCTCTCCCGGCGGACGATGATGTCGGAGAAGTACACCGGTCGGTCGTGGTACCGGGCCTCGTCTAACACTGGAGCCGCCAGCGGCTGAAGCGTGCCTGGCCGCTCCCGGCAGAGGCGAACGTAGGGAAGTCCGCAGAGGAACGCCAGGTCGACGGAGCCCTCCCGAAGCTGGTCGAAGTCGCGGCCCTCGATCAGCTCGGCCGGCATGCCGAGCACCTGGCCGACGCGCTCCGCCACCGCAGCGTAAACCAAGGTCATGTTGGGTGCGAGAAAATTCGCGAAAACGAGGGGTTTCACGTCCGAGTTGACGGCAGTATTGCACAAAGTCGCCAGATTTATTGCGGTCACAAGTTGCTTCTGCCATACTCCGCAAAACACATTCGTGAGGTGACGCCGCCCATCGTCGGTCCGATCATTGAAAATCCCCTCCACGGCGAGCGGATCCGCTTTCTAAAGACTGCCCCTGAAACGAACGGCGAGCTCGTCCAGTACGAGTCCTGGCTCGCGCCCGGCGGCAGTGTCGGCGATCCCCACATCCACCCCGTCCAGGAGTCGCGGTTTACGGTGCTTGCAGGAACGGCATCGTTTTCCATCCACGGGGCCCGGTTCGAGCTCGAGCCTGGCCAGCAGCTCACCATCCCGCCGCGAACGGCCCACTGCTTGTGGAACGCTGGAGCTGTCGAGGCCCACCTGCTGGTGGAATTCCGGCCAGGGATGCTGAAGCAGGAGTTCTCGGAAACAACCTTTGGCCTGGCCCGCGACGGCCGTCACCACCTCCGCGGCGTCAGCAACATGCTGCAGTGGGCGGTGATCGCCGCGGCGTACCGCAGGGAGACACAGTCGCTGGGTCGACCAATGTGGCTGCGGCTCGGACTCCCGGCGCTGGCGCCGGTCGGATGGCTGTTGGGCTACCGCGCCCACTATCCGCGCTACTGCACCCGGGAATCCGACCAGCTAGCCAGCTGAAGCGGGACCTTGGCCGAAACCACGTACGACCTGGCCATCATCGGCGCCGGCGTCATGGGCCAATTCACCGCAGACTTCGCCCGTCGGCGCGGGGCGAGGGTCCTGGTGCTAGACCAATGGCGCATCGGCGATTCGCGAGCGGCCTCCTTCAGCGTGACGCGGTCGATCCGCAACGACTATTTGGACCCCGTTTACGCGCGGCTGGCTTTCGAAGCCCGGAAGCTGTGGTTGGATTTCCAGCAGCAAACGGGGGAGTCGTTCCTGATCGAATGCGGCTGCCTGAACATCGCCAAAAGCAGCGTCACGCCCGCACTCTCCGAAACCTACGCCGAGAAGAGCTACCGCATCCTCGAAGGCCTGCATCTCAAGACTCAGGCCTTCACCCGCGAGGGCCTCAAGGCTCGCTTCCCCCAGTTCGACGTCGATCTCGGGCGGCTCGACGTCGAGGCCGGCGTTCTGCACGTCACGCCGATCACCGCCGCGCTGCGCCGTAGGCTGCACGATGCTTCGGTCCCGATCGAGGAGAATACAGCGGTCCACCGGATCAGCCGGCGCCGGGGCCTGATCGCGATCGACACCGCCGCGGGCGAGCGCCTCGCCGAGCGTCTCGTCATCACCGCGGGGCTCGGCAGCAACGAGCTGCTCGCCCGGATCGAGGGGTGCGATCTCCGGCTTCCCTTGCGGCCCGATCGGCCGAGTGAGTCCAAGTACCTGATCCCGCCGCCCGAAAAGCGTGGGATGTTCACGCCGGACCGCCTTCCCGTCTTCGCCTACCTCGACGTGGGGATCTACGGCCACCCCTTAATCGAAGGCAAAACGCCGGGGGTCAAGATCGGCTACTACAACCCACCGGACGTGCGCACCCAGGTCACCTCGATCACCAGCGTGCAGAGCTTCATCGACGAATGCATGCCGGAGCTCAAAGACGCGCGCATGGTCGATGTCCAGGGGGCGGACCAGTGCTCGTATGATCTGGTGGCAGATGACAACTTCATCTTGGGGCCAATCCCCGGGCAGCCCGGTACAGCGGTCGGGACCGGCTGGCGCGGCACCGGGTACAAGTTTGCGCCGCTGATAGGCCGCACCTTGACGGAGCTTGTCTTCGAGGGCGCAACGGTCGAGGAAATCTCCCGCTTTGCGCCGGCGCGTTTCGAGGTCAGCCGTGCCGGCTAGAAGCTCACGCGGCATCCTCGAACGGCTGAAAGCCGGCGTCGTGCTCGGTGCGGAGGGCTACGTCTTCGAACTGGAACGACGCGGCTACATCAAGGCGGGACCTTACGTGCCGGAAGTCGTTCTCGATTTTCCCGACGCGCTGCGCGAGCTCCACCGGGAATTTCTTCGGGCGGGCGCCGACGTCATGGTCGCCCTCACCTACTACGCGCACCGCGGCAAGCTAAAGGACGTCGGCCGCGAGAACGACCTCGAGGCCATGAACCGCCAGGCGGTCCAAATCGCCAACGAGGTTGCCCGCGAAGGCGATGCCCTGGTCGCCGGTGACATCTGCAACACCTGGGCATACGACCCGAAGGACAAGGAGGCGTCGTCCCGGATCGTGAGTGCGATGTACGAGGAGCAGCTGTCGTGGGCTACGGACGAGGGCATCGATTTCGTCATCGCGGAGACCAACGACTACCTGGGCGAGGCGCTGATCGCGCTGCAGGTCATCAAGGAACTGGGCCTGCCGGCGATGGTCACGCTGGCCACCACCCGACCCCATCAGACCTGGGATGGCTATGGCTACGTCGATGCCTGCAAAATCCTGGCGGACCACGGGGCTGACATCGTCGGATTGAACTGCGATCGCGGACCCGCGACCATGCTCCCGATTATCGAACAGGTTCGCGGGGCGGTGAGCGGCTACGTAGCGGCACAGCCGGTTCCCTACAAAACGCACGAGTCGATGCCGACGTTCGAGTCCTTGAAAACCCCCGACGGGACCAACGTCTTTCCGATCGCACTCGAATCGTTTCTCTGCACCCGGTTCGAGATGGCCGACTACGCCCGCCAGGCGCAGGCGCTGGGCGTCAACTACATCGGGGTCTGCTGCGGCGGAGGCCCGCACTACGTCCGCGCCATGGCCGAGGCGTTAGGACGGACGGTCGCGGCCAGTAAGTACTCGCCGGCCATCGAACTCCACCCGATGATCGGTGCCAAGGTGGAGGAGAAAGAAAAGGAGTTCCTCGTCGACTGGAAGGGTTGATCCTCAACCGGGCCAACCTCGTCTCCCTTCTAGTCACCGCCGTCGTCGGCGCGATCTTCCTCCTCCTTGTCTTCGAAACCTGGGCCCTCTTTACCGGCAACAAGACGATTACCGACTACTTCCGCGAAGCCGTGCATGATTTTCCTGGCCTGGCCTTCGTGGCTGCCATCCTGGTGGGAATCGTGCTCGGCCATTTTCTTTGGGGGCCGGCCCGCGGACTTCTCGCGCCCGCCCCGCGCCGGCTCCGCGAGCTGATCGATCGACGTGCTGCAAATTAGTCCCGGCGCAATCCTTTCGCTGCTCGCCACCGTCTTCGTGGGCGTCGTCTTCATCCTGATGCTCAATGAGACGATTTCGTTGGGGAAAGGGCAGGCGCCCCTCACCAACCTGATCCGTTCGCTCATGCGTGCCTATCCGCGGTTCAGCTACGTCGTGGCGGTCGTGATCGGGATGCTGCTCGGCCACCTCTTCTGGCCCTGATCGCGGGCACGCCCGGAAATAGCCTTCAGGCGCTCTTTCGGCGGCGTGACGAAATCGTCCGAGTACGGGTTGCGGGTGCTTTGCCATTGGTCTGGCCTGAGGACCTCTTCCTTGTCGCCTCGACGCTGGCGCGCAGGGCCTCCATCAAGTCGACCACCTTGTCGCCTTGCTGTGTTGGCGGCGCCGGCAGCGGCGCGCCTTCGACCTTGGCATCGATCAGCTGCTTCAGCGCAGCCTGGTATTCGTCGTGGTAGCGCTGCGGGTCGAAGCTGTCGCTCAGGTTCTCGATCAACGAGACCGCCATCTGCAGTTCTTTCGGCGACACCTCGGCACCATCGACCGCGATGTCCTTGCTTGACCGGATCTCATTGGCATAGAGCATCGTCTCCATCGTCAGCACATCCTGATAGGGCCGCACGAGACAGAGGTTCTCCTTGTCGCGGATGGCGACTTTGGCCACCGCGGCGCGTCCCGTCTGCTCTAAAGCCTCGCGCAATAAGGCAAAGGCCTTGATCCCCGCCTCCTCCGGCGCAAGGTAGTAGGCCTTGTCGAAGTAGATCGGGTCGACCTCCTCGAGCTTGACGAAGTCGGAAATGTCGACCGTGTGCACGGTCTTTACCGGGAGGTGCTCGAGATCCTCGTCACTGACCGGCAGATAGCGCCCCTTTGCGTACTCGAAGCCACGCACGACGTCGTCCCAGGGGACGGCCCTTTCATCCTTGGGGCACCAGCGGACATTCTTCAAGCGAACGCCATCGCGCTTGTGGAGGAGGTGAAAATGCACGTCGTGCGACTCGGTGGCCGTGTAGAGGTTGACCGGGATGCTCACCATGCCGAACGAGATCGTGCCCCGCCAGATGGCCCGCGGCGCCTTGAGGGATTCACCTCCCCCTCTGGGGGAGGGCCGGGTGGAGGCCCGTTTGCGCGCCGTCTTCTGAGCCATACCTGATATCAAGAGTATCGTGCCATTGGCCGTCCTGCCGCTGGTCCTGCTGGCGGCGGTTTTCCACGCCGCCTGGAACGCGCTCCTGAAGGCCTCCGAGAATCCGTTGTCGCTGGCCACGAGGGCAGTGACCTGGGGAACAGTCGTCTCGTTGCCTCCGGTGGCGGTCGCCTGGATCGTGGCAGGCCGCCCCGCGCTACCACTGGCAGGCTGGCTTCTCGCGCTCGCCTCGGCATTCCTGGAGCTGATCTACTTCATCTCGCTCTCAACCGCGTACCAGCGGGGCGAACTCTCTGTCGTCTACCCGATCGCCCGTGGTACCGCGCCGCTGCTGGCGGTGCTGGTCGGCCTGCTGCTGTTCGGCGAACGATTGCATCTGTCCGCGGGCCTCGGCGTCCTCGCCCTGCTTGCGGGGATCTGGGCGGTTCGGCGACCCGCGACGGCAGGCTCGGCGCTGTGGCCCGCGCTGCTTACGGGAGTGATGATCGCGGCGTACACCTCACTGGATCGCATCGGTGTCCGCTTGGGTCCACCGTGGATCTACGGATGGCTGCTCTGGCTCTTCGGGGCGATCTTCCTGATCGCGTATACGACCATCCGCCGCGTTCCCGGATCGCGCCTCAGCGACGAGCCGAAGATGTCGGTAACGGTCGGCGTGCTCATGACCGCCGCGTACTTCATGATCCTGTTCGCGTTGAGCGTGGCGCCGCTCGCCGTCATCGCGCCCCTCCGCGAATCCGCGATCGTGTTGGTCACGGCCTGGGGCATTTGGCGGCTGGGCGAGCGCCGCGGCGCCTGGATCCGCGTTGCCGGCGCGCTTGCGATCATCGTCGGCATCATCCTGCTGACCGTCGCCTGATCAGGGCAGGGCTGGGCGGTAGGTGGTCATGGCGGGCAGGACGAAGAACCACATCACGGCCCCAATCATGCCCGCGAAGATCAGCATGGCGAAGAAGGTTCGGCCAGTCATCTCCATCGCTCCTGCTTGTTCGAACAGCAAAGTGCGGCAGGATCCTGCTGGGAGTCGGGGCGAGTGGATTTGAACCACCGACCTCACGGTCCCGAACCGTGCACTCTAACCTGGCTGAGCTACGCCCCGATCGGCGAATGTCAATGATAACC
>Ga0209526_10004012_pt1 | contig 10026 bp, 9 predicted proteins | sample JacPinW_OM2H0_M1_FD_188566 | JGI IMG/M metagenome (GOLD analysis project Ga0209526, IMG submission 188566) | Forest soil microbial communities from Algoma, Ontario, Canada - Jack Pine, Ontario site 1_JW_OM2H0_M1 (SPAdes) (version 2) | ecosystem: Environmental > Terrestrial > Soil > Boreal... | reverse complement strand
GCCTCCGGGGCGCTTAGCGCGCCGCTTTCCCTCGTCGCTCGTCGCTCGTTCCTCGCTCCTCGCTCCTCAGTCCAGGCAACGCCGCGCCCCTTTGGCGCGCTCATGCGTCCCTCCGGCGGAGCAGCACAGTGGCCAGGCCCAGCATGAGTGCGGCGTAGCCGCACAGTACGGCCAAGCCGGCCCACGGTGCCAGCGGGAAGTAGCCGGAACCGGGCGAATACAGGGCGGTGACCTGCGGGTACTGCGGCGCGGCCTGCTGGATGGCGAAGGCGGCGGCCGGGGTGATCCGCAGCAGCCAGTCCGAGACGCTGACCGGCAGGACGGAGGCGACGCTCAGGATGTAGGGGAGCACGATCGCCACGATGACGATGGTGACCGCGGCGGCGCTGCGCCGCAGTACGGTCCCGAGGGCCAAGGCCAGGACGGCGGCGACAGCGAGCAGCGCCGCGGTGCCGGCGATGACGCGCAGTTCGGTCGGCCACGACGCTGGGAACACGTACGTGCCCTTGTGGTGGGATAGCTGGGCGCCGAAGATCACCCCGGCAGTGGCGGCCACCAGCCCGGCCACGAAGGTGACCGAGCCGATCACGATCGCCTTCGCCGCCAGTACCCCGCCCCGCCGCGGGCTCGCGGCCAGGGTGGTGCGGATCAGGCCCCGCCGGTACTCGGCGGTGATGAACATCGTCGCGACCACGATCACCGCGATCAGCCCGGCGAACGTGCCCACCAGGTAATCCGTGAGAGTCGTGGCGGGGTCGCCTTCGTTGCCATGCCCGGCCACGACCGGCGCGATGTTGCCAGATCCGGTCACGGTGAACCGGCCGCCGGCCTGGTGATACCGACCGATCACCGACGAGCCGCCGGCACCGATATTGTCGCCGGTCCACGTGCGGCCCGGCCACGCACCGGACCGGCCGACGTGATCAAAGACCGCGGTGGCCTGGCTGGGGCCGCCCGATCCGTTGGTTCCGCCGCCGAAGTTCTGGGAGACCACCGTGTAGTCAGGCGAGGCGGCGAACAGCCCAGCCTGGACGGTCGATGACAGCCCGGCCAGGTGAACGGCGCCGACCTGGGTCCAGTTGGTGCCGTCCGCCGAGTCATAGCCGGTGATCGTGTCGCCGGAACGGGTCAGCCGCAGCCAGCGCGGGGACGCCGGGGAGACGGCGCCCGGCTGGCCCGCCGTGTCGTGGGTGTAGTTGTCCTGCATGCGTACCCCGTGGTCGGCGGTGACCATCATCGCCGCGTACGCCGATCCCTGGCTGGTGCCGTCCTTGATGATGAGCCCGGCCTTGGCCCACGGCACCAGGCCGGGACGCGTGTCGGCGGGCCCGTTCGGGCCAGCCTGGATGTTGGGGTTCGCGGGCGGAAGCAGGCCGGTCAGCGAGGTGACCTGGACGGTGATGCTGCCGTTCCCGGTGAGCGGCTGGCGCACGAAGTAGAAGCTGTCGTCCACCGGCCCGCCGTCCGGCCCCACCGTGAAAGTGGGCCCGCAGGCCGCGCCGGTCCGAACCGGCCCGCCGCCCACCTGCTGACAAGAGCTGCTGCTGCCCCCGGCGATGAGCAGTCCGATCCCGAGCATTACCAGGACCGCGACGACCATGCCGATGACCCAGCCGCGGACGGTCCGGAACTTGGTCCACTCCGCGCGCAAGACCTGTGCGAAGCCGTCCCGCCCGGCCCGCGCCTCGGGCCGGTACGGCGTGATGGTGCCGGTGCTCATCGCGCCGCCTCCTCAGTGTTAGCCCGGGAGGACGACCCCCTGGGAGTGTCAGCCTGGGGGGACGACCCCCCGGATGCCGCGGCGGCGCGGAACTCGACCGCGTCCCTGGTGAGTTCCATGTAGGCCTCCTCCAACGTCGCGCGGTGCGCGGACACCTCGGAGAACGGCACCGAGGCCTCGCCGAGCAGGGCCACGATGCGCTCCGCGGCCAGCCCGGAGACCGTGACCGTGTCCGGACCGGTGGCGGCCACGGTGGCGCCCGCGTGCGCCAGCACCGTCATCGCCTCCGGCCGCGCGGTCGTGCGCAGCATGACCCGCCCGCCGGACGCCGCCGCCAGCAACTCACGGACGCTGGTGTCCGCGATGACCTTGCCACGGCCCACGACCACCAGATGGTCCGCGGTGTCTTGCAGTTCGCTCATCAGGTGGCTGGAGACCAGCACGGCGCGGCCCTGGGCGGCCAGCGCGGCCAGGAACCCGCGCATCCACACGATGCCCTCCGGGTCCATGCCGTTGAACGGCTCATCCATCATCAGCACCGGCGGGTCACCCAGCAGCGCCGCGGCGATACCCAGCCGCTGCCGCATCCCCAAGGAGTACCCGCCCGCCTTGCGCCGGACCGCCGTTTCCAGGCCGGCCTGCTCGATCACCGTATCGACCCGCTTGGCGCCCATGCCCTGTGAGTGGGCCAGCCACAGCAGGTGGTTGCGGGCGCTGCGACTGGGCTGCAGCGCGGCGGCGTCCAGCAGCGCTCCGACATGGCTCAGCGGATGCCGCAGCGACCGGTAGGGCTGCCCGCCGATCAGCGCGCTGCCCTCATCAGCCGCGTCCAGGCCGAGGATCACCCGCATCGTCGTAGACTTCCCGGCGCCGTTAGGCCCGACAAACCCGGTGACCTGCCCCGGCATAACCGTGAAAGACATCCCGTCCAGCGCCAGCGTCGGCCCGAACCGCTTACGCAGCCCAGTGACTTCGATAGTTGCTTCCATGCCTTGCAGGCTAGGGATACGGGGCGGGCGCGGTCGTCACGCGGCAGGGCCGTCTTCGCCGTCGCTGGCGTGGGGGAACATCAGGCCCTCGCATCCCCCGCAGGGGGGACGGCGGTAGTCCTGGCCTGGGGGACGCCAATGATCCGCCCGGCGACGACAATGGCATACGTGAGCCGAAGAGGTGCTTGGGCCGACCGGGGACGGCGGATCGCCGCGGCCCCCCGAGCGCCTGCCGTGGCCGGGGCCCTGCTGGGGCTGCTCGCGGTGGCCGAGCTGATCGCGCGGCTTCTGCTGGACCCCAGCTCAATCGGGCGGCTCGCGTTGAGCGGGTCGGTGACACGGGCCACGAGCGCCGGCGTGGGCACGCATGTCGCGCGGACCGCGAGCGCCGGCGTGAGCACGCAGACCATTGTGGCGCTCGGCCTGCTCTGCCTTTTCACCACGCTGCCGCTGGTTTTCCTGCGACCGGCCGCGGCGGCCGTGGCCGTCTCCACGGCCAGCGTGCTGTCGCTCGCGCTCTTCCAGATGCTGACCGTCGCGGGCGTGAGTGCGCAGCTGATCGTCCTGTACCGGCTCGGCCACAGCGGTTTGAAGCACAGGGGCTCGCAGCTCCTGGCCGTGCTGCTCGCCGTGCCGTTCCTGGTGCTGGCGCTCGCCAACCCCGCAGGCGGCGAGGCGTGGGTCCTGACCGTGCTGCTGGCGTCGCTGGCCCCGGCGGCGGCCCTGGCCGGGATCGCGCGGCGGGCGCGCAGCGAGGCCGTGGTGCACAGCGCGGCCCGGCAGGTCATCGCCGGCACCCTGCTGGAGCACACGGCGCGCGGGGAACGGGCACGGATCGTGCGCGAGCTGCACGATGTCGTCGCCCACCACATCTCGATGGTCGCGGTGCAGGCGGAGACGGCCCGGCTGACCACGGCCGGGATGCCCCCCGCCGGGGCGCAGCGGCTGTCTGCGATCGGCGACACCGCGCGCGCCGCGCTGACCGAAATGCGGCGGCTACTCGGCGTGCTGCGCGAGGACACCAAGGACGAAGTCGCTGACAGACGGCCCCAACCGGGGCTGCGGCAGCTCAACGAGCTGCTCGATGCGGCCCGAGACGCCTCGGGGGCGGGCACCCGCCTCATTGTCCGCGGACCGCCGGCCACCCTCGACCCCGGCGTCGAGCTGGCTGCTTACCGCATCGTCCAGGAAGCCCTCACCAACTCCCGGCGGCACGCGCCGGGCGCCGCCGTCGACGTCGAGCTGCACTACGCCGACGACGCCCTGGAATTGCGCATCCGCGACAACGGGCCAGGCCCGCCCGACACTCCGCCGGCCGACGGCCACGGACTGCTCGGCATGCGCGAACGCGCCGCGGCCGTCGGCGGCAAGCTGCACACAGGTCCCGCCGTCGGCGGCGGCTTCCTCATCGAGGCCAGCCTGCCCGGAAAGGGGGAAACGGCCAGATGAGCGCTCCGACCCCGCAGGTCCGGATCATCGTCGCCGACGATCACCAGGTGGTGCGAGGGGGCTTCGCCGCGCTGCTCGACACGCAGCCGGACTTCACGGTCGTCGGCACGGCCTGCGACGGGGCCGAGGCGGTGCGGATCGGCCGCGAGCTGAGCCCCGACGTCGTCCTCATGGACGTCCGCATGCCGGGCATGGACGGCATCGAGGCCACCAGGCAGCTCACCGGCTCCGCAACGGGCGGCCCGCGCATCCTCATCCTCACCACCTTCGACCTGGACGAGTACGTCTACGACGCGCTGTGCGCCGGGGCCAGCGGCTTCCTGCTCAAAGACGTCACCGCGGAGCGCCTCTTCGAGGCGGTACGGGTCATCGCCGCCGGTGAGGCGCTGCTCGCGCCGACCGTCACCCGCCGCCTCATCAGCGAGTTCGCCCGGCAGCGCCCCATGCCGGATGCCCCGCCCACGGCCGCGCTCGCCACGCTCACGCCGCGCGAGAGGCAGGTCCTCCTGCTGGTCGCCGAGGGCCTGTCCAACCCGGAGATAGCGGCCCGGCTGGTGGTCACCGAGGAGACGGTGAAGACGCATGTGAGCCGTGTGCTGAACAAGCTGGGCTTGCGCGACAGGACGCAAGCGGTCGTCACCGCGTACGAATCAGGACTGGTCGTGCCGCGCTCCCGCGGGCCGGCGTAGCTTCAAAGCTGGCTCAGGCCAGGGATTCCGTGATCGTCGGGCGGCTGGCCTGCCATGCGGCCTCGGCCTCCCCCATCGGGGTGGACGCCGGCGCCCGGACGAACGGCCAGATCTCCTCGGCGATGGCGCGCCAGTCGGCGGTCGCGGACAGCTCGCCGAGCACCGCGAACAGGCCCAGGTTGATGCGCTGGAGGATCACGTAGGACCGGGGGACGCTCACGTACCCGGCCACCGGGCTGCGCACGTCGAAGAAGCGGCGGACGACCGCGGACGCGTAGTCCCCGGTGATGGTCAGCGGTCCTGGTTCACGGATGGTGTCGTAGAAGACGGCCATGTGCTCGATGATCGTCTCGGTGCTCAGCGGCGCGTCCGGGCGCAGAAAGCCGGCCGCCTCCATGCTGCGGCGGAACGCCTCGGGGTCGTTGTCGACACACAGGTGGCGGGCCATCTGCATCAGCGGTCGAAGTTCGTTCGGAGAAAAGTGCTTGACCAGGCCGAAATCGAGGAAGGTAACCCGGCCGCCGCCGTGGAACAGGTAGTTGCCTGGGTGCGGATCGCCGTTGAACGCGTGTACTTCGTACAGGCTCCTGAAGACGAAGCGGTAGATCGTCTCCGCGGCCAGATCACGTTCTTGCTGGGACCAGCCGGCGAGCTCAGCGAAGCGGGCTCCGTCGGCCAGATCGCTCGTCACGACCCGGCGCGTGGACAGTTCGCTGATGATCCCGGGGATGTGGATCGTGGGATGGCCGTCGTAGTAGTCCGCCAGGAGCCGCTGGTTGTCCGCCTCCCGGCGGTAGTCGAGTTCCTCAAGGACACGATCGCGAAGTTCTGCGATCAGCGCGTCAACATCCTGGCTGGGCGCGGTGACACGCAGCATCCGGCGCAGCAGGGAGACGTTGCCGAGGTCCGCCGCGATGGTCTCCGCGATCCCGGGATACTGCACCTTCACGGCGACCGCGCGGCCATCGAGCGTGATGGCCCGGTGCACCTGCCCGATCGATGCGGCCGCGATGGGCTCCGGGTCCCAGGTGGCGAAGGCGCGCTCCGGGGGCAGGCCCAGTTCTTCCTCAACGACGCGAGCGGCGAGTTCTGCGCTCATCGGCGGGACGCTGTCTTGCAGGCGGCTCAAGGTGCGGCGGACACTGGGCGCGAGGCCGTCGTCGATGTAACTGGCCATCTGGCCAATCTTCATCATGACGCCCTTCATCGCCCCCAGGGTCGTGGCGACGTCCTCGGCGGTCTGCAGGGCGAGGTCGGTGCGCAGCCGCTGCCGGTTCTCGCCCGCGGCCGCGAACAGCCGCGGCGCGCTGCTGGCATAACGCAGGCCACCGCGCGCGACCAGTTGGAACGCCGCCGCGCCGCGAGCGAACCGCAGCGTGCCGATCCGGCGGCGCACCAGGTACAGGGCCGTGATCGCCCCGCCGATCGCCCCGGCACCGATCGCCGCGGCGGCGATGGGCCTCTTCACGCGCCGCGCCTTCATGGACACTGCTTCATCGACAGTGCGCCTTCACAGACGCTGTCTTCACGGACACTGCTGTCACGGACACTGCTGTCACGGACGCTGTCTTCACGGACGCCGGGCCGCCCGCGTCCGCAGGGTAGTCCGCTGCCGCGCCTCGAGCACGCCAGGCTCCCCGAGGAATGTGGCATCGAGAACACCGAGCGCCTGCCGGATCTCCGTCCGGCGGCTGGGCGTCAACGCCTCCGGCGCATGGTAGCCGTACATGTCGCGCGCCCACGCGGGCAGCGCGGCGACCGCGCCGTCCCGGACGTCGGCCCAGATCTCGGCGGTATCCTCGTCCAGGCCAGGCGGAGCGAGCAGGTAGGACATCGACTCGCCGGCCGCGGGCGTGCAGCGGAGCTCGGGCCGGACCGACGAGATGTATCGCTCCAGTTCGGCGAGGCTTGAGGGGATCAGCGCAGTGGGCACCCCGACGAGTTCGGCCGCGACCACCATCTCCGCGACATAGCGGTCACTGTCCTCGGCCGACAGAGGCGTCCCGAACAGCTGGGCGGCGGCTATGCCGGACTCGACCAAGGCCCCGTGTATCCAGAGCAGCAACGCGGGATCGCTAGCCGCGTATGGTCGCCCGGTAACCGCGTCGACGCCGCGGACGTGATCATGGATCCGGCGTACCCGGGCGGCCGCCTGTTCCGCCGCTGCGCGCTCGCCGAACGTGATCGTGGTGACGTACGCCGAAGTGGCGGCGAGCCTGCCGACGGGATCCTGGCGCCAGCCACTGTGCTGGTCGACTCCGGCCATCGCGAGCGGATGCAACGCCTGCATCAGCAAGGATCGCAAGCCCGCGATCGGCGAGGCCAGATCGCTGCTCACCCGCCAGGTGACGCTGGCGGGCCCGAAGAATCCATCGTCCGCGGGATCTTCCGGCACACCCGAGACGTAGGCCGCTGCCGACCGTGCGACCAGGTCGGCCGCGGCCGCGTACGGGTCCGCCGTCACCGCGGCACCCCCGGTGTGCCGCCATCCCGCAGCGGCCGGTGGCCCGGGCGGACACTACACACGCTCATAACAGCCAAACTACCCACCCCGACAGCCCACCCTGGCCAGTCATGGCCGCGCGGGCACCGCCAGGCCCCAGATCGTGCCCGTGGCTCGGTACCCCGGGTCCCACGCGGCCCCTCGTTAGCGGTGGATGTGCCATTGCACGGGTTGCAACCCGTGCAATGGCACATCCACCGGATCGGCCGCGAACTAGTTGGGGTTGTAGGGCGAGTACCTGAGGTCCGGGGCCGGCGTCGAGGTCAGCGAGCGGAGCATCGTGGTCTCCCTGGACAGCAGCGCGCGCTCGGCGGTCAGCCGGCTCGCGGCGTCCGGCTCGGCCAGGAGGGCCTGCCTGTCGCTCAGATCGACGATCATCGTCGCGGCCACGAGATAGGACAGCGCAGCGGGTTCATCGGGCAGGTCCGGCAGGCTCACCTTGGTTACTCCCCGCCGGGCCAGCGCGTCGAGATAGCTGCGGAACGCCCGCTGCACAGCCTGGGCCGCGAGTCCCGCCGCCATCTCGTCGCCAGTGTCCTCGGCGAGCAGGTCCACTTCGCCCCGCAGATAGGGCTGCGAGTCGTCAAGCTGCCCCAGCCGGAACCGCTGCGTGCCGACGGTGACCAGATCGAACCGGCCGTCCTTGAGCTCCGTGACCTGGCGCAGCGTCGCGGTGCAGCCGATCTCATACAGTCCGGAGACGCCGTCTATCCCTGTCTCGCGGCCCTTGCGGATCGCGATGACTCCGAAACGCCGCGGCTCGGGCCCCTTCAGCAGATCACGGACAAGCTGCCGGTAGCGCTCTTCGAAGATGTGCAGCGGCAGCAGCAGGCCCGGGTAGAGCACCGTGCCCAGCGGGAACAACGGCAACGTCTCGCTCATGCTCGCTCCTCAGTCCATGCGACGCCGCGCCCCTCCAGCTCGCTCATGCTGCGACACTATGCCGGTACTGGCACGCGAACCAGGCGCGGCGAGCGCTGCTCAGCACGCCAAACAGCACGGACAAGCTGGCCGTCCTGGCGGCCAGGGATCGCGAGCTTGAGAGTTACGGCACAACGGCCCAGACGGTGAAGGAGGTTCTCGTGACGGCGGAGACACGGCCGGTGCTGTATGTCATCGCGTGCGGCGCGTACCCAGCCGGGCAGCTCCCCGCCTTCGTCGGCTTTGCCCAGCGACAGGGTTGGGACGTCTGCGTGATCGCCACCCCCGACGGAGCCAAGTTTCTCGACGCCGGCCACCTGGCCGGGCAGACCCGCCACCCGGTCCGGTCGCAGTACAAGCATCCGGACGAGCCGGACGTGTTGCCGCCGGCCGACGCGTTCGCGATTGCCCCGGCCACCTTCAACACGATCAACAAGCTGGCGCAGGGCATCAGCGACACGCTTGCCCTCGGGTTGCTGAATGAGGCGGTCGGCCTGGGCCTGCCCATCGTCGCCGTTCCCTGGCCGAACGCCCCGCTGGCCGGTCATCCGGTATTTCAGCGCAGCGTGGCCGTGCTCCGGGAGTGGAATATCACGGTGATCCTTGATCCCGACCGCCTGCCGGGAGCGGGGGAGGAGCCTGCGGTCTTCCCGTGGGAGGAACTGCGTGCCGAGCTGACGACCCTTCGCGCCGAGCTGGCCGAGCCGGCCCGGGAGTGATGACAGGCGGCGGACGACTGAGAGGCGTTCGTGGCCAAGATCACGGCCGTCCGCCGCCGGCCGGGGAAACCTGACGCTCCGAGGAACAGCTCGGACACGCGCAACCAGGTTCTTCCGAACGATCGGTAGCGCATCAGCTCGTCGGCCCGGCGAACGCCAGCGCGGCGGCGGCCACGACCTCATCGTGCGGTACGTCGCGCACGTGCTGGGCCACGTTCCAGCGATGCCCGAACGGGTCCTCAAGCTGGCCGTGCCTATCGCCCCAGAACATGTCCGCCAGCGGCTGACGGACCTCGGCGCCAGCCGTGATGGCCCGCGCGAACACCGTTTCGGCGTCGGTGACGTCGAGGGCCAGGACGACCGCCGTGCCGCCGATCGAGGGCGGGGCGAGCACCCCCATCTCGGGGAACTCGTCCGCGAGGTGCAACAGCCCATCGCCGATGCGCAGCCGAACCGACATCAGCCGTCCGTCAGGAGTGGGGATCCGGTCGAGTTCCTCGGCGCCGAAGGCGTCGCGGTAGAAGGCGGCGGCGCGCTCGGCGCCCTGGACGACGATGTGCGGGGTGATCGACATCCCGCCAGCGTAGGCAGGCCACACCAGGTCGTCTTGAACGTTCTTGCCGCATAGCCTTCCACCAATGGCAACCGAGCAGGTCCGGATGTGGCGGCCCGCCGACGAGGACCGCGTCCTGCTGATGGCCGGTCAGACCACGCACTATGCCATCGAGCCGCGGGGCGAGTACGTTTTCGGCGTCGTCACCGGGCAGCCGATGCGCGCCCGGCGCGGGCGTGAACACCATGTTGTCCTGCCCGGGCAGCTCGTGGCCTGGGATCCGTCCGGCGCGCACGCCGGCGCAGCCGTCGACGCCCGGCCGTGGACGGCCCGGCTCATGGTCGTCGAGGTCGCCGACCTGGCCGCGCTCGGAGGTGACGAGGATGCTGGCGTCCTGGCCGACGTTGCCTTCGCCGAGCCGGTGATCTCCGATCCCAGGCTCGCCGGTGACTTCCTGGCCATGCACACCGTCCTCGAGACGCC
>Ga0209526_10004011_pt1 | contig 10027 bp, 7 predicted proteins | sample JacPinW_OM2H0_M1_FD_188566 | JGI IMG/M metagenome (GOLD analysis project Ga0209526, IMG submission 188566) | Forest soil microbial communities from Algoma, Ontario, Canada - Jack Pine, Ontario site 1_JW_OM2H0_M1 (SPAdes) (version 2) | ecosystem: Environmental > Terrestrial > Soil > Boreal... | reverse complement strand
CCTGCCTCCCGGCGGAACTCGCCGAGCCGGGCGAGCAGGCCGGGCAGGTGCGCGGGATCTCCCCCGCCGTGCAGCCAGCCGTCCCCGGCCCGGGCGGCACGGCGGAGGGCGGCGTTCCCGTGACCACCGACGAGGATCGGCAGGGGCTCACTCGGCACGGGCGCGATCTTGACCGGCGGCAGGTCGAAGATCTCCCCGTGATACTCGAAGTACCCCCCGGCCGACAGCCCGCGCACGACGGCCAGCGCCTCGTCCATGCGCCGCCCGCGATGCTCCCAGGGCACCCCGAGTACCTCGTAATCCTCGCGCCACGGGCTCGTCCCCACCCCCAGGACGAGCCGGTTGCCGGTGAGAACGGCCGTCGACGTCGCCTGCTTGGCCACCAGCACCGGGTTGCGCACCGGCAGCTTCAGCACAAAAGTTACAAAACGAATACGCTCAGTAACTGCACCCAGCGCGGGAATGAGCGAGAAGGGCTCGACAAAGGGCTTGTCCTCCAGGAACTCACGGGTGCCGTCGGGGTTGAACGGGTAGCGGCTGTCGGCGTGCTCGGGGTAGCAGATGCTGTCGGGCACCACCATCGAGTCGTACCCGGCCTCCTCGGCGGCGCGGGCGAGTGGAGCGTAGAACGACGGGTCGATCATCGACTCGGCATAGGAGAAGCGCACGAGACCTCCTCGCGGTGCGGAAAAAGTAGAACAGGTTCTTGCCGAAAGTCAATCGGCTCGGGAAGCTAGTGGCATGGACCTTGTCGCGCTCGAAGAGATCCGCCGGGTGAAGTACCGCTACCTCCGCTGCGTCGACCTGAAGCGGTGGGAGGAGATGGCGGAGGTCTTCACTCCCGACGCCACCGCGGACTACGGCTCGCCGGCGACCGGCCAGCCGCTGAAGTTCAGCAGCCGGGATGAGATCATCGCGTTCCTGCGCGACAAGCTCGGACCGGACATCATCACCCTGCACGCAGCGGGCCAGCCGGAGATCGACATCGATGGGAGCACGGCCACCGGCACGTGGCGGTTCGAGGACACCGTGATCGCGACCGAGTACCGCGTGCTGATCAAGGGCGCGGCGTTCTACGAGGACCGTTACGCCCGCGGCGAGGACGGCAGATGGCGGATCGCCCACACCGGCTACGTGCGTATATACGAGACGATGCAGTCGCTCGATGACGTGCCGAGCCTGAAGTTCACGGCGAATCTCTGGGCCGCCCAGCCGGCTGGTTGAGACCACGTCATTGACCAGTTTCTAGAACTCGTTCTACTCTGATCCGGTCAGTCTGCATCGGCCTGGCCCGCGCCCTCGCGCCAGGCTGCCGACGCGTCGAGGGGATGCCGGTGCTCACCCAGTCGTTCGCGGACGCGGTGGTCGAAGCGGAGAAGATCATCACCGGTGCGCCTCACATCCAGACCGAGGCGGACCTCGTCGAGGGGTACGACTACCTCGCGGGCAACATCCGGGCGTCCCTCCAGCTGGCGTGGGCCTACCAGCGTGACTTCCCGTACTTCGTCCAGTCGACCGGCCCGTATACGAAGATGGGACTGGACAACCCGGACACCCTGTACTTCCACTCCTACCTGCGCGATGACGCGGAGTACGTCGTCACTGGCCACCGTGGCACGACCGCCGACCTGAGCTTCCAGGTGCTCAACGGCGACTACTCGCCCGTGGAGGTGCCGGACAGCCTGACCGCGTTCGACGACCGGGCGATCGAGATCGACGACGACGGCACGTTCGAGCTGCGATTCGGGCCGGCCAGGGACAGCCCCGGGCGCAACTATTTCACGCTCGGCCCTGGATCGGCGATGCTCCTGGTCCGCGAGGTGTACAGCGACTGGAGCCGCGAACGGCGCGGCACAATCGCTATTCACCGCGCCGACCGGGCCGGCTGCGCGCCGCCCGCGCTGGACACTGGCACGCTGGGCAAGCGTTATGGCGTGGCAGGCAAGATCCTGCTATCCCGGCTCCGGACGTTCCTCGCCTTCCCCGAGTGGTTCTACCTGAAGCTGCCGGTGAACACGATGACGCCGCCGCGCCCGACGCCGGGCGGCCTGGCCACCCAGTTCTCGTCGGCTGGCCACTACGATCTCGACGATGGCCAGGCGATGATCGTGACCGTGCCGGCCGCCGGTAAGAGCACCGCGCCGTACCAGGGAATCCAGCTCGGCAGCATGTGGTACATCTCGCTCGACTACATCAATCACCAGAGCAGCCTGACCGCCGATCAGGCCCGCATCGACCCGGACGGCCGGATGCGCTTCGTGATCAGCGAGCGCGATCCCGGCGTCACCAATTGGCTGGAGCGCACCGGGCACCGGCGCGGCTACGTGCAGATTCGCTGGCAGCGGCTGACCCGGGACCTCAAACCCGACGACGGGCCCGCCGTCGAGGTGGTCGGGGTCGACGATGTGGCGCGCCGGCTGCCGTACTACGAGCGGGCCCGGGCGACCCCGCAGGAGTACGCGGAGCGGATCGCCGCCCGCCAAGCCGCTATTGCCGTGAGGATGCTGGGCTGATGCTGCTCCAGGACAAGGTGGTCGTGGTCTCCGGGGTCGGCCCCGGCCTGGGCCGTTCCATCGCGCTGCAAAGTGCGCGGGCCGGCGCGGATGTCGTGCTCGCCGCCCGGACCGAGTCGCGCCTGGACGAGGTGGCCAAGGAGGTCACCGCGCTCGGTCGCCGCGGCCTGGCCGTCCCGACCGATGTCACGGACGGGCCGGCGGCCGAGCGCCTGGCCGAGACGGCGCTGGCGGCCTTCGGCCACGTCGACACGCTGGTGCACAACGCGCTCGCGATGCCGCCCATCACCGATCTCGCCACCGTCGACCTTGATGCGATCCGCGCCGCCTTGGACGCGAACGTCGTCGCCGCGCTGCGGATGACCCAGCTGTTCATCCCCGCGCTCGCCGCCAGCGGGGGATCGGTGGTGATGATCAATTCCATGGTGGTCCGTTATTCGCAGCGCACGATGGGCCCGTACAAGCTGGCCAAGGCGGCCCTGCTCGCCATGGCGCAGAGCCTGGCCACCGAGCTCGGCCCGCAGGGAATCCGGGTGAACTCGGTGGCGCCGGGCCATATCTGGGGCGACTCGCTCAAGTGGTATTTCGGCTACCTGGCCAAGAAGCGCGGCGTGGACGCGCAGCAGATCTATGACGAGACGGCGGCGGCGATCGACCTGCGCAAGCTGCCGGAGCCCGACGAGATCGCCGACGCGGTGGTGTTCCTGGCCTCCAGCATGGCCCGGGCCATTACCGGCCAGTGCCTAGACGTCAACTGCGGCGAGTACCACCATTGAGCGCGCGGTGGTAACCCCGCGAGCCGGCGGGCGCGACAGCGTCGGCACGGTGGCGGACCTGCACGCGTCGGCCACCAGGATCACCGGGCTGGCGGATTTCGGTGCCGACGATTACCGCGATGGCCTCGCGGTGCTGCTGGAGTCCTACGCTCGTGATGCGGATCTGACCCCGCTGGGCATGAAGGTGAAGCGGGCCTTCCTGCGTGGCGCGCTGGTGGCCAGGCTGCTCAGCGAGGCTGCGTGGCAGGCGCACCCCCGGTATGCGCAGACCCGCATCGAGCGTCCGGTCTTCGTCACCGGGCTGCCTCGTACCGGCACGACCGCGCTCCATCGGCTGCTTATGGCCGACCCGGCCCATCAGGGCCTGGAGCTGTGGCTCACGGAGGCGCCGCAACCCCGCCCGCCCCGGGGAACATGGACTGGCAACCCCGTCTTCCAGCAGATCCAGGCCGTCTACGAGCGGCACCACGTCGAGCGCCCCGAGTTCATGGGGGTCCACTACATAGCGGCCGACCAGGTGGAGGAATGCTGGCAGCTGCTGCGGCAGTCGATGCGGTCCATCTCCTACGAATGCCTGGCGCACCTGCCGGGCTACTCGTCGTGGCTGCGCGGGCAGGACTGGACGGACGCCTACCGCAGGCACCGGCGCAACCTGCAGCTGATCGGCCTGCCCGACCATGACCGCCGCTGGGTGCTGAAGAATCCCAGCCACCTGTTCGCGCTGGACGCGCTGCTCCGGGTCTACCCGGACGCGCTCGTGATCCAGACGCACCGCGCGCCCCGGACCGCGATCGCCTCCGTCTGCAGCCTCGCCGCCCAGGCGTCCGATGGCTGGTCGGCGACGTTCCGGGGTGAAGTGATCGGCCGTGACCAGCTGGAGCTGTGGGTTCGGGGCCTCGAACGCTTCACGGCCGTGCGCGCTCAGCATGACCCGGCCCAGTTCCACGACATCTACTATGACGATTTCGTCGCCGACCCGGTCGGCGCCGTCGAAGCGACGTATGCCCACTTCGGGCTGCCCCTCAGCGGCGCCGCCGCGGACGCCATGCGCAGCCTGCACGCACAGAGCTCCAGGGGCGCGGCCGCGGGCGCGCACCGCTACACCCTCGCCGACTTCGGGCTGACCGGCCAGGAGGTCGACGAGCGCTTCGCCGCTTATCTTCGCGCCCACGCCTGACGAAGAACCGCTCAGCCGCTAAGCCAGCTGGCCGGGTGGCCCGATGGGCCACCCGGCCAGCTAGCAATCGGAGCCGGCGTCAGTGGACGCTGGCGTCGTCGAACAGGGTGTAGGTGGGGTCGCCTGGATAGTTGTCGTCGCGGTTGGTCAAGGTCAGGGTGTAGGAATGCCCCGACGTCACCGCGTGGGTCACCTGCCGCCAGCCGGAGCTGGCCACGCAGGTCCGGGCCAGGACGGTGGTGGTGGTCCCGGTCGTGTTGTCCCGCAACGTGGCGGTCGCCCAGTCATAGGTGACGGTATCCGGGCAGGTCACGTTGTACCAGAAGGACAGCGAGGTGCCGCTGGCGGTGAAGGTCTGGACGATGTTCGAGTTGCCGTTGGTGGGCGAGGTGGTGCCGGCCCGGGCCGCGAAGGTACCCGAGTGGGCCCCGGTGGACACGATCGAGGTGGACGCGCCGCTGGTGGTCCAGCCGGAGAAGCTGCCGGTCTCGAATCCTCCGTTGGTGATCCCTCCGCCACCGCCGCCGCCCGGGGAACCGATCGTCCAGGTGAAGCTGGCCGATCCGAAGGCGCTGGTGGTGTCCTTGGCGGTCGCTGTGACGCTGTACGTGCCCGCCGTGGTGGGGGTGCCGCTGATCAGGCCAGACGATGCGTTGATGGACAGGCCCGGGGGCAGCCCGGTGGCGCTGTAGGTGAGCGTCTGGCCGGAGGCCGAGTCGGTCGCATGGATCTGCAGGCTGGCCGCGGTGCCGGTGGTGCCGGTCTGGCTACCCGGGTTGGTGACCGTCACGGTGTTACCGCCACCGCCGTTGGTGACGATCGCGTGGCTGGCCTGGCAGGTGCCCGCGCCGGCCGCGCCGTCGTTGCCCCAGGTGGTCTGCATCGCGAAGGTGCCAGTGGACGTGGTGAGGTTGAACGACCCGCCAGGGGTCCCGGGCGTGACCCAGGCGCACTTGTCGCCGTTCTCGGCGCCGCTGGAGTCGGTATAGCCGCCGGCCGGGTTCTGGTCGGTGATGGTCTCCGCGTACTCGTGGCCCTCGACGATGGAGATGCCGTCCTTGGCCCCGGAGCTGCCGGAGTTGACGAAGCCCGCCCCGCAGGAGGCGCCCGCGTCGGTGATGTAGGGCAGGTTCGTGAACGCGATGTCGCCGTAGGGGGAACTCACCGCGCCGCCGCTGAGCGTGCTGTCGCCGTTGTAGTCGTGCCAGGCGCAGAATCCGTTGGTCAGCCACCCGTCCGGGTTGGCGCCGGTCGGGGAGATGACGACGTACTGCGCGTTCCGGTTGGCGGCTGCGGTGGTGTTGCCGAAGTGGCCGGCGGCGTTGACCGCCTCCACGCCGAGCTGGTGGCCGGTGGCCGAGCCCGGTGAGGCGGTGCTCTCATCGACCCACACGCCGGCCAGGGCGCCGCCGGTCGGGTAGGCGACGTGCTGGGTGTTGCCGGCCGGGCAGGACTGAGCGCCGACCGCGACACCGTCGCAATACTGCGTCATCACACCGGACCACAGCTCGCCGCCGGTGCCGAGTCCCTTCATAAGCTGCTGAAGGTAGGGCGCCTCCCCGGAGGGGTCGCCGGACAGGGTCACGTTCCCGTTGGCGTCGGTGCCCTGGGTGCCCCACTGCGAGCCGTAGAAGACCAGGTACAACTTCTCGTGGCCGGTGGTGACCCCGATACCGTCGATGCCGCCGCCGTAGTTGAGGTCATTCGGCGACAGGGCACGAACCGCCGGGTGGGCTGCCGCCCAGCTGCGCATCTTCGCGGCCACCGCAAGGGTCGGGATCACGCCATGCCGGTAGGTGTGGTGGTAGGCGGGCGAGTACGGGTTGCCCGTCGCTGGGGCAGGCATCGTGGCGGCCGTCGCCGCGGTGGCGGTGGCCAGTGTCCCGGCCGCTAGGGCCAGGGCGGCAGACATCGTGAAGCTGCGGGTGATCCATCGCCGGATTGGGGTGCGGAGTGTCATCCTGTTCCCTTCAGCTGCGCCAATGGTGAGCGCCGGTCCCGGCTAGCGGTCTGCGGACCGGAGTGGCACCGCGGGTGGTGGTGCCTGCGCGCAAGATAACCGGGTGACACTATCGCGTCAATGCGTGGCGCAGGATAAGAAATGAAGAATTTACTTGTTTCCGATTGGCACGAGACGGTCTCTGATTAATGGCCGGGCGGCGCCGGATGGCCCGGCGGTGTGGCGCTGTCACGATGCCGGGCCGCCGGAAACGGAAACCGGCGCCCCGCGCCGGATGGCCCGATGGTGTGGCGCTGTCACGGTGCGGGCGGCCGGAACCGGAGACAGCGGCCCGGCGTCTAATCCCTGCCTGAGCGCCGCGGCTGGACTCGCCGCCGGCGGCGCCTGAGGACGTAGGAGGAGCGCATGCCCAGCAAATCAGTCCTGGCCATGGCCTTGGTCACGGGGATGGCCTTGGCCACAGCGGCCTGCGGATCGCGGGCGGCCAGCACGACCGCGGGCAGCGGATCGCCCAGCAGCAGGCCAGCCAGCACCGGGTCGGCCAGCAGCAACGCGGCCAGCCCGACCGCCAACGGCGCCTGCGGCGGTAGTGCGAAGTCAGTGCCACCGGACAGCACGCTGACTCTCGGCAGCCGCGACAACCGCGCCACGTTCTGCGTGCGAGTCGGTCAGCTGGTGATCGTGTACCTCAACGGCTCGCCGGCCCACATGTGGGCACCCATCCATTCCGATTCGAGCGACCTGAAGCCGACCGCGAACGGTCACCTGATGCTACGGCTCGGGGTGACGGGGGCGGCTTTCATCGCGGCCCGGCCGGGCATCGCGCATATCACCTCGGCCAGGCCGGTCTGCACGAAGGGACCTGTACGTTGTGACGCCATGATCGCGTTCCAAGTGACTGTTGTTATTGCTGGGAACGCATCGTGATAGCACATCTGTACGAATATCCTGGGACGCGAGAGTGGTCAAGATATTGGACGGCCAAGCTCCTCCCCGAGAATTTCGCGAGGAGCGGTTCCGGGCCTGCCGCGCGGCGCACCGGCCGTCCGCTCACGGACCTCACGCACCACTGGACCTCACGCACCACCGGACCTCACGCACTATCGGGCCTGACGGTCCGGACGACTGGATCTGCTACGAGCGCAGCAGGGGGCAGCCGCTGATGCCGGCCGCAGGTCTAGCGGACAGTAGCCGCCGAGCTGACGACGCCGTGTCCCGCGGACCAGCATGATAGATCCATGTCCGGAACCGAGCATGCCGGCGCTGCGGCAACCACGCCGGCGCCGTTGCTCTTTCTGATCGCCGACACGGGCGGCGGGCACCGGAATGCGGCGCAGGCGGTCAGCCAGGCCCTCGACCGCATGTACCCGGGCAGGTTCGCGCCGGTGCTTTGCGACCCGCTGAGCGGCCCGGGCTCGGCGCGGCTGCTGCGCTGGGTCACCGGCCTGTACGGCCCGGCGATCCGGCTGGCCCCGTGGTTGTGGGGTGCCGCCTATCACGGCTGCAACTCGCGTCCGGCCATGGGGCTGCTGGGGCGGACGCTGCTCCAGCTGGCCGACCGGCCGGCCGCCGATGCGGCCCGGGCCCATCGTCCGGTGGCGATTGTGTCGTTCCACCCGCTCACCGGCATGGCCGCAGTCTCGGCGAAGGCCCAGAGCGCACCGAGGGCGGCCGTCGTCACCGTCGTCACCGACCTGGCCACCATGCACGCGGCGTGGCGCTACGCCGACGCGGACTTGATCATCACGCCGACTGGCGCCGACTCAGGGCACCGCAACACACACCACCCCAGCGGGGATACGCCATCTGGCGCCGACTCAGGGCACCGCAATCCGCGACGTCCCCGCGGGGGTCGCTGGGCGTCGGCCGGGTCGCCGGTGACCCACGAGTTCTGGGCCGGCCCGCTCCAGCCGGATGAGCGCGCGATCCTCCGGCGGTCGCTGGGTGTGGGCGAGAACAGGTTCCTTGTCCTGCTGACCGGCGGTGGTGAGGGCAGCGGGGGCATTGCCCGGCGGGCCGTGGCGATCCTGCGGCGGTTCGACGACGTTGACGTGGTCGCTGTCTGCGGGCACAACCGGCGCCTGAAGCGCAGGCTCGACCGGCTGGCGGCACGGTCGGGCGGCAGGCTGACGGTGACTGGCTTTACCCATAACATGGCCGACTGGCTGCGGTGCTGCGACCTGGTGGTCAGCAAGGCAGGCCCGGGCACGATCGCCGAGGCCACCTGCTGCGGCGTGCCGCTGCTGCTGACCTCGCATCTGCCGGGGCAGGAGAAGGGCAATACCGAGTTCGTGACTGGCGCCGATGCAGGCCACCATGTGCCGGGCATCCGCCGGCTGATCGCGGAGATCGATCGGCTGCGCGACGACCGCGCCGCCGTGGAGGCGATGCGCACGGCGTCCGCACGGCTGGGACGCCCCGCCGCCGCGGCACACATCGCCGAGTTGATCGCCGACCTTGTCCAGGCCGGGTCCCCTGACAGCCGCCACGGCTACCACGGCAGCGGCCATACTCGCTACGACAGCCACAAAGGTCACGACAGCCACACCGGCTACAGCGACGGAGCCCGCGACGGCAACAAGACCCCCGCCGATTCCATGATCACGGAGGATCCGCGTCACATGCGGCCGCGAATGTTCCGCGATCATGAAAAGGCGCCGCTGTGACGGCCGACGGCGGGAAGACGCTGCGGCGTGATCATGGCAAGGCCGCGCTGTGAAGGCCGGGCGCGGGAGAGTGCTGCGGCGGGCGACGGCAGCGGCGGGCGCGGCGGCGGCGGGTCTTGTCCTGCCGGCCGCGACGGAGGTGCGCGTTAAGCGGGCCGCGCGGCCGCTGACCGACCGCTGGCAGCAGATTTCGGTGGAGCCCCGCGGCTCGGTACCGCTGGGGATCAGCTTCCGGCCGCTACAGGCGACCGCGCTCGGGCTCGATCCGGAGGCCGCCCTGCGGGCGCTTCTTGCGTACCCCTTCCAGCTGATCCGGCTCTGTGCGTACTGGAGCCGGCTGGAGCCCGGGCCGGCCGACTTCCGCTACGGCGAGCTCGACCGCCAGCTCGACGCGGCCGAGCAGGCCGGCAAGCAGGTCATCATGTGCGTCGGCCCGGTGAAGGCGTTCGGCTACCCGGAGTTCTTCGTGCCGCCGCACCACCTGAAACCGCCGCTGCGCGAAGGCGCCCTGGTCACGCCTGATTCCCACCGGCGGCTACTGGAGGCCGGGACGGCGTTCCTCACCCGCGTCGTGGAGCGATACCGGGCGCGTGACGCGATCATCGCCTGGCAGGTCGAGCACGAGGCGGTCGACCCGCTCGGCATGGAGCACTCCTGGCGGCTGTCCGAGGCGTTCGTCCGCGGCGAGGTCGCGGCGGTCCGCGCCGCTGACCCGGGCCGGCCGGTCATGATGAACGGCTTCCTGCCGACCTCTACGCCGGTCCGGCTGCAGCAGTGGTGGCGCACCAGGGACCAGGGCGACTCGCTGTCGGTCGCGCAGCGCCTCGCTGACATCGTCGGCATCGACTTCTACCCCCGGCACGCGCTGGCCGCCGCCGGCCCGCTGACCGTGTACCTGGACGGCAGCCGGGCCCGATGGCAGCAGCAGCGGCGGG
>Ga0209526_10004010_pt1 | contig 10028 bp, 9 predicted proteins | sample JacPinW_OM2H0_M1_FD_188566 | JGI IMG/M metagenome (GOLD analysis project Ga0209526, IMG submission 188566) | Forest soil microbial communities from Algoma, Ontario, Canada - Jack Pine, Ontario site 1_JW_OM2H0_M1 (SPAdes) (version 2) | ecosystem: Environmental > Terrestrial > Soil > Boreal... | reverse complement strand
CCAGCCGCCGGCATTGTCGCTGCGTTGCTAGCTATTCCCACCGCTTGGATAATTTTTCGGCTCAGAGGCGCATACTTTGCCATCGGTACTTGGGTCGTTGCCGAGGTTTATCGACTGGTATGCGCTCAGGTGAGCGCGCTGGGAGCTGGGTCCGGAACAAGTCTACCTACACAGGTAGTGCAAAGCATTGCGCCGACCCGAGTAGCCAGAGATAACCTGATCTACTGGACTGGGCTCGGCTTGGTTGTCGCAGTCCTCGCGGTTATCTACCTGATTCTCCGGTCGCGTTGGGGGTTGGCGCTAACCGCTATCCGAGATAGCGAATCGGCGGCGGAAAGTGTTGGTGTCGATAACTATCGCACGAAATTCCTCATCTATTTTTTTACTGCCGGAGCGACCGGCAGCGTCGGCGCGCTGATTTCAATGCAGAAACTTCGCATCAGCCCAGAGGCCGCGTTCAGCGTGAATGACTGGACGGCATTCGTCATTTTCATTGTTGCGATCGGCGGCATCGGACGAATGGAGGGACCACTGATCGGTACGATTGTGTTCTTCTCGTTGCGCGGCTTGCTCGCCGACTTCGGTCCCTGGTATTTGATGCTGCTGGGAACGTTCGCGATTATTTGCACTTTAACAATGCCCAAAGGCATTGCCGGATTGTTAGCCGAGAAATTCGACCTCGACCTTTTCCCGCTTCGACGTCGAGTTCGCCTCCCCAGAGAGAGAAGCATGCTTGCCTGATCGGGTCCTTCCCGCAGTTGGGCCAACGATTGCGGCAATTAGGACAAATAGTGATCGACCACGAAATTCTCGCCTCTATTCGTTTAGTCAACTGCGCGACATCTAATGGCCGTCGTCCACATACTGTCCGCGCTGGCAACAATAAAAGTTATGTTAGGTAGTTGTGCGCCTTGGAATATTAAGACTCGTCAGGTTTCAAAGTCCTTAACGCCTGGCAATAGCGCCTACATCGAATCTCACCGAGCCGACGGGCATAACTATGGCTGCTCATTTATTGAGTTTGATGGCAAAGGCAGTTTCCTTGGTGATGACCAGTTCGAAAATGCTCTGCAGGTGCTGGACAGCCGGAAAGCGCGATCGGATGTGCTATTGGTGATCTACTGTCACGGGTGGATGAACAATGCGCAGTCCGGCGACGTGCTTCATTTTGTGAGTTTTCTGCGCCGGCTGGCCGATTCAAGTTCGATCCGCTCACAAAATTTGCGGGTCGAAGGGGTTTATCTTGGTTGGCGCGGCGCTGAGTACTTGCCAGTAATCAGCCGAACTAACGAGATTGATCCGCAGCTGTACGCGGATTTTGGAGCAGAACTGACCGATCCCAAGTGGAACAACTCGAAAATCACCGATTCCATAATTTCGCCGGCACGATACCTGAGTTACTGGTCGATTAAGGATCGGGCGGAGTTCCACGTATCGCGGGTACCCCTCGCCCGCGCCGTATTCAACCTTGCCTTTAAACTGAAGAGTCCTACGGAAGAGCGGATTGGTCGGCATCACCGGGTGTTTATCATTGGGCACTCTTTCGGGGCACTACTGTTGGAGCAGGCGATTGGACAGGCGAGCGTGAGTCTCATTAATTCGGAGTGGAATCAAGAGAAGACGCTGGATGCGCGCTGGCCTTTTGATCTGATCGTTTTTCTAAACTCGGCTGCTCCTTCACTTTACGCTAAGCAACTTGGTGAATTCCTCCAGCTTGATCATAAGGCGTCCGCCCGGCCGCGCATCGTGTCCATCACGTCAACCGGCGATTGGGCCACCGGCCTTCTTCATCCGCTTGGTAACTGGGCCAAGCGCTTTGCACCGGATTTGCAACGTCGATATCATCCATTCAGAAATGCCGGACCGGCGGTTCCCGCCTGGCAATATTACGACCTCACACCCGGGCACAATCAGTACTTGATTAACCGAGTGGTCGAACGCACCACCGGAACCGTGCCCACCGGCCCGAGTACCGAGGACACCTTGTTTTCCCGCAACCTGAGTACGGACAATCCGCGAAATACTTTTTATACAAATTTGCCGGACGGAACAGTTCAATCTTGGATCATTCGGGAACCCTCAGATCTTCAAGCTAATATTGAGGCTCAGGAGGCCCGTAAGCAATATGCATCAAACTATTGGATAGCAACGGTTCCGACCGAGATCATCAAAGATCACCTCGACATTTGGTCAGATCCGGCAATGGAGATGCTTGCGGGCATTTACCGAATCGCGGAGCAACTCTCCACTTTGCCTCCACCCGAACACCAAGTACACGCACACGCTATGCAGGCAGACTAGCGATCCGATGTTAGTCAGACTTCTTTAGCGTCAAAAAGAACAATGGAAGCTTACGATATAAATGATCTAATCGACTTTCTTCGCTTTCCATCCGTGTCGGCTGATACGCAATTTAAACCCCAGGTTGAAGCGTGTGCAGATTGGCTTCTCCAGCGCTTCAAGAAGGCAGGCCTCGATGCCGAGAAACTTCCCACCGACGGTAATCCGGTCGTTTTGGCTCGAAATAATCACAAGGCTGATCGGAAAACAGTTCTCATTTACGGACATTACGATGTCCAACCGCCGGATCCCTTGGAGCTTTGGCAAACTCCTCCATTTGAACCGGTGATTCGCGATGGTCGCCTTATTGCTCGAGGCTCAACCGATAACAAAGGGCAGATCTTCGCTCATGTAATCGGCGTAGAGAAGAGATTGCAATCCAAAGGCGATCTCCCGGTAAATGTCATCTTCCTGGTCGAAGGTGAAGAAGAAACGGGGAGCCCGCATCTCGAGGATTTCTTACGGAAGCACCAGGCCGCACTCGCGGCTGATATTGTTGTAATCTCCGATACCGGAATGGTTGCCCCGCGGGGCCCGACGTTCACCTATGGCCTCCGCGGAATTCTTTGTCTGGAAGTCCGGCTGACCGGACCGGCGGTGGACCTCCACTCCGGGATTTTCGGCGGCTCGGTCGCTAATCCCGCAACCGTTCTTGTTGAACTGCTGGCGAAATTACACGACGAGCACGGCAAAGTGGCGGTACCAGGCTTTTACGATCGCGTTAAACCCATTGAATCTTGGGAACGCGAACGATGGGCTACCCTTCCTTTCAATGACCAAGCCTGGCTGAAGACAACGGCCGCGCCAGGGGAAACCATATCTGATGGAACCAGGATCACCGTTCGGAAAAGCAGCACAACGAGCCTTGGCAAGAACATTCGGCCAACCGGTTGCTTTTATCCGTGAGGGCGGGAGTATTCCGATCGCACAAAGCTTTAAAGACGTTCTGAACTTAGATACGCTCCTACTTGGGTTGATGTTGCCGGACGCCAAGGCTCACTCACCGAACGAGAATTTTCCGGTAGAGAACTTCGAGCACGGTATTCGCTTGAACCAAGAATTGCTCGCGGAAATTGCAAACCTAACGACCGAGGAATTCTTTGCTCATGGTTAGAAGAATTCGTCTGCGCTCGACACTTTGCTTAATCGAAAGCCGGACCCGGCAACTAGTTGGCTAGATTGGTTGCGACACCTACCGCAGGCGCCGGCTGCACACCACATCCTCCCTCTGATCGAGAGTCTGCAAGCTAGGCGTTGATGCAGATCGACAGAGGAGCGTTTCCCTCCCGGTATCCGAGCGAATTAGCTACCGATTGTCTGCGCACGACGGTGCAACCCGTTCGGAAATTGGCCGAGGTCACAGTGGTATGATTCGCTATAAGTCTATTGATGGATGGTCCAAACTATTCCGTTTAGACTTATGAACGAGTTGGCGCTTGGTTGAGATATGAAAATTCAGCAATCAATTCATACCAATCCCATCCGTCGATTACTCTTGATGGTCTCGGCCGTGTGCTTGCTGGGTTTTACGGGATGCTCCAGCATCGATGCCGTAGCGGGGAAAGGGTTCCACAATGCATTCATCGTAAAACTGGATCCACAATCCAATGAGGACGTTGTCGCGGCGAACCGCGATTGGAACCAGATGAAATGATCGAATAGCAAGCCGGGGCCACGTGGCGGGATTTACGTCATAAGTATCCTTATACGTGATCCAAAGTCTTCGACTAAGACGTATGCGGCAATTGGCACTCATTTGAGAATATGAAAATTTCGAGATCAATTCATACCAATTCCATCTGTCGATTATTCTTGATGGTCTTGGCTGTGTGCTTACTGGGATTTACCGGATGCTACGGCGTCGATACCCGGGCGGGCAAAGGATTCCACCATACATCTATCGGAAGACCGGATCGGCAGCTCGATGAGGATGTTGTGGCGGCGAACCGCGACTCGATTAGTACCAGATGATCGAATAGCAAAAGCGACTCGGTACGGATCGAGTCATTAGAATGGACTGAGTGATGATGTACGAAGTCAATTGGTGCGGCATCTACCTGCCCATCTGGTTAGTCTGCCTCATTTTTGGCGGACTGCTGAGTGTTGTTTTGGGAAAACTGATTCAGCTGATGTCGCGCCGGACAAAACTGCTTACGATCGACTACGCGAGCTTCGCGCTGATCTTTGGGTTTGTGTTCTGGTCGATCTTTTTTGGAAAGCGTTAGGAGACTCTCAATGCATCCCACTATGGAAAGCACAAAAGCCTTAAATCCGATTGCCCGAAAACGGAATGGGGCTCTTTCGCAGATGTGGCAATTGGACTTTCGCTATGTACGCATCCTTCTCATCGTTGGAGCAATCGGCTGTAGTTTGTCCTATTGGCACGAACGCTTTGAGCACCTCATGACCGATGATGCCTATATTCAAGCCGATGTAATCAGAGTCGCGGCTCAAGTAAACGGGCCATTAAAAAAAATCGAAGTCGCCGATAACCAGAAGGTCCGCCAGGGTCAGGAGTTACTCCAAATCGATCCTGAACCGTTTCAAATCGCGGTCGATAAAGCGAGAGCGGACCACCTTCATGCCCTGCAGGACATGGAGTCCTTACGAGACCAAGTTGAAAACGCCCGACCTACGCTTGCTCTGGCTGAGGCCGACGCTCAAAGAGCAGAAAAGCTGTTTCAGACCAGAGTCATCTCGATTCAGGAACTGCAGGACTCGACGACCAAGCGTGATCAGGCAAAAGCGAGCTTTCTGAGGGCGCAGCATACTTTACAACTTCAAGGCAGCGATAACGCAGGTGTCTTGGCCGCCAAAGCAGCTCTGGATAACGCCCAGCTCAATCTGAGTTATACCCGAGTCATAGCGGAGAAGGCAGGAATGGTAACAAACCTGGACCTTCCTCCCGGCAACTATATTAAGGTAGGAGAACCGCTTTTCACCATGGTCACTGACGATTCATGGAGAGCCATCGCCTACTTCAAGGAAACAGTACTGCACAAGATCAGGACTGGACAAAAGGCCAAAATCGAGCTGGTTGCTTACCCAGGTCACCTTTTCCACGGGGTCGTGCAGGGCGTGGGATGGGGCATAACCCAGCAGGACGTAGTCCTGTCCGATTCGCTGCCAACGGTCGCTCCAACCGTTAACTGGGTCCGTTTGCCTCAAAGATTCCCCGTCCGGGTAGATATCATCGATCCAGATCCAGCCTTCCCGCTGCGCATGGGTCAAACCGCAGTGGTCTCCATCGATACCACAAACTAAGAGTGCGGTGAGCGCAGACGCAAAGATCTCTACGGAGTTTTCCGCAGCGAACGAGGCGATGAAAACCGCTCTTGCTTGCTCGCTTGCCATCTTGATCAGCTACAGCTACGCGTGGCCGGAACCTTATTGGAGTTGTATGGCGATCGTGATCAGCCGTCACTCCAATAAACACGCATCCTGGTTGCTTTTCAGTAAACAATCATGCGGTGTCGCGCTCGGGACGTTCGTCGGAATCGTCACGCTAACGGTTTCTCAGAATGCTTTTCTTTTCTGTGTGCTGTATGCGGTCTGGACGGGTGCTCTTGCCTATCATTGCGCGTTCGATCCACCTTCTCCTCTTTGCCGTTTTGCCGCGTTTACCACTACTACGGTAGCGATGGCTGGACTGTTTCAGAACAATCCTGACGTAAACATAGCCCTTATTCGCGGCGCCCAGATCCTGCTGGGCGTTCTTTTGGCAGCTATCATCAATCTTCAGCCGAATTGGAAGGGAGAACAAAACGCAGCTAAATCTTCGCCACTGGCCACCCAGCAGGGGCGTCGATTGGCGCGCCAGCACGCCGGCCGAGTGGTGGTGGCTATGTTTGCCATGTTAGTTACCTGGCTCTGGCTTGATATTCCGGCCGGACCATTCGGGATGGTTGCCACTTCGGTGATAGCGACGCCTTCAATCGATTCTACGGCGATTCGATTCCCGCAAAGATTGGTCGGCGTCATTCTCGGTATGTCCCTGGCAGTCGTATTCACCGCCATATTTCTTCCAGAATTGGAGCGAATCCAGGAATTTGAGCTGTGGATCTTCGGCGGGTTCTGGCTCTGCAGCTTTCTAAATTACCGATCGCGAAAAAGCGCCTTTATCGGTCTGCAGTCAGGCCAAACTCTCGCGGTAGTCCTGTTGCGAAACGCTCACCAAAGTTCCGATTTGCTTGCGATCTGGCAACGAGGCAGAGCGATTGCTGTCGGGCTCGTGTTATCATTCCTGGTTATGGACATTTTAACGAAACAGACAATCTCGCTTGCTGAATAACCGGGGCGTCAGCTTCGGATTGAAGACGATGGCAGAATCGACCATAATTATATTTATGGTATACCTAATGTACCTACATAGCTTTTTAGCCGTTTATCGCAGTGGTTCCATTACCAAAGCTTCTAAGTACCTGAACCTTTCCCAGCCCGCCGTCTCCGGCCAGATTCGGATGCTAGAAACGCAGATCGGAAGAGATCTATTTACTCGAACGTCACGCGGAATCATTCCAACGGCGGCAGCTCACGAACTGGCTCGAAGCAGCGGTCCTCACATCGACGCGCTGGAGCTCTTGGGCGAGACGGCACAGATTTCGGATTATGAGGGAACGGTGCATCTCGGGGGACCGATCGAGTTCCTGACCGAGCGCGTACTTCCATCGCTGTCGCAACTTATTCGAAATGGATTGGGTTTTCGAGTCACCGTAGCATCTCCGGAGAAGCTGATCGAGCAGCTCAACAAACATACCATCGATCTAGCGGTAACTGGAGTAAAGATCACAAAATCTGGAATCTCATATGATCTGCTCTATGACGAAAAGCTTGTACTAGTAGCGTCGCCCTATTGGGCTAATCTGCTGCCCCGGCAGGCCGAGTTGAGCGCAAGCCATTTGGCCCAGGCTCCACTGCTCGCCTATGCCGAGGATCTGCCTTTGATTTCCGATTTCTGGGTAAGCGTTTTCGGAAAAGGTTTGGAGGAAAGAAGGGCCGCAGTGGTGGCTCCCAATTGGCAGGCCCTCATGGGACTCGCCATAGCAGGAGCCGGGATCACCGTTCTGCCCCGTTGTTACTGTGAAGGTGAGCTGCAGCGAGGCGAACTGGTCGAGCTGATACAACCGCGCAATCCTCCTTTAAACCGTTTATACCTCGCCTACACCGCGCGAAACATCCGAATGCCTCGCAACCGGGCGGTACGAGATACTCTGCTCAAAGCCAAGGCTCAATGGTAAGAATCTCCATCATAAGTATTTTTATAGGTGATCCAAAGTCTTCGGTTTAGACTTATGAACGAATTGGCGCTTGAGTAAAATATGGAAACTCAGCAATCAATTCATACCAGACCTCCGTTGCCACCATTTACCCATGAAACTGCCGTGCTGAAGGTTCGCTTGGCAGAAGATGCCTGGAATTCTCGTGATCCCGAAAAAGTAGCTCTGGCCTACACGCTGAACTCCCGCTGGAGAAACCGTTCTGAATTCGTGAATGGCCGGCAGGAAATCGTCGCGTTTCTTACCCGCAAATGGGCAAGAGAACTGGACTACCGGCTGATCAAAGAGCTTTGGGCTTTCACTGCCAATCGCATCGCTGTGCGCTTTGCCTACGAATGGCACGATGATTCGGGAAACTGGTTTCGCTCGTATGCCAATGAAAACTGGGAATTCGACGACGATGGTCTTATGCGTTTGCGCCTGGCAAACATCAATGATCTTCCGATTAGAGAATCAGAGCGCAAATATCATTGGCCACTGGGCAGGCGCCCGGATAATCAGCCAGGGTTAAGCGATCTCGGCTTTTAGTGGAAAAAGATCGGCACTTATCGGTGCTCGCCGTACTGCGATAGGAGTAATGCTAGTTCAAATTCAGAATTCTCGCGGTTGCGAGATTTACCCGGACCGGAGAAAACCGAAGTCAATGCCCGACTAGAGGACACGAGTCATTGTCGGAGCAGCTAACAATCGGTCACCTTGAAATTCGAGCTTCGCCAATTAGACAACGATTCCGGCGCTTGAGACAAGAAACGGACCGATTTCAAAAATCGGAGCGTATATCCCACTTGCCGACGGTTCACACTGGGCCTCAGGAGAAAGAGCGATGGATACTATTGATGCAACCTCCGTGGGTGCAGAACAGAATGACAACTTGAAGAAGGCCAAGCTCGAGAATGGCTTTTACAACATTATCGACGGCGAGAAGGTGGCGGCCAGTAAAAGACTATCTATCATCAATCCTGTTACTGGAAAGGAACTGGCGGCCGTTCCCGATGTAGATCGCGCGTTGTTAAGTAAAGCAATCAGTGATGCGCGAAACGCATTTTCAGGATGGGGTGCAGTTCCGTTCGGACGGCGGAAAACAATATTGGCTAGCTTGCTCGACAAAATAGGCGACCACGCCGATGAGTTGTGCACACTGCTCGCTGCCGAACAGGGGGGCCCTTTAGCTCAAGCACGGTGGGAAATCGATCTGCTTATCAAAGGGTTTGGACCGGCCCTTATGCAAATGGCGCCACCTGACAAAGAACAAGATGCGTACCCCATAGAGCAGATCAAGAGGCGTTATGTCCCGATCGACGGCGGCGGCGTTATCAGCCTATCTAATTTGCCAGTTATACTTTCATTTGGGAAGGTGCTCCCGGCGCTACTGGCTGGTGATACCGTCGTTCTGAGTCCATCCCTATTGACCCCACTGACCGTGCTGCGCATCTCAGACTATATTCGTGAATTGCTTCCACCGGGTGTCTTCAATGTCGTGACCGGCGGTCATGATCTTTGGCCCTGGCTGAGGTCCCATCCAGGAATTGGCCTTATCACCTTCACTAGATCGACATACATAGGAAAGCGCGTATCGGAATCTGCTGCTGACACGCTTAGAGCTGCTACGCTGGAGCTGGAAGGAAATCACTCGAAAGCGGTTGCCGACACTGATCCGGAAAAGCTTGCTCTCTTCGGCAGCAGCGCGCTGGTGCCTGTTCACTGCGAGCCGGGACGGTATGGATTAGCCAGGACACTCTTTGAGATCCTTTCGTTCCAGCCACTGCGTATGAGGACTCAGGTCTCGGTTTGGAGTTTGGCGAGGAAGGCTTCGGCGATTTTTCCACCGCGAGCGACTCGCCTTGAGGATCAAAATTACTAAATCCGATGAAGCCTGGCCTACGGGTTCTGCTGACCCTATTAGCTCTTCTGCGCCTCCCTGGCGCGGTGGCGTCCGAAAACAGCATCGCCTTTCTCGGTCCAAAGGGGAGTTACAGCGATCAAGCAGCCAGCGAGTATGTCTCTCGCTCTGATGTAGCCGGCACTATTGCTTTGGACACTATAACCCAAATCGCACTCTCGATGCGTAATGGTCGAGTGCAGTACGGTTTGTTGCCGTTCGAGAACAGCATTGGCGGATTCGTGGGCGAAACGCATAGGCTGCTCCTCGCGCCTCAAGATCCCGGCTGGCATGTGATAGCGGACGTTATCATCGCGATCAGCAACAATCTGTTGGTGAAGCCCGGAACCAGACCGTCTGACTTAAGGAAAATAATGTCCCACCCCGAGGCCCTGAGAGAGAGCGCGAACTGGCTAAAGGCTAACTTCCCTCAATTACCACAAGAAGGTGTCAGCTCCACCGCTGCAGCGGCCGAAGCAGTTGCCCAGGGCGATGGAACGATCGCCGCAATTGCTTCGGCCGCCGCCGCCTTC
>Ga0209526_10004009_pt1 | contig 10028 bp, 13 predicted proteins | sample JacPinW_OM2H0_M1_FD_188566 | JGI IMG/M metagenome (GOLD analysis project Ga0209526, IMG submission 188566) | Forest soil microbial communities from Algoma, Ontario, Canada - Jack Pine, Ontario site 1_JW_OM2H0_M1 (SPAdes) (version 2) | ecosystem: Environmental > Terrestrial > Soil > Boreal... | reverse complement strand
AGCAGGTGCTCGAGGCGCTGAATTTTAACACTAATTGCAGATTGAGTTCGACCGACGATCTTCCCGGCAGCCGTAAAGCCTTTGGCCTCTGCGACCGCGACGAAACAGCGTAAGAGATCAATATCCAGATCCTGGAAACCCATTTCGACCTATTCTGATCCTTAATAGAATCTATCTCCACTATTCATTTTGTTCATTGTTATCAATATGGTTCGTTTAAGTGATGAAAGAGACCATGAAGGCGGTTGCATTGACCCGTTATCTCCCGATCAGTGATCCAGAATCGTTACAGGACTTCGAGCTGCCCATGCCTCTCCCGGGAAAAAGAGATCTTCTGGTACGGATCGAAGCGGTTTCCGTGAATCCGGTCGACGTGAAGGTTCGAGCGCCGAAACCTGGTATCGAAGCGGAGCCAAAAATCCTTGGCTGGGACGCGGCCGGCGTCGTGGAGCGTATTGGAAGCGATGTCACGCTGTTCCAGCCAGGAGACGAGATCTACTACGCCGGATCGATAACGCGGCCGGGAACGAACAGTGAATATCACCTGGTTGATGAACGGATAGCGGGTAAGAAACCCGCGAGCTTGACCTTTGCGGAAGCGGCTGCCCTTCCTTTGACCACAATCACGGCGTGGGAAACATTTTTTGAGCGATTGCACATCGATCGCCCAGGCGGTGATGCAGGCAAGCTACTCTTAATAATCGGAGGTCCTGGGGGTGTGGGCTCAATCGGAATCCAAATTGCCAAACTTGCCGAATTAAGGGTCATTGCGACGGCTTCGCGCAGCGAAACTCAGCAGTGGTGCAAAGACTTGGGGGCCGATCATGTGATCAATCATCGAAACTCGCTGAAAACTGAGTTGGATAAAATCGAAATCGGCCAGGTCGATTATATCGCTAACTTTGCAAACACAGATCTGTACTGGACCGTTATGGCCGAGATCATTGCGCCGGAAGGAGCCATCTGTTCCATTGTGGAAAACTCACAGCCACTCGACCTCAATATCTTGAAGAGCAAAAGCGTAGCCTTTGCCTGGGAATTCATGTTCACAAAGTCGATGTTCAATACCTCAAATATGGGATCGCAAGGCGCTTTGCTGAATGAGGTGGCCAAGTTAATCGATAACAAGCTTGTTCGAACGACCCTCACCGAGGTGGTTCCAAAGATCAATGCGAAGAACCTCCGCGACGTCCATCAAAGGATCGAGTCGGGCCGAACACTTGGAAAGATCGTGTTGGCCGGTTGGTAAGCCCGGCGGCAAGCTTTTGTGGGATTGTGGTGCGAATCAGAACCTCTTGACCGCCACAGGCGTAAGGAGAAGGGAGCTCCTGGATGCGGTCGGCCGCAGAATCGTCATAGTAGTTGCGCTTTAGAGTGAAACGAATGATGAAAATGTTTCGGCGGACACGGAAAAGCGACAATGATCCGATCTTCTGGTGAAGAGCCGTCTCCAGCAGGGCGATGAATCGCTCGGTAATCGGTGTGTTGGGTTTCAAAATCAACTCAACTTGAAAATCGGCTGCGACGCTTTGGGAAATCTCGAATCGGGTCACCGGTTGTTCGGAACGGAAGTTTTCGAGGCGACGTGCAAGTTCCTGTTTACGCATACAATATAGAATAATGTTCTGATAGGTGGGACAGAAGTCAATACTTTCTCTTATTTTATCCGATCGGTATTAGCAAATCGAGGACCGGCGTGGGTATGACTCCACGATAATTGTCGGTGCCACGCGACCACATTGAACCGCTGTTAGGATCACGCTCGGCTTAGAACCTGATCCTCCGCGTCATCTTCTTGCCGACACTGTTCTTGCTCTTCGGCGCAGAGCTCAGGCGGATTTGCTCGGTGCCATTCGACTGTTTTCCTGAGCGACTCTTTCAATGTGAACGGGTCAGAAAAACCGATCGCCTTCCGAATGTGACTCGCATCAATACTCCAGTCTTGAGCGAAGTTGTAGGGCAAACGTAGCGGTGGAGGCAGCTGATGGTCGGGAAGAATCACAATCTTCCCATCCCAATTTGTGACTTCGGCGATGCGTTCAATCCACGCTTTCTGCGAAAGAACAACCGGATCACTGAGATTAAACACGCCAACTGCCGCTGGCTGGTGGGTCAGAACGTGGGACACTGCGGCTGCGACGTTTTCAACGTATCCTCGACTCCACCGCCAGTTGCTTAGGCTCTCCGAAACCACGATCGCTTTTCGTCCGGCATCCATCTTGCGTAGATACTCCCAGACTCGCCGTTGATAGTCACGTGGACCATAAACTGCCGGTAGTCTTAGCACCGTTGCTTGGAACGCCGGCTCTTCGAGCAGCAATCGTTCAATGGGAATTTTATCGTAGTCGTATCGCCAATCGTCCGGATTGGCCCCAGGTTTGCGATAAGGAAAAGCATTCGTTCGTAACGGCGAACCCTCGTGCAATGGAGTGGTTTGGAGCGGTTCATCGGTCGATCGCTGCAGGACCGCGTGCGCCCGATAGACATCACAACTGCTAAGAAAAACCAGCCGCTCCAACCAGCCTTTAAACGTTTCGACGATTTTGGCTCCGTCGGACGGCGTGTAACCGATGCAGTCGATCACTGCCTCGGGTCGGAAACGCCGAAATTCATCGCGAAAGCCCGGCAGCTCCGTCTTCTCGCCCAGAATTTCCTCGATGCCGGAGAGTTCCTGAAGCGGTGTTGAGCCGCGATGGAACACCGCGACGCGGTGACCCTCGCTCTTTAGCGTAGAAGCGATGTGCCAGCCGATGAAGCGAGTTCCTCCCAAGATCAATAGGCGCATTGAAAAGTATCTTGTTCTGTCAGTGCTCCGCACAATATTGTCGACGATAATGAATCGAAAACTGTTGCCATGGCTTCTCGCACTTGCGGCTGTAACACTCTTTTTGAACTCGTGTGCCAGCCAGGAGGGCGTAGCCCCAGCCGAAGGTGAAATGGATAGGAGCCACGGCGGCTACTGAACGTGGAGCCAGCTGTAGCCCTGATTCTGTATTGCATATTCCGCATTTCGCGTGCCGCTTTCTCACTCCGGCTGTCCTGGCGCGGCGGCATCGCGTTTTGGTAGAAGGTCGCGATCGATGTTGGTCACGCGGAAATGCTTGGCCAGCAAAGTCCGAAGCTCGGCTTCATTCTGGATGAGTCGCTCGGTCCGATGGCCTTCATCAGTCTCTATGAACCGATCGCCGCTGATCGTTATGCGGCCGGCAGCTGTTGCGATGGAGCAGACCGTCCCCTGCGTGAAGTGGCTTTGCGGTGAACGCTGATGGTATCGGCACATTTCGGCAAAATCGTCGATACCGCGAGGTACCAAGGTGAAGAGGTATAAAGGTTTCCAGGTTCCGCCAGGCGTGCGCTCGCGGACAAGCCAATCAGCGCATTCGTGCGTTAGGAGAAATGTCTTTCGTGGGTCGTTTTGCTCGATGCCGGCAGCGAGGCGCAGCGGTTCCAGGAACGCATCTCCGAAACCGACGTCCGCGAGATAAGGCTGATCGAGATCGACTCGCAACGCCAGATGGTCAAATTCCGGGCCGAAGCCCCCTTTGCGATTTGCGGTCCGGGCAGATAGCAGATCAACCTCAAAGCCAAGTGCTCTAAGCAGGCAGGCAAAGAGACCATTGAGTTCATAGCAAAAACCGCCACGCCGGCCGATGACGATCTTTTCGAAGAAACTCGCGAGATCCAGTCGAATTGGCCGTCCAAGGTGGATATCCAAGTTCTCGAATGGTACGCGCATCAAATGGGCGTATTGCAACTGGCACAAGCCTTCGATGTTCACCGTTATCGGCCGAGTAAGACCGATGCGATCCAGATAGGCGTCGGCATTAAAAGCGTCGGACATTTCAATTTCAGCAGACTGGTGTTTCCCAAAATGCGGACCAGGTTCTCCTGTTCCGGCTGCCAACCACTGAAGCACGAACTGACAAACGTGGATAGATGGATAGAGAGTCATACCATGCTGAAGCGCCGCAGGCGCGAGTCAAGATAGCCTGAACGATGGCGCAAATCCGTTCTCAGGGCTTTCAGCGCTAAACACTTCTTATTATCAAGATAGCCTAGGACTTTGCCCTTCATCCGAGCGCAAAAATCATAGCCTTGAGACCAACCGATTCTGTTCAAAACGTCATGTTCCGTTAATCATTGTTGTCCCGCGCTTTTAGCGCTAAATGATCATTTATGCTCTCATTCCTAGGGCTTTGCTCTAGACCATCTTGAAAAGCGCCTCCGGTGTCTTTACTAAGGCGGAACGATTATCGCATTCAATCTCTGAAATCTGTGTAATCTGTAGGTCGACTTTCTTAATCATAAACACCTATGAAACTTGAAGGAAAAACTGTTCTCATCACCGGCGGAAGCCAAGGGATCGGGCAAGGTATCGCATTTCGGCTAGCCGAAGAAGGTGCAGACATTGCGGTTGATTACGTTGGAAACTCGGCATCCGCGGATGCAACGGTTGCGCAAATCCAGAAGCGTGGACGCCGAGCATTGGCCGTCCAGGCCGACATCTCATCAGTCGACCAAATTCACAGCATGATGAAACAAACGGTTGATTCCTTGGGTGGAGTTGATGTGCTCATTAATAATGCCGGAGTAGAAAAACACGCGTCCATCTGGGAGGCAACCGAGCACGATTACGACCTGGTCCTGACCATCAATTTGAAAGGCGCTTTCTTTGCCAGCCAGGCTTTCGTTCAGCACAGAATGGCCGTAAAGAAACCGGGTAAGATAATCAACGTTAGTTCAGTGCATGAGGAACTGCCTTTCCCACATTTCACCTCCTATTGCGCCAGCAAAGGCGGGATGAAGATGATGATGCGCAACCTGTCGATTGAGTTGGCGCCTTACGGAATCACGGTGAACAATATTGCCCCGGGGGCAATCGAGACTCCGATCAATAGCGCGCTCCTCAACGATCCGCCCAAACTCAAGGCGCTTCTCGATAACATACCGCTCGCCAGGCTCGGGCAAGTGAGCGATGTAGCTGGCGTCGCCGCGTTCCTGGTATCATCTGATGCGGACTACATCACCGGAGCCACCATCGTGGTTGATGGGGGATTGACCTGGAATTACAGCGAGCAATAGCGGAAAGAAACCGCGAAGGGACGTCCATAGAGAATCACAACAGAACGCGCGAATAGACAGATTAACCACGAATGGACGCGAATAGACGCGAATAAGGGGATTTAATTGGTGTCCATTCGTGGTTATGAATTCCCGCGGTTATACTCTCAACTTTTCCAGAACTGTTGTTTCGTTGTATGGCTGTTCTCGTCCATTAGCGGTTGTCTCACTCTGCGGTTGAATTGCGAATTCGCGTGACGAGATTAACGGATGCTACCGGCCGATTTGATCGAATACGAAAATGCCCCTGCAGAAGTCCGAAGTGTCTTCGACGACATTATGGCGACGCGGAAAGTAGATAAAGTAAACAACTTCTGGAAAGCCCTAGCCAATCATCCGGCGACGTTACGGCGGACCTGGGAAAGCGTAAAACAGGTGATGGCACCCGGTGTACTCGATCCCCTGACCAAGGAGCTGATCTACATCGCTGTGAGCGTCACTAACAATTGTGATTACTGTATCCATTCACATACTAAAGCTGCGCAAAAGGCGGGAATGACGGAAGAAGCGTTTGGTGAGCTCCTTGCGGTGATCGGCATGGCGAACGAAACCAACCGTCTGGCTAACGGATACCAGATACCATTGGACTGACAGCTGCAGATGAGATATCCCCGGAGGGTACGCCGCTTGCGGCGCCCGGAAGCTGCCCATGATTTGGTACGCCGAAATGATCCGCAACAAAGCCCTCGGCATAAATGCTTAGGTGGTGCCCTGGGTGGTTTCCAAGCGGCGCACCCTCGGAGTGTGGAAGACGATTCGACCTGCGCACCCTAACGGCTCATTTCTAACGCCAGCTTTCAGGTCGCATAGATCACCGGATCGGCCGGCAGCAAATGGCTTAGCGCTTGTAGCAGATCGCCAAGGCCGGCATGACCGGGAAGGTAAAGCGCGATCAAAAGGATCGCGGTGGTGACATTGAAGACAAACCAGGCGAACAGAAGTAAACCGAGGAGAGCTGTGCAAGTTTGCTGCTCGACGTTTGAGGAGAAAGGCAACGTTGTTTCCTTTTTGGCGATCGCATTCATAGACGATGCTTGGAAAAATAACCGCTCGCATTTAGAAGAAAATTGGATACTTCTTCAGTGATAGTTTCAATAAACTGAACTATGCTGCGAACCAATCTAGATACCGATATCCTTCGTACATTGGTGACAGCGCGCCAGTTGGGTGGATTCAGCCGGGCGGCGCAGCAGGTTGGAAGATCTCAGTCCGCCGTCAGCCAACAGATTCGCAAGTTAGAAGAGCAGGTCGGCCAGCCGCTGTTTCGCAAGGAGGGTCGCAACCTCGCGCTCACGGAAGCCGGCGATGTCATACTCTCCTATGCCCGACGAATCCTCGATCTTAACGATGAAGCTGTCGCTGCTGTCCGGGGTAGCGCGCTTGGGGGCACGATCAGATTTGGCCTTCCGACCGACTTCGCGGAGAGCTGGTTACCAATGGCACTTGGTCGATTCAAGCGCGCGCATCCGGGGGTTCGCGTCGAAGCGAATACCGATCGAAGGGCCATCTTGATCGACCGTTTGGACAAAGGACAATTAGACCTCGTGCTCTTATTTGGGGGCGATCTGCGTAGCGATGCGCAACATCTCGCGAGGTTGCCAATGGCCTGGATTGGCTCAAGCAAGGAGAAGCCCAATTGGCAAAGTGGTCGCCCTTTGCCGCTGGCAGTATTCAACCCACCCTGTTTCTTCCGTGAAACCGCGATCACCGCGCTCGACCGAGCTGGTATTCCCTGGCATATCGCTTTTACTAGCCTGAGCCTGCATGGAATTTGGGCGGCCGTTGATGCCGGACTCGGCATCACTTTGCGCACGGTGACCGGTCTACCGAACCAGCTAATGGCGCTGGACAAGAAATCCGGCCTTCCGGCGTTACCGATGATCGATCTCTCGCTTCACGATGGAGGCAGAGAGTTAACGCCAACGGCAACCCGTTTTAAGGAGATCTTACTCGAGACGTTGACGGCGAACCTGCCGATGTCCCGAAAAAGCAAAAGGAAGTTTTCTTAAGGATTTGCCGTTTAGACTCAAGTTCGTGAATTCTTTTATGAGTGTCTCATCAATCCATCACTTAGCCGAACGGCGTTTAGTAGAGCTTGGGATTACTTTACCTGCTTTTCCCAAGCCAGTGGCCAACTATCTTCCGTTTACGATAAGCGGAAATCTGCTCTTCATATCAGGTCAGGGTCCACGGACCGCCGAACAAAAGTTCCTGACCGGTAAGGTCGGCCGAGATGTTACAGTAGATGTGGCGTACGCCCATGCGCGTTTGGTCGGCATCAACTTACTGTCGGTGGTTCATCACGCTCAAAATGGCCTTAGCACTGTGCGTCGGGTAGTTAAATTGACAGGATTTGTGAATGCGTCAGAGGACTTCCGGGATCACCCGAAAGTGATCAACGGTTGCTCCGACTTACTAGTCGATGTTTTCGGAGATGCTGGCAAGCACGCTCGATCTGCGGTCGGGGTTAACAGTTTGCCAGAGAATATCACGGTAGAGATCGAAGCGATCTTCGAGATTTCCTGAGTTTCTCGACCAATGTTTAGCATCGACGAGCTCGAGCACGCCGCGGAAGTCGTGCACAATGTTTTGCCGGAGACGCCGCAGATCCGCTGGCCGTTATTGTGTCAACGCCTGGAAGCCGACGTGTGGGTGAAGCAGGAGAACCATACACCGATTGGCGCATTCAAAATCAGGGGCGCATTGTTCTACATCGCTGAGCTTCGGCGGAGACATCCCGAGGTGGAAGGAGTAATCGCAGCTACCCGTGGTAACTTTGGCCAGAGCGTGACCTTCGCCGGCGTGCGTGCTGGTCTTCGGACGGTGATCGTCGTTCCCCACGGCAACGGTCGGGAGCAGAATGCCGCGATGCGCAGTTTGGGCGCTGAAGTGATCGAATTTGGCAAGGACTTCCAGGATGCGCTGGAACATGCCAGACACCTGGCCAAACAATCACGACTCCATTTCATCGATTCCTTCAGCCTTATGCTCGTGCAGGGCGTCGCCAGCTACGCTTTGGAGTTGTTTCGCAGTGTCCCAAACCTCGATTACGTCTACGTCCCGATTGGGATGGGTAGCGGTATTTGCGGAACCATCGCAACGCGAAACGCGTTGGGATTGCAAACCAGAATTATCGGAGTGGTTTCTAGCGGGGCTCCAGCCTATGCTCTTTCCTTCCAAGCGGGCAAACCTGTCTCCACCCCAACAGTGAACACAATGGCCGATGGCCTGTCTTGTCGAGTTCCAGATCCCGTTGCTGTGGATATTATCAACCGGAACGTGGACCACATCGTCGCAATGCCGGATAGCGAAATCATGGAGGCGATGAGGATCTATTTCAGCACAACCCACAATGTAGCGGAAGGTGCCGCAGCAGCGCCGCTTGCCGCCCTATTGCAAGAACAGAAAATCGTCCGCAATAAGCGCGTCGCCTTGATCCATTCCGGGTGTAATATCGACACCAGCGTGTTTGCGTCGGTTTTGGCCGGTTGAGCGACGCGTCGTTCGCATCATTTGTCAGCACGGACGAAGTACCTCAGTGCATCTCTCCGAGGCGACGTTTTATCGCTCCGTGTGGCCTATTCCACGCAGGCCATCGATCGAGCTCGCATTTTTTTCGTGTTGATATTCAACCAACTTTTCCGAGCCTTTGTGCTCGGCCCACGCCGCGAGCTGGTTTCGGTTTCCCAGAAATTCGTAAAGGGGCACTCCGAAGCCGCACGATGTGGAAACGCGAGTCAAGCGCACTCGAATGAAAGAGCGAAGTCCAGGTACGATTCCAAAACGCGCCTTTAGTGTAAGGAAATCTCGGTGATGCGATTCTATGACCTCGCCCTGGCCATGCATCCGGACAATATTTGGCGCACCGCTAAAAGCGCAGAACATCAAAACGATGCGACCATTTTCTTTGACGTGCGCGATCGTTTCGACACCGCTGCCGGTCAGGTCCAGATAAACAACCGTTCGTTCGTCAAGAATTTGGAATGAGCGGCTATCCTTCGGCGAACAATTGACGTGGCCTTGTTGCGACAAGGGCGCTGTTGCCACGAAGAATATCTTTTGCGCTGAAAGCCAAGCGGACAGCTTCTCGTCAATCGCATCGTATACTTTGCCCATGGCAAATGGTGGGCCAAAGCTATCGGCCGGTCAATGGTAGGCCGGTCCGTCCCGCTACCGCCGAGGCAGAATCTGAAACGCTTGCCATTAATAACAGAATATAATACAGTTATCTATATGGATCAAATAACTTGAGCCGCCGCGCAAAATGCTCGATCACACAATTCCGGTGTGGGCGGAATCAGACGCTGAGTATTTCATCACGGTCTGCTGCCGCGAACGTGGCAAAAACACATTGGCCTTTCCCCACGTCGCGAAAATCATCTTCGATGCGGTCCAGGCTTACGAACAACGCAAACTCTGGTTCGTCAGATTCATGTTACTCATGCCGGATCATCTCCATGGGATTTTCGATTTTCCATTGGAGGCATCCATGCAAGCCTCGTTCGCAAACTGGAAGAGATTTCTTTCACGCATGCATGGTATTCGCTTTCAGCGCGATTTTTTCGATCATCGATTGCGTTCAGATGAAGGTTTCAGCCAAAAGGTAGAATATATTCGTTACAACCCGGTGCGAGCCAGACTAGTGTCCGAACCTGAGGATTGGCCCTATGTCTATTTTCATGATGGCCAGTTGTTTGCCGATCAGGGGTGAATTCGGCGGCGGTCCCGGAGGGACCGCCCTACCAGCGAACAGCATGCCTTGGCGGTCACGGACGGACCGCCCAACCGGCGAAACGGCATGCCTTGGTGGTCACGGACGGACCAACCGGCGAAACGGCATGCCTCGGCGGTCCGGGACGAACCGCCCGAGCTCGCCTGCCATGCGCCAGCCAAGCAAGATGAGCAGG
>Ga0209526_10004008_pt1 | contig 10029 bp, 10 predicted proteins | sample JacPinW_OM2H0_M1_FD_188566 | JGI IMG/M metagenome (GOLD analysis project Ga0209526, IMG submission 188566) | Forest soil microbial communities from Algoma, Ontario, Canada - Jack Pine, Ontario site 1_JW_OM2H0_M1 (SPAdes) (version 2) | ecosystem: Environmental > Terrestrial > Soil > Boreal... | reverse complement strand
CTCAACCAGGTCCGCAAGGCCGAGGCCACCTGGGTCAGTCAGGCTCTCGGCGGACCGCTGGCCCCCTAGGTCGTCGCGATCAGCGCTACCGCAAGTACCGCTAATCCGGCACCCAGCGCCTGCACCACGGTCAACCGTTCGCGCGTAAAGATGCGCGCACAGAGGATGGTGAAGCCGGGATAGAAGGACGTCAGCAGGGCGCTCAGCGAGAGCAGGCCGTGAAAGGTCGCAAAGAGATAGAGCACGACTCCGATTCCGTCGAATGCGCCGCCGACGCCGATGAGGCGCCACGTGGTGCGCCGCGGAACGAATGAGACTCCGCTGACCAGAGCAAAACATACCGATGCGAGTCCAGACCCCACACGGCCGCTCAAGAACGCGATGACGCCCGAAGAACTTCCGGCGTGAAACAGGATGAAGAAGAGCCCGAAGGCGAGACCCGCAGCGATTGACAGGCCCAACGCGGCGCGCGCTCCCTTCGCGGCTTCACGACTCGGCCCGTTGATCAGAACGATGGCCGCCAGTCCCACGGCAATGCCACCGACTTGTCCGAGATGTAGGCGTTCGCCGCCAAGCAGTCCAACCAGCGTCGGCAGCGCCGCGGCCACGACGGCCGTGATGGGCGCGACCACGCCGATCAAATTGAGCGTCATGGCCCGGTAGAAGAGGATCAGTCCGAGACCGCCCAGCGCTCCGCCGGCGAAGGTGACCATCACCGCCCGAAGATCCCATCGCACCGGCAGGAGCCACAGCGCAACGGGCAACGCCGCCAGGCCGCAGAACTCGATGCCCAGCGTGACGCTGGGCGGAGGTGAGCGCCGGCCCGCGACTCCACCGATGAAGTCGGCAACCCCGAGGGTCGCGGCGGCACCGAGCGCGGCGGCAGGTGAGAGCAAAGGGTTCATCTTGAAACTGCCGGCTCGACGCCGCAGGCCGATCCAGCCTCACATAATCGACTTAGTCAGTCAATAAACGAGGGCGATCAGCTGGTCGTCCAGCCGACCATGAGAAGCAGGCCTCCGTCCGCGCGTGTGGCAATGGTGGTGGGCTGACCGCCTGTCATGGGTCCGCTAACCAGCGAGTATGACGGGGGCTTGCCGAGGCTCGTGATCTGAAATGCGTAGAGGCTGCCGTCTCGGGAGACATTCGCCCAGGCCGCCTGGCTGTAAACGGCGAACTGGCCCTGCTTGCCAGCCGATGCGGCGAGCCGCGTGAGCCCGGAGCCATCGGTGTTGACCTTCCAGAGTCCATTCACGCTTCCCGCCGAGCTTCGGGCAGGATCCTGGTTGCCAACACTCAACAGGAGCTGGTTGGATCCGACCGCACGGAGCTGGGTCACGGCCAGGGTCGGGCTGTTGAAGACGATCCGTTTCTGGCCGCCGGTCGCTGACTGGGCGCTGATCGTGGTCGGCCCGCGCATCGTGCCGCCACCCTGGTCGCTGAACGTGCCCTGGCACGCGCTGGTGTAGACGGTGGTTGCATCGTTGTCCGCGTCCCAGCAATCCGCTGACGAACTTACGACCAACGGCAGGTCGGACGCTTGCTGGTTCGCGCCCTGGCTCAAATCGAGCACTCGCAGGTCGTATCCGGGCCCGGGCCCTATCGGCCGGCCGAGGAGGAGCACGCGATTCGCATCCACCCATGACAGCGGGGCGTAGTCGGTGCTCAGGCTGTTATTCCGTAGCGCCGTGTCAAGCGTGCCTTTGTTGAGATCGAGGCGATAAATCGGTGCGGGACCTGATCCGCTGCTCGCGGAAAAGAGCAACGATTTCAGGTCGGATGACCAAAGGATTCCGCGAATACTTCCGTTGGGCTCGCCGCAGAAAACGGTTTGCAGATACTGACCGTCGGTCCGTACTAGCTGCACGGCCGGTTGCCCCGAAACCAGGGTGGCCAGCGCGATCCAATGGCCATCGGGCGAAACCTCGGCCTCGCTGACGGTCGTTTTCAAGATCTCGGCCTTGGCTGCGGTGGTCACGTCGTAACGAACAAGACTGCTGACAACCGGCCCACCATTGGCCGTTGGCTCATCGGAATAGATGATCGTCGGATGGTTGCCCAGCGTCACCGGAGTCAGGACCGCTGCTGCTGCCTTCCCGGCCGGCGGACACGCGGTCGAGATGGCGACGGGGCTCGCGCTTGCCGCGGGCGAGGCCGACGGCTTCGCGGTGCTGGGGCCGCTACAGCCCGCCAGCACCACCAGCCCCACGATGGCCAGCCGCCTCATGCTTCTGGAAACATAGGAAGCGCCTAAACGGTTATGGTCGGATGGAGGTAGGGTCGCCGGAATGAAGACGAGCCCAGAGGTCGAGCGCTGGTTCGCAGAAAAGAAGCTTCCGGCGGAGCCAACCATCCGGCGGGTGCGGGAGATCATCCTGCGCGCCGATCGGCGGATGACGGAGTTCGTGAAGTATGGCACGCTGACCTTTGGCTTCGAAGGTGACTTTGCGACATTCGTTCAAACGAGCAAGAAGCAGGTTTCCTTGATGTTCAATCGAGGTGCGCGGATTCCAGGAAAATTCGCGCACCTCGAGGGGTCGGGCCCCAGCGCGCGGTTCATGCGCTTCGCGGACCCGGCCGAGGCTCAAGCGCGGGCGGCGGAGCTGACCAAGATTGTCGCCACCTGGTTCGCGCTTCCCGTCTCAAAGCGGTGAGAGAGTCGCCCGCGTCCCGACCGCTCAGCGAAATCGGCGCGGCCGTCGTCGGGACCGGCTTCATCGGCGCGGTCCACGTCGAAGCCTTGCGCCGGCTTGGCGTGCCGGTGCATGGCGTGGTCGGATCGAGCCATGATCGGGCCGCCGAACGCGCCGCCGCGCTGAACCTGCCGCCCGCCTACGAAAGCTTCGAGGCGATGCTGGCCGATCAGGGGGTCGAGGTGGTCCACATCACATCACCGAATCACCTGCACTACCCGCAAGCGGCGGCGGCGTTGGCGGCCGGCAAGCACGTCGTCTGCGAGAAGCCGCTCGCCACGACGTCGACGGAATCGGCGGAGCTCGTCCGGCTCGCCCGGGCAAGCGGGCGTGTCAATGCCGTCAACTTCAACCTCCGCTTCTACCCGATCTGCCGGCACCTGCACCAGCTCGTGCGCGAAGGCGGGCTCGGCGAGGTGCGACTGGTGTCCGGTCATTACCTGCAGGACTGGCTGCTTCTCGACACGGACTGGAACTGGCGCCTGGAGCCCAAGCTGGGCGGCAGCCTCCGAGCCGTTGCCGACATCGGCTCGCACTGGATGGACCTGACCGGTCACGTCGCCGGCCAGCGGATCGTGTCGGTAATGGCGGACCTGAAGACATTCATTCCTGTCCGCCAGCAGCCTGTCGGGCCGGTTGAAACGTTTGCGAGTGAGCGTTCCGGAGCCACGACGGCGCGGACCATCACGACCGAGGACGCCGCCACGATCCTGCTCCGCTATGAAAATGGGGCGCTCGGCACCGTGATGATTTCGCAGATCAGTGCCGGACGCAGGAACACCCTCCAGTTTGAGATCGATGGATCAACCGCCGCCGCGTCCTGGCAGTCCGAACGCCCAGACGAGCTGTGGATCGGCCATCGCGGACGGCCGAACGAGCTTCTGCCACGAGATCCGGCCCTGCTGAATGCGGACGGCCGCGCCGCCGCCGGCTTACCTGCCGGACACAACGAAGGCTTTGCGGACACGTTCAAGGCCCTGTATCGAGCGGTCTACCGCGCGGTCGCCGGGAATGGCGCTTCCGAAACCGACTACCCGACGTTTGCCGACGGCCACGACTCGATGCTCGTCTGCGAGGCGGTCGCACGCAGCGCCCGCCAGGGTGCCTGGGTCTCGGTGGACCGACCAACCCCTTGACGTAAGGTCGTCAGCCACCGGTAGCTCGCTCAGCCGCGCACCTTCGGTCGCAATGCCGGAGGTGCGCGGTCCTACGACGCGGGACTAAATCCGAGCCCGGCTAGCCGTGCTGTCCGGTCTGTTGGTCCTCCTCGCCGGCGAAAAAGCTGCCGTTTCGCTCGTTGACCAGCGCCGCGAATGTCTCGTGCGACGTGTGGGCGGCGTCCGACCGGAATTTGAAATGTTTGCTGGGCACCGAGGCCGACCAGGCCATCGTGGCGTGCGTGAAGATGCCAGCAAAGGTGAACTGGTTGGGACCCGAATCGGTGGCACTCGTCGGGCCTTTATTGCCCATCCAGCGCATGTCGAATGACGCGACCGACGCATCGGGCGGCGTTTGCTTTGTCCCCGGCGGGAGAAAGGCCGGCAACGAATTCGCCAACTGGCGGTAGTCCTTCAAATGGAGATTGCTGATCCCGTAGCGGGCGCCCTCGCCGAGGTCATCCGCCTCGACGCTGACCCAATGGTCCGGAATCCGCACTGTCCAGAAGAGGCCGCTGGGCGCGATCCCCGGGCTCATGTCGTGTATCTGATGCGTGTCGGGCGCCAAGGGGTCTACCAGACCCCTATAGATGTCGAGTCATATGAAGCCGAAGGTTCCCTCGTGCTCCTCTCCGTCGACGCCGATGTATTGGCCGCGCATGAACCGGTTGTCGCTGTCGAAGAGCAGCGGCTCCGATTCTTCGGTCTTCGTATTCCAGCCCGTACCTGTGCCCTGGACGGCCGCGACCCCGGTGGTGCCGCGGTAGTTGAAGATCGTGCTCGGCTCCACCCCTGGGCCGAGGAACGCGTGGTAGCCAGGGAAGAACCCGCCCGGAATCGGAACCGGATCTCGCCCTGATGCGTCGGCGAGTGCCGGGAACCACATCGGCGACGTTGCCACTGCGGCGGAGGCCGCAGCCGTGGCGCCCAGAAACTGCCTCCGTGAGAGCGCGCGTTGCCAGAAATGATCGTGTCCAACGTAGGGATGCCCGGCTACCGTCTGCCACATGCTGTTGCCCATCTCCCCAACCTCCTTGAAGGCCACAGGCCCCCACCCCGACCCTCCCCGCGAGCGGGGGAGGGACAATCCCCACTTACCTAGGCAACGTTACTCAGGGTGATGACGGTGTCAATACTTGTCCTCGCATATAGGCCCCACCGTGCCCTCCCCGGAAACGGGGGAGGGAGAGTGGCTCTCAGCCGGTCGGGTGGTCCTGGATCGTCCCGCGGAGTGGAATCTCAGGGAGGAAGAGGGTGACGAGAAACCCGATCGCCATCAGGGCGGTCCCGAGCAGAAACGCACGTTCGATGCCAATCGCGAGACTCGCCCGGACCGCCGCGAGCACCTGGTGAACGACCGACGCCGGCAGCCGTTGAAACGCCTGGCTCAGTCCCTGGTTCTGGCCGGCGATCAAGCCCTCGGCGCCGGAGGCAATCGTGCCCGCGAGCTTCGAGCCGATTGCTCCGGGCAGATGCCTGGGAAGCTCGGCCTTGAGCGTCTCGATCACGATCGTCGCCATCACCGGTACGCCCATCACGGAGCCGAGGTTGTTGAAGAACTGGCGCGCGGCATTGGCCGTACCCAGCATGCGATAGGGAAAGGCGCTCTGAACCACCACGGATAGCGTCGGGAAGACGGCGCCCACGCCGATGCCGGTGACCACCATCGCCACGATCGCCTGGCCGAACGTCGAGCTCGCCGACAGGCGCGAGAGCAGGAACATCCCGATGACCGCCACCACCATCCCGATCTCCGTTTGGAGCTTGTAGCGGCCGGTGCGGGTGGTCAGCTGGCCGCCGACGAGGCTGCCGAGCACAAACCCGACCATCAACGGCGCCAGGATGAGGCCCGAGTCCTGCGCGCTATAGCCGAGCACGCCCTGGGCGTAGAGCGGCAGGAACGTGAGCGCGCCGAAGAGCGCGATACCGACGACAAAGCTGAGGATGACGGCCACCGTGAAGGCGCGGCTCTCGAACAGATGCAACGTCAAGATCGGCTCGCGAGCGTGGTTTTCCCAGACCGCGAACGCCAGGAGCAGGAACGCCCCCGCGGTCAACGTGCCGATCACCTGCGGCGAGCCCCATGGATAAGTGAGCCCGGCCCAGGTCAGGCCGATCAGGATCGGGATCACGCCGCTGACCAGCAGGGCGATTCCGAGCCAATCGATGCGGACTCGACCGTGGCCCACGACCCTGGGCAAGAGAACCGCGAGCAGCACCAGGGCAATCAGCCCCAGCGGCAAGTTGACGTAAAACACCCACCGCCATCCGAAATGATCGGTGATAAAGCCGCCGACCAGCGGGCCGACGATGCTGCCCAATCCGAAGACGCTGATGATCAGCCCGATCCATCGGCCGCGTTCGCGGGGCGAAAAAATGTCGCCGATGGTGGTGGCGCCGAGCGCCAACATGGCTCCGCCGCCGATGCCGGTGACGGCTCGGGCCACGATCAACTCGACCATGTTCTGAGAGAAGCCCGAACCGGCCGAGCCGATGAGGAACATCACCAGACCGGCGATGTAGAAGGGACGACGTCCGAACAGGTCGGAGAGCTTGCCTACCACCGGCACTGTCACCGACGACGCCAGCAGGTACGAAGAGAAGAGCCAGGCGTAGAGATCGAGTCCGTGGAGCTCGCCGACGATCGTCGGCGCCGCGGTCGACACGATCGTGCTGGTCAGGACCGAGATGAACTGCACGAGCATGACCACGCCCAGCACCCAATAGCGGCGATCGGCCGGAACCTGGTTGGTGAAGGCTGGCTGGGGCCGCGCCGGTGACGGCGGGCTGGGCTCGGCGTCGCTCGTCAAGAGCTCTAGTCTAAGGGGGCTACTCGCCCGTCCAGTTGGGCTTGCGTTTTGTGAGGAAAGCCTCCACGCCTTCCTTGAAGTCGCGCGATAGGTAACAGGCGACGATCAGATCGGCATCCGCGTTTTCGGGGACCATCCGGTCGCGAATGCGGCGCAGGGCTTCTTTTGTCGCCCACTGCGTGAGCGGGGCGTAGGACGCAACCTCCTCGGCCAGTTCCTGTGCCCGCCGCGGGAGCGACGCCTCGTCGGGTGTGACCTCGCTGAGCGCCCCCGCCGCGAGCAATTCCTGGGCGTCCAGCAGCCGGGCCCGCATGATCATGTCCTTGGTCCGGGCGAACCCGAGGAGCGCGACGACTCGCGCGTAGTTCGCCATCGACAGGCAGTTGCCGAGCGTCCGGGCAATTGGGAACCCATAGCGCGCCGAGGGAGAACCGATGCGCAGGTCACAGGCGGCCGCGATCGCGGCGCCGGCACCCGTACATGCCCCGGCGATCGCGGCGATCACCGGCACCCGGACGGATTCCAGGGTGCTCATCATCCGGTTGCCGCCGGCCTCGTAATCGAGCGCGTCCTTTTCTGTCGCAAACGACCGGAATTGGGAGATGTCCGTGCCGGCGACAAACGCCTTTCCGCCCGCGCCGGTCAACACCACCGCCTTGACCTCGCGGTTCCGATTGACGTCCTCGCAAAGTTCCACGAGCCGGCTGTACATGCTCCAGGTGAGGGCGTTGCGCGCCTGCGGACGGGTGAAGATGATCCACTGGACCGATCCCCGGCGCTCGCTGATCAGCTCCTCCGGCGTGCCGGTCGTGGGGGAAGGGTCGCTCACGATGACACCCGCTGGGCCGGCCCGCCGGCGACCCGGCGCGAGAGCATCGTCTCGATCTGTGCCGGTTTATAACCGAGCTCCGAGAGCAGGGCGATCGAGTCCTCACCCAGAAGCGGCCCGGCCTTCTCCCGGCGGACCGGGGTTTGCGAGAAGCGCATCGGCGAGCCGAGCTGGCGCACCGGTCCGAGCTTCGGATGCGGTGCGTCCCAGAAGTAGCTCCGGGCGTTGAGGTGCGGGTCGTTGAACACTTCGTCAAACTGCTCGATCGGCGCGCAGGGTACGCCGGCGCCCTCGAGCAAGCCCAGCCAGTGGGCGGTTGGCTTCTTCACGATCACGTCCTCGATCACCGGGATCAAGGTGTCGCGGTGGCGAAAGCGAAGGCTGGTGTCCGCGTAACGCGCATCGTCGAGCAGACGCTCCAATCCGAGTGTGCGGCAGAAGGCCTTCCAGTTGGGCGGCGTCGTGGCACCGATGGTCAGCCAGCCGTCGGCCGACCGAAAGGCCTGGTAGGGGGCATTGCTCTGGTGGGCGGAGCCCAGTGGGCGCGGGATTTCGCCGGTCGCGAAAAACTTGCCGGCTTCCCAGATGGCGAGCGAGACGCCGGCCTCCAGCAGGCTGACATCGATGTACTGGCCGACGCCGGTCTCTCGGCGCGCATAGAGGGCGGAAACCGCGGCGAGCGCGCCGTAGAGCGCGCAGACCAGGTCGCACACGGGCACGCCGACCTTGACCGGATCGCCGTCGGGCGTCCCGGTGATGCTCATCAGGCCGGAGCGCGCCTGCGCCATGATGTCGAGACCGGGCTGCGCGCTGAGCGGGCCATCCTGCCCCCAGCCAGAGGCGGCGACATAGACCAGCCCGGGGTTCAGCTGTCGCAGCGCTTCGTAGCTAAGCCCGAGGTCTGCCATGGTCCCTGGTCGGAGGTTCTCCACCACGACATCGGCGGTGCCCACCAGCTTGCGGAAGACCTCCTTCCCCTCGGCGGATTTGAGATTGAGCGCGATCGAGCGCTTGTTGCGATTGAGGCGCACGAATGCCGAGCCCTCGCCGTCGAGCAACGGCGCCATCGTGCGAACCTGGTCGCCGCCGTCCGGTGGCTCGACCTTGATCACTTCCGCGCCCAGGTCGGCGAGCTGCATGCCGCAGAAGGGACCGGCCATGTAATTTCCCACCTCCAGAACGCGGATCCCGCTCAGCGGCGCGGGGCCGTTACGGTTCACTGGCCTGACGCCTCGAGCATCGCGTCATCGTAGCCAAGCACGTCCCGGAGCACTTCGGCGGTGTGCTGCCCCAGGGTCGGTGGCGCCAACCGGATCGGGCTGGAGCGCCCATCCATCTTCCACGGCGCTCCGACCTGGCTGATCCGTCCTGCGACCGGATGGGTGACCTCGACCCGCATCTCGCGCTCGGTGGCCAGCGGACTGGAGAAGGCTTCGTCCAGGTCCAGGATCGGCCCCGCCGGAATGCCGTGCTGCTCCAACAAGTCCAGCCAGTGCGCGCGTGAGTCGCGTTGCAGCCGTTGCTCGATCTCCGCGACCAGTTCGGCACGGGCCGACTGGCGCTGCGCGTTGGTGGCGAAGCGAGGGTCCGAGGCAAGCTCGGGCGCACCCAACACCTCGCAGAAGCGCTGGTACTGGGCATCGGAACCGACCGCCACATTGATGAAGCCATCACGGACCTTGAAGGTTCCGTACGGCGCAATCGTCGCGTGATGGTTGCCTTCGCGTCCGGGTGCCTCCCCGGTGGCGAAGAAACGGCCCGCCTGGTAGGTGTGGAGCGCGAGCAACGCGTCGTTGAGGGCCACGTCGATGTAGGCGCCCCGCCGGGTGCGCGTGCGCGCAACCAATGCGGCCAGGATCGCATGGGCCGCGAACATCCCGGCGGTGATGTCGCCGACCGGCACGCCGACCTTCAAGGGCGGACCGTCGGGGGTGCCCGTCACGCTCATCAGGCCCGACGTCCCCTGCGCGATCTGGTCATATCCGGCGAGCGTCGGTTGGTTCTGACCGTAACCGCTGATCGACGCATAGACCAGCTCGGGTTTGCGCGCTCGAAGCTCTTTTGCTCCGAGGCCGAGGCGCTCCGCGGTCCCGGGCTTGAAGCTTTCCACCAGCACGTCGGACGCCATCGCCAGCGCGCCCGCCGCCGAGCGGGCCGCAGCGTTCTTCAAATCGAGGACCACGCTCCGCTTGTTGCGGTTGACCGATAGGAAGTAGCTGGACTCGCTGCCGATGAACGGCGGTCCCCATTGGCGGGAGTGGTCACCGGTCGGTGGCTCGATCTTGATGACGTCCGCGCCCAGGTCGCCGAGCAGCATGGTGCAGTAGGGACCGGCCAGGGCGTGGGTGAGGTCGAGCACGCGGATCCCTTCGAGGGGCAGCGAGGTCTCGGCCGGCATCGCGTCAGGCTCGTGCGGCACGGGCATTGTGCGGCGGACCGGGCGGGTATCGCATCAACATTCGCAGCCGGCCACGAAGCTCGTGCACGCGGCGGAATTTCGTCTCCCGCCGTTTCAACAGCTGGCTGATCGGGGAGCCGGC
>Ga0209526_10004007_pt1 | contig 10029 bp, 10 predicted proteins | sample JacPinW_OM2H0_M1_FD_188566 | JGI IMG/M metagenome (GOLD analysis project Ga0209526, IMG submission 188566) | Forest soil microbial communities from Algoma, Ontario, Canada - Jack Pine, Ontario site 1_JW_OM2H0_M1 (SPAdes) (version 2) | ecosystem: Environmental > Terrestrial > Soil > Boreal... | reverse complement strand
GAGTTTTCCAGGATAAGACCGAACTGAAACGTTAGCCCAAGCAGTGCCGGAGACGGCGCTGGCGCTCTTGAGAGCGAGACAGTCCCGCCAACCTGCTCAGCCTGCCCCTGCGACTGGTCTTCTACGACCTCACCTCGACTTACTTCGAGGGCGACGGGGTCTGTGAGCTGGCCGAGTATGGCTACTCAGGCGACCACCGCGGCGACCGGGCCCAGGTCGTGGTCGGATTGGCGGTGACCCAGGAGGGACTGCCCATCACCCGTCGCCGGATCTCTTCGGGCAGCGGCTCGGGGATGCCAAACATTTGCCGGATCCGCTACCACGAGCGCAGTGAGGGGCGCCACTTCTTGGCGGCCGCACGAGGCGTGCGGCCAACCGCGTGAGTGATGAGGCGGCCTGTGTGTGCCGTCGCCCTCAGTCGGGGTGCCAGTAGAGTGCGGGGTCCGCGAAGAGCGCAGGCGTTCCGCCGGTGTGCACGAACACCACTAAGTCGTCCCGCTTGACGCGTCCAGCCTCGATCTCGCCCATCAGCCCGCCTAACGCCTTCGCGGTGTAGACGGGATCGAGAATCAGGCCTTCGGTGCGGGCTGCCGTCTCCAGGGCCCGCGTCGAGAGCTCGGTGGGCATTCCGTACCCGGAGCCCACGTAGCCGCCCCAAATCATGGGGGCGGCGTCCGGCAGGGCCATGTCGAGGTGCTCGCAGGACTCGGCCATGATCTCGCGCGTGCGCGCGACTCGGTCGGGAACGGAGTTGGAGATGCTCACCCCAGCCACCTGCGCGTCGCTCCCGGCCAGCCCAAGCCCCAGAGTGAGCCCCGACAGGGTCCCACAGGACCCGCCGGCGCATACCAAGTAGCGGGGACGCTCCCCGTGCCCGGCCAGCTGCTCGGCCAGCTCCAAGGCGCAGCGAACGTAGCCCAGCGCCCCGAGGCCGTTGCTGCCGCCGCCCGGGATCACATACGGCCGCCGGCCGGCCGCGCGCACCTCCTCCGCCAGCTCAGCCATCCGTTCCGAGGCCGGGCGGTCAGGCGAGAAGGACCAGGTCGCGCCTAGCAGGCGGTCGAGCAGAAGGTTGCCCTGGACCTTGTCGACCGGCGGGCCGTTGAAGACGAAGTGGGCTTCCATGCCGGCCGCCCGAGCCGCGGCCGCGGTGCAGCGGCAGTGGTTGGACTGCGGCGCGCCCACCGTAAGCAGGATGTCAGCGCCAGCACGGGTCGCCGCCGCCACCAGATACTCGAGCTTGCGCGCCTTGTTGCCGCCCAGCGCCAACCCGGTGTTGTCGTCCCGCTTCACCAGCAGATGGTCCAGGCCCAGCGCCGCCGCCAGTCGCGGAGTTTCCTGGAGCGGCGTCGGGGTGATCGCGAGCTCCATTCGCGGCACCCGTTCCAGTTCGGGGAGCATCGGTTCCAAGCATATTGCGGGTGGCCGGGCTTGGGATTCGAACGACGCCCTGGCCGGCCACCTTCACGAGGCTCCTCGACCTTCCTCAAGCCGATGAGATTGGCCGCGAAACTCCGCGGGATCTAGGCGACTTAGCTTCGCGACCCGAGTCAGATGCGGAGGACCTTACTCTCGTAGGCAGGAGCTGCAGAGAGGTGAGTCCGGAACTGGAGCTATTACGCAGGATCGCTGGGGAGGGCGTCTCCCTGCAGGCCAGGGCAGAGGTTGTCATCAGGGCGGTGCAAGAGGGGCGGCCGCTGGGGGAAGTAGCTGGGAAGGGCGGTCCCCTCGTAAGGTCGTTGTTCGCTCTGGAGGAACAGCTGCCTCAATCGGCCGATCCGGAGGTGAGGAACTACGTCACGAGGATCAGGGCGATCTTGAGATATGACGCGGAGCTGGTACACCAGTCGATGGAACTGCTTGCGCTGACGGCCCTCGGCTCTCCCCGGCTGGAGGAGCAGCGCAGAAGGCTGGACGGGCTGGGAGCGCCGGCAGCGGAGCTCAGGCAGTTGGAGGTTCAGCTGAGGCACCGGCTAAATCACTAATCGGCGCTTGATCATGCTTGAGCAGGGGAGATGAGTCCGAGACCGGCCGTCGTACTCGCCGAGGGAACATCCGGGGGTCGGAACTCGTCGCCGGCGGGGGGAGGTGGGGGGACTGGGAGGGCCGGCTCTCCAGCTCGACCCAGACCGCCGAGCAGGCTGCTCTGCGCCGCTTCTACCGCTGGGCCCGCTCCGAAGGCCTGTGCCCGGACGACGCCAGCGAGGGGGATCCGGCCGCCCCGGCGGGAGCCCTACGCCCGCGCCCGGGGCCTGAACGCGGAGGAGGTGGCTCGGCTGCTGGAGGCGATTCCGGAGGACTCGGCGGCTGAACTTCGACTGCGGGCCCTGGTGCTGGCTTACCTGCTCACCGGCCGGCGGCGAAGCGAGGTCCTCAACCTGCGCTGGCGGGACCTGGACCTGGAGGGCGGCTGGGATCCGAGCTAGACAACGCACAGCAAGAGGATGGTGCGAGCTGCTGGACATCCTCTACCAGCTTCGATGAAAGACCAGTCCGATGCCGGTCCCTGAGCCAATTCAGTCGGCGAGGGCAGCCAAGGAGACCGGCGTGACGAGCACCCTATCGATAACTCGGACGCCGCCGGCTGAGCAGAGGACTGTTTGTTCAAGGGCTCCCATGCTCTCGGCAGTATCGGCTATGTGCCATGCAGTCGCCCCAGGTACTCATGGACATCGCGGATCGCCACGGAACCTTCTCCTACGGCTGATGCGACTCGCTGAGCTGCGCCTGCCCGAACGTCGCCCACCGCGAAAACGCCAGGAATACTCGTTCCGAACGCGAATTGCTCTGCGTCAGGTCTGGTCGGCGATAGGCGGGACCCGGTGAGGATGAATCCGCGCTCGTCACGCTCAAGCTCGGGCGGCAACCAGGCGGTTCGTGGTTCTGCGCCAACCAGTATGAAGACGGCCATTGCCTCGACCTCCTCGGTCGAGCCCACGATCCGGTCTCTCAATGTGAGAGATCTCAAACGCTGATCGCCGCGCGCACCGATGATCTCGCGGTTCAGGCGAACGGTGATATTCCGTGATGCCTCTATCCCGCGGACCAGATAGTCAGACATGCCATCCGCCAGCGCGGAGCCCCGAACAAGAATGGTGACCTTGGCTGCGAAGCGGCTGATGTGAAGCGCGGCCTGTCCGGCTGAATTAGCCCCGCCGACGACGAAAACGTGCTCGCCTCGCATTGCCGGAGCCTCGGTCGTTGCGGCGCCATAGAAGACCCCGCGCCCGATGAAAGCATCGACGCTCTCGATCCCGATGCGTCGATATGAGACGCCCGTGGCCAGTACGACAGCGCGGCTGCGCACCTCCGCCTTAGCCGGCACCCGGGGCAGAGGCCTGTGCGGATCGATTCCGAAAGCCTCTTCTAGAGTCAGGATGCGCACATCCCCGTGGGCGCGCAGATCGATCACTCTTCTTGCGATGAGAAACTGCGCACCAAAGGACCTCGCCTGCTCATAAGCACGTTGCGCCAGATCAGCCCCACTGAGTCCATTCGGGAACCCAAGGTAGTTGCGGATCAGTGAAGTCGTTCCGGCTTGACCGCCAAATACCTCGGCCTCGATAACCACAACCCCCAGGCCTTCGGACGCTGCGTAAACCGCAGCCGCGAGCCCCGCTGGTCCGGCACCGATCACGGCAACGTCAACCGTGGAGGGCGCCGGTTCGGCTGCGTTCATACCCAGCGCTTCGATGATTTCGATCGCGGTGGGTTGCACGAAGACCCGTCCGTCGTGGAGGATTGCGATCGGCAGGGGACCGGTCGCGCCAGCGTATTTGAGAAGTGCTCTACCTTCAGGTGAGTCGGGTTCGTAGAAGCCGTACGGAATCGCGCCGCGCTCAAGGTGATCACGGAACGCATGGCTGGCCTCCGACCAGCGATCCCCAACTATTCGGATGACCTCGAATCTCGATCGGTTCTGTCGGGCCCACTCGTATAGGAGCTCTTGGATGGCGAGGTTGAATTGCTCGTCCGTCTCGCCCCCCGGTCCGGGCACGATCCGGTTGACTTCGCCCAAGGTGGCTGCTCGCGTATACTCATCGGCCAACGCTGGATCGGCCTCGTACGCGCCACTCCTACTCAGGAGAAGGGCCCTCATTGCGCCAGGATGGTAGGTCCGAGCTTGAGACAGCAGTTCGATGCCCTTTCCGTCAGACAGCTGCCAGTCGACAAGAATGATCGCTAGGTCACGGGCAGTGTCGCGAAGGCTCTTCAACCGCTGGAGTGCCACGGTCGTTGAGCCTTCGGCGTGAATGTCGTAATCCGGTCGGTATCGCCGGCGAAGGTGGCCCAAAACTGCCGTCCGCCCCCGATCGTTAGAGGCAACGATGAGAATCACTGCGCGAGGGCGAGACGGTTCCGCGGCTACGTCAGGTTCTTTAGTCGGCGCCATCTTCTTCCTTACTCAGAAAGCGCTACACTCTCGTCGCCGTTCTGGCGCGAATGCATTGTCCATGGCCGCGGCTTGTCAAGATGCCGAAGTAGGCCGAGGTCAGCGCCTGTCCACATCGACAATTTCCAGCCTTCAGGGAGATAGACCGGTTTGGATGGCAAACAGCGCGGTCATGAGATAGACCAGCCAGATAGGCCGATCCGCAAGGGTCATGTAGGCCTGATTGTCGCCGGATCCATGATCACCGGATTCATTGTCGCACTCGTGCTCGTCATCGGCCCGTTCGCAGGAGCTCAGGAGCATGTGATCATGGGTACAGCGCTGCTCGGATGGGCTCTCGGCTGGGCATTGTTGGCGGTGCTCTCGATACGTTGGACCGATCAACCCCAGCAGTGGGCAGTGGCGCCGGCGGCACTTATGGCCCTCGCTGGCGCCAGCCTCCTGATTTTCAGGCCTGATGCCAACGCATTCAATGTGCTCGGGTGGATCTGGCCGCCTGCCTTGATCGCCCTTGGTGTCTGGATGACTATGCAGGCACGCCGCCACCTGCGCAGCCTCACTCGCCGGGTAATGCTGTATCCGTTGTTCGTCGCGCTCATTCTAGCCGGGGTCGGAGGCAGCTACGAGACGATTCAAGAACAGGTCGACCGGAGTACCACTGCGATGCCCGGCCACCTGGTCGACGTCGGCGGGCGCCGTCTGTATGTGCAGTGCACCGGCTCAGGCAGCCCGACTGTCGTACTGGTATCCGGCTTAGCTGAAGCTTCCGTCTATTGGGGAGGCTGGATCGCGCCAGCCGTCGCGCAGAACACTACGGTCTGCGCTTACGACCGTGCGGGCCAGGGCTGGAGCGACCCTCCAGCGAGTCCGCAGGACGGTGTAGCGGTTGCCACCGACCTCCACACTCTCCTGGATCACGCACAAATCCCGGGTCCTTATGTCCTGGTTGGTCACTCGACAGGCGGCGCCTACGTCAGAGTCTTCGCCGCCCGCTACCCGGACCAGGTCGCCGGCATGGCCCTGCTCGACTCGCAGCCCAACGAAGCATTGACCGGACTGCCGGACTTCCCGTCCCAGTACAGCACCCTCCGCCGAGCGTCAGCACTCTTCCCATCACTGGCGCGCCTAGGAGTGTTTCGACTGGTCAATCAGGTCGCTCCGGATCCTCTGCCCGTCCCAACACGTGACGAAGAACGTGCCGTGGTATCGGCGGCGAATCTCAACCGGATTCAACGCGACGAATTTGCCGAATTGCCAATGACCCTCAAAGAGGCTGCCGCGCTCACAACCCTCAGCGATCGGCCGCTGATCGTTGTTACCGCTGCCAAGGGAGCCCAGGCTGGGTGGCTCCCACTACAGGACAAGATGACCGCTCTTTCGACCAACAGCGCTCACCGGGTTCTGCCTGATACCGATCATCCAGGTCTCATCCACGATAGGGTCGGTGCTGCACAAGCAAGCCAGGCGGTCCTTGACGTCGTCGCCTCGGTGCGTTCTGGGACGCCGCTGACGAAATCTTGAGCTTTCTTGGGCGGCTCACTTCACTCCTCCGTATTTCTCGGTATCCCGTGTTCATCAAAGGAATCGCAAGGAAATGGCCGTACCGCCCGCAGTCAGCGCGGAACCGGGCCCCGTTGGCCTCAGCCGCACCTCATTTTGAGAAGAATATGACCCTGGGGACCACACCCAGCCGGCTCTTCCGGTGCGTGGCACGGAGCGGAATGATGTTCAGCATCAATATTGCAAGGCGTCAGACGTCATAACGGCGAGGCCATCGGTGCGGGTCGACGTCCTGGTATCGGTGCCGTGGCCGGACTGGCAACCGGCTACCACTTGGGACGAACCGGGCTCCGGTATCAGCTCCTGGAAAGCAACTCGCGTGTTGGAGATAGTTGGCGGCAGCGCTTGGACTCGCTCATGCTGTTCACCCCCGGTCATACAGCGCTCTTCCCGGGTTGGCCGTCCCTGGCGATCCGAACGGATTTCCAAGCAAGGATGAGATTGCAGACTACCTCGAGGCGTACGCCACGCACTTCGCCATACCGGTCCGCCTCGAAGCAGGTGTTCGGTCCTTGGAGACTTCCGGTGCCAACAGTCGACGTAATCCGGGCACGTATGTCACAAACCACGGTCCCTCGGCACCAGAGTGTGGAGAACCTCGTGAGCGTGGTCGGCGAGCTCGGCATCGGTTAGATCGGCGAGTCCGAGCCGAAGGCAGTCGAATAAGCCGATATATGAGAGATAGAGCATGAGGGCTCGCCGTCGGGCCCGGGGCTCGCGGAGGCCGAGCTGAACGTAAATCTCGGCAAAGTAGCGCAGGCGACGCTCGGTCACGTGCTGCACGATGGGCTTCACGAGGGGGTGGGTGGCAGCGGCCAGCAGCGCGGCATCGCGGATTCCTCCTGACCGATCAGCGAACGCCGCAGCCAGCACCGCGCGAAGACGCTCCCCGGGGTCGAGGATCAGTTCTAGTCTCTCGATCACCGCCTCCGTCTGAGATCGCTCCCAATCCTCGAGTGCGGCGACTATCAACGCGTCGCGGTTGGGAAAGTGGTGGTAGAAGCTGCCTTTGGTCGTCCCAAGCCGGACGGCGAGGGATTCGACAGCGACGGCCGCAACTCCCTTCTCGACGATCGCTTGCATTGCGGCGGCTATCCAATCTGCGGCCGACAGCGTCCGCGACGGGCCCTTCGCCACCCTTGACAACCTCGCGACCATACGCTACCGTATCCTCACAATACCTAAGCGTATCCTAGCATAGAGGAGGTGCTCCCATGCGAATCCTGTTCACGGTCCAGCCTTCGACCGGACATCTACATCCAATTGCCCCTGTCGCCCAGGCGCTGGCCCAGGCAGGGCACGAGGTGGCCGTCTGCTCGGCGGCATCGTTCCGCGGGGAGGTGGAGGCCTTCGGCCTGACCCACCTCGGCGCCGGGCTCGACTGGCTGACGCACGATCACTCCACCTGGACCACCTTCCCCCCCATGCCGCCTCCCGGCCCCGAGTTCGGCAAGTTCGTCGTCACCGTGTTCGCCGACATCACGACCGATCGGATGGTGCCGGATCTCCTCGTGCTTGCGGACGACTGGCGCCCTGACCTGATCATCAGGGAAGCGATGGAGTACGGAGGTTGCCTCGTCGCTGAACGGCTCGGCATCGCGCATGCATCGATCGCGGGCAATGGCTACTCCGCAGTCGACTCGCCGGATATTCACTACTTCCCCGGCAACAGTCGTTTGGTGGCGGAGCCGATGGCCCGCCACCGGGAGAAGCTTGGGCTTCCCCTGGACTCAGACAACCTGATGCCGTTCCGCCATTTGAACCTAGCCTTCACCCCGCCCTCCTGGGACGGCGAGGGCGCACCACGCCCCCCTCATACGCAGTTCTATCGCCACACAAACGCTCTGGTTTCCGACGCAGCGCTGCCAGACTGGGCGAGCGAGCTTGGCGACGGGCCGACCGTGCTGGCGAGCCTCGGCACCGTCTTCAACAGCACACCGGGTGTCCTCGAAGCGATCATCGAAGGCCTGGCCCAGGAGGGGAGCAACGCCGTGGTCGCCATCGGTCCCGACCAGGATCCTGCTCGCTTCGGGCCAACACCGTCCAATGTCCGACTGGAGCACTACCTGCCGCAGGCCTTGCTCCTGGAGCATTGCGATCTGATGGTGACGCACGGCGGCTTCAACAGCGTCAAGGAGGCGCTGATCGCGGGCGTCCCGATGGTGGTCATACCGATAACGGCGGATCAGCCCTACAACGCGCAGCGCTCGGCGTCGCTCGGCGTCGGCGAGGTGATCGCTTCTCACAACCGCACTTCAGCCGCGGTTCGGATGGCCACTCAGAAGGTACTCAAGGATCCGAGCTACCGGGCCAACGCCGCCAGATTTCGGGAGCAGATGATGGCGCTTCCTGGGCCGGACCAGTTGGTCAAGGTCATCGAGGAGCTGGCGCTCGAACGAACCAATTCCCGTGCCGACGCTCGCTGAGATCGACCCTGGAGCGCTCGCGGCAGCGGCAGCAAAGGCTACCGGCTGCGAGGAAATCGAGCTAGATGATTGGCGGCAGGACGCGATCCATAGCGCATTCAACCAGGCCACCGCTGGCCTGTACCGGATCAGCGGTACAGGTTCTGTCGCCGGCGAAACCGTGCCCTGGTCGCTCATCCTGAAGGTCGTTCAGGCCTCCGATGACAAATTCGGAGGGAGCGATGACCCAGGCCACGCCAACTACTGGAAACGTGAGCTTCTGATATATCAGTCCGGCCTGCTCGAGAGGATCCCAGGCGTCCGCGCTCCGCGCTGTTTCGGCGTGGAGCAGGTCAACAGCGTAGTGGCGCGAATCTGGCTGGAGGACGTCCCAGACCATCTGGGCTCCCGCTGGAACCCGGCTGTGTTTGATTTGGCTGCTCGCCGTCTGGGGGAGTTCAACGGCGCGTACCTCGTCGGGCGTCCACTCCCGCCGGCCGGCTATCTCAGCCGGCACTGGCTACGGTCATTCGTCGGCGACTTCGCAACAGCTTTCAACCAACTCCCGCTGCTCCGCGACCATCCAATTGTCCAGCGATGCTGGCCAGACGGTCTCCTCGATCGAGTGCTCCAGCTCTGGGACGAGCGCCATGCGTTCCTGGATACGCTAGAGCGGCTGCCGCAGACCTTCTGCCACCTCGATGCCTTTCCTCGCAACCTCCTCATCGAGCACAGCTCCCAAGACGTCGTCGCAGTGGATTGGTCGTTTGCCGGCGTGGGCGCAATCGGGTCGGAGCTGGCGCCAATGGTGGCGGCGACTGTGGCCTTCTTCGATGCCGAGCCAGAGCGCATGGGAACAATCGACAGGCTTGTCTTCAATGGTTACCTCAATGGACTGCAGAAAGCAGGATGGCGCGGCGACTCCCAGGTCGTGCGGTTGGGTTACACGGCGGCGGTATCCCTCCATTACGGCCTGTTCCCGATGGGGATACTCATTCTGGACGATGGTCTACGCGACCGCTTCGAACGGGTATTTGTTCATTCGACAGCCGACATCGTGGACCGGTGGGCCCGGGCTACCGACTTCCTTCTTGCCCGTGCAGACGAGGCGCGGCAGCTGATGGCGGTGGTCTGAGTGGATGGTTCCTCATGAATGGCTCAGCGACTTCGCAGGCGCATTGCTGGTGGCGGCGGCGGTGATGCCAGCGAACGTTGCCGGTTAAGTGACACCACCGATCCCTCAGGCGGCCGAACGCAAAAGCCGGTCCACCCCGACCCCTTCCGTCAGACCGGCGATCCAAGTCCATGGTCCGACGTTGCTGCGCTGGACCATGCAGCCTGCCCTCGACGTAGAGCAGGCGGCCCTTCTTGAGGTAGCTGGCGGCAAACTCGGCCTGCTTCCCCCAGGCGCTCAGCTGGTGGAATTGGGGCTCCTCGCCCTCGTTGGTGGCCAGCCGCAGCTGGGCGACTGGGCCGCCGCTGGGCATGTAGCGGGGCTCGGGATCACTGGCCAGACGTCCGACCAGGATCACCGTAGGAATCCACGGCCGCGCGACGCGGGTCCATTCGGTTTTGCCAATGTCGGACTGCATCGCGGCGCTAGATCACTTGAGTGGTGAGTAGGAGGTCGGGGTCCACAGTTCGTTGTAGATATTGGCTGCGAGAGGGCCT
>Ga0209526_10004006_pt1 | contig 10030 bp, 8 predicted proteins | sample JacPinW_OM2H0_M1_FD_188566 | JGI IMG/M metagenome (GOLD analysis project Ga0209526, IMG submission 188566) | Forest soil microbial communities from Algoma, Ontario, Canada - Jack Pine, Ontario site 1_JW_OM2H0_M1 (SPAdes) (version 2) | ecosystem: Environmental > Terrestrial > Soil > Boreal... | reverse complement strand
TGTGGCGCGGCCGATGCCCGTCCCGGCGCCAGTGATCAGCGCGACCTTGCCATCCAGCCGAGCCATTGCAAAACTCCCCTACCGGTCAGTTCCCGCGTGATTTGGTCTATCACGTTAACGGTCAGCAGTAACATGCGGCCTCGCCATCTCGCCGGTCATGGCAGGCCGACCCAGCCAGCAACGCTCAGCCGGCGATGCGTTGCGCCTGGCGTGTCGCCGGTATTTCCGGCGGCTCGCACGAACGCTAGGCGCTTCCCGCGACGGGAACGGCCGCTTTCAACTCGATGAGCCGCTTGGCGACGAGCTGCGCCCAATCATCCGCGCCTTCCTGAGCCCTTTGCGGACTTAATCCGCGTAATAGACCCTTGCTGACAATGTCGGCTACGATCCCTTCCCAAAATAGGGTGCGTTCCGCGGTGTCCATCGGCAGCATCATGCGGGCGAGCAGCTCCAGGGCGCCGACGGCCGTCTGGTCGAGCGGCTCGCGGACAGGATGCAGCAGAATTATAGGATTATCAGCCATTTCACGCGCTCCTTCGCGTAAAGGGTCAGAAGCGACGGCGCCGCGGCGGGCGCCGTTGTTTTGGTTTGATGGAATATGACACGGAAGAGGGGGTGGCGGGCTCTTCTCCTACTTTGTGAATCAGCCCGCGTTTGGGCAATTACTGCCGCTGCATGAGCTACGAGCAACATCGTGTCAGAGCCATTCGGACGGTGGTGGCCGAATGTGAGGCGCGGAAAGATCAAGATGCACGCCGTGACGCTTGATCGCAGATCATCCCTTACAACACCTGAAATGTCGGCGAGCCTGTGAAATCGCCGGCGGAGACCCGGCGGATCGAGGCGAGCGGCACCACCGTGATCTGCGGTCACGACGATGCGCAATGGGGCATCCCGACGAAAGGGGCCGACTTCTATGACTGACGGTCGCAAGCGAGCATTCGGGGTCGAAGGCGCGGATGTCGGCCTTGGGCTGCGGCCCAAGAACATCGGTGCGCGCGTCAAGCGCGTCGAGGATCCGCGGTTGCTGACCGGCCAGGGATCGTTCACGGCCGATCGCATCGTCCCGGGCGCACTTCACGTCGCGTTCCGGCGCAGCGATCACGCGCATGCCCTCATCGCAAGCATCAGCACCTCTGCGGCCGCCGAGGTGCCGGGCGTCTTCGCCATCTACACCGCGCAAGATCTGCATGACCTGGTCGAGCCGGTGCGCGCGTCGTCTCGGATGAAGAATTATCATGCGACGGCGCTCTATCCGTTGGCGCGCGACAAGGTTCGCTATGTCGGTGAGCCGGTTGTGGCCGTTTTGGCCGAGAACCGATACCTCGCGGAGGATGCGCTCGATCGGATCGAGATCGCCTACGAACCGCTCGGAACCGTGATCGATCCCGAGATGGCTGTCGGGGAGGACGCGCCGCTGCTGCACGAGGAGGCGGGAACGAATGTGCTGGCGATGCGAGCGTTTGCGCGCGGCGATGTCGGAGCGGAAATGGCGGCGGCTCCGGTACGAGTCGGCGCACGTTTCCGGTTCCACCGCAAGACGCCGGTCGCCATCGAGAACCGGGCCTGTCTGGCGGAATACGATCGAGGGCGTCGTTCGCTGACCCTCACTGTGTCGACGCAGATCCCGGGCATCATTCGCGATGTTCTCGTCGATCTCCTCAGGGTGCCGGGACACAGCGTCCGCGTCGTGGCGCCAGATGTGGGCGGCGGCTTCGGCGGCAAGGCATCCATTTACCAGGAGGAGATCGTGGTCTCGGTGCTCGCCCGTCACCTCGGTCGGGCGGTGCGCTGGACAGGCGACCGGCTGGAGGATCTTGCCTCGACGAGTCACGGGTTCGACGAAATCGTCGACGCGGAACTCGCGCTCGACAAAGACGGCCGCATCCTCGCGCTTGCGGCCGAGGTCATCGGCGATATCGGGGCGTACTCGATTTTTCCGTGGACCGCCGCCCTCGAGCCGGTCCAGGTCGTCAGCTTCATGCCGGGCCCCTATCGCGTTCCGACCTACCACGGGCATGTACGCGCGGTCTCGACGTGCAAAGCGCCGACCGGGCCTTATCGCGGCGTCGGGCGTCCGATCTCGACCTTCGTGATGGAGCGGCTCATCGACATGGCTGCGCGGCATCTCACTATCGATCCCGTGGAGCTTCGGCTCCGCAACCTGATCCGGCCAGAGGAATTCCCCTACAAGGTGGCGTCCGGAATCGTCTGGGACCGTTCCGGCTTTGTCGAAAGCCTGACGAGCGCGTGCGCGGCCATCGGCTACGCGAAGCTCCGGGACGAGCAGGCGAAGGCCCGCGACGAGGGACGGCTGGCCGGCATCGGTATCGCTACTTACGCGGAACTGACGGGTATCGGATCGCGCATATCGGCGGCGCCGGGCATGCCGATCAACACGGGGACGGAATCGGCCACGATCCGCCTCGACTCGACAGGGGCAGTGACCGGCAGCTTCGGAATTGCCTCACACGGCCAGGGGCTCGAGACCACGCTCGCGCAGGTGATTGCCGACGAACTCGGCGCGCGGATCGAGGACATCCAGATCCTGCAAGGCGATAGCGCCGTCGTCGCGCACAGCACCGGGACCTATGCAAGCCGCAGCGCTGTCCTGGCCGGCGGAGCGGCCACGCTGGCGTCGCGGCTGCTCAAAGAGAAGGTGATCCGAGCGGCAGCGCATCTCCTCGAGGCATCCGTCGAGGACATCGAAGCTGCGGGTGGAAGGGTTTTCGTCGGCGGCACAGACCGCTCCCTGACATTCCGGGAGATCGCGAAGGCCGTCTATTCCGAAATGGGCCGCCTGCCGAAGGGCGCGCGGGAAGAGCTGGAGGTCACCAAGCTTTACGATCCGTATTTCGGCACGACGAGCTCCGCGACGCACATCGTGGCACTGGAGATCGATCCGGAGACCTACAAGGTGACACTCAACCGCTATGTCGTCGCCGAGGATTGTGGGCGCATGATCAACCCGATGATCGTCGACGGCCAGGTTCACGGCGCGGTCGCCCAAGGCATCGGGGCGGCCCTCTACGAAGAGGTAATCTACGACGATGCTGGTCAGCTCCTGACCGCCAGCCTCGCCGATTATGCCATCCCGACCGCGGGCGAGGTGCCGGCAATAAAGACCGTCCATCTCGATGCGGCGTCCCCGTCCACGGTGGGCGGCTTCCGCGGGATGGGCGAAGGCGGAACGATCGGCGCGCCGGCGGCCATTGCCAACGCGCTTGCCGATGCCCTCGCTCCGCTCGGTGCCGAGATTTTCGAGCTGCCGATGACCTCCGAACGCCTGTTTCGCCTTATCGAGATGGTCAAGGCGCGAGTGCAAGGAGAGTAGCAGTGGATCTGAATTTGAAGGGCAGGGTTGCAGTCGCCGCGGGCGGCGCGAATGGGGCCGGGCGCGAGATCGCGTTGGCACTTGTCGGCGAGGGCGCGGCGGTCGCGGTCAATCACCAGCTACGGGGGACGCTGCTAAGAGAGCCATGAGTTGATGGCGAATATTAACTGGCTGATCAGCCGTCGATGCGGCTTTCGGCCGGCCGGCCGAACCCCGGCCACCTACGCTCTATGTATTTGGTGAGGAGTTTGGCTGCGGCAACGGCGAGCGACAATGCGATGATCCAGCGCGCCAATGTCAGCAGGGCGGGCGTCGTGAGTTGCGGCCACGGGGTTTGCCACAGCGCCTCGCCGCGCTGCATCATCCATTGCCACGCTACATTGGCGATGATCGCGGAAAGTACGATGATCCCCATTGGCCCTGCCATGCGGCCACGAAGGAGAAGCGCAAGCGCCGGAACGAAGACGCAGAGAACGGCGAGTTGGCCGATCTCGATGCCGATATTAAAGGACAGCAGCGACACCAGCAGGTTCGACCCGGCGAACTGCAGCTGCTCTTTGAGCACGTCGGCGAAACCGAAGCCGTGCACCAGGCCGAACAATCCGGTGATGATCCACCGCTGGTTGACATTGGCGCCGATGATGTTCTCGATCGCCATATAAAAGATCGACGCGGCGATCGCTGCTTCGATGAACGGCGGAAACCAGGCGCCAATGGGCGCCAGATTGTATGCGGTACCGATCAAGGTAACCGAATGCCCCAACGTGAACGCCGTGATTATCGGGATCAGCGCGGTGATTCGGCGAAACGGGATGATGAGGCAGAGCAGAAACAAAAGATGGTCGATGCCGCTTAAAATATGCCCGATGCCGAGCTTCACGAACCCGATGGACGCCTGATACCACGCCGGATCGAGCGCCACGCGGCCGGAGGCGCCGGTGATCATCATCGCCCGACTGGGCTCGCCTAGCGGGATAAAGCGAATGGTCAGCTTGATGTAATCCCCAAGTTCGGCGCCGATCGTCGTCTGTATCGAGAATACGGATTTGGGTGAGGAGATCGGATAAACGAAATGGGCGTCCAGATACCCCTGCTCGAAAGCAATGACGGTGTCCGGCGCCAATGGCTCGGCCACCCGCGCAACCGCCCGATCATAGTCTTCGAACGACCGGTCCGCGAGCGGCGCCAGCTGGCCGGCGGCGCTCGAAGGCGCGAGGCGAGCATTGTCTTCCCAGAGCTGAAGAGCGCTGCCCAGACCCTTGAGTGCCGTCTCGACGGCGGACCGGGACGCGTCGACCTTGTAATGATCCCCGGCGAGCGGAAACGGCACGCCGCGCAACAAATCCAGGGGTACGCGGACGACGAAGTCGAGCTGACGGGGCTCGATCGTGACAAACGCATTCATCATCCGGTCGAGCGGCAGATCGTGAGCATTCGCCAGGGGTAAGCCGAGGGCCGTGTGGCACAGCCATACTGCCGCACAGCAGATCCAGCGCTTCAACATTGGTAATTCTTTCGACACCAGTGGTAGCGGCCAAGAAGCGCCGCTTCTCGGCCGCTGGAGGCAGGGTTCAGGCGCTTCTAGTGGCTGGACCTGACCTGCACGAACTTCTGGATACGGCGGCCGGTGATTGTTTCGGCAAGATAGATGTTGCCCTTCGAATCGACGGCGACCGTATGGCTGAAGGCGAAGTGACCGGCATTGTGTCCCGGGCACGGAATGATTCCGCAGACCCCGAGAGCGCCGAACACGGTCGCCGTCGCCTTGTCCATCAGCCAGACATTGTCGTTATTCAGATCGACATTGACGATTGTGTTCTGGCTGGTCGGGCTCTTGGTCGCGAGATAGTCGATATTAGGCCAGAAATCGATGTCGCTCGATCGCGTCGTGAGGGAACCCAGAATAGCGGCGGCGTCCTCCGGGGTGGCGTTCTGGAACGCATTGTTGCCGACGACCGGGACATTGCTGGGGGGCGTCTGGCCGGCATTCAGGCCGATATTGATTATTCTCTTCGGCAGGCACAGAGGTTCCGGATTGCCGGCGGTCGAGGGGCCGCCACAACCGCGATCGAACACCTGAATTCGGCTGTTGGGGCGGTCGCAGGCATAGACATTCCCGTCATTGCCAAGGACGATGCAATGCGGGTGGCCGCCGCCAGTAGCTCCGAACGTCCCGGCGGGACACGCCTGGCTGTTGCTCGCCACGCCGTTGATCACGCATGTTGTGCCCCATTGGCGATTGTAAGTGTAGGTCTTCCCTCCGTCGGCGGTCGTGTAGACGACGATGCGGTGATTGCCGTATCCGTCGGCAATGTAGACGCTCCCCGGCGTGCCGGTGACCGGATCGGGCAGCGGATCAACCGCCATATCCGGAGGTTCGTTCAGCAGGGTGTGACTGGTGTTGAGGTCGTTCGTCTCGCCACACGAGCTGAACGGGTTGGAGCTTGTCGGAGTGCCGTCGCACATTCCCTTGGTGCCGATCTGGGCGACAAACGTCGCCGCCTCCTGTTGCGAGTTGGCGGTAGCGGGGTTGTATTTCTGAACGATGCCGTCGCCGTTTCCGCCGAGCCAGACGTACCCCTGATAATCGACATAGCAGCCATGCGCACCATGCGGCAGGTAAGCCGCGAACCCGTAAGCTGGACCCGTTTGGGTGAGGCTGGGGTTGCCCCACCCGGCGACCACATTGCCGCCGGTGTCGAATGCGACGACCGGGGGAGAGGGGATCGCACCCCCAGCGGTGGCATCATTCCCGTTTATGGCGCCCGATTGGTTCCCCTGAAGCACTCCACCGACTGTTACGCCGACTTCCCATCCCCGGTTGAAAGTATAGACGTTATCGCGCTGGTCGATGCAGCTTCCGGCGACCTCACCTTGCACCCAGGTGTGCGCCTTGCCGTCATCCCCGACCGGGGCCGGCAGTGGCAGCGGCCAGGACGCGTCGACCGCAAACACCGGCTGCCGACTGCCGCCACCATTACTATCAGCTAAAGACTTCCCCCCGACGATCCCGAAAGCGATCGTCGCAATAACCGCTCCACCGAGATAAGCGTAATTTTTCGACTTCATGGCATTCCTCCTCAGGGCAGCACTTTTTACTGGGACCACCTCTGTTTCTATCGTTTCTTATATCAGATTTGTTTCACCTCCCCTCTCTTGACTACGCTCGCACCGAATTGGTTAACACTACTCCTTCGGGGGGTAAGCGTCAAAGGATACCGTTAATTTTTTCAAGGGACCGAAAGTTCAAATCCAGCTCCCTCCAGCGGCGAGTCTGAGTTTCTGCCGTGAAAGGCCTGCCCGGGCGATCAATCACATGGAAAAACAAAGCGGTCGATCTCTGGCCGTCGGTTAGCCAGTCGGCTGCTGAGGGACCGATGGTTCGCAGACTCTCCGGTGGAGAGAGATGGATTCGAACGTTTAGTACCGCGGCACGAAGGCCAGGGATTTCCGAAGCATCGGGCCGGCTGCGGGCGTTGGCGGACGAAGTTTGCGTGACTCTCCGCTGGAGGGAGATGGATTCGAACCCTCGGTCCCCCGTGAAGAAGAACCCACTCGTCGCGACGGTTTTGTTCGGCCTGCCCGCATTTCCCTTTCGCGAGAGACCGAGGGTTCGAAAACCGTCTCCTCCAGCGGTCCAGCCTCGGCAGCCGTTTTCGTCGGCCCGCGCCCGTGCAGGGAACTCAAGTCAATTTTGCTTTTCGAGCGCCGTCACGCCGAGTATTTACGATAGAAGCAGATGCTATCGATCCGACGCGATCAGCTTGATCTCGGGTCAAAGCGCGATGTGGGAGGAAACGAATGAACACGCTGGTGACCAGCCGAAATGGGATTCAGACAAAGCTGCTTTGGGCGGGGGTCGCCACACTAGGCGCAGTCTCGTTCGGCATTGTCGCACTGAACCGAGGGGAGACCATCAGCGCAGCGTGGCTGGTCATCGCTGCTTTGTGCGTTTATTTCATTGCCTTCCGCTTCTATGCCCTATTCATCGCCGACAGGGTGCTGGGCGTCGATCCCGGACGGCAGACACCAGCCTATCGGCACAATGACGGCCTCGATTATGTACCGACGAACCGCTACGTGTTGTTCGGTCATCATTTCGCCGCCATCGCCGGCGCGGGCCCGCTCGTCGGACCCGTGCTCGCCGCTCAGATGGGATATTTGCCGGGCACCCTATGGATCCTGGCCGGAGTCGTATTCGCCGGAGCCGTTCAGGACATGACTGTACTGTTCCTGTCGACCCGGCGTGATGGGCGCTCGCTCGGCGACATGGTGCGCTCGGAGATGGGGCCGGTGGCGGGGGCGATTGCGCTGATCGGCGTGTTGCTGATCATGATGATTCTGCTCGCAGTGCTGGCGCTGGTCGTGGTCAAGGCCTTGATGGGCAGCCCGTGGGGAACCTTCGCGGTATTCTGCACCATTCCGATCGCAATCTTTATGGGTGTCTATGCCCGTTTCATCCGGGTCGGGCGCATCGCCGAGATGTCGGCGATTGGTGTCGCGCTGCTGCTGGGATCGCTGATTTACGGAAAGAGCGTGTCCGAGGATCCGCAGCTCGCGGCGTTGTTCGACTTCCGCGGCGAGACCTTGGCGCTGATCATCATCGGCTATGGGTTCGTCGCCTCGGTGCTGCCGGTATGGCTACTGCTTGCCCCGCGCGATTACCTGTCGACCTTCCTCAAGATCGGCACGATGGCGCTCTTGGCTATCGGCATCCTCTTTGTCCAGCCCGACCTCAAGATGCCTTCGGTCACCCGTTTTATCGACGGCACCGGTCCGGTTTGGTCGGGCAGCCTTTTCCCGTTCTTGTTCATCACGATCGCCTGCGGAGCCGTGTCGGGCTTCCATTCGCTGATCGCGTCCGGCACCACGCCGAAGATGCTGGAGAACGAGAGCCAAGTGCGAATGATCGGTTACGGCGCGATGCTGACCGAATCCTTTGTCGCCATGATGGCCCTGATCGGTGCCACGGTGCTCGAACCCGGCGTCTATTTTGTGATGAACAGCCCTGCAGGGCTGATCGGCACCACTGCGGTACAAGCGGCGCAGGTCGTTACCGGCTGGGGCTTCAGCATCACGCCCGACATGATCAGCCAAGTTGCCCAGGATGTCGGCGAGAAGACGCTGTTGTCGCGCACGGGCGGCGCTCCGACCCTGGCGGTGGGGATGGCCAGCATCCTGTCGGGCATGTTCGGCGGCCGAGCCATGATGGGGATCTGGTACCACTTCGCGATCCTGTTTGAAGCATTGTTCATCCTGACCACGGTCGACGCTGGAACCCGCGTCGCCCGTTTCATGATCCAGGACATGATCGGCAGCGTCGTCCCCTCCTTCAAGCAGACCCAGTCGTGGTCGAACAATGTGATCGGTTCGGCCCTCGCGGTCGGAGCGTGGGGTTACTTCCTCTATCAAGGGGTCATCGATCCGATGGGTGGGATCAACACCCTATGGCCGCTCTTCGGAATCTCGAACCAGATGCTCGCCGGGATCGCCTTGATCCTATGCACGGTCGTGTTGTTCAAGATGAAGCGCGAGCGCTATGCCTGGGTGACGATCGTCCCCACGGTTTGGCTGCTCATCTGCACCTTGACGGCCGGCCTCGAAAAGGTGTTCAGCTCGGTGCCAGCCATCGGCTTTGTCAGCCACGCCTGGAGGTTCAGCGACGCTCTGTCGGCCGGCAAGGTCCTGGCTCCGGCCAAATCGGTCGAGGAAATGCAGCGAGTTATCGTCAACGACTACGTTGACGCGACACTCGCCGCGCTGTTCGTCGCGGTCGTCCTGGCCATGGCGGTTTACGGGGTGATCGCAATTCGGAGGGCGTTGGGCACTCCCAGAGTCACCACTGTCGAAGTCGGCAGCATCGGTGCAGTCCCGGAGCCCGGACATGCCTGATATCCGCACTCTCGGCGCATGGGTAGCCCAAACCGCCCGTTTGATGATCGGGATCCCCGACTATGAGACCTACGTCGAGCACCAGCGGACATTCCATCCGGACGACCCGGTCATGACCTATGAGACGTTCTTCCGCGAACGCCAGGACGCCCGTTATGCTGTCGGAAGGGGTCGGTTCCGAGGCTGCTGCTGAATTCGGATCTCGCGTCACTACGTTGTGAAACGGCACCCAAAACGGGACCCCGTGCCGAAGCACTAAATAGTTTGATATTGCGTGCGGAACCAGGGCAGACCGCCTTTCCCAAGCAATATCAATTGGCGGAGCGGACGGAACACGGCGTGCTTTTGCCCGCGAAGCTGCCGCCCGAATCCGGAGGCGTTTTCACCCGCAGCTAGCCCGCGCGGACGCCGAGCGCGAGGGCGATGACGGGTTCATCGCGAACGGTACTTGACCAAAATGCGGCGCGCGCCGAATTCAGCGGCAAATTGGTCACGGTGAACCAGCAGGCGATCGCTGAATGGGCCCACGATCGGCCATTTCCATTGGCGTCATTCTGTTGCGGCCCCCCGAGACCAAGACGACACCCGCTGCGCCGGACCATATCACTACCTCGGGCGTCTGCGAGACGTGCCCCCAACTCCGTCGACCGTGAGAGGAACTGAGATTTCGCATCCTTCTTCCTCCGCCGGACCCGGAACTATTAAAAAGGGGCGAGCGGCCCGGTCGGGTTGTGAAGCTCCGCGCACAATTCGTTCGGTGTCGTCGTCACGATCGTGAAGCTGCGAAACCTTTCGCCCGCCGCC
>Ga0209526_10004005_pt1 | contig 10031 bp, 7 predicted proteins | sample JacPinW_OM2H0_M1_FD_188566 | JGI IMG/M metagenome (GOLD analysis project Ga0209526, IMG submission 188566) | Forest soil microbial communities from Algoma, Ontario, Canada - Jack Pine, Ontario site 1_JW_OM2H0_M1 (SPAdes) (version 2) | ecosystem: Environmental > Terrestrial > Soil > Boreal... | reverse complement strand
TTGAACGAGGAATGGCGCGCGACGCTGTCGCCTCGGCAACCAGGGACGCAGGAGACATCCGATGCGAAGTTGGGATAGCCCCCGTTTTTTCCTGGTCTCTCTTCCCAGCGGCGCATTTCTCCGGATTCGGTAAGGAGACAGCATAAATGATCCTCTGTCAGCCTCCTGCTGGTCATGAAACTCCGGTTCTTGCTCTTGAATTCGTATTCCGGGGTCATAACTGACTTTCGTTTGCCTCGGTAACAATCATCTGGTCGCCGGCAAAGAAAATTCGCGGCGGTAGGCGGTCGGAGCCATCCGTAAATGGCGGTGAAATAACCGCGAAAAATAAAATTGGTCATTAAACCCGATTTTCATTGCTATCTCCTGCATGGAAAGGTCCGTCGTCTTTAGCAACTCACAAGCACGGCTCATCTTAAGGCGAGTAAAGAATTGGATCGGGGAGAGGTTCGTCTGCCGCCTGAACACGAGACTAAAGTGAGCGGCGGACCAACCCGCTGAGTGAGCGCAATCACTGAGAGCCAATGGTCGTTCCACATTTTCTCGCATGTACCTGATTGCCTGCAACACCCTGTCTTCGGCCAGTCGGCGACGAAGGAGAGACGATTTTTGATGAACGCGGCACAGGCCAAGCAGGCGTGCTAATGAAGTAGAAAGGCCAAACAGATCTTTGTCGGTATAGCCGCTAAGAACATAGCGATAGGTTTCTTCGAATGCATCGGTCACAACAGCAAGGTCACCGATCCAGAACCGCGGTTCACTGACCGTGATCCCCATAGCTTGCAAATAGGTGGCAGCCGCTGTTCCCAGAAAATGGACCCAGAATATCGTCCATGGTCGCTCCTGGTCGGCTTGGTACCGATGATATGCATCCGGTGGCAGGATAATTGCATACCCCTCTTCGAGCTGCCAGATCTTCGATCCCAGCTTACAACTACCAGCTCCCGCCAAACAGACAATGAGGATATATTGTCCCGACCCGTGGCGTCTCTCGACGAAATGATATTTTGCCTGATTAAACCTTCCGATATGAGTCGGGAAAAGTAGATTGCATACCGGTGACCTCAGACCATGAGCAACGATCCTTGGCGGAACCACCACCAAACGCTGACCTGGAAAACCTTCTCTGATTTTAATCCGCTGCATGCGAACTCAGACAATAAGAAAATCCATGCTTTTCCAAGGATCTTCTATGGGAATGATAGTCGCATTGCATTAAGCAGCTTATTGTGGATTCCCTTAGTGCATCGAACTCAACGTGGTTCTTCCCTTGGCTTCAGTCGGTAATCAAGCGGGTTGTGCCGCACCTGAAGAGGAGAGGTACCCTGTGAACACAGCACGAGAGCTTGTCCAGGCAGAGGAGTTGACGATTGACTATCCGACCTACTCGGTCGGTGAACCGGAAAGACATCCCCTCTTTTTTGAAAAGCGGGTTTACCAGGGTTCAAATGGCAAGGTCTATCCGCTGCCGTTTATTGATAAGGTATTTGATGTTCGCGAAGTTCGGAGCTACCGGGCGATCCGGTTGGAAAATGATTTCGTTCGTGTGCTGCTCCTTCCCGAGTTCGGAGGCCGCATTCATGCGATCCAGGATAAGACCAACAATGACTATGACATCTTCTATCACCAGAAAGTGATTAAACCGGCGTTGGTCGGTCTGGCCGGTCCATGGATTTCCGGCGGCGTAGAGTTTAACTGGCCTCAACATCATCGCCCGGGAACGTTTATGCCGACCGATTGGGCGATCGAACGAGGGAGTGATGGTTCGGTCACAGCTTGGATGTCGGAACATGACCCGCTGAACCGGTTGAAAGGAATGCATGGAGTGCGGCTCAAGCCCGATTCGTCGTTGGTTGAACTTCGCGTCCGATTGTTTAACCGGACACCGTATCTCCAGACATTCTTGTGGTGGGCAAATGCGGCCGTGAAGGTCCACGACGAATACCAAAGCTTCTTTCCGCCCGACGTTTACTATGTCGCGGACCATGCGAAACGGGCGATAAGCTCATTTCCGATCGCGTCAAATACCTATTACGGAGTCGACTACCAGAGTAGGCCGGGGGCTAACAATCTTACCTTCTACAAAAATATTCCGGTTCCGACCAGTTACATGGTGGTGGAATCGAGCTATGGATTCTTTGGCGGATTTGACTATCGAGCGAACGGTGGATTTGTTCACGTCGCCGATCGGTTATTTGCACCGGGGAAAAAGCAGTGGACTTGGGGCAGCGCGGCCTTCGGTCGTGCCTGGGACCGCGAACTTAGCGATGACGGCGCGCCCTATCTCGAATTGATGGGTGGTGCCTACACCGATAATCAGCCCGATTTTAGCTACTTGCAGCCGTATGAAACCAAGACGTTCTCGCAGTTCTGGTGGCCGATTCAAGGCATTGGGACGGTGCAGAATGCCAATGAGAATGCGGCGATCCGATTTGTTGAAAGCGAAAAAGGAAAATGTGAAGTCGGTCTGGTCGCGCCGCGAAGAATCGAAGACGCGCATCTGCTCATTCGAGGCTCCGACGGTCTACGCATAGAACAGGCTGTGGCGCTGGGTCCCGGACGCTGCTGGAAGGTCAAGATCGACATTCCGGTCGGAGCTGTGGTCGAAGATCTTACACTTTTCGACAGCGCCGGATATGAACTGCTGGTTTACGAGCCCGAGAGTCGGCCAAACCGTATTCTCTTGCCCGACGCGGCTAAGGAACCGCCAGAGCCGGTGAAAATCGAGTCGAGCGACGAGCTGTTTCTGCTGGGCGAGCATCTGGAGCAATACCGTCATCCCACTCGCGATCCCGAGCCATATTGGAATGAAGCGATTCGGCGTGATTCGGGCGATTACCGGGCCCGCATCGCACTCGCGCGCCGTTGTATTGCACGATTTGAATACCAGCAGGCGATCGAACATCTCACGACGGCGGTTCAACGACTCACAGCATATCATCCGAATGCGGTGACCGGAGAAGCCCACTATTACTTGGGACTTGCTTTGCGGCTTTCGCATAACGACGAGTTGGCGGAACAGGCTTTTGGCAAGGCCGCATGGGATAGGTCTTGGTTTTGCGTCGCGAAACATGAGCTCGCGTTGCTCGGTTGCCGGAGTCAAAATTTTGCCGCAGCGCTAAGACATCTCGACGCTTCGCGATTTGAGGCACAGGGAAACAGCCACACCGCCATTCTCCGGGCCATCGTCGCCGGGATCGAGAAGGATTTTGAGAGCAGCACCAGGATTCTCACAGAAGTGTTACGGCAGGATCCCCTTGATCACTGGGCTTCCTACGAATTGGCCAGACAGACGACAGGCAAGAGTTTTACAGCGCTTTTGGCGCGATGCCGCAACGACGCTCAGACGATCCTCGATCTGGCTTTCAACTACGTCGAAGGAGGTTTTTTCCATGAAGCCATCGAACTCGTGGAACTCCACGAAGCTTCGCCCGTAGCCGCGACGGTTACGCCAAATCCCTCCGCCAGGACCATCATGACGAAGTTCCTCCTGGCTTGGCTGTATGCCCGGACCAACGCCGATGCTCGGTCAGGCGATTATCTCTTGGAAGCGCAGCAAGCCGACCCGTCCTATTTCTTTCCGTCGCGTGGATTCGAGGCGCAGATACTCGATTGGGCAATTCTTCAGTCCGGTTCTCGTCGCAATGCTGCGTACGGATTGGGTAACCTTTACTATGATCGGAGCCGACACGCCGATGCGATCCGAGTCTGGGAACTTGGGGTGCAGGATGATCCCCAATTTGCGCCTCTCCATCGGAACCTAGGATTTGCTTACTGGAATAAAGGCCGAGAGCCGGCGAAAGCTCGTCGCGCTTACGAGCGGGCGGTGGAGTTAGCTCCGAACGACGCCAGATTAGCTTACGAGTGCGATCAATTGCGCAAACGAATGAACGATTCTCCTGAAACGCGGTTGGCCTCGCTAGAAAGCAAGCTGGATATTATCCTGAGTCGCGACGATTTTTGTGTCGAATATTTGGCGTTGCTGAACCTAACTGGGCGGCATGAGGACGCTTTGGCGTTGATGATCAAACGCCGTTTTCATCCGTGGGAAGGCGGTGAAGGCAAGGTACTAGCACAATATCGAATCGCCCATGTCTCGCTTGGCCGGAAGCATCTCGACCAAGGGAATGCGGCCGCAGCTTTGGAGCACCTCGATACAGTTGACCAGCCTCCTCCCAACCTGGGGGAAGAGTTCCACTATTTAGAATCAAGAGCTGATCTCAACTACTGGAGGGGGCGCGCTTTGTCGGTGCTTGGCCGTCTGCAGGAGGCTGAGGAGGCCCATCTAGCTAGTGCGAACGAAGTCCAAGACTTCAAAGAAATGACCGTGATTTCCTATTCGCCGTTCACCTATTATCGCGGTCTCTCACTCTTAGCGCTCGGACGGGATAAAGAAGCTCACCAGTTATTTTCAGCATTGCGCCAGTATGCGGCGGAGTTAAAACAACTTCCGGCTAAGATCGACTACTTTGCCACCTCTCTACCAAATATGCTGGTGTTTGAGGAAGACCTTATGCAAAGGAACCGGATTGAAGGATTATTCCTGGAAGGATTATCCCTTCTCCCATCGCACGATTACCAGAGCGCCCGATCCTGTTTTCAGCAGGTCGTGAATCTCGATCGCTCGCATTTGCAGGCAAAAGAGCAGCTCCGAGCTTTGGGTGATGCGATCAGTTAGCTTGCTCTCCCCCGTACTAAACCCCCCACAAATATTATGAAAATGTCGAAAGTTATTCGCGCTCTGCATTATTGTGCCCTCCTCGGTGTGCTGTTCCTGTTTCACCAGTCGGTCGCGCAGGCCGATTCCGCCAAGATAGGGTTCGTCGTAAAGCAGCCGGAAGAACCCTGGTTCCAGGATGAATGGCGTTTTGCCGAACAAGCCGCCAGAGAAAAGAACTTCGCGATCGTAAAGATCGGCGCCGAAAACGGAGAGAAGGTGATGAGCGCGATCGATAACCTGGCCTCCCAGCAGGCGCAAGGGTTTATCATCTGTGTTCCGGACGTAAAGCTTGGGTCCGCCGTAGTGGCCAAGGCGGCGGCTGATCACCTGAAATTGATGACAGTTGACGATCAACTCGTGGACGGCAAAGGAAAACCGCTCTCCTCGGTACCGCACATGGGGATCTCGGCCTATGAAATCGGCAAGCAGGTTGGACAAGCGATCGTCGACGAAATAAAAAAGCGCGGGTGGAACATGCAGGAGGTTGGTGCAATTAGAGTCACCTATGAGCAATTACCCACCGCCCATGACCGCGTAACTGGAGCGACTGACGTGCTAACTGCAGCAGGTTTCCCGCGCGAGAATATCATCGATGCTCCGCAGGCCAAAACGGATACTGAGAACGCGTTTAATGCCGCAGACATCGCGATCACCAAGAATCCGCGATTTCAGAAGTGGGTTTCGTTCGGACTCAACGACGAGGCGGTGCTCGGAACGGTGCGAGCCGCTGAGGGACGAGGGTTTGGCGCAGACAAAATGATCGGGGTAGGAATCGGTGGTGCTCAATCTGCGCTGAACGAGTTCAACAAACCGACTGTGACCGGTTTCTTTGGTACGGTTCTTATTAGCCCCAAAAGACATGGCTACGAAACTTCGATCGACATGTACAACTGGATCACGCAAAATCAGGAGCCACCGAAACTTACGCTCACCAGCGGTAAACTGATGAATCGAGAGAACCAGAAGGATGTCCGAACCGAGTTCGGCCTCTGAGAAAAGGGGCCGGCTGGGCGGCGATTCATGAGCAACTCCCTGCGTCTGATTGAAATGACCAAGCGTTTTCCTGGTGTGCGCGCGCTTGATCGGGTGACGTTCTCGGCAGAGCGCGGGACAGTGCATGCTTTGGTCGGGGAGAACGGCGCAGGGAAGTCAACTCTGCTCAAGATATTGGGGGGCATTTATCGACCAGAAGAGGGGAGCCTGATTCTCGCTGGAATCGAGAGGCATTTTCAATCCGCCGCCGATTCAATTGCCGCGGGAATTGCGATCATTCATCAAGAGTTGCACTATGTCCCGAACCTCACGATTGCAGAGAATCTGCTGCTAGGCCATTTGCCGCACCACTATGGTTTTTTCCGCCGCGGAGACGCGATTCGTGTTGCCGGCGATCGTCTTCGCCGAATGGGAGTGGATTTAGATCCGCGAGCCAAACTCAAGACGTTATCCTTGGCTGAGCGGCAAATGGTGGAAATTTGCAAGGCGTTGCTGCGCGAGGCGCAGGTTATTGCGTTGGATGAGCCTACCAGCAGCCTCTCTCACCACGAAACAGAAATTTTGTTTCGGTTGGTAAGAGATCTTCAGAAGCAAGGCAAGATCCTCATCTATGTGTCTCATCGTCTCGACGAGATTTTCGAATTGTGCGGCACTTGTACGGTTCTTCGCGATGGCAAGACAGTAGCGACTCACAATTCGCTGGTCGGGATCGGCCGAGCCCAGATAGTTCAGGAAATGGTCGGCCGTGAGATAAGCGATATTTACGACTATCGGGCCCGCCCAATTGGTCGGACTAGGTTGGAAGTTAACCAGGTGACGGGCAAGAAAGTGGTTCGTCCGGCTAGTTTCTCGGTTCGAAGCGGCGAGATCGTTGGATTCTTCGGCTTGGTCGGAGCAGGCCGCAGTGAACTGCTGCGATTGATTTTTGCTGCCGATAGTCTCCGATCCGGCTCGATCAAACTCGATGGCCAACCAATCCGCGTCCAACATCCAATTGACGCAATCCGGCGCGGGATTGCTTTTTGTCCGGAGGACCGAAAGGAGAGCGGGATTGTGCCGATCCGTTCTGTTACAGAAAATGTTGCGTTGAGCGCACGACAGCGAGATGGCCTTCGTAAATTCTGGATCGATTTTGCCGGAGAAGCTCGAGTGACCGATGAGTTCATTCAGAGACTGAGGATCAGAACGCCCAATCGGCGGCAGGAGGTACGGTTCCTTTCCGGGGGTAACCAGCAGAAAGTGATCCTAGCGCGTTGGCTAAATCAACCTGACTTAAAGGTAGTTATCATGGATGAACCAACCCGCGGGATCGATGTGGGAGCGAAACACGAGATTTATAACATCATCTATCAATTAGCTGAGCGAGGATGTGCTGTCATTGTGGTATCAAGTGAATTGCCGGAGCTACTCGGCATCGCGGATCGCATGATCGTGATGCGGAGCGGAGCTATCATCGCGGATGTCCCCCGAGAAGATTTCTCGGAGCATCGCGCCCTGAGCTTGGCATTGCCCGATGAAAAAATTGCATGAAGCTGTTGCTGAAAACTAGCAGCCAGTCGGGCTTGAAGACTTTTCCGTCGCGACGCGAAAGTTTCACAGCCCAGCCCAATGGCCCGCTCTTTTTTCACTAAACTCATTTGTTATGTCGCTCAATTTCCAAGTCCGACGGGCTGCGAGTGGAGCGAAAGTGCCGCAACCCAGTTCCGATTCGCTTCTCCGGCGGTTCTTAGCGTTTCTGCTGGAATACAATCTAGTTCTTATCTTTCTGGCGATCTTCATCGCGCTGTCCCTGTCCGTGCAGTATTTTTTTACTGTTCAGAACATGCTCGGTCTTGCGCTTTCCGTCTCGCAGATCGGGATGGTTGCTTGCACGATGATGTTTTGTCTGGCGTCGCGCGACTTCGACCTTTCGGTTGGCTCGGTCGTGGCTTTTACCGGCGTACTGAGTGCTACGGTAGTGAACGCAACGGATAACCTCTGGTGTGGGGTGGCTGCCGCCCTGCTGAGTGGAGCGATCATCGGTTGCGTAAACGGGGTGGTCATCGCCTACCTGCGAATCAATGCGCTCATCACGACGCTCGCGACGATGGAGATCGTTCGAGGGTTAGCTTTTATCGCGTCTCACGGACAGGCTGTTGGTGTTAGCAATGCCGATTTTATCCTTTTTGCGGGCAGTTCCTTTCTCGGTATTTCCATGCCTATCTGGACGACTCTCGCTTGTTTTGTCTTGTTTGGGTTCTTGCTCAATTCGACTCTTTATGGTCGGAACACACTTGCCATCGGCGGCAACCCGGAGGCATCGCGGCTCGCCGGAATCCGGGTCGAACGAACGCGGGTGATTATCTTTCTCGTGCAGGGACTGGTCGCCGGACTCGCTGGAGTCATTCTCGCGTCACGAATCACCAGTGGCCAACCTAACTCGGCCGGAGGATTCGAGCTCAACGTAATCTCTGCTTGCGTACTCGGGGGAGTTTCGTTGAAAGGGGGCACCGCAACCATTTCGGGTGTGATCGTGGGCGTTTTCATCCTCGGCACAGCCGAGAATGTGATGAACCTTTTGAATATCGACGCCTTCTACCAATATCTGGTACGTGGCGCCATCCTTTTAGCCGCTGTGCTGGTTGACCAGCAAAGAACACGCAACGAGCGAGACTGATGTTTCAACATTCTGGGGTAGCGGCGACTGCCCGGCTATATTCCTTTCGCTAGGATTGAGAGATTTTCGTGAAGCGCTCGGCTCACCTAATCACAAAAGCGCAATTACCATTTGTCCTTCTTGAACCCTAGGGCGTTACGAATGCGGGCCCGTTGTGACGGCGACTTGCTCAAGCGTTTCGGCATCCTGGCGCCGGTTGTTGAAACATTGACTCCGGACGATGCCCAAGTAGTGGCGTTCCATTTCAAGCATTCTTACGGCACACTGATCGTGAGCAGCGATCGCGCAGACGCCGCGCTAACGATCGACGGCACGAATTTTGGCCATGCACCGGCGCTGGTCTTTCTTACGCCTGGCACCCACAAAGTCTTTATCACCGCGACCAACGCACCGGACAAAACGCGAAGTGTGGACGTAGTCGAGGGCCAACGTGCGAGCGTAGAGATTCATTTCAATGGATCGAGTCCAGAGACGGTCACGAGCGGTCCGAGTCCAACCGCGAGCGGGAGTCCAGCGAAAGCCTCGAGTTCGCCCACGGCGCCGGTAAAGACAAACCCAAAGCCGAAACCAAGTCCAGAGTTGACGGTGTGGCAAGAACCCTCCACGCTACCTCTGGTGACCGCTTCGCCAAGCCCGAAAGTGAACGCCCAGACCAGTCCGCAGCCGAAGGCATCTGAGACAGCTGCGCGCAATCGACCGAAGCTCGCTCGCGCTCAATCCTCCCCGTCAGCCACTCCAGATCAAGCGAAAGCGAAGGCGCTGTTAGAAACGGAGCGAAAAGCTAAGGAGAGCGCTCTGGCCGCAGAGAAACAGAGGATCCAATACGAGATCGCGAATTCGACCGGCGCGACGCGAGAGACATGGAAATATAAGCTAGCACTCTGGCGCCTCAAGAAACAACAAGCGGAGCAAGACCAAACAAAGACTAACGCGCAGCCTTCCAAAGTGGACGCCGTTGCCGCTTCTCCGTCAGCTACACCGGACCCGGCGAAGGCTAAGGCAGAATATGCATTGTTGCAGACGGAGTGGAAAGCTAAACAGAGCGCCCTCGCCGCAGAGAAACAGAGGATCGAATACGAGATCGCGAATTCGACCGGAGCGATTCGAAAGCAATGGGAATATAAGCTAGTGCTCTGGCGCCGGGAGAAAGCGCAAGCGGAGCAAGATCAAACGGCGGCGAAGGCGAAGTTGTCGAGCTCCCGAGGAAGAAGTGGCACTCCCTGAGATTAGATTAAGGATGTGGAGGGATCTTTTTTGGTTCTTTTTTCATTTCAATCAATGGAGAGTCCAAAGTGGAAACGGATCTCCGATATTAAAGCCCGGGTCTTTATGGTAGACCAAGTCAAGTCGGCCATCCTTAAAGAAACCACTGTGCGGTTTGATCTCTCCAAAGGCTAGGGTATTAAATGCGCCTCGATATTTCGGACCGATCTGAACGATCACTTGATACTGATCACCTCGCTTCTCGATCGCCGTGACTTTCGCAAGAATCGGTGTCATCCCTGGAAACCGTTCATATAGCTTCTAGGCCTACAGCCAGACTATTTAGGGTTCCTCTTTTCCCGATCATCTTTCAAGGCAAAAGGAATGTCCGCTCTGGGTTGAGCACTCCCTGCAGGGAGCCCCTGAGCGCGCCAGTAACGCAAGTACGCGCGCAGGCTC